>OLVV01000305.1_pt1 | contig 29957 bp, 23 predicted proteins | sample 1673581 | NCBI WGS metagenome assembly OLVV01 (sample SAMEA103958116, study PRJEB25191) | human gut metagenome | biome: human-associated habitat [ENVO:00009003]; feature: intestine environment [ENVO:2100002]; material: feces | place: Germany | collected 2013/2015
ATAATTATCTATTAAATATTGTCTTTACTCTTATTTTTCTACATCCCAGGTGAAATCATAAGGCTGGGCAGGCATGCTCAAGTACTTATTCTGGATGACATCACTCTCAGGATAAGGCATGAAGATATTATTCTCATTAAGAACGACAGCCTGGTAACCTGTTACATACTTAGATACCAACTCGTTGACATTATATGTATAACCGCCATCAACCTTAATGGCTGTATTGTCATTCTCGCTCTCTGCCAACTTATCATTCCAATATACATGTCCCTCCTCATCAGTGATGTACCAGGTTCCTGTACCAGGTGGAATCACACGATAAGAGAATGTGCCGTTAGAATTTCTATAAAGAGAATTTTCACGAATTTCAAAAGCACGATGCTGCTGATGGTTGAAGAAGTTCAACATAGTCTGTGGTTTCCAGCGATACCATGTCACCATATCCCACCAGTTGAAATACTCCATACAGAATTCGATGCGACGCTCACGGATAAGATCCATCAATGTGATGCTTGTAGGATGAACAGCTTCAACACGAGCTCGATTATGAACGGCATCAAAAGCAGCCAAAGCCTCAGGATCAGAGGTACTCTCATTATTACCGAGAATAGCTTCAGCCTTCATCAAGTATACATCAGCCAAACGCTGGATATAGGTATTCAATGGTGAAGCCATCTGAACAAGTGCTGCCGGCTCTACATCATTCTTAGTTCCAAGCACACCCTTCTTGCACTGCATCCAATTGTGCTTGTAGGTATAACCACCATCAGCCTTCTTGATGTAGCTATAGTATGAGTTTGGAGAGAACCATGTAGCCTTGCGACGGATAGAGTCGGCTGGATCCTCATTATAATAATCAATCATATCGCATGATGCTGTCAAGTTACCACCCCATACGTTAACGTCTGTTACCTCTGGGAAAGCCAAGTCTGAGTAAGTGGCGTTCATCGCACCCCACTCGCCAGAGTTAGGACTTGCCCAACGCATAGCCAAGACTGTCTCGCTGTTGTCATTGTTCTGAGCCTTGAAGAGGTCCTCATAATTGCTCATCAAAGAATACTGACCGCAACTGATCACCTCATTACAAAGCTGAACGACTTCTTTCAAAGTAGCCTCATCACGCTGGTGGTCTGTAGTTGAGCCTTCTTCCCAACCACTCTGAGCCAAGAGAGCCTTAGCCAAAGCTGCCTTTGCTGCATACTTGGATGGGTGATGATCGGTGCCAGTCTCTGGCAACAACTCAGCAGCCTTGCGGAAGTCACGAACGATAAACTTCAACACATCAGCCTCTGTGTTCAATGGCTGGTTAGAATTCTGAACCAACTTGTTGTTGTCCTCAAAGAGGATATTGTCTCCCCAACCACGGAGCAAATAGAAGTAAGCCCAGCCACGCATCAAGTAGCACTCGCCCTCGGCAGCCTGCTTTACGGATGGAGTCACATCATTGGTGCAATACTCTTCCAAGTTGGCAAGAGTAGCATTACTCATGGTTACGACATTGTAAAGAGCAGACCAAGCTAAGCCCAACTCCTCAGTCAAAGCAGTAACCTTAAAGTTTGCGAACTCAGGGTTTACATATGGATTCCATCCATCATTAGCACGGAAAGAACCCATACCAATCAAGGCACGACGGTTAAAATTGAACCAAGCCTTGTTAAAAAGAGGCTCAACACCCTTTCTTACAGCAGCATCCGAAGAATAGAAAGTAGGCGCTGTGTAATTGCCAGAAGGGGTCTTGTCAAGGAAGTCTGAACCACAACTGGTAGTCATGAGCGCAGTAGCTGCCAAGGCAGAAGCCATCAATATATGTTTTGTTTTCATATTATATCCTATTTAATATATATACGTTATAATTACATATTAACCTTTTCCAGAGATTACTTAGAATGCCAATTTCAAACCGAAGGTATAGATTCTCTGGGATGGATAACGGTAGTTATCGATGTTCTGGAGAATCACACTCTGACCGCTAGCACCAATTTCCGGATCATAGCCGTCGTAACCTGTGATGGTAAACAAGTTCTGGATGTTACCATAGATAGACAAGCTCTGAATCTGCAATGGAGCCAACCACTTCTTAGGGAAGTTGTAGGTCAATGAGATTGACTTCAAGCGGAGGTAAGAACCATCTTCTACGAAGCGGCTGCTTACACGGTTGTTATCATTCTGGCTCTGACCAGCTGTACTGATACGCTGGGTGGTAGCAGTGGTAGGGTTGGTTACATATACATTATTAATATCTGTAGCAGAACCGTTAGGGTCGATCAAGCCAATCTTGGCATAACCAGCCACTTCCTTCATCATGTTGCCATACTTCTCTGGGTTGGTGTGTCCCTGGCGAACATAGTTATAGATGTCACCACCCACACTACCATTGATGAAGAAGCTAAAGTCGAAGTTCTTCCATGTAATGGTGTTGTTCAAACCGAAGGTAAAGTCTGGGTTAGGATCACCAATAAAGGTACGGTCGTTGTTATCAATCTTACCATCGCCATTGACATCCTCGAAAATATAATCACCTACCCAAATGCTGTTAGGGGCAATAGGATACATGTTGCCATCGCCATCGGCAGGACGTGGAGTAGGAACCTTGTTGCCAGCAGCATCAAGCAAGAACTCACCCTTGCTGTTCTTCTGATAGAAGTCGTCGGCTGTCTTGTACATACCGATTACATTATATCCATAGAAACGCCCTACAGGTCCACCGATCTTTGACAAAGTCAAGGTCTCTGTACCGATTTTACCAGAGATGGTGGCATCGTCACTGTTGAGGGCAGTCAACTTGTTGCGGTTGATAGAGAGCGTGGCACCTGTGCGCCAAGACCAATCGCCCTTATTGATATTCACGGTGTTCAAGGTAAACTCAATACCTTTATTCTCGATAGAACCAGTGTTCACCCAAGGAGCACTCATACCCTGCCAATCGTTATTGATGACGTATGAAGGAAGAGCTGCCTCCATCAAGAGGTTGTCTGTCTTCTTCAAGTAAGCATCTACGATAAACTCGATACGGTTGTCTAGGAAGGCAAAGTCCATACCCACGTTCCATGAGTTAGTGCTCTCCCACTTCAAGTCAGGATTTGGGAAACGGGCAGGATAATATCCTGTACCCCATGCGGTAGCCACATTATTCATCGTAGCACCGTATGCGAAGGAGCCTGTGCTCTGGTTACCAACAAGACCCCATCCAAGACGAAGTTTCCAGTTGCTCAACCATTTCACATCCTTCATAAATGGCTCTTGGGTGATACGCCAAGCCAAAGCTGCAGATGGGAACCAACCCCAACGGTTGTTCTTACCGAAGGATGAAGAACCATCGGTACGAAGAGTAGCTGTCAACAGGTAACGGTCCAGGAGATTATAGTTCAAACGGCCAAAGTAAGACTCAATAGCCCATGGTGTACCATCATCACCAGAGTTGGTTGCTGTAGAAGAGTCACCAATACTCAATGAATGAAGGGTATCAGAAATATAGCCCTTGCGAGAACCAGACAGACTCTCCCAAGTACCCCATTGAGCCTCATGACCCAACATGATCTGGAAATGATTGTTCTTGAATGGATCAAAGTCATAGGTAGCATACTGCTTGAATGAGCTATATTTACTCAAGGTCTTGGTACGTGTACTCTGACTCTCTACCTTAATATTACCATAGGAATAGTCTGGAATAAAGTAGTAAGAGTTACCCCAACCACGGTTACCACCATATTCGATACGGATATTCAACCCCTTGACAGGCTTGATGTTAGCGAATACATTGTAATCCAACTGATAGTTGTTTGTACGGTTTTCCTTCATGTTAGCCTCAAAGATTGGGTTGCTGTATGAAGTATTGAAATCGTTAGCCTCAGGCACACCATAACTGCCATCAGGGTTGCGGGCAGCAACATCAGGGAACTGGTTCAAAGCAGTATTGATGACATCATTCTCAGAGAAAGTCAAGGTCTGCTTTGTATTAGAATAGGCTGTATTAAAACCAACCTGAACCCACTTATTAATATTGGTATCAAAATTTGCACGGAAGCTGGCACGTGTAAAGCCGGAACCAATACCTACACCATCCTGGTCGAGATAACCGCCAGAGAGAGAGTAATGCATGTCCTTATTACCACCACTTACGTTTATTGCATGATTCTGCATGAAAGCAGTCTGGAAGAGTTCCTTCTGCCAATTGGTTCCATCGGTCAAAAGTGAAGGATCCTTAAAGTCCTCGCGTATACCATAACCACGAGCTTCCTGACGAGCATTATAGAAATCGGCATACTCCTTGAGGTTCATCACATCAAGGTATTCAGGAATAGCCTGCCAACCGATATAACCGTCATAAGAAACCTGCGCCTTACCATCCTGACCACGCTTGGTAGTTACGAGAACGACACCATTAGAGGCACGGGAACCATAGATGGCTGTGGCTGACGCATCCTTCAAAACCTCAATAGAGGTAATATCCGAAGGGTTGATACTTGCCAATACGGAAGTATTACTGCTGGTATTACCACTTACAGGAATACCATCGATGACATAAAGAGGTTCATTACCATTAAAAGAGTTAATACCACGAATCTGCACAGAGATACCACCACCAGGAGCACCAGAATTCTGGGTTACCTGAACACCGGCAATACGTCCCTGCATGGCTTGTTCCATACTGGTATTAACACCTTGTTTAATAGCCTTTTCATCAATGCTGGATACAGAACCTGTCAAATCTGAACGTTTCATGGTACCATAACCTACAACAACCACCTCGTTGAGCGAGTGAGTGTCTTCGGTCATCACAATACTGATTTTACCATTAGCAGGTACTTTAGCGGTTTTATTGGAATAACCAACATAAGAAATTTCAAGAGTCTGTCCTGGCTTGGCATTGATAGAGAATTTACCATCCAAGTCAGTTACAGTACCCGCACCTTTAACACCCTTGATTTTAACGGTCGCACCAATTACGGTTTCACCATTAGCATCGGTAACAGTACCTGTCACCTTACTTTGGGCGGAAGCTGTCAATGGCAACAACATCATCAAGGAGAGTGCAAGAGGTCTGCCTATGACAGACTTGCACTTAGAATTTAATCTGTTGTGACTCATAATTTATTATCTATTAAGTTTAAATTTATTTTAAAATTAGTTGTTTACCCATTAGAATAAAGGGAAGTAATTCTGTTATTCGGGTACAAAGATACTACTTTATTATCACAAATTATGATACTTTTTTGCTGATTTTATATAGCATTTTACATTTTTCTAGTTTTCTAAAGAAAAAGCAACAAAAAGAGGTAGAGAAATTCCTCCACCCTCCTTATTTTACTTTATTTTAAAAGTTGTCCTTATTATTTCTGAACAAATTTCTTACCGTTCTGGATAACAACACCCTTGTAAGACTTATTCACCTTCTGACCTGCGAGGTTATAAATCGGAGCGTTAGCATTTACCTTAGAAGCAACTACTGCGCTAGAAATACCTGTTCCTGTATTCAATTCTTCAACCGTCTTATTTGTCAGATAAACCTTAGTAACTACAATTTTTGTAACCTCAATATCATCTTTACCATACTGTTCACCATCAGGCTTATTAAGGTTCTGATATGCATACTGAGAAAGCTTACCCCACTTTGAGATATCTACCATATAAGTCTTTGCTTCAGTTGAAGCTGGCAGATCCTGTTCAAAGTTTGCTTCAGTACCATCAGCAAGTGTTCCCTTAACAGTAATCTTACCATGACCTTCAACAGATGCAACTTCAAAAACTAAAGTATTGAATGCAGAAACATCCTTATCCAACCATTTGCTATCCCATCCCCAATCTTTAGCTTTCAACTCATGAGTACCACCGGTTGCATCAATCTCAAAAGTCTTTTCAATCTTATCGGCAGTAGCCTTAGCTTCTTCATATTCAGCCTCGCTTGCAAAGTAAGCAGCCTTAATGGTAATAGCACCAACAGTATTTCTATTCTGAAGAGCAACAGCATTCATCGTCTTAGAATGAGCTGCATCAAGTTTAACTGCCAAGATACCACCGGCCGGGAAAACAGTACTAGTTTCCGTACTTGTGTAATAATTTGCTCCATACTGACCTGTCGTACCATCCTTTTCATACTGTGCTATCAAATTAACTTCTGCACATGTACCAGTAGTATACTCAAATACGACATAATCGAATGCAGATTTATCAGCATACGTAGTTTCTCCGGTAGCTTCATCAGTACTACCATAATTAATACCCTTCCATTGCCACTGACCAGCAAAAGTCACCACATTGTCGGTTGCAATACTGGAAATATCAATATCCTCCTTTGCACTAACAGATAAAGCTGCAAAAGCAGCAACTACTAAAGTAAATAACTTTTTCATAAGCTCTTTATTAATTTATAGGTTTAAAAAATGTTTTTATGAATCAAATTTAAATCTTGGTTCTTTTCGATGGCAAAGATACAACAAAAACAGCGAAACAAATGACACTTTGTTGTCTAATTCTGATACTATTTTATCAAAGTATAAAATATACTATTTTTATAGCCAATATTCCTACGGTTCCCTCGTTTCAAAAGTGAGGCTTACGTAATGTTTAAGTGAGGCTCACCTGAACTTCAAAAGAGGCTTACTTGATATGCAAAGGAGGCTTATCTGGAGTTCAAATGAGGCTCACTTGATTCTGGGCAGGATGTATCTGAAATTACATCGCGACGTATCTGGCGCTGCGTCGTGACGCATCTGTTACTGCGTCGGGACGTACCAGATGCTACGTCGGGACGCAATTTCGGGAACATCGGTAAGCAGAGACACTTAAACCAAAACTATACTTATTTATTATTGCTTTTCCTCTATTTTTCTAAGGTTTCGGATAGATTTTCAGGTAATCTTCCATACCTATCTCAGCACCATCTACTACACCTTTAAATATATAAGAGTCGGAGACTACTTCCTTGGCACGGTTGAAGAGCGTCATGTGAGGAAGAGGTTGCACGTTGATGTCCCAAACGTATGGAATGAGACCGGCCTTCAGTATCTCGGCAGTAACGGAACTGTACCATGCCATCATACTCTCATCATGCAGTTTCTGATTACCCCCATAGAGAGAAGCATCCTTGCGGTTGGCACCATATTCACCGATGACAACAGGATAACCCTTGTCCACGAACTTCTTCTTCATCTTCATCACCTGGTTGGTAATATGCTGATAGGCATCCACATTCTTATTGTTATACGAGATGGTATTGACGGTACGCCCCTGGTCGTCAGCAGGCGCATGTCCCTTCCAGTAGAGTGCCACCTTGCCCCAATCGGCATCCTTGTCCATCAGGGTGAAGATATATGGATCATAGAAATGTACCTCTGCCATCAACCGGTTCTTTGCCGAATCCTTGAGACGGGCAATATCATAGGTATCCTTCTCAGCCAGATCTATCTCCGTCTTCGGACACTGCATGATGAGTACACGTTTGGCATTCTTGCCACCGGTAGAACGAACGGCATCCAGGAACACCTGCTCATATTCCAGGAGTCTGTCGGCAAACTCCTTGCTGTCGGGAGCCAGCATTTCACCCTTTGCCAGTGGACTGCCCCCACCTACTCCAGGTTCATTCAATGCTGCAAAGAGTAGGCGCTGATCATAGTCCTTAAACTGTTTGGCAATATTGACCCACAATTTGCGATACATCTCCTTATATTCTGAAACATTCGCCTGATTGGTAAAAGCATCATGCTCCATCCAACCGCCATCCCAATGTTCGTTGATGATGACACAGAGTCCGGCATTGAGACCGTAATCCACAATCTCCTTGATACGAAGCATCCAAGCAGGATCTATCGTCATCGTCTCCTTGTCTACAATATGACCAGCCACCCAAGAGGTGGGAATGCGAAGGCTGTTAAATCCCTGCTTCTTCAAGCTCTGGATATAACTTTCAGTTGTCTTGTCATTCTGCCATGAAGTCTCCGACTTCAAGCCGGCGTTGTTGGTAAAGATATCATTCCAATCGCAAGCTTCCATCGTATTACCAAGGTTGACGCCTGGCGCCATATAATGCGCCAACTGGGTTGCAGTAAGTCCCATCTTCGTCATACGTCTATCAGCAGGTGCCAGTTGTGCACTAGCCCATGCAAACTGGGCAGCTGCCGCCAAAATCATAACTATTTTTTTCATGTTAATTATATAAATTGTTATAGTTTTATGTAGTTACGGTGCAAAGATAAAGAAAAAACGGCTACACCTATGTAGTAATTTGTTAAACAGATACGTACAGAATGTTACAAGGGCATATTTTTGTCTTTTTTGGGAAAGAAATTGCTACACAAAAAGGGCGCACACCAGAGAAAGACTCTCCGACATGCGCCCGGAACACTTATGCTAAACCCAAAAACTTCACATAACTTTCTTTATTTAACAGGCCAAGCGGCTGCCTTCACAGCCTCCTGAATACCCTCCAACATATTGGCATTGCTGACTGATGCACTGGCACGGTTGAAGATGGTCATACTTGGGAATCAACCCAGTCGGTATCAATCAAATCGCCATTGGTATCATAGATACTCTTGTACTTGCTCCAGTCGTAGGCGTTCTTACCCGAGTTGATGGCAGCACCCGTCACCAGCTTTTTCTTCACTGCCATTCTTTTACCCTTTCCGAAGAGAATGAAAGGCTATCAGTCCCTTCATTGGTGCTCTTAATATGAGAGCAATCTTCAGGTGATGTTCATCTTCCATCACGTTTCTGAGTGGCGATTCAAAATAGTGGGCTATGCTTCCCACGAATCCCAGTTCCAGGTTTTCGCCCAAAGAAGCATCCCAAGCTTTCACTCCCGACGTCAACCTGCTGATGTCCTCAACGCTAGCCTTCACATAATCAATATAAGGAACTAGATTGTTACGGTAAAACAAGTCAAAGCTACTTAATATCATCCGGTAGAGCGCCATGGCTTCGTTCAGCTCATCGCTACCGTTTTCATGTTTCTCTCCCTCAGCTATCTGCTGGGAAATGAAAGGACAGATAGAAGCCAGAAAGCGATTGGCTAAAGGCTCTTTATATACCTTATTAATAATAGTAGGGTAATCAAGTCCTGACCATGCCAGATATTTCTCCTTGAGAGAAGCAGGAAGTGTTCCCTTGAAGATACCATTCAGAAACAGCTTACCCAATACAGCTCCACTACCCTCATCCCCCAGGATGTAACCCAGCGGCGGAGTATTCATAACGATGTTCTTTCCATCATAAAGACAACTGTTGGCACCTGTACCCAAGATACAGGCAATACCCGGTTTATCACCAAACAGAGCACGAGCAGCACCCAACATATCACCTTCCACTTCTACCCTAGCTTCCGGGAAAGACTGCTGCAATAAGGACTGCATACGAGGTTTCATCGCCTCAGTTACACCACTGCCATAAAAGAACACTTCCTGAGGCTGCTCGTTCAACACTAGTTTATCACAGAGAATCTGCAATATATCAGCATCACTCTGATGAATCGGATTGATGCCTTGAGTATTACAAGTCATCAACACATCCCCCTGGTCACTTATCAATGCCCAATCGGTCTTGGTACTACCACTATCTGCTATCAGTTTCATCTTCGACTATTCTATTAATCAATACTATTTCTTCCTTAGAACATTCATCCAAGTAATGTCTAAGACACTGCAAATTTACAGAATTTCATTGAAATATCATCATAATAAATTGAAAAAGATACGCCCCAAAGGATAATATCTCAAAAAAGGTTCATGAATCTTTGCTTTTCTCTTCTTTTTTTAATAACTTTGCAGTCAATAACAATAAAACACGTATAATTATGGCAACATTCATAGCAGGACCATGCGTCATCGAGTCGATGGAACTACTGGACACAGTAGCTCAGGAACTCGTTCGCATCAACCAGAAGTTAGGAACCGACATTATATTCAAAGCATCATTTGACAAGGCAAACCGAACCAGCATCCACTCTTTCCGTGGTCCTGGTATGGAAAAGGGTCTACAGATGCTCAGCGATATCAAGTCAAAGTATGGACTTCGCATCACCACAGATATTCATGAGAGTTATCAGGCTGAGGCTGTAGGCAAAGTATGCGATATTCTCCAGATACCAGCCTTCCTCTGCCGACAGACCGATCTTTTGGTTTCAGCTGCTAAAACGGGTAAGATTGTCAACATCAAGAAGGCACAGTTCCTGAGCGGAAGAGATATGAAATATCCTGTAGAAAAAGCCTTGGACAGCGGTGCCAAGGAAGTGTGGCTCACTGAGCGCGGCAACAGCTTCGGATACAATAATCTCGTAGTAGACTTCCGCAACATTCCAGACATGAAGGAGATTGTTCCTAATGTCATCATGGACTGCACCCACAGTGTGCAGCGACCAAGCGCTGGCGATGGCAAAACCGTGGGCGACCGCAAGTTCGTACCTGCCATGGCCATGGCAGCCAAGGCATTCGGCGCAACCGGTTACTTCTTTGAGGTACACCCAGACCCTGATCAGGGAAAAAGTGACGCTGCCAATATGCTGGAATTAGACAAGCTGGAGGCTCTCATAGCTGATTTGCTCGCTTAACAAAGTATAATAATTAACTTGTCTAAGTATATTAATTAACTTGCCTAAGTATATTAGTTTACTTGTCTAAGTATATTAGTTCCATTCAATAAAGAACATTTATTTTAGAAAATAATGAATCACAAGATAAACGATATTGACAACATGACAGTCCGCTCGTATGGAGAGCAAGCCCTTCGTGATGAAGCTCAAGCCATACTCGATCAAATTTCCTATATGGATAGTAATTTTGAGAAGGCAGTAGATATGATGTATCATTGCGAAGGAAAGATTATCGTAACCGGTGTAGGCAAAAGTGGACACATAGGTGCCAAGATTGCAGCTACTCTGGCATCAACAGGTACACCTGCTTTCTATATCAATCCTCTGGATGTATATCACGGTGATTTAGGCGTAATGACAGATAAAGACGTAGTTCTGGCACTGAGCAACAGTGGCCAGACCGATGAGTTGCTTCGCTTCATTCCAATGGTACTCCACATGAATGTGCCTATTATTTCGATTACGGGAAATCCCAATTCCCTATTGGCGAAATATTCCAACCACCATATCACAGTAAAGGTAAAGAAGGAAGCTTGTCCGCTGAACCTTGCTCCAACCAGCAGTACCACTGCAGCTTTGGCGATGGGAGATGCCTTGGCAATAGCACTGATGCAGGTACGCCACTTCAAGCCGCGCGACTTTGCCCAGTTCCATCCTGGTGGCGAATTAGGTAAGCGCCTCCTGACTACCGCAGAAGATGTGATGCGCAGCGACGATATGCCAATCATCCCTAAGGAGATGCACCTGGGCGAGGCTATCATCCACGTCAGCAAAGGCAAACTGGGATTGGGAATCTCGCTTGATGAAGACAATCGTGTCATCGGATTGATTACTGATGGCGATATCCGCCGTGCCATGGAGAAATGGCAGGCTGAGTTCTTCAACAAGACGGTGAACGACATCATGACCACCACTCCTAAGATGGTGACTCCGAAGACCAAGATTTCGGAAATTCAGCGCATTATGCATAAGTACAAGGTACATACAGTACTCGTAGTAGATAAGGATAATCATTTGAAAGGCATCGTTGATCACTATGCCTGCATGGTGTGATTTTAATTAATAATTTATAATTAATAATTTATAGCAAATAGATTATTAGTAGTTGACATGAGACTCAGAGAGATAATAACAACGATAACACTGATGCTTGTCAGTTCGCTGTGCAGCGCACAGACCAGCGATTCATTGATAGTCAACCAGCTTCGTGGGAAAGGTGTGAGTTTTTCTCACGATAATTCTGTTACGCTCCTGATGAGCGGACAGGAGAAATTTGATGATATGTTTCAGGCAATCCGTCAAGCCAAACACAGCATTCATCTGGAATACTTCAACTTCCGCAATGACAGCATCGCCTCCCTACTCTTCGACCTCCTGGCTGAGAAGGTAAAGGAAGGCGTCAAGGTAAGAGCCTTGTATGACGGATTCGGAAACTCATCCAACAACAAGCCGTTGCGCAAACGGCATCTCAAGAAAATACGTGCCAATGGCATTGAAATATATGAATACAAACCGGTTAAGTTTCCATGGGTACATGCCATCTTCAACCGTGATCACCGTAAAATCGTGGTCATTGATGGACAGATTGCCTATACAGGAGGTATGAACGTTGCCGACTATTATATCAATGGTACAGAAGTAGTAGGCGAATGGCATGACATGCACTGCCGCATTGATGGTAGCGAGGTGAATACCCTGCAAAAGATATTCCTCAAGATGTGGAACAAGGTGAGTGGTCAGCATATTGACGGCGATGAGTATTACCGCAAGGAGAAAAAAGATTATCTGGTAGAGAATCTCAAGCCCGACACCACTGCTACCGCCTATCATAAAACGGTAGGCATCATTAACCGTGAGCCCCATATCACCAAGGATATCATCCGTTATTTCTATGTGAACGCCATCAACGACGCACAGGATAGCATCAAGCTCATCAGTCCTTACTTCACCCTAAGCCACAAACTGAAGAAAGCACTGAAGAATGCAGTAAAAAGAGGCGTAAAGGTAGAAATCATGCTCTCTACCAAGAGCGATATTCCATTGACACCGGATTGCGGTTTCTATAATGCCCATAAACTGATGAAGGCAGGTTGCCATGTATGGATGTACACACCAGGCTTCCATCATACCAAGATTATCATGGTAGATGGAAAGTTCTGTACGGTTGGCAGCGCCAATCTCAATGCCAGAAGCCTTAGATGGGATTACGAGGAGAATGCTGTAATTGTAGACCCTTACACTACAGACCAGCTGGTAAAGCTCTTCGATGGAGAGAAGAAAGACAGTTTCCTGCTCAACGAGAAGAACTGGAGAGAATGGCGCACGGGGTGGCAGAGATTCAAGGGATGGTTTGCAGCCACCTTCCTGACCCCTTTCCTATAAATTTATAAAAAAAAGAAGATATAATGAAAGCAATGGCTGGGAAATCAATGCCCGAACTAGCCATTGTAGATAATAATACGCTGGCAGCATTGGGACTGAAAAGTCTGCTGGAAAGCGCTATTCCGATGGTAAGAATCAAAACCTTCGGTACATTCGGTGAATTTGAATCGAGTGTATCCGAGCGGTTTATGCACTATTTTGTAGCAATGCCTATCGTATTAGCGCATCGCAACTTCTTCATTGACGAAAAGCATCGCCATCATACCATCGTACTGACTCCCAGTTTCGATCCCAACTCGCAACTGCAAGGTTTCCACTGTATCTGTACCAACGTACCAGAAACGCAACTGATTAAGGAACTGATGAGTCTGCAACATTCAGGTCACCCCCATGGTGAACATATTCCGATGATGGGCGACTCATCTCCAAAAGAAAAAGTGTTGACTGATAGAGAAATCGAAGTTCTGTCCCTGATAGCACAAGGCAAAATCAACAAAGAAATTGCCGATCAACTATGTATCGGACTCACTACCGTGATTACTCATCGCAAGAATATACAAGAAAAATTAGGAATTAAAAGCGTTTCTTCACTCACTATCTATGCCGTGATGCATGGATATGTTGACATCAACAAAATCTAAACGAGCTAAATTATCCTCTTAAATGGTGATGACAAGATTTCACATACCTAAATATTATGATAGTGCCTTCCTCACAGTTTGTGGGGAAGGCACTATCATTTTATAAAAAATAACATTTCAATGATGACTGTTCCTAAGGAAAAACTAGAGTTTCACAGTGGAAATGTCAACCAGGTTGTTCACGATGGCATAAATTGTCAAGCCTGCAGGAGAATGAATCTGAAGCTTTCGGGCGATATTTCTGCGGTGAGTGATTACCGTGTTGATAGATATAAAAAGATGATCCGCAATCTCCTTATTGGTCATACCCTGAACCAAGGCCACAATCACATCTTTCTCACGATCGCTCAACTGTTCATCGCTCATCGGGGTCTGGTTAATCATGCTCGAAATCTTGGCACTCACATCGTTCTGCTTCAGTTTACGCTCTGCATTTCTTACTGCAGGAATAAAGATTTCTTCCTCTACCTCAGAGTGATGGGTGAGCCATTCCTCATTATTGTATATATCATAAAGAGTGGCGCTGAGCTGATTATTATGCAAGCCATCAGAAGGCAGATACTTGATGATGATGCTCTTCAACTCTTTTAACTTCATATCTACCTGAGCATGGTGTTTCGAGAAGGTTTCTATATCAAAGTTTGCATTGGCATTACCATCTATAAGTGCCTGAACATAAGGGAATACCATCTTTTCCTCATACTTCATGTGATTGGTGATGCTATGGGCATAGTCATCATAAAGCTTGAGGATAAGGCGTGCCAGATTATCCTTTTCATCCAGCGCTTCAACCAGTTCCTTACGGATAAACGGCAACTGGAAATCTATGTAATAGGCATGCGATGCCTTGAGATAATGCAAGAGGGTCGGCAGCGACAGGCGGTCGGCATTGTCATACTCCTTGTAACCATTAATTGTCAGGTTTACCACGGACAGGAAAGTATAGGTATCCACCTTCTGCTCGTCGCAAACTTCACGCACAGTCTTGTCGCCAAAGCCCAGGTTGATGCCGAAGCTGCCGAGGCTCTGCAAAATGTTGTAATTGTCTCTAATGATGCTGATCATCTTGTCGTCAGCTTCATACATCTTCTGATTTTTCATCTTCTTTTATCCTTAAATGAAAACATCCTTGTATCAAGAACATTCATAATGTTTCTATTTCGGCTGCAAATATACAAAAAAGTTTTGAAACTCGCAATACCTAGAAATGGGGATGCCGTAGTTTACCGATTTTTAGGTATTGCAAGATTTTTTAAAACTCCGTACCTTTGCACCCGAAATCGAGAAAGAGCGCGGTGATGATTGCCACTCCCGAGCGGCAGAGCTGCGTAATTCCTTATCAAGCTTCAGGGCTTTAAGGAGATACTAGGCCTCTAAAGTGTCGAGACCGCAAACAGACATCCGCGCTCTTTTCTTTATATTATAATGATAATAAGATAACAAATAATTTCAATATAACAAAAATGAACAGTTTAAGAATTGGATTGATGTCCGCTGCCCTCGTTGCCGGTTTGGCAACAGCAAGTGCACAAACTGTGGCTGCCGATAGTGTGATGCAGCACGTAAACGGTAAGCGCCTCAGCGTGGGTGGTTATGGCGAGGTAGCCATGAGCCGCAACTTCTACAGCGATCACGTAAGCCGTTACAGTTTGGCAGACGAGCACAAGAATGATCCTAGTCATGGTCGTTTTGATATTCCTCATGCAGTAATCTACCTGGGTTACGACTTCGGAAAAGGTTGGACCATGGGTACCGAGATTGAGTTTGAGCATGGTGGCGTAGGAATGGCCTATGAGAAAGAAGACGAAGAAGGTGGCGAATGGGAACAGGAAGTAGAGAAAGGCGGTGAAGTTGAACTCGAACAGTTCTGGATCCAGAAGTCATTTGGCCGTTGGGCAAACATCAAGGCTGGTCACATCGTTGTTCCCGTTGGTTTGAACAACGCTTACCACGAGCCATTGAATTTCTTCACTGTTTATCGTCCAGAAGGTGAGAATACGGTTCTTCCAAGCACCTGGCATCAGACAGGTGTCAGTTTTTGGGGACGTACCAAGGGTTGGAGATATGAATTGCAATTCCTGGCAGGCTTGAACTCAGACAACTTTACAAACACAGGTTGGATCAACAAGGGTCCAGGTACTCCTACAGAGGGAGAGATTGCAACAAAATATGGTACAGCCCTCCGTATCGACAACTACTGCATCAAGGGCTTACGCATCGGTCTGAGCGGATACTATGGTCATGCCATCGGCAACTCTTATCCAAACAACAAGGATGGAGCAGAATCTAAGTACAAAGGTGTGGTAGCTATCGGAGCCATCGACTTCACATACAATAATTATAACTGGATTGTACGCGGTCAGGCAGACTATGGTTACCTGAGTGATGCCAAACAGTTGAAGTACTTTACTAATCGTCTAAATGGTCTCTCTCCATTCCATCACTCTGCATTTGTCAGCAAGAATGCTTTTGCATACGGAATCGAGGCTGGCTACAATGTTTTCTCGCAAATTGAGAAACTCCGTCAGTCCAACCAGAAGATGTATCTCTTTGGCCGTTATGAGCACTATAATCCATACGCTTCCAAGACCAAGAATACTTCATACGATTACACCAACGTACAGCGCATGGCAGTAGGTATCAACTACTATCCAGTTAAACAGATTGTAGTAAAGGCAGAATATTCACATCGCTTCCTGAAGAGCCAGTACAACAATGAGCCAGCCATCAACATCGGTGTGGCTTATGAAGGATGGTTCCTCTAAAGATTCTTACAGAAGAACTTAATATAAAGTGATTGAAACATAGATATAAACATATCAATAACAAAATACTTATATAAAAAATGAAAAAGGTTTTTAAAAGTGCAGTAATGCTCATGGCAGCTTTCATGTTGCCATTAGGTTTCACTTCATGCAGCAGTGATGATGATCCTGTAGAGAACAATGACTTTACAAACAAGGAGTATGGTCAGGATGCCATGGATGCCTGCGATGAACTTTGCAATGCGCTCCGTGCAGCCTACAGCAAAGTAAACAACGCAAATTTGAGCACTGATCAGGAAACATACCTGAAGAATGTATGTGCTAATGCTGTAGACAATACCATCCAGCCAACATACAAGTCATTGGCTGATGCAGTAGAGAAGTTGCATACAGCTCTTCCTAAGAGTGTAGATACCAACAACCTGACTCAGGAGAACATCAACAATGCCTGCACAGCTTTCAAGGAAGCACGTGCCTTGTGGGAGAAGAGCGAGGCTTTCCTCGGTGGTGCAGCATCAGACTTCGATATTGACCCACACATCGACTCATGGCCATTGAACCGTACACTCCTCCACAGCTACTTTGCTACAGGTAAGTATAGTGATGCTGCGCTTGAGGATGCTTCTATCCTTGGTTTCCATGCACTTGAGTTTATCCTCTTCCGTGATGGACAGCCACGTAAGGTTGCAGAGTTCAAGGGAAACGATACCTACAAAGGCTTCACTGACGTAAAGGGTTCTGAGGAATTGAAGTATGCCGAGGCTGTTATCGAGGACTTGGTAAACCACGTATATGAGCTAGAGGTAGCATGGTCTGAGAATCCTAACGCATCTCGCCTCGCAGCAGTAAAGGCAGCAGGTCTTGAGTACCTGACAGACAAGAACCAGTCTTACGCAGCCAACCTGAAGAATGCAGGCAACACTTCTATCAGTAAGTTTGCTACATTGAAGGCAGCCATCCAGCAGCTTCTCTCTTTGGAGGAAGGTTCAGCATGGGGCATCTCTAACGAGGTAGGTACAGCCAAGATTGCCAACCCATTCCAGGCTGGTGATATCAGCTACGTAGAGTCTCCATATAGCTACAACTCTATCACCGACTTCCAGAACAACATCCGTTCTATCGAGAACTTGTGGTATGGTGGAACTAATGGTACAAGCTCTAATGCTAAGTATAGCTTCCATCAGTTCTTCAAGGATAATGCATCTGCAGAAGGTCAGCGTGTAGAGACAGCTATCGCTAATGCTATCAGCAAGATTGGTGGTATGCCTTACCCATTCGTCAAGTACGTAAGTACTGTTTGGGGTAAGAAATTTGATGAAGTAAACCCAGAGTAATCTTGTGGTAAACTAACATACAGGAAGCATCTCACCATACTCTTTTTGGTGAGATGCTATTCTGCGCTAAACGAGAAAATAAAACATTATAAAACAGAATAACATTATGATTTATCAAAGAATTAGCAAAATGTTATTGCTCGGCTTGCTCGTATTGCCATTGGCATCCTGCTCTGACGATAACAGTGTTGTAAACAATGACAAGTTAAATGGTGACTCTCAGTTTGGTAAGGCAAACGATGTTTTTGAGGCATCAGAATGGTATCCAGGTGGTGAACTTGGTACAGACGAAGGCATGAGCTATTCGGCCGAAACTCCAGCTACCACCAATCAGGGATTGTCAACCAGTTTCAACAAAGGTGAGGATTTCTTCGAGCACCTTTACACCATCACAGAGGCTCCACGTAAGGGTCTTGGCCCAGCATGGGTTCGCAGCAGTTGTATCCACTGCCATCCTAACTATGGTCATGGTAAGTTCCAGAACCAGTATCAGGCAGACCAGTTTGGCAACGGCTATCTGCTCGTAATTTATCACCCTACAGCAGGTACTACCGCTGCCGGAAAGCCTTACGCAGCAAACAGCTACATATCTGAGGTTACAGGTATGCCACAGACCAAGGCAATGACTCCATTCTCAGCTCCTATCGACGAGAAGCAGATTAACATCCAGTGGAATGAGGTTACAACCATGCCTAGTGGTTTGGCTATGAAGTTCCCTAAGGATGGCGAAACTTTCGCTTTGCAGTATCCAGAGGTTACTATCCCTCAGTCTGCATTCAATACCAATCCTAAGCCAGACAACTATGAAGTACGTTTGGAATCAACCATCGGTATCTATGGTACAGGCTTGCTTGATGCCATCGACCAGGATGATATGAAGAAGGTTTATCAGGATGAGGCGGAACACGTAGAGTTGAATCCAGGCATGTGGGACAAGGCAAAGAATGATTGGGCTTCAAGTGCCTGGTACACTTTGGCAGATGGAACCAAGAAGGTGAAGAAGTTTACCTATGCCATGACCCGTGCTTCCCTGCAGGATGGTCCAGGTGCTAACGCCATCTGGAACATTACCAACGTAACACGTTCCGATCGTCATTACCTCTATACCACTCCAGCCTGGGCAAAGCATCAGAGCGAAGACCCAGAAGTTATCAGTTATATCAAGAAGCATGGTGCTGACGAATCTTCTGTACTCCACCCATACTATGCAGATGGAACTGACGAAGGTATCAAGGAGAGAGTAAACGAGATTCTGAGCTGTAACAATGCAGCCAAGTCAGCTACTTTCGAGAAATACCTTTTGAAGGGTGCTCCATACAATGGCGAGGAAGAAATGAGCGACAAGGATTACTATGACTTCATGGTTTGGCATCGTGGTCTGGCTGTTCCTGCTGCCCGTAACCTCGACAACGCACAGGTTCAGGAAGGCAAGAAGCTCTTCACCCAGTGGGGTTGCGCTACTTGCCACAAGCCATCATGGAAGACTGGTTCTGACAACTATTGGGTAGATAATGCTATCAAGGCTTACGCTAAGAGCATTGGTCAGGATCCTAACACCATGTTGCCAAAGTATCCAAACCAGACTATTTATCCATACACCGATTTGGTACAGCACCGTCTGTTCATGGCTAACGACATCCGCACAGGATGGTGCCGCACTACTCCACTCTGGGGACGTGGTTTGTCAAGCATGTTGACTGGTCGCAGCGACCGTTTGCACGACTGTCGTGCCCGCAACGTAGTAGAGGCTATCATGTGGCACTGCTATGACAAGCGCAGTGATGCTTACAACTCAGCACTCAACTTCTATAATGCAACCAAGGAAGAGCGTGATGCTGTAGTGGCATTCATCAATGCTATCTAAGCCTTTACATGAAGAAACAAAAATAAGAAAAGCTGCCAGGCTATCAAAAGCATTTGGCAGCTTTTTTTATCAGAATCTACAAATATACGGATTATCTCTTGCTCGTCTCCGAATAATATCGTATTTTTGCAACGGAAATTCTATCAAGATTCCAACTAAGTATGGTTAAAAAGATTATATTCATTCTTTACATCCTTGTGCTCGTATGCATGGCAGCCGCCACCATCGTGGAAAAAAGCCAGGGCACGGATTATGCCCATGCCCACTACTATGGGGCATGGTGGTTCATTCTTATCTGGGCAGTACTTGCTGCCCTCGGTGCTTTCTACATCATCAAAAGAAAAGTGAAGTGCGCTTCTACATTGGCACTCCATCTCTCCTTCATCATCATCCTCTTGGGTGCCCTACTCACGCATGTATCAGCTAAACGGGGCATGATTCATCTGCGCATCGGTCAGCCTACAGATACTTATATGGCTCAGGATGAAGAGCAGGGTATGAAGGAAGAGAAACTCCCTTTCTCGCTCTGCCTGCAGAAGTTTGAAGCGAAGATGCACGATGGAACCAACGCCGTGGCTGACTATTCTTCAAAATTCACCGTAATAGACGGAGATGATAAGAGCGAAGGCGAAGTTTCGATGAACAACATCTATTCCCACCGGTCTTACCGTCTTTATCAGTCATCTTACGATGAAGACGGCAAGGGAAGCGTACTCGCTATCAATGCCGATCCATACGGCATACCAGTCACCTATACTGGCTATGCGCTGCTCTTCATCTCCCTCGTATGGATGCTCTTCGACCCTAAGGGCGGTTATCGCAAACTACTGAAGAGCCCTTTGCTCAAGAAGGGAACCTTGATGGTTGCACTCATCCTCAGCATGGGCAATATACAGACACTGCATGCAGAATCTGCAACAGGCAATCTCCAAAATGCTGTATTGCCAAAGGAAACTGCAGAGAAGTTTGGCGAGCTTCATATTCTCTACAACGACCGCATCTGTCCAGTACAGACCTTTGCCCTCGATTTCTGCAAGAAGATATATGGAGCCAGGAGCTATCAGGGATTGACTGCAGAACAGGTACTCTCTGGTTGGGTATTCTATGGAAATACTTGGGCAAACGAGCCTTTCATCAAGATCAAGAGCGGAGAAATGAAAACGGCGATGAATCTGCCCGACTATGCTTCGCTCAATACTTTCTTCAATCGTGAGATGGGGGGCTACACCATCGGACAGTATGTGCAGGAATACTACAATGGTCAGCAGGACAAGTTCCATCAGCAAGCCGCCGATATCGATGGCAAGATACAAATCATCATGGAGTTGCGAGAAGGTATCTCATTAAAGGTTCTTCCCTATACCTTTACCAAGAACGTGAAGGCTACCAAGGATCATCCTTTCATCAAGGCTGGCACCACCACTTGGTTCGCTCCTGTAGATAAGTTGCCACTTGCAGTAGAGCATCAACATGCACTCTATATCAAGAATGTATTCTCATTGCTTTATGGCGATGTGCAAAAAGGTAACATGGACCGTGTGAACATCTTCTTCGACAAGATGCTGAAATACCAAGAGGTAAGTAGTGGAAGTTCTTTGCCGTCAAAGATTCAATACCAGGCAGAACGAATCAACAATGACTTTCCTTTCGCTACCATTCTATTTATGGTGAACCTTACATTGGGTTTCATCGCCCTCTTCTACACCATCTATCGCATGACAAAAAATCGCCAATTAAAGGCTTTGGATATTACCTTACCGATATTGCTCTGCATATCCTTCCTTACCTTGACATTCGGTTTGGCTTTGAGATGGATTATCAGCGGAAACGTACCATTATCCAATGGCTATGAGAGCATGCTCAGCGTGGCATGGCTTGTGTTGCTAATCTCCATCTTCATGCAGTTCCGCATCCGCATCGTGATGGTATTCGGATTCATGCTATCAGGTTTCTTCCTGCTCGTAAGCCACATCAACCAGATGGATCCTGCCATCGGACAAATGATGCCCGTACTGAACAGCCCGCTGCTCAGCATTCATGTAAGCATCATCATGATGAGCTACGCCCTTCTGTCGCTAACCTTCATTTGTGGCATTATGGGCATCTGCATGCAATCTCATGCAGAGGAACTACAGACTTTGAGTCGCATATTCCTCTACCCTGCCCTTACTGCCATGGGATTCGGCATTTTCATCGGTGCCATCTGGGCGAATGTCAGCTGGGGAAACTATTGGAGTTGGGATAGCAAGGAGACGTGGGCGCTCATCACCTTTATGATTTATGCAGTGGTAGTACATACACAAAGCTTGCCGGTCTTCCGCAAGCCGCTGGTGTATCACATTTACATCACCCTAGCATTCATGAGCATTGCCATGACATACTTCGGAGTAAATTACTTCCTTACAGGAATGCACTCGTATGCATAACCCATCAGAAGCCAGAATATATTTATCCTTAAGGCAAAATTTATTTTCCCTTAAGGATAAATATATGATGGTGTTGACATCAATCTAATCAAGAAGTATTCCGGACTAACCCAGGAACAGATAGAAAAAATCCGTTCCCCCACACTCTTTTTATGTTTTTTTAATATCCTACGGTCACAATTGTTACCGTAGGATCGTTTTTTAAGCCGTAATTTTGCAGCCGGAAACCAGGAATGGCAGATTGCCGCCTGGAAGAAAACATTAAAATAACTCTTTAATTTATAGCAATATGGCAGAAAACAAGATGTTCTGTTTCCAGTGTCAGGAAACAGCTAAGGGTACAGGCTGTACCATCAAGGGTGTTTGCGGTAAGGATGCTACAACTTCCAAGTGGCAGGATCTGCTGCTCAGCGTGGTTCGTGGCATAGGAACCATTCAGCATAGCATAGGCAAAGAGCCGACACCAGAGGTAACCCGTTTCCTCACGGATGCACTCTTCACCACCATTACCAACGCCAACTTCAACGACCAGGATATCCTGCAAAAGGTAGATAAGGGCATCGTACTGAAGAAACAGCTGCTGCAAAAGGCAGCAAGCATGAATATCCACCTCCCTGCCTATCAGGAGGTAACCTGGGGTGGCGAGAAGACAGACTATGAGACAGAGGGCACCCGTGAATCCGTGCTCCGCCACGAGAATGCAGATATCCGCTCGCTCAAGGAACTCACCATGCTCGGTCTGAAGGGAATGGCAGCATACTACGAGCATGCAGCCCATCTGGGAGAAGAGAACAGCGAGATCATCAGCTTCATGTGCCGTGCACTCGCCACCATCAGTAACCCTGATGCTGATATGAACACGCTGCTGGGCGTGGTACTCGAAACAGGAAAGTACGGCGTGGATGTGATGGCACTCCTCGACAAGGCCAACACCCAGGCATACGGCAATCCAGAACTCACCCGGGTGAACATCGGCACAGGCAACAATCCGGGCATCCTCATCTCAGGCCACGACCTGAAGGATATCGAAGATCTCCTCATCCAGACCGAAGGTACGGGCATCGATGTCTATACCCATGGCGAGATGCTTCCTGCACACTACTATCCGCAGCTCAAGAAGTACAAGCATCTGGTGGGCAACTACGGCAATGCGTGGTGGAAACAGAAGGAGGAATTCGAGAGCTTCAACGGTCCTGTTGTCTTCACCACCAACTGCATCGTACCGCCATCGCCATCGGCAGGCTACAGGAACCGCGTCTTCACCACCAACTCTACAGGTTTCCCTGGCTGGAAGCATATCCAGGCGGGCGCCGACGGCCACAAGGACTTCTCCGAGGTGATTGCACTTGCCAAGACCTGCCAGCCACCTAAGGAGATAGAGACAGGCGAGATCATCGGCGGTTTTGCGCATGCTCAGGTCTTTGCCCTGGCATACAAGATAGTAGAAGCTGTAAAGAGCGGAGCCATCCGCAAGTTTGTGGTGATGAGTGGCTGCGATGGCAGAATGAAGAGCCGCAACTACTACGAGGAGTTTGCCAAGGCTCTGCCTCAGGATGTAGTAATCCTCACCAGCGGCTGTGCCAAGTTCAAGTACAACAAGCTCAATCTGGGCGACATCAACGGCATTCCTCGTGTGCTGGATGCCGGTCAGTGCAACGACTCCTATTCCTGGGCGGTTGTGGCATTGAAGCTGAAGGAGATCTTTGGAGCAAGCGACATCAATGATCTTCCTATCTTCTTCAATATTGCCTGGTACGAGCAGAAGGCAGTCATCGTACTTCTTGCCCTGCTGCATCTGGGCGTAAAGAACATCCATCTGGGTCCTACGCTCCCAGCCTTCTGTTCACCAGCCGTACTGAAGGTTCTGGTAGATACCTTTGGCATTGCCGGAAACGGAACGGTAGAAGAGGACATCAAAAAATATATAGGATAAGAACAGCAGCTACTGAGTTAAGGGAGAATTTGCAGCCGTTAGACAACGTCCATGCCGAGCATACAACAATAAAGGGAGATTTCTTGGCGAAATCTCCCTTTATCTATTGCAAAAAGCAGCTATAATTTCTTTATTTCATCTAATGACAACTGGGTTGCTGCTGCCACTTGCTCTGCAGACAAGCCCATTGCAAGAAGACGACGGGCTGTGGCCTTCTTCTCATCTTGGGCTCCTTCAGCTCGACCTTCTTCTCGGCCTTCAGCTCGTCCTTCAGCACGACCTTCTTCTCGACCATCGGCAAGACCTTTCTGCCAGCCATCATCATAACCCGTCTTGATAACGCTGCGCTGATAGCGCAGATTCTCCATGTGACGGACATAATCATTCTTTTCAGCTACGGTCAACTTATCTATGTCCAGACATTTGCGGGCATCAGCCAAACCTGGAGCCTGGGCTGCCTCGCTGATTTCGCCAGTCTTCAGAAACTCGATCCATTCATCCAGATTGTTCACCGCCAGCTTATCAAAGTTGTTCACGCAGAGCAGATAATACTCCGGGAATATGTCTCCGGCTTCGCGATTGGTCTTGCGGCCCTGAGGGATTTCATCACCGAAGAAGAGTTCACTCTGTCGGTTGGAGAGCTTCAGGATATCATCCGGCTGATGGAGTCCCTGGAACATCGTCTTGCCATGATATACATAATCCTTAGCCTGCCCCAATGTGAAATACACGATATTGATGGAATATACCTTGCGCACCTTGTCGTAATCATCGCCCAAACTGATATTGTCTGTGATCACCTTGGAAACTCCATAGAGCATACGGTGGAAATAGGTATGTTCACGGGTATTCTGTATCTCAAAGATGATGAATTCTCCCTTCTCATTTTCTGCCAGGATATCCACTCTGTTGAATTTATCATTCTCGGTCTGCTGATTGCTCTCACTATCCAGGAATCGGTTAATCTTGAATTTCTCGTTCAGCAGCGAACACATAAAGCCTTCCAGCACAGCATAATTTGCCTTGTTGCGAAGCAGGCGTTTCATCGCCCAGTCAAATCTGATATAATTTGCCATATTCTTCCTCCATTTATTAATTTTCAGCTGCAAAGTTACGACTTTATTTTAAGACACCAAAGTTTTTTCGTATTTTTCTTGCTTATTACTAGAACTTTAGCAAGTAAGATTCTGCTCTTATAGGGCGTGCGGAGATTCTGCCTTTAAGATTCTAAAAGGAGCAAACAATAAATCGGGAGAAAATGCGTTATTGAATATAAAACTTAAATGTATGAAAGAATCAATATTCGTTACCTTGCAGAAATGCACGGTGTTTGAGGGATTTACTCCTGAGGAAATCAGAGGGGCGCTATCGATGGTAAGCTACCGGATGGTGGAGCTTCCTGCCAGGGAAATCTATGTGCTGGCAGGAATGCCCTGCAGATATGCCGACATCATTGTCGAGGGAGAGATGATAGCCCGCATGTCGGGATTGTCGGGCAAACAGACCCAGATAGAGCGGCTGGGGGAATCGATGCTGATAGCCCCTGCCTATATCTTCGCACATCATAACGAGATGCCCGTAAGCGTGGAGACAAGTAAGAAGACTACCCTCCTGCGCATGAAGCCTTCGGAACTGAAACTGCTGATAGATACCGATGAGCACATACGCTGGAACTTCATCCAGCACCTGTCAAAGATAGATATCTTCCTCTCGCAGAAAATGCGCATGCTCTCCCTTTTCTCCGTCAAGGAGAAGGTGGCGCAATACCTCATCAAGATGGCTACCAAACAGCAGAGCAGAACCATCCGGCTGGATGTCAGCCGACAGGAAATGGCGGATATCTTCGGTATCCAGAAGTTCTCGCTCCTCCGCTGCCTGTCCGAATTCGAGGAGAAGGGCGCCATCAGGATTGATGGCAAGACCATCACCATACTCAACTCGGATGACATGAAATAAGAAGCAAGAATGAGAGGAAAGGAGAGAGAAAGAACCGATGAAGACGAAGTTCTCCACCTGCGCCTCCAGAGCCCATCTTCAGCACCACATCCGCTGCATCGGTTTGAAATCCCCCATTCCCATCACATTGCAGACTACATCCTGGTTGCTGGGGATAACATATCCCCAGAGCATAAAGAGGTTAGGACATTTATTAGCGGCGGATTGTAAATCCGCCGGAACGCCTAACGGAGGAAAGGGCATATCCGACGCTACGAAATTACCTTAATATATATGTGAAACAAGACGATTATAAGAAAAAACTGCCTTAAAATTTGGAGGTTACAAATATTCAGCGTACCTTTGCATAAGATTGGCGGCACTCGGCAATTGGAAAGCAAGCTTTCATTGCACTCGCTGGCAAAATCTTTGCATAAGATTTAAAAAGAATGACGTATGAAACAGGTAGAAGAAACATACATCAGCTTGCTGACCGACTTCGGTTTCAAGCGAATATTTGGAACGGCAATGAACAAGAATTTACTGATTTGCTTCCTCATATCAAAAATTCTATTGATACGGCGAAGCAAGAAGGTAAGAATGAGAAAGCCTTGGAAATTGCTAAGAACATGCTTGCCGATGGTGTTGACATCAATCTAATCAAGAAGTATTCCGGACTAACCCAGGAACAGATAGAAAAAATGAAATAACTAATAGAATAAAAAATGAAGAAAAAAATCAAGTTGGTTGGCTGGAGCATCCTTGGAATCCTGCTCATAGCTGTAGCAACATTACTGTTGGCACGCTTTGTTTTCAATAAACAAGTGGAAGCTTACCTTTGCAATTCGCTGAAGAATGAAATGGTAGAAAAATTAAAAGACGCTGGCAAATATGTACCAGATACTACGTCCTATCATTTTGCATATCAGAAAGATTCTGTCCAATCACAAAAAATCCGTGAATATTTCAAACTCGATACAGTTGTATCTTCCACAATGCCAACATGGGACAAGGCCATTTCACTGGCACGTTTTGTAGCGGAAAACATTCCTCATGCCAATCAAAAGATTAATCCTAAGAGACGTAATGCTATAGATCTCTGGAAATACACTCGATCGATAGAGCCTGCATTCAACTGTCGATTACACTCCATCCTCTTACACGAACTATTGCTGTCTGAGGGTATTGTAAACCGCTTTGTAACTTGTCATCCCGCAGATTCCGAGGATTCCGACTGCCATGTTGTTAACCTGGTGTGGCTGCCAGAATTACAGAAATGGGCTATGCTAGACTCGGATATGAATGCTTGGGCAGAAGATGAAAAAGGCACTCCACTTTCTCTTGCAGAAATGCGTGAGCGATATATTGACGGCAGAGAAATCGTTTACCGTCCTCTCTTGAATTCAGATAATGATTTTGTTTATTACAGTGCATATTGGGCAAAAAACTTATACTGGTTTGATACTTGGGAGACAACAGGCTATGGTCGCGAAGATAATAATCCTGCTTATCGAAACAATAATCGCCATATCGTGCTTGTTCCTTCTGGATTCAAAGGTTTTGAACTTCCTGACCATTCAGTACTGACAACAGATACTTCACGTTTCTGGGCAGCTCCCCAAAATTAGTAACTGCCATTTACTAGATCTACCCCAGGAACAAATACAATAGGCTTCGATGGCAAATGAAGCCTATTTCATTGGCTAACGAAAGTAGTTTCATGAGCACATGAAACTACTTTCTTTTTTATTGCTTCTTCTACTATATTTTATGCCATAAAGACAGAACGCCAAAGACTATAGCGCGCTTCAGGATTCAACCGCTCCAACTGCTGGAAGATGGCTTGCATATCCGCACGGCGGGTAGTCTCTTCGTAAGGACACAACGCCTTCTGCTTCGTGAATTGAAGTTCTTCTGCCACCTGACGGATATCCGCCTCATGCACCAGACAAAGGGGGCGGATAATTGTGAGGGGATAATGTTTTAAAGGAAGACTGGGCTGCATGGTGGAATGAGAACCCTCGAAGGTGATATTCATCAGCAGGGTAACGAGGATATCATCCATGTGATGGCCCAAGGCTATCTTATTGAAACCATTATTTACCGCAAACTCAAAGAGCGTCTTGCGGCGATTCCAGGCACAGAGGAAGCAACGGGTTTTGCGGGGATCGATGGATTCATCGAAAGAACTGTGCAGGATATGGAGCCGGATGCCATTCTCTGCACAGAAATCCTGAAGATAAGAACGGTCGGTCTCGTAAGGAATATTATCCATGATGATATGAGCTGCTTCCACTTCTATATGCGGTTTGAAGATACAGGCACGCTGAGCCAACAGCCTAACCAGTTCCAGGGAATCCTTACCGCCACTCAAAGCAATAAGAATGCGATCGCCATCTTCCAGAAGATGATAATCCACACAGCCCTTGTTGAAACGCTTTAATACTTTCTGTTCTGCCTTTATCATATTATTTAGAAGAAAAAGAAAAGCCGTACCCTATAAAAAGAGCACGGCTTTATCAAGATACATTCCCCAACCAAAGGTAAGGAAACGACAATTTAAACTTCAATATTCTCTAAAATTACTTAGCGTAAGCCACGCTACGAGTCTCACGAATGACGGTAATCTTAACCTGACCAGGATAAGTCATCTCATTCTGAATCTTGGTAGCAATCTCGTCTGAGAGCTTGATACTCTGCTCATCAGTCATCTTGTCTGCACCAACGATAACACGAAGCTCGCGACCTGCCTGGATAGCATAAGTCTTGGTTACACCAGGATAACTCATGGCAATTGCCTCCAGATCGTTCAAACGCTTGATGTAAGCCTCAACAATCTCACGACGTGCACCAGGACGAGCACCAGAGATAGCATCACATACCTGAACGATAGGAGCCAACAAGGTGTTCATCTCCATCTCATCATGGTGAGCACCAATTGCATTACAGATATCTGGCTTTTCCTTATACTTCTCTGCAATCTTGGCACCATACAATGCGTGTGGCAACTCGCTCTCCTCATCAGGTACCTTACCGATATCATGCAAAAGACCGGCACGCTTAGCCTTCTTAGGATTCAAGCCCAACTCTGAAGCCATGACAGCACAGAGATTAGCTGTTTCACGAGCATGCTGCAAAAGGTTCTGACCATAAGAAGAACGATACTTCATCTTACCTACGATGCGAATCAACTCAGGATGCAAGCCATGGATGCCGAGGTCAATAGCAGTACGCTTACCTGTCTCGATAATCTCATTCTCCAACTGCTTCTTCACCTTGGCAACTACCTCCTCAATACGGGCTGGGTGAATACGACCGTCAGCAACCAACTGATGGAGAGCCAGACGGCAAACCTCACGACGCACTGGATCGAAAGCAGAAATAACGATAGCCTCAGGAGTATCATCCACTACGATTTCTACACCGGTAGCAGCCTCCAATGCACGGATATTACGACCTTCACGACCGATGATACGGCCCTTCACCTCATCGTTATCAATATGGAATACACTGACAGAGTTCTCGATAGCAGTCTCAGTAGCCACGCGCTGGATAGTCTGGATAACGATTTTCTTAGCCTGCTGGTTAGCATTCAGCTTAGCATCATCAATAATTTCATTGATATAGCTGGCAGCATCAAGACGAGCCTGATCCTTCAAACTCTCCACGAGACGATTCTTAGCTTCCTCAGCGCTCAATCCGGAAAGTTCTTCCAACTTAGCCTGCTCCTGCTTCTGCATCTTCTCAAGTTCCTGCTGCTTGACAGTGAGAAGTTTCTTTTCATTATCAACACGCTGCTGATACTGATCAACCTCCTGCTTGCGACGACCGAGATCCTCCTGACGCTGGTTGAGAGAGATTTCGCGCTGTTTAAGTTTATTCTCACTCTGCTGAATACGGGAATTACGCTGCTGCACTTCCTTCTCCAACTCAGCTTTCTTATTGAGGAACTTCTCTTTCACTTCGAGAAGTTTTTTCTCCTTTAATACTTCTGCCTCTTTACTGGCAGTATCAATCATTTCATTATATTTTCCCTTGATAACATAACGGAAAATGAAAAAGCCCACCGCTCCACCAAGGCAGAGACCGACT
>OLVV01000315.1_pt1 | contig 29349 bp, 18 predicted proteins | sample 1673581 | NCBI WGS metagenome assembly OLVV01 (sample SAMEA103958116, study PRJEB25191) | human gut metagenome | biome: human-associated habitat [ENVO:00009003]; feature: intestine environment [ENVO:2100002]; material: feces | place: Germany | collected 2013/2015
GTTTACGTTCCAACCTCTCTTATTCTCCTTTGGCTGCTTTAGAGCTTTATGTTAAAGAAGTTTAATCCATAGTTTTCTGCCCCGCAACTCATGGTTTTCTGCCAGGGAAGTCATGGGTTGACCGATGTGAAATCGTAGTATTCTGCCTTCTCTTGTCCTTATTCTAACGATAAATGATGACCGGCATTGGTCATCTATTATGGCCCGTTAAAGCCCTTATATAAGCCCATTTAGCCCTCATCTCCCGTTGCCCCATTCTCCCCCTCATCAACCGGGCAGAGTTAACAGGTTAACAGTTAACACCCCAAAAATGCATACTCCCCTTCCCACACATATATAAAAATAAGTATATATATATTTAATATAATAAGGTACGCAAGGGGGGAGGTAGGAAAAAACAGCTGTTAACTGTTAACCCTGTTAACCCCTGCTGCTCCCAGATGCTCTTTTAGGAAATTTAAACAAGTATGCTTGGTGGTTTCATGAGAAAACCGTACTTTTGCGGCTGACAACAAACAATATCAAACATAAAAACGACAATGAAGAAACTGAAATTCCATATAGTAGGTCTTACCCACAACGACGTGAAGGGTCGTGAGGTAGAATACGCCAGGGAGGCAGAGGGCAGAACCATCTGTCTTGTGCCCGATGACGCCAATCCCTTTGATATGCTGGCTGTGAAAGCTTACGACAAGCAGCTTTTCATCGGCTATGTCTCAGCCCTGGAAGGCGAGGACGTAAGAGCCCTCATCATCGCCCGGAAGGGCAGGAACCTGCGCACCCGATGCCTGGGAAGCAACAGCAAGGAGGGAGCCGATGAGAAGTCGGGACTCCAGCTGATAGTGGAGGCGCGGGTAGACGTATCCGAGCAGGAGATAGAGCAGGCACGCAGGGAAATCTATGATGACAGAATCTATGACGACTGGCACTATTCCGGCCCCATTCTGCCCATCGACAAGCTGACCCGTTTCAGCGATTGCACCATGATGCTGGAAGGCGTCATCAACGACATCATCAGCATTCAGGAGCAACTCTCACTTGATGCTGGGGCTTCGCATGATTCAGATTCCGCTGAAGCCGATAAAAACCCTCTTGATGCCGATTCCCGAGCGGCGCTGGAGGCAGAGCTGCGCGACAACCTGGAAGAGGCTAGGGAGCGGCTCAGCAGCTTCATGGAAATACAGCGAAGCGATTATTCGCGCGAGATGACGCAGACGAGAAACCGCATTCTCAACAACCTCGACCTCATAGACGATGAGGAAATCCATCGCATGGGCGAGCAACTGTATACGGAGATGGGATTCATTACCAGTTCCGCTTACCGTGAGCGTGCAGCCCAGTCTTTCTTCGTAGAAGCGCCTATCGCCATCAAGAAGAAGCAGACGGGCGCCTACGACTATAAGGACCAGCTGGACGCCATAGAACAGCAGCTGCACGCCTTCCCCTATTCGCTCTATCCCACGTTCAAGGCCGACCCGGTAGATTTCCTCCGCCAGGTGTTCTATAAGCGTGTGCCCCGCAAGAAGATGCTCCAGCTGCTTTCCGGCATCGTACTGATGATTATGAACGGCAGGGTGAATGACGTGAAGCAGTGGGGAAAACACGGTGATGCAGCATCGCTGGAGGCGATGAAGGCGATGAAGGCGGTGGGTGCCAAGCCTTCGAACGAAGTGAAGAAAGAGAAATTCATAGAACTGGTTGATTTGGTAATTCCGAAGATAGCGGTTTATAAGAAAAAAGGCTGTTCTGAAGTGCTGGTGAAAAGTCAATCCGACTGGTTCCCTGTGTTCCGCCTCTTAAACGGGTGGGGGCTATTCAATATGGGAACTCCTACAGCCTTCTGCAAACATCTGGCCCACCTGTATGAAAAACTACCTCCGGAGAATACGGAGCGTGCTCCGCTCTGCAAATGGAAGGATCTTGCGCAGGTGAAATCTACACCATTCGAATATGCGGCTCTGGAATGGTGGAAACTTGATTCAGATAAGTTGGGCTCGGTAAGCATAGAAAGATTCAATCATTATTGCGATATTGTGAATGCTTTCAAGAAGATTTTGGGCGAAACATCCTATTTGGAGAATGTGGATTTGAAGGAAATCTTGCCGAAACTGGTGGATAAGGAAGTGCCAGCCCCGGACACCAAGAATGATGACGAGATGACGGCGGGAGATGGTAGCTAGCGGGGTATATTAATACCTCGCTTATACCCCTCTTATACCCTTTGATGATTCTTTATACCTTGTTTTATACCCTCCTTATACCCCTGCTTTTTTATTTCAGAAAAAACTTGTAAACGGCTTTTTTTTTGTTTATCTTTGCATCGCTTTTCGGAAGAGAAGTGGCTGGTTTTCAATAATCCAGTCATTGTATAATCTAAATAATATTCAAATGGTAAACAACAATCTTTCTTTTGATGAATGCAAGCAGATGAGCAGCCGCCTCATCGCAATGAACCCTAATCGTAATGCAAACATGGGGCAGATTGCTACTTATCTCCTCGATTACTACACCGAGCTCACCAAGCAGTCCTGGCTCAGCACCCTCGTGGGGCAGATTCGCGACCTTACCGCCAAGCAGAACCAGATGGGCGAGGAGCAGAAGCAGACTGAGACCTACAAGCAGCTCGACAAGCAGATTACTGCACTCAAGAAGCAGCTGCCTTTCCGTTCGCCTCACTACTTCCACTTCCTGGACGACCACCGTGCCCAGAAGTCCATCGACCCGGAGGCTTTCACCTTCCAGACTACCGTAGACATCGATAATCCGGAGGAGGTAGAAGGAGCCGTCAAGAGAGCCCTGCTCCTGAACGGAATGTTTGATGAGCCCCAGGAGAAAGCCGCCCGTGAGCAGATGTTCACCGCCGATGAAATCGAGCTTTGGAAGGGAAAGGTGCTTCACGTGGAACGCTCAGCCCGCAACAAGGCCCACATCGACATCCGCATCCCTGTAGGGATGACCATCGCTGAGGCTCAGAGCGCCTTCTGCAAGCTCATCCACGCCACCGAAGACCCTAGCTGCGTTACGCCTGAGCGCATCATCTTCATCACCGATGCGGCAAGCCAGATCTATACTGCCGACGACTGGTACAAGCACCTGGATAAGGAAGCCGTGGCTGAATATCGTGAGGCTTACAGAAAGAGAGGACTGGACATCGACGGCCGTCCGATGGATATTGATTCGGCTCCAACCGTAGATTTCCAGCCTGTCGAGAGCGAGGAGGAGAAGGCGGGAAGGGCTGCCAATACCGTGCAGTATGAGCAGACCTACGATGGCGTTCCTTATGAGGAGATTACCAAGGCGCTGGTGGATTTGATGGGCGGCGCTCCTGCCCATGGCAACCGCAACAACTTCATCTATCGTGAAGCCTGCCTGCTCAGATACATCTGCAACAGCGAGGCGGCTTGGATAAAGCAGGTAATCGAAATCTTCGGCGAAGATGAGACGAAGGCGCTCGCCTCTGTAGAGAGCGCCTGCAAGGTGGCTCAGTCCTCGGAAATGCCCCAGCTCGTGAAGCAGGCGGTGGAGCTTGCCCGCAAGAACTATCTTGCCAAGCAAGCCACCGAGAAGGCAGGAATCTACGCCGAAGTTCCGCCTCAGTTGCCTGCCAAGCTGCCTAAGCTCATCAAGCTGCTCACCAGCAAGGTGCAGGATGATTTCAAGGCGCCTGTGGCGATGGCGGTCTTCCCTCCGCTGGCAGCTCATCTCAAGGGCGTCAACTTCCGCTACATCGACAATCAGGTGCATGAGGCGGCGATGATGAATCTGCTCGTAGCGCCTATGTCGTCAGGCAAATCGGCGGTAAACGGACCTATCAACAGCATCATCGAAGACCTGGTGCAGATGGATAAGGTGAACCGTCAGAAGGAGCAGGAATGGAAGGACGAGGTGAACACCATGGGCGACAACAAGAAGAAGCCGGTGCGCCCGGAAGACATCTGCATCCGCATCGTTTCGCCCGACCTTACCCGTGCAGCCTACATCCAGCGTCTGGACGATGCACAGAAGGCTGGCGATGCCTATCTCTACTGCAAGATGGACGAGGTAGACATGCTCAAGAAGTTCAACGACCCTAGCCAGCTGATTCGTCTCTGCTGGGACAATTCAGAGGACGGTCAGGAGCGTGTGGGCACCAAGAGCGTTACTGCCCGCGTGAAGACCCGTTTCAACTGGAATGCTTCCACCACCATCGCCGTTTCGCAGAAGTTCTTCTCGGTTCGTGAGGTGGCTGATGGCGCCGTGAGCCGCCTGTCGCTTGCCACCATCTTCCGTTCAGAGTTTGATCCTTGTCCGGTTGTTGGAAATTATGATGCGCAGTTCAAGTCGCAGCTGGCTCCTTACATCCATCAGCTGAATGCCACCAGCGGTTTCAAGGAGTGCAGGAAGGCTCGCCAGCTTATCGAGCGCCTGGGCAGTGAGCTCATGGAGCTGGCTCAGCTGGCTTACAACAAGCCTTACGCCGAGTTTGCCAAGCGCAGTCTGGCGAATGGTTTCCGCAGGGCGATGGTGCTTTATCTGGCAAATGGCGAGAAGTGGGAGAAGGCGATAGAGGATTTCATCGTATGGAGCGTGAAGTATGATTTGTGGTGCAAGATGCGTTTCTTCGGCAATCAGATGCAGGAGGCGATAGATGCAGACAACCGTTCTATCTATCATGCATCCGGTGTGAGCAATCTTCTGCTCTTCGTTCATGATACTTTTGACAAGGCAGAGATTCAGGAAGTCTGCATGGTTCATGGCACCAAGACTAAGCTTGCCGTCCTCCTGTGCACCTGGAAGAAGCGTGGCTTTATCGTGAAGAACGAGGACGGCACCTTCTCCAAGACCGCCAAGTTCATCGGCAAGTACGGGCATTATGGAACGCCGGGAATGGCTGCGTAGAATAGGTTAGGCACGGATTACACGGATGTTCTATGAGATTATGAATGCGTTTTGATAGAAATGAGACTTAAATCCGTGTAATCCGTGCCTGATTTCGTAACGGGAATGTAAAGGTTCTTGACCTTAATCAAGAAATCGGGGTGTTCTGAAACTTTTCTCCTGAAATATTTGTGTGCGAACACAAAAGTTCGTACCTTTGCATCGGAAATAAGAAAAAAGGATAAAAGATTGATAATATCAGGATACGAAAGGTATTGATTATAAGGAAGAAAGATTGATTACATCAGGATACGAAGGTATTAGAATCTAGGTAAAGATTGAAAAAAGGATAACAATAAAAGATTGTTAATAAAAAGGATAAGTTTGATTTAAAGTTAAGAAAGGGAAAAGTTATGTTAGTATTAGGAATTGCATTCGCAGCAGTAGTAGCATTCGCTGCAACAGTTGGCGCAGCAAGCAACAAGCTCGCTTAAGTAATAAGCCAACGAGGTAAGGAACTTTAAAAGTTCAGAAACAGTAATTGAAGCAAAGTAGGAAGCCAATATGGGCTTCCGAGATGCAGAGGGAGAGTCAACAGGGCTTTCCTGGGATTGAGGAGCGGATGATGCTCCTTTTTTCGTTTAACATTGAATATCAGACAGACATACATATATATAAAAAGAAATCGGGTTGGTTAACAGGTTAACAGTTAACAGCCCGATTTTCTTTGTTTTCTACCCCTATTCGAGGATGATTTTGAGATTTACTACATAGAAGGCTATATCGGTGGAATCTTGTAACTTATTGATATGTAGGTAAATCTATCTCTTTTGAATTTATTTTCCAAGATATGGCTTCTGGATTCTAACCCAGTTTTGGTAGCCTTTTCCGAGCAGATGCAAGCCATCATTGCTGTAATCCGGGTTCATGTCCTGGGTTCCAGGGATTACGAACTCAGAGAAGAGGTCGATGTAGGTCAAGCCACGGCGGTTGGCGATGTCCTTGATCAAGGCATGTGGGCAATGGCTTCTGCTTTTTGCTTTTTGGCTTCCTGTTAAGAACTACTTGAAAATCAGGGTGGTGAGCCTGTCTTTATCAAACAGTTCCTGAGCTACGGCTTGAATCTGGGCGGCGGTAATCGCATCCACCTGCTCGTAGAGGCGGTCAACGTTCTTCTCCCAGCCATAATGCAGGAAGCTCTTGCCGAAGTCGAGGGCGAAGTTCTCACGGTTGTCGCAAGCCACGCCTATCTGCCCTTTAATCTGTTTCTTGGCAGCCTTGAGCTGCGCATCGCTCAATGGCTTCTGCATGAACTTATCCAGCTCCTTGCGAACCAGTCTGAGGCAGCGCTTCACATCGTGTTCATCACAGCCGAAATAGATGCTCCAGGTGCCCGTGTCGCCATAAGCCACCATCGTGCTCTCTACGGTGTAAACCAGTCCGTTGTGCTCTCTGAGGGCGAGGTTCAGCTTGGCGTTCATACCCGGTCCGCCCAGCATGTTGTTGAGCAGATAGAGCGGCATTCGCCGGTCGTCGTTCACATCGTAAGCCCGGGTTCCTATCATTACATGAGCCTGGTGCGTATTCTTCTGCATCACGATTGTCTGGCCAGCAATCTCTTTCCCCACAGATGGATAATTTTTAGGTCCCACAGATTTCACAGATGACACAGATTTTTCTGTAGTAATAGAATTCTCATCCCCTGAAATCTGTGTAATCTGTGAAATCTGTGGGAGCTTTTCCTCAGCAAGCTTGCCCGAACCATCATCTGCGAGCGCCCTCCCGATAAGCTTTACCAGCTTCTTGAAATCGATATCCCCGTATGCGAAGAATATCGCATTATCCGGCCGATAAAGCTTCCTTGTGAAGCGCAGCGCATCCTCCGTCTTGAAGGAGCGAACCTGCTCGGCTGTGCCCAGGATATTATGCCCCAGCGGCGAACCCTTGAAGAGGATATTCTCGAATTCATCATATATCAGTTCGGCTGGCGAATCATTATAGCTCTCAATCTCATCGCAGATTACCTCCACCTCCTTGTCTATCTCCGCTTGCGGATAAACCGAGTGGAAGACGATGTCGGAAAGCAGGTCCACGGCCCTTGCGATGTGCTCCTTCAGGATGGCAGAGTAATAAACCGTGCCCTCCTTGTTGGTGTAGGCATTCAGGTCGCCGCCCACGCTCTCCAGACAGTTGAGAATGTGCCACGCCTTGCGGCGCTCGGTGCCCTTGAAGGTGACGTGCTCGCAGAAATGCGCCAAGCCCTCCTCGCCCGGCTCCTCGTTGCGGGTGCCGGCATTTATCTGGTAGCCGCAATACACCACCTTGCTATCCGATGGCAGGTGGATGATGCGGAGTCCGTTGTCTAATGTATAAGTATTGTATTTCATTTCAAGGTGCAAAGTTACATTGAAAATGTAATTTATCCAAAATATTGGGCATTTATTTTGCATTATCGCCAAAAAGACTTATCTTTGTCCCCAAAAACAATATAAAAGAGACATAAACAATGCGTAAGGTTATAGGAATAGGAGAGACCGTGCTTGACATCATCTTCAAGAACGGCAAGCCGATAGAGGCAGTACCGGGTGGCTCATCGTTCAATGCAGTCATCTCGTTGGGACGTGCGGGCGTGAATGCTTCGTTTATCAGCGAGGCGGGCAACGACCGTATCGGAGAGTATGTGATTCAGTTCTTGAGAGATAATGGGGTGAATGCTGACAACGTGAGTATCTTCCCTGATTCGAAGTCGCCACTCTCGCTGGCGTTCCTCGACGAGAACAACAATGCTGACTACATTTTCTACAAGGATCATCCTCACGACCAGCTGGAGTTTGCCACTCCCGAAATCAATCCCGATGACATCGTGCTCTTCGGTTCGTTCTTCGCCCTGAATCCTGTGGTCCGTCCTCAGGTGGCAGGCTTCCTGGAGTACGCCAAGAGTCGTGGCGCCATCCTCTATTATGATGTAAACTTCCGCTCTTCTCATCAGCATGAGATTATGAAAATTACGCCTAATCTGATAGAGAACCTGGAGCATGCCGATTTCGTTCGTGGCAGCCACGAGGACTTCGGAATCCTCTATAAGAAACCGGAGGCTGACAAGGTGTATAATGCCGAAATCAGTTTCTACTGCAAGAAGTTTATCTGCACCCAGGGCGCTGAGCCTGTAGAGGTTCGTGCCGAGAACGGCTTTGCCAAGAGTTATCCTTCGGAGAAGATGAAGCCGGTGAGCACCATCGGTGCCGGCGATAACTTCAATGCCGGTTTCGTGTTCGGACTGATCAAGGATGGAATCACCCGCGAGGACATCGACCGCGGCTTATCTGAGGCGCAATGGGATAGCCTGCTTGCATCGGCCCAGGATTTCTCCACCGAATGCTGCAAGGACATCTACAATTATGTTTCCAAGAAATTCGGAGAAAGAAAAAACTTGGAACTTTGAACTTTATGATTAGTAGAAGTTGTTTGAGAAACAGCATATCATAAAGTTCAAATCTCAAAGTTCCAAGTAAGTAAGTTCAAAGTACAAGTAATCATAAAGTTCAAAGTTCAAATCTCAAAGTTCAAAGTAAATAATATGACAGAAATTACAAACAAGATTTATTACGTAGGCGTTAACGACCGCAACAAGCATCGTTTTGAGGGCCTCTGGCCTTTGCCTAACGGAGTGAGCTACAACTCGTATATCATTGATGATGAGAAGGTAGCGCTGGTAGATACTGTAGAGGTAGATTTCTTCACCCAGTTCCTCGAGAACATTCACGAGGTGATTGGTGACCGCGAAATCGATTACCTCATCATCAACCACATGGAACCTGACCACAGCGGCTCCATCGCCCTCATCAAGAAATATTACCCTAACATCAAGATTGTGGGCAACAAGAAGACCCTGGGAATGCTCGAAGGCTTCTATGGCGTTACCGATGATGTGGTAGAGGTGAAGAATGGCGAAACCCTTTCTCTGGGCAACCACGAGCTGAGCTTCGTTCTCATCCCTATGGTTCACTGGCCAGAGACGATGGTAACGCTTGATGCGAAGAACAAGGTGCTCTTCTCGGGCGATGCCTTCGGCTGCTTCGGCGCGCTGAACGGCGGAATCATCGATACGGAAATCAACTGCGAGACTTTCTGGCTGGAGATGGTTCGCTACTACTCAAACATTGTGGGTAAGTATGGAATCCCTGTTCAGAATGCCTTGAAGAAGTTGGCTGGCGTGGAGCTGGATTACATCTGCTCAACCCATGGTCCGGTTTGGCACGAGCATATTGAGAAGGTTATCGGCATGTATGATAAGATGTCGAAGTACGAGACGGAGCCAGGTTTGGTTATCTGCTACGGCACCATGTACGGCAACACCGAGCGCATGGCTGAAATTATTGCCCGTTCAGCAAGCAAGGCAGGCGTGAAGAACATCGTGATGTATAATATCTCGAAGACTCACCACAGCTACATTCTGCGCGACATCTTCCGCTACAAGGGTCTCATCGTGGGTGCTCCAACCTACAATGCCGGTCTTTATCACGAGATGGAGGTTCTCCTCTCTGAGCTTGCCAATAAGGACATCAAGAACCACCTCCTTGGCTGGTATGGTTCTCATTGCTGGGCAAGCAAGGCTGTGGCTAAGATTCAGGAGTGGAACGAAACCAAGCTCCACTACGAGCCTGTAGGCGAGCCTGTAGATATGAAGCAGGCGATTACTCCAGAGGTAAAGGCGCAGTGCGAGGCGCTGGGTAAGGCAATGGCAGAGAAGCTGCTGGCAGAATAAAAGTTTAAGGGCGGAAGAACAACTGGGGTTAACAGAGTTAACAGTTAACAGTTGTTTTTCCGCTCTTTCTTTGTTTAAATACCTTAAATATTCCGTGTAAATTACAATAAAACTTGGTAATTTCGTGTGAAAAGCGTATATTTGCGACCGGAAACCGTGTCATGACACAAAAAAACGTCATAAAACTATGTATTTTGAACGTAAAGCATACTTGAAAGAACTCATTTCGGCAGAAGGCAATGGGATGATAAAGATTATCACCGGCATTCGCCGTTGTGGTAAGTCTTTCCTCTTGTTCAACATCTTCCGCAAGCATTTGCTTGAAAGAGGTGTTGCGGAGAACCATATCATACAGGTAAATCTTGAAGACCGCAGAAACAAGAAACTTCGTGACCCTGATGCTTTGCTGGAGCATATAGATGCTCAGATGGTTGACAAGGAGAAGTATTACATTCTCTTGGATGAGGTTCAGATGGTGAAGGAGTTTGAAGATGTGCTCAACTCTTATCTCCATGTAGAGAATGCTGAGGTGTACGTAACTGGTTCCAATGCCCGATTTTTATCGAAGGATGTGATAACAGAGTTTCGTGGTAGAGGTTGGGAAATCCGAATCCATCCGTTGAGTTTTTCTGAATATTATGAAGTGGTAGGAGGAGAGGAGCGTCAAGCCCTGGAAACCTATTATCTTTATGGTGGATTGCCTGCTGTGGCGCAGATAGAAACTCCTGAAGCGAAACAGAATTATCTTCGTGAGATTTATGAGACGGTTTATCTGAAGGATGTTTTGGAGCGTAATCGCCTGAAGAATTCTGATGGAATGCGCGAGTTGGTGCGCCTTCTGGCTTCTACGATTGGTTCCTGTACGAATGTGCAGAGAATTTCTAATACGTTCAAATCTGTTGGAGGAGTGGAAATCGGTACTAAAACCATTGGCAGGTACCTGGAGAACCTGCAGGATTCCTTCATCATCAGTGAGGCTTTGCGCTATGATGTGAAGGGGCGCAAATATATTGGTACTGGTACCAAGTATTATTTCGAGGACATCGGTATAAGAAATGCCGTGGTAGATTTCCGGCAGATAGAATTCACCCATATCATGGAGAACGTGGTTTATAACGAATTGCGGAAGCAGGGTTATACTGTGGATGTGGGATCAGTGGAGAGCTTCAAGCGGGATGAGAATGGCAAGCTGCAGCGTAGGAATCTTGAGATTGATTTCGTGGTGAACCGTCATGATGAACGCCTCTATATCCAGTCGGCTTACGCCTTGCCGGATAAGGAGAAGGTAGATCAGGAGCAGGCTTCTCTTTTGAATGTAAACGATGGCTTCCGCAAACTGATTATCGTAGGGGATAGATATCGTTCGGGTTATAATGAAGAAGGAATTCTGATGATGAGCCTCTCCGATTTCCTCTTGGGGAAGAGCTAGATTGTCTTGAAGAAATATCAAGGGCGGAAGAACAACTGGGGTTAACAGAGTTAACAGTTAACAGTTGTTTTTCCGCTCTTTCTTTTGTTTCTGAGTATTTCGTTTATAGGTTTCTATTCCTTCCTTAATATCAAAAATGTGCAAGTTTGCCACTTTTTGATATGAGAAATGTGCAAGTTTGCCGAAAAATCATATTAATGGGAATTTTCAACTATCGCCTTTAATTCTTCCAGGTTATCTGCCACTTCAATCACATCTCGCCAATTGCCGCGAATCATGCTTTTCTCTGCCATATCATCCAACAGGGCGATGGTGGAGTTCCAGAAGCCTTTCATGTTGTAGAGAATCACCATCTTGTGATGGTAGCCGATGGTGTGGGCGGCGGCGATGGTGAAGATTTCATCCAGGGTGCCGACGCCGCCAGGAAGAGCTACGAAGATGTCGCTCTGGGCAAGCATCAGGTCCTTGCGGTCGCTGAGATTATCACACGGAATCTCGATGTCGAGGTCTGGGAAGGTTCTGCCGCCTCGCTCTACAAGCGTAGGAACCACACCGATGGTTCTGCCGCCATTCGCCTTCACTGCCTTGCCGATGCAATCCATCAGGCCGGAGTTGCAGCCGCCGAAAACCAGGTCGTGGCCGTTCTCAGCCATCCACTTTCCCATCTCTTCAGTCAATGTGAAGAAGTCGGGGTCGATATTCTTATTTGCTGAACAAAAAACTGCTATTTTCATATTGCTTTATCTTCTATTTGATAATGTTTTATCTGTTGTTTATTGATGTTTAGGCAAAGGTACGCAAAAATTTCGAGATTATTGGGCTCTTTTTGCGGATAATTTCTTAATTTTGCAAACTATAACTAATCTTATAAACAGAAAGATAGAAATCTTATAAACGATACAAGAGAATGAAAAGGATTATCGCATATAGTATTATTGCATTGTTGCAGGTGTCGGTGGCGTTTGCTCAGACCTCTGTGTCGCTTGCAAAAACCTCTCCGAAGCCGAAGCTTCAGAAGCGGGAGAAGTATGAATGGCAGGGAGAGATTCCTACCTATGTAGAAACGCTGAAGAAGGAACTGACCTATCCGATGGCTTGGGGAAACAGTCCGATTAAGAACTTCAAGAAGTGGAAGAAAGCGGCAAGGGAAAAGGTCTTCGAATGCATGATGACGCCTCCGAAAGCGGCTGCGGCTTGGAATATGGAAGTATTGGGCGAGGAACAGAGAGACGGATATAAGGCGCAGAAAATCGCCTTCAATATCAACGCCTATTCCCGAATTACGGCTTATCTTCTGATTCCGGATGGTAAGGGACCATTCCCAACGGTGAATGCGCTTCATGATCATGGCGCTCATCTCTTTATCGGAAAGGAGAAGATGATTCGTCCTTTCTTCACTCCGGAAGAGAAAGATGCTCCGGAGAAGCAGGCGCTCTGTCAGGAGATCTTGGATGATGCGGATGCGTGGGCAAGGCAGCTTTATGATAATCAGTACGTGGGCGATTACTTGGCGAAACATGGCTACGTGGTCTTTTCGGCAGATGCTCCGATGTGGGGAGAACGAGGCCGGAAGGAGGGCGTGGACAGAAACAAATACGACCTGATAGCCGGCAACATGATGATGCTGGGCAGAGACCTCTCTGCCTTCATGACTTACGATGATATTTCCAGCACCGAGTTCCTGACTTCGTTGCCGATGGTAGATGCGAAGCGTATCGGGTGCGTGGGCTGTTCGATGGGAGCCTATCGCTCGTGGATGCTCTCTGCCTTATCGGATAGAATCAAGGCGGGTGCTTCCATCTGCTGGATGATTACCACCGATGCGCAGCTTACCCGGAGATTCGGAAGAAAGGAGAATGGCGGTTTTGCGAATTGCATCCCCGCTCTCCGCCAATATCTCGATTATCCTCACATCGCCTCTCTCGCCTGTCCGAAACCGATGCTCTTCATCAATGGTACAAAAGACAAGCTCTTCCCAGTGCCCGGCGTAGAAGATGCTTTCGCCGAAATGCACAAGGTTTGGAAGAGTCAGGGAGCAGATAATCTGCTGGATACGGAGCTTTGGGAAATCCCTCATTCCTGCGGACTGAAAGCGCAGGAGAAAATGCTGGATTTTCTGGATAAGAATCTGAAATAAGAAATAAATAAAGAGCGGAAGAACAACCGGGGGTTAACAGAGTTAACAGTTAACAGCTGTTTTTCGCTCTTCCCCTTTAATTCAACAAAAGTCTACTACGCTAATCCCTTAAAAAACAGCGTTAGCGTAGTAGACTTTTGAGTATTCTAAATGAAATTACCACAATTCAGCAGGCGACAGGTCCTTGTCCTTTCTGCCCATCAGATAGTAATCGGCAAGGAACTGGATGTAAGCCTGGGTAACCTTCAGACCTTCTTCTCTTACATATTTGCTGGTGAAGAGATTGGCATCAGGCAGCATATTGTTCTCAATCAGCTTGCAGACAATCTCGTAAGGGAATGGACGGCCCAAGCCAGAGATGATATTGAAGCTGTCGAGCTCTGCATGCTCAGCGTTGTAATATGGATTCTCTGGCGATGCAATGCAGTGGGCCATACCGAAGCAGATATTGATTCCGGTATATGGACTTCCGCAAACGATAATTCCCTTCTCGTACTTTGGAGGGAACTTGATGTTGGCTGGTAATTCGAAACCAACTTCCTTTAGGAAACTCTTCAAGGTCTTGACATCCTCCAGGAAGATGAACTTATCACCGTAGCCCTTTGCCTTGAGCAGGTTGTAATCGTTGATAGGCTGCTCGTGGTTCACCTGAGCCTTCTCTGCCTCAATCTGCTCCTTGTTCTCCTCGTAGTTTGGGTTCAGCAAAGCACCCGTCTGCCACCAGTCGCCACCGAAGTAGAAGAGATTGGTAACCATCAGCTGCTCGCCACTGAGGAATGCGCTGGCATCTTCGATATTGGTAGAATCCTTTCGAACTCTATATAACTTCTCTTCCTTAGAATCCTTATCAGAAGCATCATACAAATCCTTCAGATAGAAGAAGTTCTCATCCTCCTTGATCATCTTGAAGGCACGGGTGCCCTTGTAGTCGATTTCTGTCCAGAGCTTGTGGGCAGGATGATGTTCGCTCACCTTGGTAAGCCATTCGGCAGAGGTGAGGGCGAGGAGGTTGTTGCGGCTGTTCATCGTATGCTCTATCTGGATAGAGTAGGCGATGACATCATTGAAGCCCTGTGGAGAGTGGGCGAGGCGCTCCAGCTCCATCTGAAGGCGGAAGCGGTTTCCCACGTTGAAGAAGCAGCCATAGTGGAACCAGGCTAAGGCATCGCGATATTCATAGAACTTGTCTTCATCGGTTGGCAATTCGCAAAGGAAATCGTAGAGACGCTCGTTCTCAGGCGCAGTCTCGTATTCCTTGTCGAGCACATTATAAGCCATCTTGGCTGCCAGCTCCAGGGTGCTGAACAGGAATGGTACAGGTTCCTGCACATAACTGCTCTGCTGGTAATGGTGCCAGCACAGGAACTTGATGTCTGCATAGTTGATTTCGTCAGGATCGTATGGAGATTCATCATCGTTCAGCGTATTCTGGATAAATTCCTTCTCGTTCTCGTAGAAAGGAATGTAAGTGCCATAGCGCTTCTTGCATTCTGCAGTAAAGGTCTTCCAGATGCAGGTACCTGAGATGACGTCCTCAAAGTAGCCGGCGATGCTGAGTGCAAGCTGCTTGGCTTCTTCCACGTTCTTAAACTGGTGGGTGAAGCACGCCTCATCGAGGGCATGGTATATTTCGTTAGCCAGTTCTGTATAGTACTGATCTACTTCATTTGGTTTCTCGTATGGATGCATTGTCATCCATTCTTGGGTGAAAATTACCTTTTTCATATCTTTCGATTCTTTGTTATTCGAGGTTATAATCGATATTCGTTGTGATGCGATGTCGTTATTTCTCGGGTTATTATATCTATTTGTTAGTCGTTCGGCATGAAAATGTCGTCCGAATTATCTGTAAAGATAATGCAAAGATAATGATTTCTGCGCAAAAAATGCAAGAAAGTCACATTTTTTTCGTATCTTTGCACCCGAATTTAGGCAATCTTAATAAATGCGTGGGATTGCCGCAAGCGTTTCGGAAGGATTTTGCACCCTAATTCATGGCTGGGAGGGTGAATTCGGCCTTCCATTTAGATTATAATGAATTAAGGTTAAAAAGATTTGAAGACATTTGAAGAATTAGGCGTGAGCGAGGAGATTCGCCGTGCCATCGAAGAGCTTGGATTTGAGAATCCAATGCCAGTTCAGGAAGAAGTAATCCCATATTTGCTTGGTAATAAGAACGATGTGATTGCGTTGGCGCAGACCGGTACGGGTAAGACTGCATCTTACGGTATTCCGGTTATCCAGAAGACTGATGCCAGCAGCAAGCAGACACAGGCTATCATCCTCAGTCCTACACGTGAGCTCTGCCTCCAGATAGCAGACGATTTGAACAGTTTTGCCAAGTACATCGACGGTTTGCATATTGCCGCTGTTTATGGCGGTACCGACATAGGAAGCCAGATTCGCACCCTGAAGCATGGTGTGCAGATTATCGTGGCTACTCCTGGCCGTCTGCTCGATTTGATTAATCGTGGTGTGGCTCAGTTGGAGAACGTGAACAACGTGGTACTTGATGAGGCTGACGAGATGCTGAACATGGGCTTCTCTGAGAGCATCAATGCCATCTTCGAGAACGTTCCGGAAGATAGAAACACCCTGCTCTTCTCGGCTACCATGAGCAAGGACATCGAGAAGATTGCCCTCAACTACCTGCACGACCACAAGGAAATCGTAGTGGGTTCGCGCAACGAGGGTGCTGAGCATGTAAACCACATCTACTATCTGGTAAATGCCAAGGACAAGTATCTCGCCCTGAAGCGCGTGGTGGATTTCTATCCACGTATCTTTGCAATTATCTTCTGCCGCACCAAGCTGGAGACTCAGGATATTGCAGATAAGCTCATCAAGGATGGTTATAATGCAGAGGCGCTGCACGGCGACTTGAGTCAGCAGCAGCGTGACCTCACCATGCAGAAGTTCCGCAACCATACCGTTCAGTTCCTGGTGGCTACCGATGTGGCTGCCCGTGGTCTGGACGTAGAGGATCTGACTCACGTTATCAACTACGGTTTGCCTGATGATGTGGCTAGCTACACCCACCGAAGCGGTCGTACGGGTCGTGCCGGAAAGAAGGGAACATCCATCTCTATCATCCATACCAGAGAGAAGTTCAAGGTTCGCCAGATTGAGAAGCAGATTGGCAAGGAGTTCGTGGACGGCGTTTTGCCAACCCCAGAGGAAATCTGCAAGAAGCAGCTCTTCAAGACGATGGACGACATCATGAAGACCGATGTGGATGAGGATCAGATTGAACCATACATGGCTGAAATCAACCGCCAGTTTGAGTACATCGACAAGGAGGACATCATCAAGAAGATGGTAACCATCACCTTCGGTAAGTTCCTCGATTACTATAAGAATGCTCCTGAGATTATCAAGCCAGAAACAGGCAAGGGCTCCCGTGGCGGCGAAGGTCGTGGAAGTCGTGGCGAAGGCCGTGGCAAGGTTTCCAATGGTCGCAGAAAGCATGAGACAGAGGCTGGTTTCAAGCGCCTGTTCATCAATCTGGGTAAGGCGGATGGTTTCTATCCGGGCGAAATCATGCAGTATCTGAACAAGCACGTGAAGGGTCGCCAGGAGGTGGGTCACATTGACCTGCTGAGTAAGTTTGCCTACATCGAGGTGCCTGAGGAGGATGCTAAGCGCGTGATGAAGGCATTGAACGGTACTGAGTACAAGGGCAGAACCGTGAGATGTAACGATGCTGATGAGGAAGGTCATGGCAGAGCAGCCCGTGGCGGACGTGATTCTGAGAGTCGTGGCGGCCGTTCTTCTGAAAGAGGAGGTCGTGGCCGCAGAGGTTCTTCTGATGATTCTCGTGATGCTCGTGGAAAGGGAGGACGTGGAAGCCGTGGCGAATCTCGTGGCGGCAGAAAATCACGCAGCCAGGAGGATACAGGCGATTGGCGCCAGTTCTTCCAGAACAACGACAACGTGAAGTTCAAGGGTGAGGAGCCAAACTTCGAGGAAGAAGGTTGGGCTCGTCGCAGACCTAAGAAGAAATAAAGCATATTTATATGTTGAGTATGTTTAGATAGTAAGGAGCACTCTTTCTTGTTATTCAGGAAAGGGTGCTCTTCTTATATGTAGATGTCTCTACTCCCTATGATAATCAGTATTTTCTTCTATCAAATAAATCTCTACTCCTAATAGAAAGTTTCGTTCAGCGACGTTGAACGTACATTCAGCGACGTTGAACCGACATTCAGAGACGTTGAACGGAACTTTTTCTTCGTAAAATAGAAAGAAATCTCAAATAAAATGATTATATTTGCAGGCGGATTAACAATACCTAAAAAATGAGAAGAATAGTTTTAGTCGCTTCCTTGGGCTTGATGAGCCTGAGTATGCAAGCACAGAGTATCTCTCTGGCAGGAGAATGGCAGGTGGAGTTGGGAAAGAGCGGTAGTGCTTTCGCCAAGAGTAAGCGTGCCTCGCAGGGTGAGGTGAATCGTGCCATCCTTCCCGGTACCATCGACACGAACCGTCTGGGATTCGCTCCGAAAGATACGATGGAAACAACGCATCTTACGAGACTCTATGCCTATAAAGGAGCTGCAAGATATTCCAGAACCATCAATATCCCGAAGGACTGGAAGAAGAAGCCGGTAGAACTCTTCCTGGAGCGTACCCGACCAACCTGGGTGTATGTGGATGGAGAACTGGTGGATTCCTGCAACTTCATCTCTACTCCCCAGCGCTATCTTCTGCCTAAGAAGGTGAAGCCGGGCAAGCATCTCCTGGAAATCGTGGTGGATAATGGAAGAGGTGTGCCTGAGCAGGTTTACGGTTCCAGCCATGCTTACACAGAAGATACGCAGACCAACTGGAATGGAATTATCGGAAGGATAGAACTCCAGCTAGCCAGCTCTGTAGAGAGCAAATCTGCAGAAACTCTAGCAGGAGCAATCCCTAGTAGTTCCGTAGTTTCTCCAGCAGGAGCAATCCCTTGCCGTTCTGTAGCTTCTCCTACCGCCCTTCAGATGCCTGATTTCGCCAAGGATTTTCATATCAAGGGCGCTCACTTTTACGCCAATGGCCATAGGATATTCCTCCGTGGCAAGCACGATGCGGCTGTCTGGCCGCTGACGGGACATGTGGAAATGAGCGTGGAAGGCTGGATGAAGTATCTCGGAACCTGCAAGGAGTATGGAATCAATCATGTGCGCTTTCATTCCTGGTGCCCACCGGAGGCGGCTTTCATGGCTGCGGACAGTCTGGGAATCTATCTCCAGCCGGAACTTCCTTTCTGGGGTTCCTTCGATAAGAAAGATGAAAGGCTGATGGCATTCCTGCATCAGGAAGGCGAGAACATCCTCAGAGAATATGGTCATCATCCTTCTTTCAGAATGATGGCGCTGGGGAATGAACTCTGGGGCGACATCGACAAGATGAAGGAGTTTGTTGATGATTTCCGCAAGATTGCGCCAGATAAATACTATACCTTCGGAAGCAATTACTATCTCGGTTATCAGGGAATAAAAGAAGGAATGGATTACTTCACCACTTGCCGCATTGGAGGCGAGGGATGGGGCAAATACAATACCCATACCCGTGGTTCCTTCTCGTTTGCCGACGCCTACGATGGCGGAATGATCAATCATTTTCATCCTAATTCTATGATGAATTTTGATGAGGCTTGCGATAAGGCCGGAATCCCAATCATCTCTCACGAAACAGGACAGTTTCAGACCTATCCTGATTATCGGGAGATGAAGAAATACACCGGAGTGCTTCATCCTTATAACTTTGAAGTGTTCCGCCGCAGGCTGGCAGCAGCCGGAATGCTCTCGCAGGCAGATGATTTCCACAAGGCTTCGGGCTTATGGAGCGTGAAACTTTATAAAGCCGATATAGAGATGGATTTGAGGACCCGGAATATGGCGGGCTTCCAATTGCTCGATATTCAGGATTATCCCGGTCAGGGAAGTGCTTTCGTAGGCATCCTGGATGCGTTTATGGAGAGCAAGGGAATCACTACGCCTGAGGAATGGCGCCAGTGGTGTTCGCCTGTGGTTCCTCTGCTGGAAATGAAGAAGTTCTGCTTCGAGGATGGCGAGAAGATTCAGGCTAAGGTAAAGGTAGCCAATTATGGCGGTTCTTCGCTGAAGGGCAAGAAACTGAAATGGCATCTGGCTGCCGAGAACGGATTGTTCTGTATGGATGATGGAACTTTCAGCACCAAGGATGGTGAAGTGAGAAAGAATGTGGGCGACTTGATGGCTGAGGATGAGGGAGTATTGAACATCTTTTCATACGATGAAGGTTTGGTGGATGTGGGTGAACTGAATGGTGTTTTCCACGTGCAGAAACCTACCAAGCTGCTTCTTACATTAAACATTGAAGGAACAGAGGCGAGAAACTCCTACGAACTTTGGGTTTATCCGAAGAAGGCTTTGGAAAAGAAGGGCGTCATCATAGCCAGGGATTTGAATGAGGAAGTGGTGAAAGTCTTGGAAAATGGCGGAAAGGTGCTTTGGATGCCTACGGCTTCCAGCCATTTCGTGTCTGCCGATGATACGCTTTCGCAGGCAGATAATGCTACTCCTTATACTGTTGGCGGACTCTTCCAGACCGATTACTGGAATTATCGCATGTTCAAGACCATCTGCGAGAACAACAAGAAGAAGGTTTCTCCTGGAACCCTGGGCATTCTGACGAATCCGGAACATCCGATATTCAAGGGATTCCCAACGGAGATGCACACCAACTGGCAATGGTTCCCTGTCATCAAGGAATCGCATCCGCTGTTGCTTGACAACTTCGCCAAGGATTATCGCCCGGTTGTTCAGGTGATAGATAATATTGAGCGGAACCATAAACTTGGCTTGGTGATGGAATGGAAGGTGGGAGCCGGAAAGCTCCTCGTCTGCATGAGCGATTTGGAGAAGGCAGCCAAATATCCGGAAGGCAAGGCTTTCTATCAGAGTGTACTGAACTATATGCGCTCTGCTTCTTTCAATCCATCTGCAGAAATAACGGTGGATGAATTGAAAAAGAAACTTGCCGAGAAGCCTCGTCAGGTTTCATTGAAGGAGCTGAATAATATCTCGCAGTATTAATTGAAATTCTGTAAGTTGCGAATCTGTAAGATAAAAATAAGCTGAAAATCAGTAAGATAGCAAGAATAGAAAAACAAAATAAAACAAGGGCGGAAAGCCAGGAGTTAACAGGTTAACAGTTAACAGCTGATTTTCCGCTCTTTTCATATCATCCTGAGACTAATCTTTATCCCAGGATAAACCATTCTATCATCTCTGTTGATTCAGAGATAGGATTTACTTTGCATTGATCTCCTTCAAGAGGCGGTCTGCATGTCCCCACTTATCCATCAAGTAGAGCACGTAGCGAATATCCACGCCAATGCAGCGAGCCAGGCGCTTGTCGAAGTTGATGTCAGAGCTGAGGCTGTCCCAGTTGCCATCGAAGGCAAGACCAATCAACTCGCCCTTGCCGTTGAACATAGGGCTACCAGAGTTACCGCCGGTAATATCGTTGTTGGTGAGGAAGCAGAGCTGCATCTTGCCAGTCGTCTTATCCTGATACTTGCCGAAATCCTTCTCAGAGAGAAGCTCGTGCATGATAGGCTCAGCGTAGTAATCGATGACCTTATCGCCCTGCTTCATCTTCTCAACGATACTCTCGGCTGTGGTATAATAGCCTGATGGCTTGCCACCGAGGTCGAAACCGCCTACCTGACCGTAGCTCAATCGCATGGTGAAGTTGGCGTCGCTGTAGTGAGGCATGTCCTCCTCCATACGGAGCTTGGCAGCACAGAGATACTTCTCCTGCTCGGCGATGCTATCGTTGATGCTGCCCATCTGAGCAGCGAAATCTGCAAATACATCGTTCAGATCCATACCGAAGCTTACGCCTGGATCCTTCTCATATCCCTTCTTGTTGAAGTAGAGCTTGGCACCCTTCTTCATGATGAGCGACTTCTCCCAGAGATAATCCACATACTTGGCATAGTTGCCGCCAAACTCAGCGTCGATGGTCTTGTAGAACTTAGGCAACCATTTTGCATTTACGTGCTCCTTGTAGTTCTTCAAGAGGGTAGCGAGCACCTCCTTATCGAGCGCCATATCCCATTCTGCAGAGTTATCTTCAAACTCATGATACTGCTTCTTCTTGTTCTTCTCAGGACCCTTCACCTCCATGTTGGTCTGGAGCTTGATGGCACGGGTAGAGAACTCGATATTGCTTCTTCTGGTGAAAGATTCAGAGAAGTTGGTCCAGGCATACTTCACGTCTGCACTCTCCTTGTAAAGCTTGGCGAGCTTGTCGAAATCTACCTTGTGGGCGAGGTCGTTGGCTGCCTTGGCTGTATCCTGCCAAGCACGGAGACGGGTTTCGTACTCACGCTTCAGATTCACGATGCCGATAGAGTCGATACACTTGTTCATACCGATGGCATTCTTCCAGTAGTTGGAAGAGCTGGCGTACTTGCTGTCGTACTTGATGCGTACTGCCTCGTCGGCACGCATGTGCTTCTGCATCACCTCCTGCTTCACGCCACGAACCTGGGCACGAGGCGCATTCTCTGCATCGCGCATGGTCTGGATTCCGTAGCTTGAAAGATAGCGCTCTGTGCTGCCTGGGTAACCCATGGTCATCGCATAGTCGCCATCTTTGTAACCCTGGAGAGAAACCTGTGCCCAACGCTTTGGATGATAAGGCACATTATCCTTGCTGTAAGCAGCAGGACCATTGGTCTTAGGGTCGGCATAGATGCGGAATACAGAGAAGTCGCAGGTCTGGCGAGGCCACATCCAGTTGTCTGTATCGCCACCAAACTTACCCATAGACTTTGGTACGGTGAAAACCAGACGCAGGTCGGTGAAGTCGCGGTAAGTAGTAGCGTACCACTTGTTGCCCTCGTAGAAAGGCTGAACGGTGATATGGAGGGTAGAATCGTTCTTCTTAGCCTCTTTAGTCATCTCGTTCTCCAGAGAATCGATGAGTTCATCGCGCTTCTTGTTGTCGAGTTTCTCGTATCCGAGGCTCATCACCTTATCGGTTACATCCTTCTGTTCAACCATAAAGCTGACGAACATATTCTCGTTAGGCAATTCCTCTGCGTAAGATTTAGCAAAGAAACCATTGAGCATGTAGTCGTGCTCCACGGTAGAGTGGCTTCTGATAGCCTCGAAACCGCAATGGTGGTTGGTAAATACCAAACCGTCTGGAGAAACGACTACGCCTGAGCAATAACCAGAGAAGTTAACCACAGCATTCTTCAAGGCGTTCTCGCCGTTGTAGAGCTGGTCGTAAGTCATACTGAAGCCTTCGCGCTGCATCATCTCATACACAGCGTTAGGCAAGTTGTAAATCGTCCACATTCCTTCGTCAGCGTGAGCGGTATTGATTCCGCAGAACGCCAAGATAGAGGCGATAAGGACCGTTGCTTTTTTCTTCATTACTTGTTTTTGTTTTCTATTTTTATTATGATGTTATTTATTCTTTTTCTCGTTCCATTCTTTCCAAGTCTTTGCCTGTTCTGTCATTCGATATTGCTGGCGTGGATGTCTTGGGGTGTTTGGGTATTTCCTTTCAATAGCTTTTTCTGAGAGGGCAGCGTTTAAATATAGTTCACTAAAACTTTTTCTGTCCTTTAGTCCGATTGCACCCATAATTTCCGCAGATGTCATATATTCATCGTTAAAGGATAGAATAAGAGTCTCCACATGTTGACTGAACTTGTGGGGTACTTGTGGGGTACTTGAGGATAGCTTGCGGGGTGCTTGTGGGGTAGCAAGTCTTGGCTGTACCTTCCATTCATCTGTTGGATCTATATGCAAGTATCTGTTTTTGAGCACCCAGCTATCTTTTAGGAGTAAGTTTCTGAAGAAACGAACCAGATAGATAGGAGAGTAGTCTATGCCTTTCTGAATGTTTCGATAGTTGGCACGAACCAGGGCATTGCGGAAATACCAAGAGTGCTTGGCAAACATCTCATTATTCACCTTATAGCCTAAAGAGCGAAGATACTGGATGGTGAAAATTGCCGTGGTTCGGGTGTTGCCCTCTCTGAAAGCATGGATTTGCCAGATGCCTGAAATGAATTTGGCAATATGCTCAATCTTCTCATCATCCGTCAGACCTTTATATGAGAAGTTCTTCTCCTGCTCAATATCCCAATCCAAGGCTCTTCGCAAGTCTTCCCAATTCAGGTAGTTTACGGAATCTCCTTCGAGCACCCATTCTTTCTTGGAAATATCATACTGGCGGATTTCTCCTGCGTGTTTGAATACTCCCTCGAAAATTCTTCGATGCAGGGAGACATATCCGTTGGTATTGAAGGCAAAGGTCTTGCTGGCGAGAATCTTCGCGATGTTGGCTGAAACCTTATCTGCCTCTTCCTCGTCTTCATCCTTAGGTGTACGAACCGTCTTGCTCTGATAGTAAGAGTCAATCAGTTTTCTGGTTTCATCCAGAGTGATTTCTCCTTCGATGTTTCGTTTAGCCACATCTATGAGATACGCCGATGGTTGCAGCCCATCTACAGCCTGCAATCCGATAGCCGTCTTCCAGTTCTCGGCGCTTTCCTTCTGCGAAGGCTCTCCTTGTCGAAGATATTCATCGAAGGATGCGAACTCGTTGATATTATCTTTATTCATAGATGTAATGCTTGATATTTAACTTTGCAAAGTTACGACTATTTCCCGAATTTACCAATGATTTAGGGTAAAATATTAAAGAATTGCCCATTTATAGCTTACTTGTGTGCCTAAACATTAATTTTCATTAAAAATTACGCTAAATTCTGCTGAACAGCTTAAAATGAGCTGTTTATGAGCATTTCACCTCAACAGAGGTAATGATTTGGCAACAGTTCTAATTTCTGCAATCTGCATCTGCTTGCTGTCAAACAACTCTTTTTCAAGTTGCAAAAATACAACAATAATACGAAACTACAAGGACTTTTTGCGACTTTTTACGGTTAAATTTCTGTAATTATATAATGTGGCATAATCGTAATCACCGAAAAAGATGTATTTTTGTAGGCAAGAATCATATAAAAACAAGACCCGATAGCTTGACGAATCAGAGGCTACCGGGAATCAACGCTACAAAGATAGTGCTTTTTCTTGTCACAACCAAGTAAATGAACGAATTTTTATGGAATATTTAGAATATGAACGAATCTTGTCTGCCAAACGAATGCAGAGATACAAAGATGCTGCAGATGGTGACACTCGCAAGGCTATGGCTTTGTATCGCTACAACTTACGTTTGTCACAGGAGATGTTTACAATAGTTAGCTGCTTTGAAGTGGCATTGCGTAATGCGATTGATAGTCTTTTGGTGCCGTCTTTGGGAGGGAATTGGTTGAAAGATTCCGTTCAAGACAATGGGATATTCTCCAATGGACGCATGAACGAAACGAGGAAAATCATAGAAAAAGCATACAACCGATTGAATAGACAAGGCATATACTCTCATTCCAAACTGATAGCAGAAATGGAATTCGGTGTATGGAAATATATGTATTCCTCACTGCAATATCGTGCGACAGGGCAATGTCTGTTAAGGGTATTCCCGAATAAGCCTCGTTCGTCAGCTGCTGTTCAATACAATAACGCCTACATATTCAACGAACTTGACAAGGTGAATAGTTTGAGAAACAGAATTGCGCACCATGAACCCATCTGTTTCAGACTTCATGCATCGGAAATAGACACAAGTTATATCGTCAATGAATACCAGAAAATTCAGACTTTATTCTCTTGGATGGGAATAGATTCTCGTTCAATGTTGTATGGGCTCGACCATGTGCAGAGTGTCTGTTCCAAAATCAATGCCTTAAAGTAAGGTACATTTATATTCTTTAACAAAATTTCGTGCAGTCATCAAGCAGTTGGTGTATCTATACCAAAATAGATAGTACGAAACAATTCGCTCATGGCTTCAAATATAACAACATTAGTAGAAAAAGCAAAACAAGGTGACGCTGACGCTTTCAGCACATTATACCAAATGTATTATTCTAAGATGAAAGGGATATGCATCAATATTCTTAGAGAGGACAAGGCTGTCGTTGACGACCTTGTCCAAGATGCTTTTATACTTGCGCTTGTTTCATTAAAAGACTTGAAGAATACTCATAGGTTTAGTCAATGGCTTACAAGTATCACTACTAACCTTGTATTGAAATATCAGGAGAAAGGTAAGAGATACGATTTCATTTCCTTGTCTGAAATAGAGGATGAATTTAGTTCCGTATTGGAAGATGACAACACTTTCAGGCAATCAATTTCGTATGAGGAAATAATGTCAGCTATAGACAGTTTGCCTGAAGGGTATAAGAAAATATTCAATATGTCTGTTTTGGATGGCTTGTCCCATCAAGAAATCAGCGAATTACTTGATATTGCTCCACATAGTTCTTCCTCACAATTGTCAAGGGCAAAGGCTATGCTGCGAAACATATTGTCTCCAAGAGCTATGCTTATCATCGTATTGGCGTTGATAGTCATCCCAGTATATAGATATTTTACAGCAAAGAAGAAACTCGTTTCTGAAAATGATGTGAATATAGTTCGAACTCGAAAGTCTAATGAAGACATTACGCCTATACAAAAGAAGCCTAATGTTTCTGTTAGTAGAACGCAAAACGCTGTTTTGTGCTCTAATCATCGAAGTGTTCAACAGGGAAAGAACATTGTAATAACTGTTGGTGATTCGATTAAGACAGGTCAAAATGTAATACTCGAAATATCCGACTCTTTGCAGGAGAACCAATATGTTTTGGCTGATAACAAGCGAGATAGTATCATCAAAAAAGATTCTGTCTATACACCTATTCCAAACGAGGAAAGATGGATTGCGGATGATACAAGGACCCACAAGAAAAGTAAATGGCAATTACTCGCAGCTGGTTCTTTGGGTACTACTCTTGCGCAAAATGTTTATAAGATTATAACAAGTAGCAATAACAATATTGGAAGTTCGCAACCTTCTGGACCAGACCAACCAACGACACCCGACCAACCATCAGAAAAGAGTTTTACGACTTGGGAAGAATATGCAGAATATCTTCATCGCTTAACTCCAACTGACCCAACGGCGGAAAATGTTGCCATGATGGATATTGCCGATAACAATAAGGGAAAAATAGAAGAGTATGAACATCATGACAAACCAATAACTTTAGGATTGGCAGTGAATAAGAACATAGGAAAGCATTGGAGTTTAGAAACTGGGCTTCAATACTCTTACTTGAAGTCATACTTCACTCTTGGTACTGGCAATTACCGTGTTGACAAGGAACAAAAGTTGCATTACATAGGTATCCCTATCAAGCTCTCGTACCAATTCATGGCGTACAAGAGACTGTCGGCTTACGGTTCTGCAGGAGCAAGCATTCAGATACCATTGTCTGGAAAGACTTATGCTGATTATGTAATAGGAGGAAAGTCTGGCTATACAACGGATTGGAAGACAATACCTTCTATACAGTGGACTGTAAACACTAACATCGGAATACAATATCAATTTGCACCAAAGTTGACATTGTTTGTTGAGCCAACGCTGAATTGGTACATTCCGAATGGAAGCGAAGTCAAGAACACTTGGACAGAACGTCCATTTACATTGACTGTGCCTTTCGGTATTAGGCTCTCTTGGTAAGAAAGTATCATTTTGCATGCAGTCTTTATGGATGATCTGTATCTATATATACAGAAAAGTCAAAAAATAAGATACATGCAAAAAAGACATACAGATAGAAAGATGTATTTCCGTGACTTGGAGATAACATCTAAGGAGTTTTACATCAACTACTTGTCAGATTTTACGGAACTGACACCAAAGAGTAGAATTTTGGAGGTAGGCTGTGGTGAAGGAGGAAACTTAGTTCCCTTTGCACAGTTGGGCTGCAGAGTGACAGGTATAGATATTGCCGAATGCAGAATTAAAGATGCCAAAGCATACTTTTCTGAAATCAGCAATCATGCCACATTTGTATGCAGTGATTTCATGCAATATCCTGTTCCATGTAATGAAGAGGATAAATATGACGTAATACTATTACATGATGTGATAGAACACGTTCCAACAAAAGAGCCATTTCTTGCACACCTAAGAAAGTTTATGAAACCAAAAGGCGTACTGTTTGTCGGATTCCCCGCATGGCAAATGCCTTTTGGAGGACATCAACAGATTTGCAGAAGCAAACTTTGTTCACATCTGCCATTCATTCACTTGCTGCCGAACCCTTTATACAAGTTGTTGCTAAAAACATGCAATGAAGAGAACGGAACTAAGAATGAACTTATGAGCATAAAAGAATGCCGAACAAGCATAGAGCTATTCGAAAGTCTTATACACAAATGTGGGTTCGTTGTAGCTGACCAAAAGCTTTGGTTCATCAACCCTCATTACAAGCAGAAGTTCCACCTTACCCCACGCCTCTTGCCACATTGGGTATGGAGAGTGAAGTATATCAGAAATTTCTTCACCACTTCATGTTGGTATGTATTAAGCTTAGGCAATAAATAGAAGTTATGCTCGTTAGACAAATATAAAATTATGGAACAATGAAGAATATATACTTAACTCTATTAGGAGCATTCTTTACCATGCTCCCTTGTAAGTCACAAACGTTGTCTGATGGCAAGGTTTGGAATTTTGTGCAAAGAATGTATGAGCATGAAGACATCGAAAGAGCGTACACAGTTACTGTTTGTGGAGATACTATAGCCAACGGACTGTTGTGCAAAAAACTTGTAAAGGTTTACCAAGACACTCCCAATATACAAACAGCCTATGCAGTATTTGAAAAGGATTCTAAAGTATATGGCGTATATGGCGAACAAACCAAATTACTTCTGGATTTCAACTTGGCTGTTGGAGATAAAGCCAATGAAGTTGGTACTGTCATTTCGGTTGACTACATAGCTATTGACAATGTGCAACATAAACGAATTACTATTGACTATGGTACTTACAATTACCAAAGTTATCTCGTAGAGGGTGTAGGATTGAGTAGCACAAAATATTCCGCCAATGAACTAAACTCTTATTATGAAGTTTTAGTCTCTGTTTATGAGAATGGAAAATGTATCTTTAAGAATAGTGATTTCACGAAACAAACAACAGGGATAGAGCGTACTCCACAAATAGAAGAAAAAAGCAACTCTACGTTGTATGACCTTTTTGGAGGACAAGTTCTTGTACCTCAAAAAGGACATATTTATATAAAGGGGAACAAGAAAGTTATACTGTAAAAGTATATTTATAAAAAATCCATGAGGGTGCTAAGCATACCCTCATGGATTTTTTATAATCTTATACCTTTACGTTGTGGGGATAGATGTAACTTTAGGTTATTCCATTGTTCCTTGAACCATTCGACAACAGGTTGTCTATTGATATACAAAAACAGTTGGTTCGGCTTGGTAGAATCAGAAAACACCTTGATTTCCGCATTCTCCACATTGAACTTTCTTCTGTGCTCCTCGGAATAGAGTGAACCGCTAAAGTTTAACGCCTTACCTGTAAGGAGTACTCCGATTTGCTCGATGGTGAAGCCTATCTTCCTGCACAGGTCTTCCATTTGCAAGCGTGCTTCCAACATAGGGAACCAACGCTTGGCTTTGCGGATGATGTCGTTGAGCATCGTTACCTCCGTGGAGTGCTTGCTCTCCAAATTCGCAACCTCCGATTGGTGCTTCCGCTGCATCTCGTCAAGCTGTTTGCTGTGACTGTCCTCCATTTGCTGCACCTTCTCATGGAGTTCGTCAATGTATTGCTCTCGGTCAGTCACAAGCTCGCACAACTTTCGGTTGTGTTGCTCCACCTCCTTCAATTTTCCACTGCCCAAAAGAGAACCAATCTTCGACACAAAGGCAGCCTTTGCTTCCGTCTTGGCAGCCTGTAGCTTCTCCGTGTTGATTTCACTCTTGGTCTGTTTGAGCAGTCGCTCCGCTTCCTCCACATCGGATTGCAACAGTTTCATGCAGTTTTGAAGTCTCTCCGTCTCTCGTTTGATGTTACGATAATACTGTGCCGTGGTGGTATGCCTCGCATCCGATCCACGGACACCTCGCTTCAAGCCATACTTGCCCATGGCTTCCGCATAGCTGTCGTGATAGCCAATCATTTTGTCACGGTTGAGCACATCATCGGCACACAACCTCACGGCATTGGCTTTCTTGC
>OLVV01000317.1_pt1 | contig 29203 bp, 24 predicted proteins | sample 1673581 | NCBI WGS metagenome assembly OLVV01 (sample SAMEA103958116, study PRJEB25191) | human gut metagenome | biome: human-associated habitat [ENVO:00009003]; feature: intestine environment [ENVO:2100002]; material: feces | place: Germany | collected 2013/2015
TACTATCTATACAGAGAATGGTAACAACAGCGAAAAAAAACTGAATAACTGAATACTGAATAAGTTTCCAGAAAACGGTTATTACTTTGTAATATGCTGATTTATATGACAAAACATAGTTTTCCATACCGCAAAACATAGAGATGCGCCCCACAAAACATAGAGTTTGATTTCTTTAACTAAGTTTCAAATCGTAAGTTGCAGAAAATCGCTCCTTATCACATGCAAAAATTTGGTAGATAAAGAAAATCTTCGTATCTTTGCATTGTCATTAGAAGAAAGATATCAACCTTTCCTTTTCACCATCAATCGGAAGATATAGGTACCAATCGGAAGAAAGATGAATCAGAGAACATTAAAACATTAACCCTTTAAAAATTAATTGATTATGGGACTTGGAACTAGTAAGTATCGTAAAGTATCGCGTACCCCACAAAGTGGTGAGAACGCTGGTAAGAAACTCTGGTATGCTACTGCAGTGAGCGACCGAGAGATGAGCTTCGAGGACTTCGTAACTCACATCTCTGAACACAATTCGCCTTACAGCCGAGGCACCATCCACGGAGTGCTGATGGATACCCTCGACTGCCTGAAGGAGCTGATTCTCGACGGCAAGAGCGTGAGACTCTCCGACCTCGGCCTGTTCTCCATCGGTATGACCTCGCGCGGTGAGGAAACCAGAGAGAAGGTGACGGCTGCAAGCGTGCAGGGGGTTCACCTGATTGTGAGAAATACCAAGAACTGGAGCAATGCTGAGCTCAAGAAGCTCACCAAGATTGTGGCATACGATGAGTATGTAGCCGGCGAAGGTGGAGGTACCGCAGGCAATCCTAGCGGAGGCTCAAGCTCCGGTGATAACACTCAAGGCGGCACTCAAGAGGGCGGCGGCTCTCAGGAAGGTGGCGGCGGAACCCAGGAAGGTGGTGGCGGTAACACCGACAGTGGCGACGTAGGCCTCTAGGCATAGCCCCTTCGGGGGCTTTGCTCAGGTACTGAAACTGAATTAATCACTAATAATTAATCACTAATAATTAATCACTAATGAAATGAAAATGAAACGTGAAACATGGAAGACAATCATTCAGATCTTGTTGTCAATCGTAACGGCAGTAGCCGCATCGCTCGGAGTAACGAGCTGCATGTAATAGCAGTAACGAGCTGTATGTAAATTTAGGTTCTTAATATCCTCTCCATTCTGAAAGCCCCTCTCCTGTTTCCCCATGTTCAGGAGAGGGCTTTTTGCAGGGGCAAACGAAAAAATATCATTTCCTTTTAAGGTATGCCGTGATGGCAAACCAGATATAGGCTACCAATAATACATAGCCGATATAATATAAAGTAAGCACACTGAAGATGATGTAATCCAAGGCGCAGACACTAGCCAATCCGCCCAGATACAAGATTCCTTCGCCCCGTGGCAAACGATGATACACCTCATCTACGCAAGCCAGTCCTACTATGACAACAGCCCATACGGCAGCAAGGAAGAACCCCAGGATGCGGGGTACGGCAAAAGGATTGAGCGTGGGATGGAAATAGAAATGGCGCCATGTTTCCGGTTCGAAGGTCTGAATGGTGGCATAGAATGCAGCTGAGATTGCTACCAGTATGACCAATGCCGTAGGATATGGAGAATCTATATCATTGTAATGCACTATAAAGATGTTGCTGCAGCTCACCTTGCGTATCAGGTAAGCTATGGCTATCACAACTATAATGACCATGAAAATCAGTAAATGCACATTACTGAATGTCATGATAAACTCAGATATCGGGTCGGCAGGTACAACCCGTTGCAGCATTTTCGATTCCCGTGTCCAGCCGAATATATTATCTTCTGTTGCAAGCTGAACCCATACGGAATCGATGGAATCCTTTGGAACCATACGGATATCCGTTACTACCAACAGCATGTCTTTCTTTACTGCAAACGAATCTACCGGCAATTCACTCATCAGTTCCTCAGGCTGTTGCTTGACAAGTACGAGTGAATCCTTGAATACCATAAAGTTGAATTTATTGGTATAATGGTGCGTCGTAGAAAAGGAAATGGAATCCAGCTGCTTGTTGCTATATTCAATGAGTGCAGCATGCTGCTGATGAGAATTATAACGATGATAGCAGCTACTGAGCATCATTGTGATGCCCAGTAACAGTAAGATGTATATGTGTTTCATTCTCATCATTTTCTATCGTTTATGAATTTAGTCAGAATATATGTTCATCTGACAAACGTTGCACGCAAATTCCAGTCTGAACCTTCTGCCATCGCCCAACTCCAGATAAAGCGGTTCTTTCCATGTTGGCTTCCTGCCACCACGCTTTACGCAATAGCCAAGGGAGTAGCGGATGCAATGGCGACACTGCATGATGAGGCAATCGTCGGTCTTCGTGCCTTGAATGGAGGTCTTGCTTAATTCGAAGGCATTCTCCGTATGATTCATCCCATGCTGCTTGTAAAACTCATGTGCACTCTTGTTGGCAATGTTGTAGAGATAACCATATTTGCCATATTCCCGCTGCCAGACTTTCACTCTGTTATCTCCTTCCGCATTACTCAGATGGTTGGAAACAGCCTTTGCTTCTGATGAAATATCAGCATTCTTTTCGATGTCTTCCATCAGATTTCTGCGCAACTCAGTCAGTACACTGCTCGGAATGAAATAGTTGTCAGCCTGGTTCTTTATCTCCACTTCCCTGCACTCATAGATGGTACCGCCAAGCTTACTGAGCTGTCTGACGATATTATCATGCTGAGGCTTTTGAGCCGGATTGTGTTCAAAAGCCACAATACCCTTGCCGAGATAATTGGAATCATCAGAACTCCATCCTATTCCCTGTTCACTGATATATTGCGCTTCGGCAGAGAATCCGCAGCGTCCATCCTCATCATACAGACTGAACGTAATCTTAACAGGAATCTTCCTTTCTGCCGTTTTTCCAGCGAGAATCTTTTCAAAAGCCTGGTCATTGTTACGGTACAGGCCTGTTCCCGGGCGTAAGTTTGCCGGCATTTTCAATGGGAACAAACGGTTGCCCTGTGCACGGTTCACGCGGAAACCTTCCAATTCGTGCTCATCATTGATGAAGCACAAGCCATCACCATTGGTAAAACTGGCGATACTGGCTACATTGAAACTGTTGCCACGGATTTCCTTGACCTTGCCTACAAACTCGCCGATTGCCTTCGGAGTATCGAAACTTGCAATATCCGGCTGGCGTCCTTTCAGAAAATAGTTTGTAAAACCACGATTGAATGTCTTCTTTAAATTGGCTTCAAATTCATATCGTGGACGTCCAAAAGACGGGCGTGCATACTTCTGAGGATGTTTCCTGCAGATTTCATCAAGGCGCTGGCTATAGGCTGAAACAACGTTCTTGACATAACCTGCATCCTTCAACCTTCCTTCTATCTTGAATGAACAGGCACCCGCATCAGCCAAAGCCTCCAGATTGTCGATTTGGCACATATCCTTTAAGGAAAGGAGATGACGCTGATGTTCTATTTCCTTGTTGTCCGCATCCAGCAAGTTGAATTTCATGCGGCAGAACTGGGCACATTCGCCACGGTTGGCAGAGCGGCCAAAGCATCTCTCGGAAGCATAGCATACGCCGGAATAGCTTACGCATAATGCTCCGTGAACAAACACCTCCAGGTCCATATCCGGAACAGCCTGATGTATGTCGGAGATTTCCTTAACGGACAGTTCTCTTGCCAGGACAGCACGGTTGAATCCAAGAGACTGAAGCCATTTTACCTTTTCAGCACTTCGCGTATCGCATTGTGTACTAGAGTGTAATTCCCTTGTCCAGGTGAAGTCTACAGCTGAAGGACCCTTACCCTGCAATGCATGCAATACTCCCATGTCTTGCAACAGGAGAGCATCAACGCCAGCCTCCTGCAAGTCACGGATCATATCCAGCGTATCATTGAGCTCAGAATCATAAATGATGGTATTGACAGTAACATGTACCTTTGCCTGATATTGATGGGCATAGCGGCATAGCTGTCTGATATCATCCAGAGAATTGCCGGCTGCAGCACGTGCGCCAAATCTAGGGGCACCTATATAAACTGCATCTGCACCATGGTCAATGGCTGCAATTCCACATTCAAGATTCTTGGCTGGTGCCAAAAGTTCCAGTGTTCTCATTATCTATATCTTCTTAAACTTTAGCTTACTTGATATCATCAATATTGTATGGTGTCTCCTGGTAAACGTAATAGTTGATCCAATTGCTGTAAAAGAGATTGGCATGGGCACGCCATGTTACCAATGGTGCCTGCATCGGATCATCATTGTAATAATAATTCTTCGGCAAGTCAACATCATCACGTTTTCCCATATCCCGTTTATACTCCTTGTCAAGCGTATTTGGGGCATATTCCAGATGACCGGTAACAAAAAACTCTCTGCCACCTCGTGCCATCACGATACTGACTCCACTTTCCTGCGATTCGGCAATAATGTCGAGTCCCGGAACCTTGATGATATCCTCACGGCGCACTTCAGTATGGCGACTATGCGGCATGTTGAAATAATCATCGAATCCGCGGAAAATAGGAAGAGTAGAATCAAGCGGCTTCTGTGGAAATATACCAAACATCTTTTTATCCAGCTGATATTTTGGAACTCCATAGAAATGGTATAATCCAGCCTGAGCACCCCAACAGATATACAATGTTGATGTAACGTGGGTGCGTGCCCAATCGAATATTTCCGTGATTTCCTTCCAATACTGCACATCTTCATACTCCATGGTCTCGATAGGTGCACCAGTTACAATCATGCCATCAAACTTCTGTTTAGACAATTCCGGGAAGTCCTTATAGAACATCATCATGTGTTCTATAGGTGTATTCTTTGGAGTATGACTCTTCAGTTTCATGAAATAAACTTCCAACTGGAGTGGCGTATTAGAGAGCAGACGCACAAGGTCTGTTTCCGTTGTAATCTTAAGTGGCATCAAATTGAGCACACAAATCTTCAATGGACGAATTTCCTGGCTATGAGCACGGCTTTCATCCATGACAAAAATATTTTCATGCTTCAGCAATTCTATTGCAGGAAGCTTATCTGGTAGTCTTAATGGCATATTCTGTTTTTCCCTTTCTTTTTAATTTGGTGCAAAGTTACTAATTTTAGGCGATTTAAACAAAAAAAGGATGCTAATTTTCTTTAGCATCCTTTAATTATTTATGATTTATGCATTTTACCAAAGTTCCAGACGCTCATTCTTAGGAATGAACATCTTGTCGCCCTGCTTTACACCGAATGCCTCATACCAGGCATCAATGTGAGGAAGAGCACCATCTACACGCCACTTGCCAAGCGCATGAGGATCGTTCTTCACACGGTTGCGGATTTCCTTCTCGGTGATGTTCTGACCCCATACACCAGCGTAGGCAAGGAAGAAACGCTGAGCAGCAGTAAAGCCATCCTTGTTCTTCAAAGGCTTCTTGGCTGTCGCATTCTTGAATGCATTGAAAGATACCATCAAACCACCGTGGTCGGCAAGGTTCTCACCCAATGTAAAGCGACCGTTGGCATTCAGATCAGGCAAAACCTTGATGTTGCTGAAGAAATCAGCATACATATCTGCACGCTTGTTGAAGCCCTCAGCATCAGCAGCGGTCCACCAATCCTTCAGGTTACCGCTGGCATCATACTGGCGACCCTGATCGTCGAATCCGTGAGTCATCTCATGACCAATCACTACACCGATAGCACCATAGTTGAATGCCGCGTCTGCCTTGGCATCAAAGAATGGATACTGAAGGATACCTGCAGGGAAGCAGATCTCGTTGGTGGTAGGATTATAGTATGCATTCACAGTCTGTGGAGTCATATACCACTCGTCTCTGTTGACTGGCTTACCAGCCTTCTCAGCAATCTCCTTATTGTTGCGGAACTGACGGCAAGCCATCACGTTCTCATAGAAACTCTTGGATGGGTCGATGGTAAGCTTGCTATAGTCGGTCCACTGGTTAGGATAACCAATCTTGACATAGAACTTATCGAGCTTATTGTGGGCAGCAGCCTTGGTCTCTGCACTCATCCACTTCTGAGCGTCGATACGCTGACCGAGGCTCACCTGGAGATTCTTGACCAAAGTCTCCATCATCTTCTTGGAAGACTCTGGGAAGAACTTCTTGCAGTAGATTCTGCCGAGCGCCTCACCCATCTGAGCATCTACCTGAGAAGTAGCACGCTTCCACAATGGATGGTCTTCCTTTCTGCCGCTCATGGTCTTGCCGAAGAAATCGAAGTTTGCCTCACGGATCTCATCGGTGAGATAAGCAGAAGAACTGCCGATAACACTCCACTCCATCAAAGCCTTCAAGGTCTCAGCATCCTCAGCGGCAGTAATCTTGTCGTAACCAGCCATGAATGCAGGCTGACCCACAATCATCTCCTGGATATATTCGCTCTTGATGCCCTCGCCGTTAGCCAATGCCTCGAGAGGGATGTTTGGATAATTCTCCTTGAACTGCTTCAGGCTCATCTTGTTGTAGTTAGCCTGTGGGTCACGGAGTTCGGTACGGCTCTTGGAGATAGTAGCAAGACTGGTCTCGTGGAGGAATACCTTCTGTGCCTTCTTGGCAGCATCGGCAGCAGAGAAGCCATAGAGCTGGAACATCTTTGCCACGTAGGTCTTGAATGCCTCACGGATAGCTACGGTAGCAGCATCGTTGTTGAGGTAGTAATCCTTGGAACCGAGAGTCAAGCCACCCTGCATCACATTGTAGATGTTCATGGTTACGTTCTTCTCGTCAGCGCCGAAACCGGTACCGAAACCTACGCCCAAGCCCTGCATGGCATACTTCACCTGCAAGTTCTGGAGCTCAGCCTTGGTCTTGGCAGCAGCAATCTCGTCGAGGAGAGGCTTTACAGGAGCAATGCCCTCCTTATTGCGGCGGTCGATATTGAGCGCCAACTTGTAGAAGTCGGAAAGCTTCTGCTCGATGGTTCCAGCCTTGTAGGTCTTCTTCTTGAGCTCATCAAGGATAGAGTTGATACGCTTGTTGCTGTTCTCAGCCAACTGTTCGAAACTACCATAACGGCTGTAGGCAGCAGGCAGCGGATTGTTCTTCTGCCAGCCACCGGTAGCAAACTGATAGAAATCATCAGCAGGCTTTGCTGTCTTGTCAAGATTGCTCAAGACAAGTCCCGACTTGTTCTGAGCATCAGCAGCCAAAGGCATGGCTGCGAGCATCATCATCGGAAGGATGTACTTCATTTTCATTTTCTCGTTATTTATTATTGTTTTAACTATGAATTCTTGATTTCCTCCAGTTCTTCGGAGAGCATCATCCAGTTCTCGTTTTCCTCATCCAGGCTCTTCATCAGCTCGGTATATTCGGTAACGAGTTCCATATTCGTAGCATTCTCTGGCTTCATCAGGAGGGCATCGATCTCAGCCTTGCGGGTTTCGAGTTTTTCAATCTTCGTCTCGCATTCCTTCACCGCCTTCTCAGCCTTGCGTATCTTCTTCTGCTGCTCCTTGTGCTCGGCATAGCTGAGCTTTCCGGAGGATGCCTCGGAAGAATCTGCAGAGGATGAAGAAGAAGATGGAGAGCCGGCAGATGACATATTCTGACTTACGCCCTGACTTGCCAGCGCCAGACTGATGCTCTCGGCATTGTGGGCACGGAGATAATCGTAGATACCGCCCAGATGCTCACGTACCTTTCCACCGGCAAACTCATATACCTTATCTACCAGTCCGTCGAGGAACTCACGGTCGTGGCTCACGATAATGGCGGTGCCGTCGAATGCCTTGATGGCTTCCTTCAACACATCCTTCGACTGCATGTCGAGATGGTTGGTAGGCTCATCGAGAATCAGGAGATTCACCGGTTCGAGCAGGAGCTTGATCATCGCCAGACGGCTGCGCTCTCCTCCACTCAACACCTTGACATACTTTTCTGATGTTTCGCCACCAAACATAAAGGCACCCAGCAGATCGTTCACCTTGAGGCGCATTTCGCCGGTAGCCACATTGTCGATGGTCTGGAAGATGGTAAGGTTCTCATCCAGCAGCTGTGCCTGGTTCTGTGCAAAATAACCAATCTGCACGTTATGACCTATCTTGAGATTGCCCGTAAAAGGAATCTCACCCATGATACACTTCACCAGGGTAGATTTACCCTCGCCGTTCTTACCTACGAACGCCACTTTCTCGCCACGCTTGATGGTAAGAGTCACATGGTCGAAGACGGTATGCTCGCCATAATCCTTTCTCACCTCATCGCAAATGACAGGATAATCGCCGCTGCGGAGACAAGGAGGGAACTTGAGATGCATCTGCTTGGTATCCACCTCATCCACCTCGATAGGAACGATTTTCTCCAACAGCTTGATGCGGCTCTGCACCTGTACAGCCTTGGTTGGCTTATAGCGGAAACGCTCAATGAAATCCTTGATATCGGCTATTTCCTTCTGCTGGTTCTCGTAAGCGCGGAGCTGCTGCTCACGACGCTCGGCACGAAGAACCACATACTCATCGTATTTCACCTTGTAATCCTCTACCCTGCCACAGGTAATCTCCAGGGTGCGGTTGGTTACATTATTGATAAAGGCACGGTCGTGACTTACCAGCACCACCGCCTTGGCACTCTGCGCCAGGAACTGCTCCAACCACTGGATACTCTCGATATCGAGGTGGTTGGTAGGCTCATCGAGGAGAAGCACATCCGGCTTCTGGAGCAGGATCTTTGCCAGCTCGATACGCATACGCCATCCACCGGAGAACTCTCGGGTAGGACGGTCGAAATCTTCACGGGTGAAACCCAGACCGCTCAACGTGCGCTCTATTTCCGCCTCGTAGTTTTCACCGCCCATCATCATATAGCGCTCATGTTCCTGGGTGAATTTCTCCACGAGCTGAGCATAGCTCTCGCTCTCGTAGTCGGTGCGGTCAGCCATTTCCTGCTGCATCTTGTCGAGGCGCGCCTTCATCTCGGTATTGTGGGCGAAAGCCTTGCGGGTTTCCTGCTTTACGGTGGTATCATCCTGCAGTTTCATCACCTGAGGCAGGTAGCCGATGGTGGTTTCGTTAGGGATAGCCACCACGCCGGAGGTTGGCTTCTGCAAGCCACAGAGAATCTTCAGCATCGTAGATTTGCCGGCACCGTTCTTACCTACCAGGGCAATGCGGTCGCGGTCGTTGATTACGAAGCTTACATCATTGAAAAGTGGCTTTACGCCAAACTCTACTTTCAGTCCTTCTACTGAAATCATACTATTTTACTTTGAACTTTGAATTTTGAACTTTGAACTTCTTTACTTTGAACTTTGAACTTTGAGCTTTGAACTTTATGATATGCTGTTTCTCAAACAACTTCTACTAATCATAAAGTTCAAAGTTCAATGTTCCCAGTTCAAAGTTACGGAATGAGCAGGGAGGAATCTCCATAGCTCAGGAAGCGGAAATCATGAGAGAGGGCATAATCATATACCTTCTTCCAATCACCATGCAGGAAGGCACTCACCAGGAGAAGGAGAGTGCTCTGAGGCTGATGGAAATTGGTTACCAGCATCTTCACTATCTTATAGGTATAACCTGGAGCGATGATGATCTGTGTGCTGGAATGCAAGGCTTCCAATCCGTTGCGGTCGAGATAATCGACGATTGCCTGGATAGCCTGCACCGGAGTGATGCCATCCACCAGATTGCCATCTGCCGACAACTCGTATGGATCCCACTGTTTTACATGCAAATCCTCTTCGCTTGCCTCAGGATGCTTGATGAGATGCACACCCATATAGTAGAGACTCTCGATGGTGCGCACGCTGGTGGTTCCCACGGCAATGACCTGACACTCATGCTTGATGAGCTTTTCCAGACTGCGACGATGAACCACGATATATTCGGTATGCATCTGATGACCTTCTATCTCAAGACTCTTCACCGGCTTGAAGGTTCCCGCTCCTACATGAAGGGTTACCTCTTCACGGTCGATGCCATGCGCATCCAGGTCCTGGAGCACCGCATCGGTGAAATGCAGACCGGCTGTTGGGGCTGCCACGCTACCCTTGATTTTGGAATATACGGTCTGATAAGTGGTCTTGTCACTTTCTTCGGTCTTGCGGTTCAGATATGGAGGGATAGGCAACTCTCCCACTGCTTCGAGAATCTCGGCAAAGGAAACATGCTCGTTATCCCAGTCGAAATCCACCCAGTAGTTGGTGCCGCCACCCTTGGCTACCATCTCTGAAGCCTCTACACTGAGGGCATCTCCACGGCGCATGGTAGCAGAGAGAGTAAGCTGATGCCCCTTAATCTCGAAGTCTCGCTTCAGGCTTCCCTCTTTCCATTTCTTCAGGTTACCAATCATACAGAGCCATGAGCAGTGACCCGATGTCTGGAACATCAGCTCATAGTCGGTAGGTGCAGCAGGCTCCATCAGGAACACCTCGATGAGGGCTCCCGTCTCCTTGCGGAAATGCATGCGTGCCTGGATTACCTTGGTATTATTGAATACCATCATGGCACCCTTTGGCAGATAGTCCGGAAGATGGAAGAACACATCGTCACTCACCTCGCCATGCTTATAGACCAGCAGTTTACTGTGGTCGCGCTGTGAGATAGGAAACTTGGCGATGCGCTCATCTGGCAAATCGTAATTATAATCGCTTATCTTAATATGTTTTGTATCCATTATGTTTTATTTATTGTATTCTTTTATGTAGAGTTTATTAAACGAAACCAGCCATGACAACACTTCTTGTCACTACATATACTAATGTGAGCATTAAAATGACCATTGCCTTATCGATATCGTCATGATCATATCCTGTACTTGTATACTGGTTGGAGATATAATTAATCTTTGGAGAGATCCGACGATAAATCTTATAATAAAGCAGATAGACCAGAATGCCAACGATGATACCGATAATCATGCCGCAAAGAATATCTGAAGGGTAATGTACACCCAGATATAATCGCGTCCAACAGTTTATGAGAGACCATATTACCAGTGTTATCGTGAGCATTTTACTACGGATAAGTAAGGAGAAGAAAACAGCCAGCGACATCGTATTGGCAGCATGTGCAGAGCAGAAGCTATAACCCTTCGGACGGATATCGTCAACAACCTGCACCATATACTTGAATGTAGGATCATTTGAAGGTCTCCATCTCTCAGCCAGCTGTTTGATGATGCCGTCAACCAGTCCATCAGCAAATAGAACGCAGAAGATTGCGCTTCCCACCACCAGGGCTATCTGCCCCATCGTCTCATTGTTGCGCATAACAACAAAAAAGAGCATGACGTAGAGTGGTATCCACGTCAGGCCCGATGTTAATATCTGTACCATCTGGTCAAGCATGATGTTGTCGCTACCATTGAAAAGGCTCAACACCTGCATGTCCATGTCTTGTATTTTACTGAAATCCATTATATTTCCTCTATATGTTTGGTTTCTATCCAACCTTCTCTGCCATCAGCAACACGAATGCCTCGCCATCCATTTATTGTCTTGTCGGTAATATCCACCCGGGTTCCTTCATGCAGGACAAACAAGTCAGCACTTTGTTTGGCAGGTGTCTTCTTGATATTTACCGATGGTTCCATAATGATGGCACCCGTCCTGTTTATCTGAACCTGTTTCTGCTGATAGGCAAACAGATTACTTATCAGGAAGGAAATCAGGAAGAACAAGCCTCCGAAAAATCCTATCTTACGCATGAAGAGCTGAGGTCCAAAGAGATAAACCAATACGAGTATCAACGCCATGATGATACTGAAGATTCCAATCTTAGCCCAATTGTCAACACTCGTGTAGTTGACAAGCATCTTGTACCATGTGACGAAGAACATTTCTGATGCCGGTGTAATCTTGTCAATGGTCTTGCTTCTTGCAAACTGGAGGTTGAAATTGATGTCCTCATCTCCTGGGGCGTATAAGTGAGCACGCTCATAGTTGAGCACAGCCTTCGTGATATTGTCTGTACGGAAATAAGCATTGCCGAGATTATAATAGATGGCAGCAGATGCCCTGGTCTTCAATATCTCCTCGTAATCACGAATAGCTTGCTGATAATTGCCTTTCTGATACTCTGTATCTGCATTCTGTTTGGTGATGGCACCAGCCTCAAGAGTGAAGCCAAGCATCATTGCCAGAAGCATGATGAGGGAATATCCGTTGCGATTGGTCTTGCGCTTCTTACGTGCCATATTGATTGCATTCTCTATTTCCATGATTCCTGTTATTGCAGCATTGAATGTATGATTCATATTACCCACTGAATCGCCTGGTGCATAACGCTCGAATTCACACTCATCAATAGCAGTAGTAAACTTCTTGATGGTATCTTCGTCTACGTTGTGAGAAATCATTTTCTCGCGGATGTTCTCACGATTCAGCTTTTCTACAGGTATATTCAGTTTGTAACTGATATATCCCCATAAAGCACGTAATACTTCATCATAAAACTCTCCCTGTTTGTGCTTTACCATCAAGAGATGAGCTTTCTTCAAGCGCTTGGTTGCCATCTTCTTTGCCTTGTTGGAGCGCATCTTGACGATGTCGGCATTTTCCATAGCTCTGCGATGGAAGATGATAATCAATGCGATGAAAGCAAGCAGAGGAATCAACAGACAGATCCAATAGCTTGCGCTGCCATAAAACATGTCGTTGATGTTCTGTTGACAGTCTTTGCCGAGCTTCAGGGTATGAATGTCCTTGTCTTTGTTGAAATCAGCACCTTCATTGCTGTTGCTTGAGCCGTCACCCTTATCAACCTTGATGGTGAATGGTTGAGTCTTGATGGTCTTATACCTGGATGATGATGTATCATAATAGGTAAATTCGATGGCTGGTATGGTATACTGACCTTGATTGCGAGGTACCGCAAGGAAGTCGTAAATCATATTGCCCTCCAGACCATTGGCAGTAAGTCGGGTTTTGTCTGTTATTTTTGCATCATACTGATCGAAGTCTTTCGGGAATTCGATAATAGGCTGTTTCAGCAGCTTCAGGTTTCCGATACCTCCTACAACCACACGTATATTGATGGGTTCGCCGGCTTTTACTTCTTTCTTGTCGATAGTGGCAGAAATATTGAACTTACCTACTCCGCCTGAGAAATCAGCAGGACGTTGAGGTAATGGGTCAACCGAAATGGTAATACCCGGAGCCTTGATATCCTTGTGGACCTCAACATAGCCGGAACCTCCATTAAAGAAAGCTTCCATAGGGTCGACATTGCGGTTTTGCTGGACAACGATTCCCTTGAAATTGATGGAAGGTATTTCCAGCTTTCCTGTCATCTGTGGATACATGACGTATTGACTCCAGGTCACGCATTTGTATGGTCGGCCGTTGACCATCTCTGTATGGAACTGCTTCTGTTGAGGAAGCGGAACTTCCTGAGTATGAAAACCTTTCAAATCAGGCATCTTACCCTCCAATTGGGTAAGTTCAACCAGAGTATAAACCTTATAAGTCAGCAAGATAGGTTCTTGTTCTGTGACATGTTTCTTGTTGGCAGAAACCTTGATGAAGAGGTCGCTGCCAGAAATGCTGGAACCAGCCTGTCGCATATGAGGTTCATCATTATCATTTCTGCCATGCATCTTGGTAGAACCATTAGGATTATGGGCAGCCTGTCCGGTAACATTAATCTTAACAGCGCGGGATGCCAGTTTCTTTCCCCCTACAAGGACCTGGGAAGAACCGATGGTGAAAACACCATTCTTGGCTGCATAAAGCGTATAAGTAATCGTTACGGAAGAAGATGATGATGTATGTCCGTTTATCATCTGATAACTGGACTGTTGCGATGTGTATGGACCTGCAATGACCTCCAGTCCGTTCGGCACGTTTCCCATGCGGAATTCCTCCACGTCGCGTGCATTGATGGTATACGCAACACGGAAGTTCTCACCTGCCGCTACATGGGATGGAGCCGATACTTTCAGGTGTTGGGCAACAGCATTTATGCTGACGCTCATCAGTATCATCAAGATGATAGTAAACCTACCTATATGTTTCATATTTATTATCTAATTACAAATTATATTCTTTATCTTACAAATGAATATCTAAAGAGACAGAGCTACCAGTTTTTGTCATATACCTTTCGGCGTGGCTGGCTCATTGCCTTCTGCATCTTGCGCTTCGTAGCTTTCTCTTGCTGGATAGCAGCGTTCAAGAGCTGTTCGGCATTGTCGCGACTCATTTTTTCCTGATTCTGCTTGTTCTTGTCAGAATTATTCTTGTCCTGATTCTTGTTTTGCTTATCTTTGTTTTGGTCGTTCTTATTTTGCCCGTCCTTATTTTTGTTCTTGTCGTTCTTCTTGTCCTTGTTTTTATCGTTTTTATTCTTATCCTTATTGTTCTTGTTATTTTGATTCTGCTGGTTGTTCTTGAGCAACTTTTTGCAGAGGGCAAGATTATAACGAGTCTCATTGTCTTGAGGGTTGCATCTTAAAGCCATCTTGTAATACTCGATGGCCTGTGCATATTCCCGGTGGTTTTGCATCACCACTCCCATATTGTGATAGCTCTTGGAGCGGCGGAAGATATTGCTCTCCAATTGTGCAGCATTACCAAACTGAACCATTGCCAGTGAATCTTTCTGCTGCGCCAGCAAGGCGCAGCCAAGGTTATATATCGCCTGTGGATTCTTCTGATTCTTGAAGATAGCCTTACGATATTGGGTCTCAGCAGCTGCCCACTTCTGGGACTTGAAAGCCCTGTTTCCCTGACGTATCAAGTTTCGGTCGGTTTGTGCGACAGCGTTTGTCCCACCTACCAACAGAAAAGCTACCGTTACTATTATATAATGTATATAGTTCATATCTTATATCATTTCTTCAAATCTTTCTTAAAGAACTTGATGTTCCTGAGCATCGGATTCTTCACTTCCATCATGCAGACCTCAACGAGGAGCAAGAGAATAATCAAGATTCCTACAGCCTGGAACTGTTCGTCATAAGCACTGTAGATGACACTGGTCATATCCCCTTTCTGCAATTTTGCCAAGTCATCGTTGAGTGCTTTTTCTGCATCGCTAGTATTATCTACATGGATATACTGTCCTTTGCCAGCCTGTGCCAATTCGCGGCACATCTGCTCATTCAAGGCGGTCATTACCGTATTGCCGGCATTATCTGTCAGATAAGAGCCGTCTCCCATAGGGATTGGAGCACCCTTGGCGTTACCGATACCCAGAATAAACACGTTGATGCCTTTCTTGTTGGCCATCTGGGCTGCATCCTGAGCACCCACCTCATGGTTCTCACCATCAGTTATCACGATGATAGCCCTACCGATGTTTTCCTGCTGGGTGAAACTCTTTGAGGCAAGACTGATAGCCTGGGCTATGTTGGTGCCTTGAGTTTGTATCAAGCTTGGCGAAATGTTCTGCAGGAACATCTTGGCAGAAACATAGTCGCTGGTGATAGGCAACTGCACGAAGGCATCGCCCGCGAAGACGATAAGACCAATCTTGTCGTTGCTGAAGTTATCTACTAGATTCTCTATCAGCATCTTGCTCTTGTCGAGACGGGATGGTGCCACATCTTCTGCCAGCATGGAATTGGAAATGTCCAGACAGATCATAGTCTCAATTCCGTTGCGCTTGTCGTGAGAAACCTTGCTACCCATCTGCGGACGCGCCACCATCACGATAAGTAATGCCAGGGCTGCAAGCATCAGCACGAATTTCACCGTTGGGCGGTATTTGGATATGTCGGGCATCAGCTGTTTGAGCAACTCAGGGTCTCCCAGTCTTCTCAGTTTTGCCCTTCTTTTTCTCCAACCGATAAAGCGTACCAGTATGAGTACCGGGATTATCCATAGAAGCCAGAGAAATATAGGATCTTCAAATCTTAACATTGTTCTATATATTTATGGTATTCTTCTGAGCCAAGTAATGCGCAGCAAAATCTCCAGGAGCAATACCAGGAGTGCTGCCAAGGCAAAAGGCTGATAAGCCTCATAGCGTTTGGCATAATGCTTCACATTGAATTTTGACTTCTCCAGTTTGTCGATATCTTGATAAATCTTCTTCAACTCCGCATTGTTGGTAGCACGATAGAAGTTACCGTCTGTGGTTTGCGCAATGTCGCGCAGGGTCTGCGTGTCAATTTCTACTGGAATATTGACATATTGCACACCACCAGCTACTGGCATTGGGTATGGAGCCACCTTGTTGGTTCCCACGCCGATGGTATAAACACGGATGCCATAGCTCTTGGCTATTTCTGCAGCTGTCATAGGCGATATGTCGCCCATGTTGTTACTGCCATCCGTCAAGAGAATCACCACCTTGCTCTTAGACTTTGAATCCTTCAATCGGCTTACTGCATTTGCCAAACCCATACCTACAGCAGTACCATCATCGATGAGTCCGCGTGCAGCAATGTCAGTTCTTGTATCTTGCAACAGGCGCAGCAGACTGGCATGATCGGTAGTCATTGGACATTGGGTGAATGCTTCACCTGCAAAGATGGTCAAGCCGATATTGTCGGTAGGACGACCAGAGATAAACTCATTTGCCACATCCTTAGCCGCTTCCATTCGGTTTGGCTTCAGGTCTTCAGCAAGCATGGAGGTTGATACGTCCATAGCAAGCATGATGTCAATTCCCTCCACAGTCTTGTTGTCCCAAGAATGATGAGTCTGTGGGCGAGCCATGGCACACACAATGAGCACGAAGGCGATGCATCTCAGTACCATAGGCAGATGGATGAGTCGCACTCGAAGACTCTTTGGCGCATACTGATACATTCGGGTATCGCTCATGCGCATAGTTGGCTCACTTTTCTTTCTCCCAAGAAAATACCATAAGATATAAGGTATCAGCAACAGGAGCAGCAGAAAATATGCTTTACTTGCAAATTCCATTTCTTATAACATTTATAGTTTGCATCACTCTGATGATTTTGTCTATCAGTGATGGTTTTACATCAACAGCATGACAACTTGATAGATGATATAGCCTAAGATAGCAACAGCGCTGAAGCCTCCTATCCAAAGCAGCGTTTTGATGAGGCGGCGTTGCTGCTGAGACTTCTGGTCCTCGCTACTGAGCGTAGGCACAATTTTCTCTTCCTTAGGCAGCTCATTGGTCTTCGTCTGGTCGATGAAGTTAATTGCATTTACCAGGTTGGCATCATTTTCATTCATCGGAATCTCGTATTTGGCGAACTTGACGAGGTCGGCTGTCGAGAAGAGCATTCTCAATTCGTCTATCATCTTCTGATCGCCAGAAGCACGCAGGTTCTCAATGATTTCAGTACTGGTCATCTCCATGGCATTGAAACCAAACCGGTTTACTATATATTCACGCAGCGCATTGGTAAGGTGAGTATAGTACTCCTTCTGTGTTTCCTGGTTCGATGTACTGTGATGCTGTTTGATGTCGTTAATCTCTTTCAATGCCTTCTCATGGGCAGGCACACGTTTGATGATACGGATGCGGGCAATGATAGGCTTGTTCTTCTTCAATCGGTTGCGCAGATAGAGCATTGCTCCACAGACGATTAACAGCAGAAAACTCAACCAAAAGGCGAAACTCCACTCACTCCAGAGGAAGGGATTCTCCTGCACCGTCTTGGGAGGATAGAACTGATTGGGATGAACCGTATCCACGGGTACTGTGAGCACCTTCAGCGCCAATGGGTTGCCGTGGCAGTTCTTACCGTCTATCTTCACATTGAGTGCCGGGATGGCATACACCTTCTCATCAAAAGATGTGATGGTATAGTCGCGGCTTACCACCATCTGGTTGTCACCTACATGCATGGTGTCGCCCTTGCTCTGCTCCACCACCTCAACGCCTGGAACTATCTGGGCCTGAGGCTTGAAGGATGGCATCACCACCTTGGCACCCTTTCGGGCTGTAGCCTTGAGGTGCAGGATGGTCTGCTGTCCGATAAGCATCTGCAAAGAATCGATGCGCTGTTCCACTGTCTGGCTGAAAGCCAAACCAGAACAGCCCATCAGAGCCATTGTCAATATGATATTCTTAATTTTCAACATTGTTGCTTTACTTTGAACTTTGAGCTTTGAACTTTGAACTTTGAACTTTATGATTAGTAAAGCCGTAGAATTCTTCACTCTTCACTCAATTTATCCTCTTTGTTTGAACAGTGCCAGGAGCGACTTCGAAAAGTCCTCATTGGTTGCTACTGATGTCCAATCCACCTTGCTTTTGGCAAAGAGCTGGCGCAAGTTATCCTGGCGTCGGAACCAGTTCTGTGCATGAGCCACTCTCAACTTCTTGGAACTGGTGTCAATATACATCTCATGCCCTGTCTCTGCATCCATTACTTTCAGCAATCCTACGTCAGGCAACTGTTTGGCTCTCGGATCATATACCTGAATGCCCACCACATCATGTTTCTGGTTGGCAATCTGCAAGGCATGCTGATAATCCTTCTGGTCGTAAAAGTCACTGATGAGGAAAGCCGTACAGTGGCGTTTCATCACGCGTGTGAAGTATTCCAAGGCACAGCCGATATTGGTACGCTGGCTCTGAGGGTGGAAGTCGAGCATTTCTCTGATGATATAAAGAATATGCTTTCTACCCTTCTTAGGTGGAATATATTTCTCTATTCTGTCGGAAAAGAAGATGACACCTATCTTGTCGTTGTTCTGGATGGCACTGAAAGCCAAGGTGGCAGCTATCTCGGTTGCCAGGTCGCGCTTCATCTGGCGCATCGTACCAAAGTCGAGCGAGCCACTCACATCCACCATCAACATCACGGTAAGCTCTCGTTCCTCTTCGAACACCTTGACGAAAGGACGATGAAAACGTGCCGTGACATTCCAGTCGATGTCTCTCACGTCGTCACCATACTGGTATTCGCGCACCTCGGCAAAGGCCATACCCCTGCCCTTGAAGGCAGAATGGTACTGACCGGCAAAGATGTTCTGGCTCAATCCGCGAGTCTTGATCTCAATTTTCCGAACTTTTTTTAAGATATCTTGTGTATCCAACTTATTACTTTGAACTTATTTACTTTGAACTTTGAACTCCTTTACATTGAGCTTTGAACTTTGAACTTTGAACTTTATGATTAGCTAAGCAAATGAATTCTTCACTCTTCGTTCTTCACTCTTCACTTACTTCATCAAGGCACTTCCACCTTGTTGATGATGCGGCTTACGATTTCCTCGCTGGTCACTTCGCTAGCCTCAGCCTCGTAGGAAAGACCGATACGATGGCGGAGCACATCGTGAGCCACAGCACGAACATCTTCAGGAATCACGTAACCACGGTGCTTGATGAAAGCATAGGCGCGGGCAGCCTTGGCAAGGGAAATGCTGGCACGAGGACTACCGCCGAAGGTAATCATGTCCTTCAGATCGCCCAAACCATAACGGTCAGGATAACGGGTAGCGAAGACGATGTCGGCTATATACTGCTCAATCTTCTCATCGATATACACCTCGTTCACGATGCTGCGGGCCTTCAGGATTTCTTCTGCTGTAGTTACTGGAGTAACCGTTGGCAGACCGCCCTGAATATTCTCACGGATGATGAGCTTTTCTTCCTCGATAGTTGGATAGTCAATGATGACCTTGAGAAGGAAACGGTCCACCTGAGCTTCAGGAAGCTGATAGGTTCCCTCCTGTTCTACCGGGTTCTGTGTTGCCATTACCAGGAACGGATTTGGCAATTTAAATGTCTGTTCGCCGATGGTAACCTGATGTTCCTGCATCGCTTCGAGCAAAGCACTCTGTACTTTGGCTGGAGCACGGTTGATTTCATCAGCCAGAACGAAGTTGGCGAACACCGGACCACGCTTTACATGGAAGGCTTCGTCTTTCTGAGAATAGATCTGTGTTCCCACCACGTCGGCTGGCAACAAATCTGGTGTAAACTGTATGCGGCTATAGTCTGCACTTACTAACTGTGACAATGTTTTGATTGCGAGAGTCTTCGCCAAACCAGGCACACCTTCAAGCAAGATGTGACCGTCAGAGAGAAGACCGATGAGAAGACAGTCAACAAGGTGTTTCTGACCTACGATGACCTTGTTCATGCCCATTACCAAATTGGTAACAAACTGACTCTGTTGTTCAATCCGGATGTTCAACTCACGGATATCAATAGCTTCTGCCATAATTCTTATAATATTATTTTACGTTTTATTCTACTTTTTACGATGAATTAGGGTGTGTATTTACACACTCCCTCTTAAATCAAACGCAAAAGTACTGAATTATGGGGACAAAAGCGAATAATGCTAACTAAATAATATTAAAAATGTTTCACAAAAGCTATTTTTAGAAACTTTTAATGAAACCCTTCCTATATATGGAATCTTTCTTTCAATAAAATGTCATATTTAGGAAGGGCTGGATGATATAAGTAACCTTAGCGATTACGATGTTTCATATACCAGGGATGTACGACGAAATTATACAGGACAAGTGACAGACCTGTAAATATCATGCCTGGAATAAGCACTTCGTGAACGGTTGGGTTGAAGATGACGTTATTGACGCCCGGAACTTGCTTGTAAGCATTTTCCAAAAACATAAAACCTATCGCAATACCTAATGATAACCCAAATTCCCATGCCAGAAAGAAGGAACTGGTACTGGTGCCGCGCTGACAATGCTTGGCCAGCTTGATGTAGAAAAGCAGAAATCTGCTACCGATCACACCTATTCCCATACCTAGCAGCAAGGGCACAAGCACCTCTACGGCAAAGTCCTGGTCGTTTAATGAAACGAACTCGGCTGCTCCCATTAATACCAAGCCCACGAGAGCCTGACTCTTCAAGTCGGCATCGGCAAAGACATATTTCTCTGCAACAATAGCCATCAGCAGTCCAGACAGAAACATCAGGTAAACCGTCAGGTTATGAGGAATGGCAAAATACATTCCTGCGCCTATCAATATGAGTACAATGTTGATGAACAGCGGGATGCCTTGTGGCAGGAAGAAACGGTCGTAACTGAAAAGCGGCAAGTGCTCAGAGGGAGCCTTGAAGGGGAACTTTACCAGCGATACAAGTACGAAAGCTCCAAGAGCCAACAGGGAAGCTACCGGGAAGATAAGGTGCATGTCTGAAAAATCATCAACAAGCCAAGCTATAATTGGTCCCGTGGCAATAGATAGTCGGGCGAACCAGGAGGTGATATAATTCGCCTCGGTGCGCTGGAAAGACTCGCAAGTGTCAATTACCAACGTGCTGGTCAGGGCCATTTGTGCCAGTCCTAAGAATGCGCCCTGCACTATTCGTGTTGCTACAAGAACTCCAAAGCCGAACTTGATGTTCCAGAAGGTCTCCAGATAATAGAGTGCAACGAGACTGATTGCCACGCAACAGATAGAAACCAGACATACTCTGTTGCGGCGATAGCGTTGCAGGAGATAGGAACAGAAGCCACCCAGAAGGAATAAACCAAAGCCGTAAGCACCTACTACAACTCCTATCTGCCAGTAACGATAACCTTCAATGGTCATAAAATAAGGTATGCCGATGATGAGCATGCAGACACTCGTCATCAGAAGAAGGTTGGCAAAACAGAGTCTCCAGAAGTCCCGATGCCATAATTTAATATGTATGGGCGTGTTTTGTGTATCCATAATCAAAAACTTTATGAACTATATGACGCTAAAATGTAGAGAGGAGGCTTAATAGCTCTCCTCTATGCTTGGATATTCTGTACTCTTAACCGCGTCGATGTATGCCTTCACACCCTTCTGCATCTCCTCGCCTACCTGGGCGAAGTGGCGCAGGAACTTTGGCTTGAAGCCTTGGGTCATACCAAGAGCATCAGCATAGACCAGAACCTGTCCGTCGCAACCGTTGCCGGCTCCGATACCGATAGTTACGGCTTTCACCTGTCGTGTTACTTCAGCCGCCAATTTAGCAGGAACCTTTTCCAGAACAATGGCGAATACGCCAGCCTTATCAAGAGCGATAGCATCGCTGATGAGCTTCTGAGCCTCAGCCTCATCCTTGGCACGGATACCATAACCGCCAAACTTGTTGACGCTCTGTGGAGTGAGTCCTAGATGACCATGTACAGGAATGCCGGCGTCTACCAGAGCCTTGACAGTATCAGCGATTTCGATACCGCCCTCCAGTTTGAGTGCGTCTACTCCTGTTTCCTTCATCATGCGGCAAGCATTGCGAAGAGCCTCTTCCTTGCTGATCTGATAGCTGCCGAAAGGCATATCGCATACCACGAAGGCATGCTTGCAGGCACGAGCCACGCTGCGGGCATGGTAAATCATCTGGTCAACAGTAATTGGCAAAGTATCTGCATTTCCAGCCATTACATTGCTGGCAGAATCGCCAATCAGGATGCTGTCGATGCCAGCGGCATCCAGAATGCCTGCAGTCGTAAAGTCGTAAGCTGTAAGCATTGTAACCTTCTCGCCTGCTGCTTTCATTTCAGCAAACGTCTTGGTTGTAATTTTCTTTTTGTCAGTAGATAAATATCCCATGATTATTATATTATCTTTTTCTGTATTTATTACTTCTTGTTTTCTTCTACAACTTTCACTAAGTCGGCAAATGTAAAGCCAGAGTAATCGGCAATTACATAGTCGCTATATGGCTCAATCGACTCCTTGGAATTGGTAGTGGAAAGTCCGAGGGTGAATGCACCTGCAGCACGTACAGCCTTCAAGCCGTTGAAGCTGTCTTCCAGTCCTACGCACTCTTCCGGCTTGGCATCAAAGCATGCTGCGCCCTTCAGGTAGCAGTCCGGATCCGGTTTGCTCTTGGCGAAGTCTTCGCTGGTCAATACACGGTCAAAGTAGCCTTTGAATTCCGGGTGCTGTCTGTAGACATTCTGCATCTTCTGGACGTTGCTACTCGTTACTACAGCGCACTTTACACCATTCTGCTTCAAGTCTTTGATGAAGTCTTCGAAGCCTGTGATGTAAGGGTACGACATATTCTTCTCAAATTCATTGAGACGAGTGGTAATCTTATCCTGTTCTGACTTTGCATCGGTATAACCTTTGATATGAGCAAAAACAGAATCTTCAGAGAAGTACTTATCATAAATCTGTACTAATGTCTGTCCTTTGATGCGGTATTCGAAATCTGGAATTTCCGGATGATATTCACGTCCAATCATACCCCAGAAGATGGAATACTGTGATTCGGTTTCGAACACTACGCCATCCAGGTCAAATAATGCAGCCTTTATCATATTAACTATTCTATAATATCTGTTATGTTTTACAATCTAATTGAGTCGAACAAGCAGTTTTATGCATTTTTCTGCTCTACAACATCTTTTTTCGGGTGCAAAGGTACACATTTTTTTAATAAGTTGGGACCAAAATCTAAATAAATATATAAAAAAAGCTATATAATTTTGTTTTGTCCACTAATTGCGTTAACTTTGCACCTTAATATATTAAAAGATTCACTTAAATAAGTAATATAAACGAAAGATAATAGAAGGATGAACATCATAGAGAAATATTTCACCCATCTTACTGATGAGCAGAAAAAGCAGATAGCAGCGCTCGATGAGCTGTATCGCGACTGGAACAACAAGATCAATGTCATCAGCCGTAAGGATATTGACAACCTTTATGAGCACCATGTGCTTCATTCCATGGCAATAGCCAAGGCCATCAATTTCCGTCCTGGTACAGAGATTCTTGACTTCGGATGTGGTGGCGGGTTCCCGGGTATTCCGCTTGCCATTCTCTTCCCAGAATGCCAATTCAAGCTCATCGATGGAACCGGCAAGAAGATTCGCGTGTGCAATGAGGTGGCTTCTGCCATCGGCTTGAAGAATCTTGTGGCTGAGCACTTGCGTGGTGAGGATGAGAAAGGAAAGTATGATTTCGTGGTAAGCCGTGCTGTGATGCAGTTGCCTGACCTGATGAAAATCATCAAGAAGAATTTCAAGAAGAAGGGGCAGAACGCTCTGCCTAATGGCTTGATCTGCCTGAAGGGCGGCAATCTGCAGGAAGAGCTCAAGGATTACCGCAACGTGGCAGAAATCACTCCGCTCAGCACCTTCTTCGAGGAAGAATGGTTCAAGCAAGACAAGCAGCTCATCTATGTTCCAGCGTAGAAGTGAAGAGTGAAGAACGAAGAGTGAAGAATTCAATAGCCTTTACTAATCATAAAGTTCAATGTTCAAAGCTCAAAGTTCAAAGTAAAGAAGCTCAAAGTTCAAAGTAATATGTTCAATATTCAAAGTTCAAAGTAAAAATGTTACATATAGAAAGATTTCAAGTCAACATGTTGCAGGAGAACTGCTATGTTGTAAGTGATGAGACCAAGGAATGCGTCATCATCGACTGTGGAGCGTTCTATCCTGAAGAGCGCAATGCCATCACCCAATATATCCGTAAGAACGAGCTGAAGCCGGTTCATCTGCTCGTTACCCATGGTCATCTTGACCACAACTTCGGCAACGACACCATCTATAAGGAGTTTGGCTTGAAGCCGGAAGTGGCTCAGGGCGATGAGAAGCTGATGAAGGGGCTGGCCCATCAGGCAGAGACCTTCTATCAGATGCAGCTGGATACGAAGTTCCCTCCTATCGGTCATTTCTTCGAGGAAGATGAAATCATCAAGTTCGGCAGCCATGAGTTCAAGGTTATTGAGACTCCTGGTCACAGCAACGGTTCCGTCACTTTCTATTGCGAGGCTGAGCATGTTGCGTTTACTGGCGATACCCTCTTCAAGAGTTCTATCGGCCGTACCGATTTTCCTGGTGGCAGTATGTTCCGAATCATCAACAGCCTGCGCCATCTGGGTATGCTCCCTGATGAAACCAAGGTGCTTCCTGGTCATGGCGATGCTACCAGCATTGGAGAGGAACTGGCGCACAATCCTTACATGGACCGATAATTTTAACCAGAGAATCAGAAATTGAAAAAGAATAATACAGAGAAGATCATTCTTGGAATTGACCCGGGAACCAACGTGATGGGCTATGGTGTGATACGCATCATGGGCAATAAGGCGGAGTTGGTGGTGATGGGTGTCATCGACATGCGCAAGGAGAAGGATCCCTATCTGCGACTCGGCAAGATATTCGAGCGGGTTACGGGCATCATCGATTCTTATCTCCCTGACGAGATGGCGATTGAGGCTCCCTTCTTTGGAAAGAACGTGCAGTCGATGCTCAAACTGGGTAGAGCTCAAGGAGTTGCCATCGCTGCTGCCATCCATCACGATGTGCCCATCCATGAATATGCTCCTCTGAAAATCAAGATGGCAATTACCGGACAGGGACAGGCTTCCAAGGAACAGGTGGCTGCGATGCTGCAACGCATGCTCAACATCAAGGAGGATGAAATGCCGAAGTTCATGGATGCTACCGATGCACTGGGCGCAGCCTACTGCCATTTCCTGCAAATGGGCAGACCGGAGATCAGCGACAAGCATTATAGCAGCTGGAAGGACTTTGCACAGAAAAACCAGTCACGCATTGGAGGAAACAACGGTATGACTGGCCCGCAAGCCAAACTTCTGGCTGCCATCAATCGCACAACACATAAATAAATTATAAGAGAGATGCAAAAGATTATTAGCATTAAAGATGGCGTGACTCGTATGCCGGAATGGCGTATGGCCGAGCCTGTAAACTTTGAGTCCTGCGAAGGCGAACATATCGCCATCGTTGGACCAAATGGTGGTGGAAAGTCGATGTTTGTTGACATCATTGTCGGCAGACACCCTCTGTTAATGCACGACCCTGATTATGATTTCTCACCTAGCACCAAGAAGATGGTGAGCGACAACATCAAGTATATCACCTTCCGTGACACCTATGGTGGTGACAACGACCGCACATATTTCCTTCAGCAGAGATGGAACCAGCTGGAAATAGATGAGAACACTCCGATTGTGAAGGATAAGCTGGAAGAGGCCTACAATATGGCAGGCGAAGATACTCCGGAGCGACGCAATTTGCAGAAGCATATCTACGAACTCTTCCACATGGAGCATCTGCTCGACAAGTACACCATCCTGTTGAGCAGTGGCGAGTTGCGCAAGTTCAAGCTGGCTTCTACCCTCTTCTCTGAACCACGCGTCCTTATCATGGACAATCCGTTCATCGGACTCGATGCCGATACCCGCGACCAGCTGAAGGAACTCCTCAAGACTTTGGCACAGGAGCATGCCCTGCAGATTATCCTCGTATTGAGCAAGAGCGACGACATTCCTGACTTTATCACCCACGTAGTGGAAGTAAAGGACATGAAGGTTATGCCGAAGTTGGCCAAGGAAGAGTATCTGGCTCAGCGCACTCCAGTCCCAAGCCGGATGTTGAGTGATGAGTTGGAGCAGCAGATCATCAATCTGCCTTATAGTGACCGTGAGTATAAGAGCCAGGAAGTGGTCAAGATGAACAAGGTGCGCATCCAGTATGGCGAGCGTATCATCCTGAAAGACCTGGACTGGACCGTTAACAATGGTGAGCGTTGGGCGCTGAGCGGACAAAACGGAGCCGGAAAGAGTACCTTGCTGAGTCTGGTATGTGCAGACAACCCTCAGAGTTATGCCTGCGACATCGCCCTCTTCGGTAATCCTCGTGGCAGCGGCGAGAGTATCTGGGACATCAAGAAGCATATCGGTTATGTTTCTCCTGAGCTTCACCGTTCATACCAGCGCGATCTCCCTGCCATCAGAATCGTAGCAAGCGGTTTGATGGATTCCGTAGGACTTTATGTAAAGCCGAAGGATGAAGATATGGATAAGTGCCGCTTCTGGATGAAGGTGTTTGGATTGGAAGGATTGGAAGAACGTGGCTTCCTGAAACTCTCAAGCGGTGAACAGCGACTGGTTCTTCTGGCTCGTGCTTTCGTGAAAGATCCGGAACTTCTTATCCTCGACGAACCTTTGCACGGTCTTGATAATTACAATCGCCGTCTGGTTAAGGACGTCATCGAGGCTTTTTGCAAGCGAAACAATAAGACCATGATCATGGTTACGCATTACAAGGAAGAACTTCCTGCATGCATCGACCATAGCATTTTCCTCATGCGTCATGCATGATGAATATTCACTTCTGTGCTCTTGCCTATACGGGTAAGAGCACAGAAGGCATATAATGAGGACTTGGCATTACACCTTATTATATTAATAAACGGGTTTCTTTCCGTTAATGAAAGTTAACTTCAACAAAGTATTCGGTAATATTTTTCTATGTTCGGAAAATATTCATTACCTTTGCAGATAATTAAGAAAAGAGTTATGCCATGATGGCTCAGTTGGTAGAGCAACGCATTCGTAATGCGTGGGTCGCGGGTTCGAGTCCCGCTCGTGGCTCTCTTGTCATTATGTACGATAAGCTAATTCAAGCGAGATTAGCACATCGGTAGTGCACGGGCTTCCCAAGCCTGTGAGGCGGGTTCGACTCCCGTATCTCGCTCGTTCATCTTTCCAGAAGTTATGGAAAGATTTTTTTTGTAAAGTTTCGTAAACCTTTACGCACGTTTTTTCAACATTTCCGATATAATGTACCGATTTTTTTTATACCTTTGCATCAGATTTCAGAAAGATAACAATATCGATTAAAGAAATAGATATGACATCTGGGATGGAACTAATAGTAAAACGAATAACAAACATAATAACAAATCATGAAAGAGCTTAAAGCATTAAACAAGCGCACTGCTCCTAAGAGCGTCGCTCCAGAGAAAATTATTCAGTTTGGTGAAGGTAACTTCCTCCGTGCATTCGTTGATTGGATTGTATGGAATATGAATAAGAAAACTGACTTCAACGGTTCTGTTGTTGTCGTTCAGCCATTGCCTGGCGGTATGGTAGACTGGTTGAACGGTCAGGATTGCCTCTATCACGTGAACCTTCAGGGCAAGGAAAACGGTCAGGCTGTCAACACATTGGAGCGTATCGACGTTATCAGCCGTGCATTGAACCCATATTCTCAGAACCAGGCTTTCATGGCTTTGGCTGAGCAGCCAGAGATGCGTTTCATCATCTCTAACACAACTGAGGCTGGTATTGCATTCGATGATTCCTGCAAGTTCACAGATGCTCCAGCTGCTTCTTACCCAGGTAAGTTGGTTCAGTTGCTGTTCCACCGCTACAAGTTCTTCGAGGGTGACCCAACCAAGGGTATGATTCTGATGCCTTGCGAGCTGATCTTCTTGAACGGTCACCACTTGAAGGAGTGCATCTATCAGTATATCGAGCTTTGGAAGGAAGACATGGGTGCTGACTACGAGGGCTTCAAGGAGTGGTTCACCAACCACTGCTATGTTTGCGCTACACTCGTAGACCGTATAGTTCCTGGCTTCCCACGCGATACCATCAAGGAAATCCAGCAGAAGGTTTGCTACAAGGACAACCTCGTAGTAAAGGCTGAGAGCTTCCACCTCTGGGTAATCGAGAAGGCTGAGAACATGACTGTAGAGCAGATGCAGGAAGAGTTCCCTGCTCACAAGGCAGGTCTCCACGTTCTCATCACAGACAACGAAAAGCCATACCACGAGCGTAAGGTTACTCTCCTGAATGGTCCTCACACTGTATTAAGCCCTGTTACATACCTCAGCGGTGTGAACATCGTTCGCGATGCTTGTGAGCACCCAGTATTGGGCAAGTACATCCACAAGGTACAGTTCGAAGAGTTGATGCAGACATTGAACCTCCCTATGGACGAGCTTCAGAAGTTCGCTTCTGACGTATTGGAGCGCTTCGAGAACCCATTCGTTGACCATCAGGTAACCAGCATCATGCTGAACTCATTCCCTAAGTTCGAGACTCGCGACCTCCCAGGCGTGAAGATCTACTTGGAGCGTAAGGGTGAGTTGCCACAGGGATTGGTATTCGGTCTTGCTGCCATCATCACTTACTATAAGGGTGGTGTTCGTGAGGACGGTGCTCCTATCCAGCCAAACGACGACCAGAAGATCATGGACAAGCTCACAGAGCTTTGGGCTACTGGCGACACCCAGAAAGTAGCAGAAGGCGTACTCGGCTTCGACTACATCTGGCATGAGAACCTGAACGAGACAGTTCCAGGCTTGACAGAGTTGGTTAAGAAGGACCTCGACCTCATCCAGGAGAAGGGTATGTTGGAGGCTGTGAAGACTATCCTCTAATCTTCAATTGACTAATATAAGGTAAAAAGATATGTAATAGAGTCCGGTAAGATGAAGTGATGCTTCATTCTTGCCGGACTTATTTTGTTGAAGGTGAAAAAGTCACTCGTCACTCGTCACTTTTAATTTTTTGAGATATTGTCTTATTGTTAAAAAGAAGATA
>OLVV01000321.1_pt1 | contig 29051 bp, 28 predicted proteins | sample 1673581 | NCBI WGS metagenome assembly OLVV01 (sample SAMEA103958116, study PRJEB25191) | human gut metagenome | biome: human-associated habitat [ENVO:00009003]; feature: intestine environment [ENVO:2100002]; material: feces | place: Germany | collected 2013/2015
TTCCACTATGAGGAGTAATAGAAGTATTAACAAAATCTTTTACACCACTAAATTCAGCAAACTTAACAAAATCAATTTTAATTTTTTGAAGAAGAAGTTCACCATCAATACTTGTGAAGAAATCAGTAATATCTTTATATTCAGGAGTAACAACATTACCTCTAAGAAGATAACCATCAAAAGATGTTTGAGCTTCATCTTTAGTATAAGCGGTATTACTTATAATTATATCATCTATAGAAATAGATTTCATCTTAGATATAGTAGTAAAATCAAAAGTACTATTGACAGATGGAATATTAATTTCAAAAGTTTCATAACATTCTTCTGTAGTAGGACTTTTATATATTATAGCTAATTTGTAAGTACCTGCTTTACTAAATTTAAATCTAAATCCCTTTTTAGTTACATCACCTATAGCAATGTTCTCACCATAATCAGGAGCGGCATAATATACAGGAGATAATAGAGAATAATCACTATATGTTCCATCATGTAATTTAATAGATGTTGCAAATTGATAACCTCCAGCTTTAAGACCTCCAGCAATAATATTAACATCTAATGTGGGAAATATTATATCAGGAATGAGATTAAGAATATATTCAAAACCTTCTTTAAATGTAATTGTAGTAACATTATCTTCAATAATAGGATTTTCAATATATCCTTTATATTTACTTTGAGCTTCTGTAATATATAGAATACGAGTTTCATTGTCACTAGATACACCTTCAGTAAATGTTATAAATAAATTAGTTTCATCAATATATGTGAATGTACCACTAATAGGATGATCTATAGTAAAATTAAAGTTACCTTGAAATACAATAGTTTTAATATCATCTTTATCTTTAGTTGTTTGATATATATAAACTATTTTATCGGGGATACCTTTAAAAAACAAAATGACGCCTAACGGAACTTCAATTTTACCAACTAAAGTTCCGTAGACGTCTAAGTCTTTTTTATAAACCTCAAAACCATTCTCGTTAATCAGAGTATTACCATCATCATTATACATTATATTTAATGCAAATGACTTAACACCATTTCTGACTGCACCGGGATTAGCATTAGGATATAAACCATCATTTATATTCATAATTAATTCACATAATGATTTTTCATATTTAAGAAGTTTAATAACGACCTACTACAATCATCACGTTTATCTTTAGTAAGCTTATTACAAGCATTGCGAACTTTAATTTTAGCATTATCGTAAGCAAGTGCAGGATTAGTATAAGGATTACTATCTCTAAGATTTAAAACAGGATGTCTGTAATTACGTTGAAGAATACGCATCATAACAAAGTTCTTTAGAGCATCAATAAGAACATCATTATTAGGTATAAGAGGAACATTGATTTTAAGAATCTCGTCAAGTGTCATTGGCAGCCCGTGAAATAAGACACCTAGCGTGCCTTTTCTGACATTCAAATGCAAATACGACCCATTAATCGAATATGTGTATAAACTGCCGGAGATCGTCCGTATGAAGTCAAAAACGACATTCTCTGTAAGGTTTACTCCTATCGGAAATGAAACGGCGAGCGGTATATAATTTCCATCATCATGCTCAAATGGAGCAGGATTAGTAGTAAAATCCGCACGTTTACCATTAATTGTAACAAGACGTATATTCTCACAACCCTCTGGAATCTCACAACGATACTCATCAAAGTCGATAACTTTACCAACATTAATAAGATGCTGTTGAATATTTAAATCAGCAAGAGCTTCACATATCCAAGTAGGAATACGAGTCATAAAGTCCATAGAATGAACATCATAATCTTCTATAATCCTATGAATAACAACACTAGAACTAATCAAGTTTTGGTCTAATGTATTCATCTACTTCATTGTTTTTAATACGTTCTCTTTTGCTTTTAGTAGGCGGATACCTATCCATAATAGTTTTATCATGTTCAATCATGTATTTGAGTTTAGCATCAAATGCAAGATTATCCGCTTTAATAACTTCTTCTATAGATTTATGCCTAAGCACCTTATCGCTAGTCATAATGTTTACATGACAATGATTAGGTTTAAATTTATAGAATATTTGATTAGGTACAACATCAACACCCATATTATGACGTATCCATTTACAGAACCAATAATACGGATTATCAGATTTAACGTGCCAATTCTTACCATAAGGATTAAGAAAACTCTTAACTTCAATACCAGCAGCAATCATTTCATCTCTAAGACGAAATGAAGCAGCCCAATCAACAGATTCTCTAGCAACAGCACGTTGAACTTGAAACTTACCAATGTAAGTACCTAAAGAAACACTATCACCACGAATAAGATTCTCAATTAGAGACTTATTAAGACCTCTTTGTATTTGATTAAATATCGGATAAGGAATACGACACATCCAATCGTAATATCTAATAATAGCAAGAAGTTTAGGAATACGAATAGTAGATAGATAAACAAAACGATTGAACGTAATACGAAGAGATACTGCTTTAGCTTCGTCACTCCAATTAAGTTTACGTAAGAGCTTAACGCCTTTAACTCGTTTACCTAAAATAAGATCATCAATAATCTCTTTAGTTATTCCATTCGATTCAAGAAGATTCAGATTAGCATAACAGATATTAGCTAGATTGTTACGTCTAACATAAATGTTATGAAGATCAGTACTTAATTTCTCAATAGTGTTATAACATTGTTCGAGATAGTCGTGGTAATAGTGCATGGATTCCATATAGTTTATTCTACTTTATTATGGATTAAACGTTGAGTACCATTAGGATCATTAGGAGCATAAGTTGCATCACTAATAATCTTAACTTCGTGTTCTGTAGGCTTAATACCAAATTCAGTTCTAAGAACCTCATAAGTTATACGTTCTATCATATCAGCTGGAAGAGGAAGTTCAATATCTTGACCATCATCTTCCATATACATAGTGATAACCTCAGCAGGATTTTCAGCTACATACACGATTGTTACAAACTTATAATTTTTAGCATCAATCTCAAAGTTTTTGAGAGTATTTTTGATAATAATTTTAAGTTTACCATTAACGATTTGATACACTCCCCAAACCCCAGTAGGGGAATAGACTGTGGTAAGGAGCGGAACTACGCTATTATTAGCGTACTTATATGTAATAAGACTCCCATCATCATGTTGAGTATAAACATGAAGAAAAGGTGCATCATTAGGCATACGTAAAGGTGTAGGAACTCGATGCTTAGTAGTAAGAACCATATCTTTAGCACCAATTCCCGCATATGTGTTTTCTATATCGGTAAGCGGAACGCAGATAAGAGGAACATTAAAGCTAACTTTAAGCACCTCATCTACACCATTGCGCTCAATACTCTGACGAATAAAAGTAGCAAAGAGTGCCTTACAAGCATCTTTAGCTCTCTCTTGAATGCTATGATCACCGGGCTTACCTAATATATTAGAAATCTTACTTCCTAATTGATTAAGTGTTGCCATAATAATACATTAAACAATTCGCCAAGATTTATTAGTAGTAATACCAAGCTCCTTAGTTTCACCTCTAGGGATAAATTTAAGAAGATTAGTAGACAATTCAAGTTCAGGAGTATCAGAACCACCTATGATCATAATAGGACGATTCTTAACTGGAACAACCCCGTGCCACGGACCAGCATTAGTATACCGGTTAGTAACTCTAATAACGTTCTTTTGATTTTTGAAACCTCTACCACACCTTGATGGCAGACTAGTTCTTGCGTAAATAACAGTCATGGTATTTTAGTTTTTAATGGTATCTTCTGTCGCATCTATAACCATAGTCATATTGCGAGAAATACGATTGTGATTTTTCCAGAATGTTTGCATCATTTCAGCGTCAGGTTCAAAGTCAAGCTCGAACTCAGCACTAAGAAAGCCAATAGGCATATCAGTTTTCAAGTCACGAATAAGAATGCTAATAGCAGTATTACATCCACGTGAACGAAGATCTCCAACATACATATTAGAATGATACTTTGTTAAAGCACTCATACGGAAAATATACTTACTATCTCTGTATAAGCGTAGAATAGTATAAGGCATAATAGAAGTAAGAACATTCTTATAACGATTCTTATAAGGATCTGTAATACTAATATCGTAATCTTCTGCGATAACAGTAAACTTATCCATATTAATACCATTACAGAACTTACCACCATTATGAAAGTATGCAACGTAAACACCTTTAGCATTAAGAGATTCTCTAATGTTTGAGGTTATTTTATCGAGTTGCATCCAACATTCCGCTTTAGATGCAAGAAGATTAGTAACAACCTTACGTCTCTTCTTAGCAATCCATTCTTTTACGAAGACAACACCAATAGATGAAACAATAACACCAATCAAGTTTAATATAGCAATAAAAATACCACTCATTACACAACGTGTTTTATAATTCATACTTGCGTGTTTGAATAAGTTGCTATAAACAAAAAAATTCGACTACCAGCGGAACCAGTAGTCGGATTAGGAATAATTAAAATTGCCTTGATATAAATAACACCTGCGACCAAAACTAATTAGATGAATCTCTGCCAAGGCACTTCATCGTCTTGAGCTTTAATATCAGCTAACCATCTTTGGAAAGCAATACCTTCGTAACCGTCGGGATCACTAATGTAAAGATAAGCATACATAGCACATTCATGATGTTCGGTAAACAAACGACCATAGAAATCTGCGTAAGCCATATTCATTACATACATAACATCATACCAGTTAGCATTATGGAGATCATTCATCTTGTATTTGTGCCAAATAGATTTGACTTCATCAAGATTATAATGATGAGTAGTACCATTACGATTCTCCATACGTTCAACAACCCATTCACATAGGTCTTTAGTAAAATGTTTTCCGTAGAGTTCTTTATACTTTCGACAATCCCTCTTTCTTACATCTTCACTTTCGTGTGGCATATCACTATGCTCATGCGGGTCTTTCATCATGACTTACATTATTTTTAAGAGAGTTATCAATTTCACGTTTAAGATTTTGAAAAGCAGTAGCTTCGAACTCAAAACCAAATAGATTCACAGAACCTTTAGCAGTAGCTTTAGAAATAGCTGCATCAAGATAGCTATTAACTACTTTAGGAATCTGCTCATCAGGTATGAACTTAGATAACTTAGCCAACTGAGGCTTAATAATATAATCAAGTGTAGGCTCTATAATAAAATCTAATTCATTCAGAAGATTATAAGTAGAAAGGTCTAAACCAAAAACACTACCCATAAACTTTCCGATACCAGAAGTAACAGGAATCTTAATCCCACCTCCAATAGTTTTAACGATTGGTGTTAGCCATTTACCAATAGCTACTGCAACAAGTTCTGCGTTAGTCATACTACTTCAAGATTAAGCTTGTGGAGTTGAAGTAGAAGCGTTAGGATCCGGTACAGCAGGACCAGCAGTACGAGCCGCTAACTCAACAACCGGACAAATCTCCGCAGCATTGATCTTTTTGATGTACTTAACGAAATTGCAATTTGCATAATCGAAAATACGTTCATCAGCAGATTCTCTACGTTCAGCTTCAAGAGCGATAGCAGCTTTGAAATCATGACGAACATCACAGAACTCACGAGCGACTTCTTTCTTGAAGTTTTCAATATCCTGTTTGTTAAGTGCAGATTCCTTATCCAAACGAGCAAGAGTTTCAAATATAATCTTGTCGTTAGCTTGACGAGTTTCACGTTCTTCTTTGATTAAAGCTAAAGCTTCTTTAAACGTGTTTATACCTACATTATCGGCATAACGTTCAGACTTCTCTTTAGCAAGTTCAGCCATAAGACTAGAAACTAATTGAGTTTCAGCAACAGCAGTAGCTCCGGCAGTAACCGAACCATTACCGTTACCTAACCAATTTCTCAATCCAAGTCCTGCAAAAGCAGCAAGACCTAAAGAACCTGCAACAGTGTTGTAGTTAATTTATCCTTTCGGAACTTTAACACCAGTTTCGTTTTCAGTATTCATAGCATTAATTTGTTTTAATGCGCCTCGACATTGAGATGCACAACAAATATATTACTATTAGTACTGATAACAATGAAATGATTTATAACATGAACATTAATACTCAATAGTTGAACATTATATTCAACGTTTCTTCTTAGCGATAGCTTCGTCAATCTTTGCATTAATAGAGGGAACACTAATGTAATTCATAAAAGTTACATAACCAATATGATATACGTCAGCAATTTTATTCTTCCAAATCCAACGATAACTTCTATCATCATTGATATAAGTTTTAGCAATCTCTTGAATATCTCTAATTAATAAGAGCTTATTCAAATTAGTATAAGTCACAGGTGTCATATCTAAAGGAATTTAAATCATTAATAGAACGTTTAGTCGATGATTTAAGCGAGCAATGATTTTCCTTGATATGACAAAAGGGAGTACTACGCAATTTAGCAGTAGCACTCCTTTAGTCCGCGATCATACGCTTTTAGAATCAGCAAAATGCCGTTTTATAGCTTTGAGTATAGGTTTGATAATTAAATCATACCCAAAGGTACATATCAGAAAAGATAGCAGCACCGTTTCCAATGAAGCATCTAATTTGTATAAGTAAAGCACCATAATTGCAATACCTACGATTAAGCTAACAAGAGACTTGAAGTATCTCGGTAGTTTCTTCTTAGCAATCTTAGTAGCAATCTCATTAATACCATAAGTAGCTAAAAGCACAATAGCAATAAAAGCAAAGCTTATAGAATTAAAGAGATTAAAAACAATTGTTTCTTCCATAACTACATCATTTGTGCCATAAGTGATATATAACATTCAAAAGGTGTATTAGCTTTATCATAACCTGTAACAGTTATATGAGCACCACCACCATATATCCAAATATTATCAATTTCTACTATAATATTAAAACCTTGTATATTAGTAGATATATACTTATTATCACCCTCAGCTGACATTATTCTATAAATACCTTCAAAAGTTATTTGCATATCTATAAGACCGGATGAACCAACCATTAAATGAACTTCAACATCACGATCAATAGGTTCACCGTATTTAGGATTTACATCAGATAATACAGCTTCAGATGCAATACTAATATTGCTTATAGCGAAAATAGCTTTACCACTTTTTTGAACAATATCACAAGTTTTACTTACCCCCCCCCTGCTACAGTTATTATACCATTTCTAGCCACTCCAGTATTTTTAGCCGCTATAACGTCAAAACTTCCGTTATTTGAACCGTTTGTTGGAGTAACTGTAATCCAATCAGGTTTTGCCATAATAATAACATTTAAATCTCGATGTTATCCCCAAAAATCAACACCATAATCTAATTCATAAGAATTTGAATCAGACCATTGTCCTATTTCAACAAGAGTTGCCATAAAAGTACATTTATTGATTTGACCAGTAACACGAATTTCACCTTGCCCAATCACTGTACCATTAGCTCTTAATTTAAGAATCTTACCACCAGCATCTGCAATACTATCGTTGTATGATATATTATTAACTATACATGATAGCTTTATCATCACTTTAGATTTTTTAGCTTTAAACTTAATAGAAGTTGGAAATTTTGTAGCATCAGAATAATTAGGACGATGATTAATACTTCCTATATTTTCTAAAGTTTGCATACTCTCACCTGCAAGAATTTGTATTCTAAACTGAGCAGCTCTAGTAGCAGCATTCTGATTAATAAGACTCTCAAAATTAAGAGTTAAATCGGTTTTTTGTTCTTCATTTTGAGTAACATCAACTGTTTTGCTCAACCCCCCCCGTCACGGTTACAATACCATTACGAGAAGCTCCTGCATTTTCATCAACAACGACATTAAAACTACCATTGTTGCTTCCAGCAGTAGGATTGATTTTAATCCAATCAGGTTTTACCATAACTCAAATATTTAAATTTGTAACAAATTAGAAAGCAACAACGAAACGATCACAAGTAACCATACTTCTAATACGTTCCTTAGTAGCTTCATCGAAATCAACGATATTGAAATTAATCAACATATGGTTATCCGGATACATAGTCATAAGACAATCATTAATCTCATAAACTAATTGCTCATAATACGGAGTAACATCCAGTTGAGTATTCTTTTTAGTAGAATTAAAATCAATATCAGTAAACAATTCGCATAAAGTGTCAGCATGACCGATAAAATCTAAGGTAGTTTGCATATTAAATGTAACTACTTTACTAGCATCATTAACACGTCTACCTTCAAGCGATACAAACATACAATATTCAGATTCAGCAACATTGACTGTATTATTAAGTTCTTTTTCAATAACAGACGAATCAGACATTGTACAATATGCGATACCTTTAATTCCTATAGCATTAACTTGTATAGTCGTCCATAGACCATATTTAGTACTATATCGACCAAAGTCACCTATAACAAGTAATCTTGCGTCTTGATTAACCGCAATAGTTTTAGATAATCCTCCACCTGCAACAGCAACAGAACCTTGCCTAGCATCACCCTCATTAGCTTGAGCAGTGACTTGAATAGATCCATTACCATTACCCGAATTAGGTGAGATATTTACCCAATTAGGTTTTGACATATACAAATAGTTTTAGTAGTACCTCTAAGACTATTTGTATAAGTCTTAGAAGATACTAACGATTAATAACACGTACACTTAATAATATCCAAGGTATATCAGGTTGTCCATCACCGTATATAGCAAGATTATTTACAACTCCTATAGCAGCGTTATTTAAAGTTACAACTATTGCATTTTTAACAGCATCAACTTCAAATTCTATGGCATTTGTAAAGTTAGCTTCAACTTTAACTATTTTCTGATTACCAATATAAATAGTTGCAGTATCATTAACTAATACTCCTGTCTCTCTAGTAGCATAAATAACTTGCGGTTTACTTCCGATTTGATAACCACCAAATGCAGGAAACGTCCATTCTCCACTAGAACCTGTAGTACCTTCGGCATTAACTATAGACATAGGACTAGGGTTTCCGGGAATTTGTGTTATATCAACACTTTTGGAAATCCCCCCCCCTTAACAGCTATAGCAGTACTACGAGGTTTCATTTGTGGATTTCTAGGAGCAGTAATATCAATTGAACCATTGTTACTACCACTGGCAGGACTATAATCAACAAAATCTTTCGTAGCCATATTTAATTAGATATTTGTTTATATGACAAAAGGTCTAATAGGCACCTTAGCACCTATCAGACCCATAATCAAATCAACAGACGACTTACGAAATAGTCCAAGCGGTATTCGTAGTAATCGTAATCTGTTTAGTTTCTCCCGCAGCAGCGAAAGTCAATGAAGTCGGAGATACAGACAGAGTAGCATCACCGGCAGCTTGAGTTACAGTATATTTCTGACCATTTACAGTAATATTACCGGTACGAGTGTTAACCGTCGGGTTAGCAGCAGCAGTAAACGTAATTTCGAAAGCATAAACGTCATCTGCTCCCGGATCACCTTCGATCTCAGCACCAGAGTTATATTGGTTTTCATTTACGACTAATTTACCGGCAGTCAACCAAGAAGAAGCGTCAGAATCAACAGCAAACGTAATAGAAGCCAAGTTGGAGTTACCAGCGAATTTCTTAGCTTCACCACCTTTAACGAAAGCTAACGATTGAGTAGTAACATCCCAAATAGTAGAACCTTCCTGCTGCAACGTAACGTCTTCAGTCAAGTCTTCAACAGCAACGGTAATCAAACCAGAACGTCCGTTACGACCTTTATAAACCGGAGCAGTAACATCTACTTGAGAGTTACCAGTTCCCTCAACAGCACTTAAAGTGATCCAACTCGGTTTAGCTTTCAAAGCATATCCTGCACGCATAACAGGTGCACCAACTCCATCAACTAAACCCTCAATTTCAACAGCAGTTGCTCTTTCATTCAAAGCAGAATCTCCAATCATAATGATAAAAATTTAATTATTCGTAAAAAAGTTTGAAGTTCCGCACGCTCCACAAGCTATTCCCCTACTGGGGTCTGCAAAGCGTAGCGGAACATTTAAAAGTTTAAGAAACAGTCCAATTAACATTAGAAGTTACTTTGACAGTTTGTGTACCACCAGCAGCTTCAAACGTTAGACTAGTTTTATCAAGATTCAAATAAGGATCTTGTTCAAACGTTGCAGTGTAAGTAGCATTTCCAGTAACAGTAACAGTTCTGCTAGCATTCGTATTACCATCACTCCATTTAACAAAATGATAACCGGCAGACGGTGTAGCCTTTAATGTAGCAGTTGCACCATAATTGTAAGTACCACCTCCACTAACAGTACCACCTGTACCCGCAGTTACAGTCAATGTATAACTGTTAATTTGCCATACAGCATAGTAAGTAACATTACCAGTAACTTTGGTAGTTGTGCTTACATTAACAGAACCACTAGCTAACGTAGACCATCCCTTAAAAGTATATCCAGTTCTTGTAGCAGTAGGAAGAGTTCCTAAAGCGTCATTGTAATGGAATGAACTACTAGACTTACTAGGAGTACCACCATTACCATTCCAAGTAACTGTATAATTCTTATAAGTTGCAGTCCATCTAGCGTACCAAGTCTTATTAGAAGTAACTTTAGTTGTCGTAGTTAATTGAGTACCACCGCTAGTAGCAGAAGTATCGAACCAACCTGCGAATGCATACGTATAAGTATTATCCGCAGCTCTTGAACAAGTAGGTAATGTTCCAATAGCTTCACCATAATTTTTACTTATAGATGAAGAAGAAGGAGTATTACCACCATTAGCGTTAAATGTAAAGGTGTACCTATTAACAGCTCTGGTCACATAAGCATAATAAGTAGCAGCACCTGTTACACTTGGTGTTTCTAAAGTTAATGAAGAACCAACTTTAGTTCCACCACCGTTAGCAGCAGTATACCAGCCTTGGAAAGTATAAGTGTACTGAGCATCATTTGCAGGCATAGTCAAAGTACAAGAGCCTTTCGACCCATAAGCAACAGATTGACTAATCCTATTCAAAGACCCGTATGTTGTTTGATAACCTATTGTATAACTCCGTCTAGTCGCAGTCCAATGTGCATATATCGTAGTATTACCTGCACCCATTGTCGTATTAGCAGTAACTTGCGTTCCACCACTTGCAGAAGTGTACCAACCAGCAAATGCGTAAGTGTATTCAGCATCAGAAGACTTCGTAGGCGTCGGCAAAGTGCCATAAGCACTTCCATATTGAACGCTCTTAGAAGCAGGACTTACTGCATTACCACCATTAACATTGTAAGTTAAAGTATAACTATTAATAGACCATTGAGCATAATAGGTAACAGTACCAGTTATCTTAGTAGTAGATGAAATCTTCGTACCACCACTAGATGCCGTGTACCAACCAAGGAATGTATAACCTGTTCTAGAACAAGTTGGAAGAGTACCTAATTCTGAACCATACGTTTTAGTAATAGTTGATGGACTAGGAGTGCCACCACCGTTACCATTGAATGTTACAGTGTAACTTCTAAGAGTAGCAGTCCACTGAGCATAATAAGTAACGTTTCCTGTTACAGTAGTAGATGCAGATATTTGAGTACCACCCGTTGCAGCTGTAAACCAACCCTTAAATGTATAAGTGTATTGAGCATCAACAGCTCTTGTCGGAGTAGGCAATGTACCTAAAGTAGAACCATGAGTCTTAGTAGTAGACGTAGGATCTACAGTTCCACCATTAGGATTCCAAGTTACAGTATATGACTTGAGAACAAATATCGGAGTAATATGAGTATTGGCAGTAATGTTAGAAACTGTCAAAGGATTAGTAGTAGAACCATTAGACCACTTACTAAAGTTATAGCCAGTACTCGGAGTAGCTGTCCAAATAGCAGAACCACCATATTCTACACTAGACTTATTAACGCTCGCTGTACCACCAGTTGAATTAGCAGTAGTAGTTGTGAAAGTCTTAATTGTAAACTTAGCAGTTAAGCTGATATTGGCAGTAACAGCAAATGTATATGAAGCATTGCTAGATACTTTAGTTGTTCCATTGTACCAACCAGCAAAATTATAAGCAGCCTTAGGAGTTGCAACTACAGTAGCATTAGCACCATGTTCTACAGTTTGACCTGCGGGACTTACAGTACCTTTATTTGTATCCTCAGAAGTTGCATTAACAGTGTAGCTCTTAATCTTATATTTAGCAACAAGAGTTCTATTAGCCGTTAAAGTAACAGCAAAAGAAAGACTTGTAGAAACAAGATTAGAACCTTCATACCAACCAACAAAATCATACCCAGTTGGAGCAGCTTTAGAAGTTAATATGACACTAGTATCACGATAATAAGTTCCTTCTTTAACTCCACCTGTAGCAGATGAACCAATAGAACAATCACCAACATTTGTGATAGTAGTTCCTGAACTATTGGTAGTTGAAGAAGAAATCTTAATAGTAAACTTATCAGCTTCCGTTTGAGTACAATTAATAGTTTTCGTAATACCGCTGACTGAAACAGTAACAATAGTTGTTCTACTTTCAGCAGTATTCTTACTCGCAGTTAAACCAACCGTTTTATTACCCGTACCACTCTTAGCGGCAGGGGTAAGCCAAGAAGCAATAGCCATCTTAGTACCCCCCCCTAATTATGAAACCGTCCATTCGACGTTAGAAGTAACATTAACAGTTTGAGTTCCACCAGCAGCCTCGAAAGTAAGAGAAGTCTTATCTAATTCGAGATATGGATCTTGAGTAAACTTAGCAATATAAGTCTTATCAGCATCAACAGTAACACTTAGAGTTACATCGTCAGAAACCTTAACTCCATCTTTCCACCAACCACCAAAGCTATAACCTTCAGCAGCTGTAGCATGAATAGTAGCAACAGTACCATCCTCAAATTCAGCAGTTTCAACTCCTAAATTAGATTCTTTATTGATACCAACACCACCTTGAATTACACCTTCATCTTCGGTTTTAACTGTAAGTGTATAATGTGTGGGTTCAGGAATAAGATCGCATTCAATAGTAACCTTAATGTTTTTCTCAACCACAAATCTATACTGATTATTACTGTTAAGAGTGATTTTAACACCATCAACAAGCACTTTATTCAAAGTATAACCAGGACTTACATTAACTTTAATCGTACAAGTATCACCATCATCATAAGTACCAGCACCTTCCATTGTAGCACTTCCGTTAGGAATAGCTTCATAGGTAACTTGGAACTTATCAGGGGCATCAACCTCAAAACGAGCTTCAATAGATTTAGAGTCATTCATGACAATATCACGTGAAGTAGTTGAGGGCGCACCCGAATCAGTCCATTCCTTAAAATGATAGCCGCTATCTGCTAATGCTTCTACAGAAACAGTAGTTCCGTCCACAATATTAGAGTAAGTCTTTGTGCCACTATAATAGTCGCCCCAACTTCCGTTGATTTTTGCACGACATTTACCACCCATTCCAGCAATAAGAGTTAGCGTTCGCATGATTACTTGATCGAACGTAGCAATATGCGTTGCATTCGTTCCGGTTTTAGCAGTGAATGTTGCAGGATTATCTGAAACCTTTGTACCACTTGTATTCCACTCTCTGAACTTGTAATTGCCAACCGCACGAGCTTCAACTGAATAAATCGAACCTACAGCAGTTTTAAACGTGTGTTCAGAAGTAGACCAACTAGACCAAGAACCATCACCTATACGATAACGAGTTTCATTAGTTCCGTCAGAACCTACCGTAATAGTAACTTCTTCCGGTGGAATCTCTACGAACGTACAAGAGAAATCTACATTCTCAGTGATAACCTTTGAATAAGGATTAGAGTTAGAAGTAGTTCCACCAATATTCCATTGTTCAAAAGAATAACCACTATCAGGAACACCTAATACTTCAATTGTCTCACCGTCAGTAATGCTAATGTTAGAATGCGAAGACGCAGCTTCTGAATATTCACCAGAGCCAATCTTATATTTGCATTTACCATTAGAACCAGCAGTAATATTAACAATATGAGTTTCAGGTGGAATGTAAGTTTCCTTAAAATAAGCAGTATAAACTTTGCGATGCAGACCTTCTTCAACAATGATATTGTTTTCATTATTAGGAAGATTAGCACCAGTAGGAGTTACCCACTTTTCAAATTCATAACCGCCATTAGCTTTACCAGCGATAGTGACAATTGTCTTTTCCGGAGCAGTAACTTCGTGTCTTTCTGCCCATTGAGACCAAGCATCATTAATATCTTTATATCGAACTAAACCATTCGCATCTGCCACGATACTAAACGTGAAATAACGAATAGCTTCTTTAAAGTTTACCGTAATCGTAAGATCTCGTGTAACAACGATGCTATATGTACCATTACCATTATCTACAAGATTACCACCAGAAGCAGTAACTGTATCAACAGCCCAACCCTCAACAGGATTTGGAACAATTATTGCCGTTTGACCGGACTTATAAGTACCGCCACCGCTAACTGAACCTTTATCAGCAGGATTAGTTATAATAGTTACATTGTACTCCTCAATAACAGGAGCATCAAGCTCGAAGTGTGCAGTATAAGTTTCATCTTTCTCAACAACAAGATCATATTGAAGATTAGTAGAAACAATACGATTTAAACTATCAGTCCAATGAGTAAAATGATACCCTTGAATTGCCGCAGCTGTTATAGAATGCCTTGTACCTTTTGGGAATGTTCCGGCACCAACTACATATCCTGCATTAGCCGGATCAGCATTGACATTAATATAGAATTGTTCAATAGGAGCTTCATCCTTTTCAAATACGCCTATCAAATCCATATCTTTCTTAATAGTAAAAGACCAATTAGGACTAATAGACATAATCTCATTAGTATGGAACTCTTTCCAACCTTTAAAGTGATAACCTTGAACAGGTTTAGCATAAAGTTCAACACGACTACCAGCTTCAAATTGGAAACGGAAGCCATCTGAGTTTTCATCAGGAACAATAGCAGAACCACTACATCCAACAATACCACCCTCTTCAGGAGAAGGAACTAAAGTAACTCTATAGTAATCACGTTCGATATGACCAGACTGCATAAAATCTTGAAGATCTTTGATGTAAGTCCAAGCACGAATATATGTATCTTGACAACCGCAAGTATTATTTCTAACACCACGACTAGGATGCACATAATTAGCTTTAAGACCAATGCAAACAAGAGTGTCATCAGTCAAAGACTCACTACCAACAATCAACTCTCTATCAATAGCAATAATATTACCATCAGTAGTTAGATTAATTTCGCAACCTTTTTCATCATACATATAGTAACAACCATCAGTACGATGATAGAAGAATCGAACGTTATGCTCACGCTTAGGAAATGTACCAAGAGGAAGAACTTGTTTTAACTTGACAATTTTAATATTACATTCCATAGCATTAAGTTTAAACAAATATAACTACGCAGAACCGTTAAGCACTGCGTAGTTTTCCAAGCAACTTTAGTCAGTTGCAGTATTCAGAGAAATGGCATTATCGCCGGAACCTTTAGCTAAAGTCTTAATAGCTTCAAGTTTATTTACAACAGCATCGATCACAGCTTCCGTACCAACAATGATTTGGAATTTGCGAGGACTATTGTTATCAGCGGCAATCTCAGGGAATTGATTAAACTCAGCCGTAGAAATAACAAGATAAGCGACTTTATCAAAGCCAACTTTCGGGTCACCAATACCCCAAGCTTTCTGCCACTCATCATGAGGATTCCAACCCATGTTAATCAGAGAATAACGAAGGTCTTCATCACTAAGAGCAACATCAGCCAAGAAACCGGATAACTTCGTATGTTCAACGGTAATAGTACCATTGGCTTTTTGATCGGCAAGAATACCGAATACGTTCATCGTCAATTTGGTAGGCTTTTTAGCAACAACAGTTATCTGAACAGCACCATCAGCTTTCTCGATAGTAATATCAAACAACTCTTTGTTATAAGCGGTAAGACTAAGGTTTTTCTTAATCTTCTCTACCAACCGATCAACGGTATCAGTAGCATGAATCCGAACAGGTATTTGAACAATCTGAGGATTAGGATTAACCGTCAGACCATGACGATACTCCTCAGAAGAACAAATTTCAATAGCACCACAGAACTCAGCATCTGCATTATATACAATACCTTCAGCAGGCTTAAGTGCCGGATTCGTAAGACCTTTAAGAATAATAGTTTCTTTCTGATCTGTTTCCGTATATTTACGAACGTTATAAGTGAAGTTAAAAGGATTAATATCCACTCCACGTTGATTCATAAATCCACCGTCCTTAGTAGGAATTGCAGACATAATTACAAATGGCTCAGGTCTACCAGTAGTAGGCAAAGCAGTACCATAAGCAGTACAAATGCCGAGTTGACCGTTAGATAACTTAGTATCAACAGTAACATTATCGACAAATGTTTTTCCGTAACTTACAATTCTCATAGTAACGTTTTATTTTAAAGAATTACTTTCATTTATAGCAATTTGATAACCTTCATCTTTAAGTTTACCAAGAAGCTTCTGTGTAGCAAGGTTAATAATCTCGGTTTTAAACGGAAGTTCAGTAGCAGTATCAGTTACAATATCAAACCTAGTAGGTTGTCTAAGATATGTGATAGCAACATCAGTAATCACAAACGTATCATCCATATCTACTAAAACTCTATTACTTTCTATCGTACATATAGGATGAATGTGTCTATTAAGACGATTGTGATATGTTTGAAGCATATCCCTACGCTGAACATCAGAAACTAAATCCATACCGGCAGATTTGCTCTCTCGCACCTTTGTAACCACTCCGTCAGAAGTGATAACCTCATATAAGCCCGAATAACGCTCGTAGTCAAATTGTACTAGCTTAATAGTATATTTATCTCCAACTACAATTAGCTGTGGCGTATCGAAGTAAAACACTAGTGATTCGGGGTAATACTCGTTATTGTAACGTTCATAAGTCACATTGTAACCTTTTCGCAGCAATATGGAGAGCATATAGTTGATATATTCAAATAGACCCTCTTTACGATAGATCTTAGCAGGATAATGAAACGTAACGGTATCATTACCGATTTGAATAACGAAATCTTCTATATAACCGGGAATAGTTTTAAATAGCTCACTGATATTAACAACGTAAATCCTAGTAGTAACAGATTCAGTTGCTCGATAACGTTTAAACTTATCATATATAACACTTGCATCATAAGAGACACCATGTAGGTAATTCGCAGGTAAAAAAGCGAAGCCTCTATTACCCTCATTTGCAAGAAGGTAAAGAGGACTTCTATATGTAGTCTTTAGCACCTGCAAATCATCGTAATAACGACCAGTCTCTTCAAAGGCTTTAATCTTTTGCGTAAGCAGTACGTCAATAGCTTCATTAAGAGCAATATCAATATACTGCGGACGAATAGATTCTTGCCTATTAGCATTAATCTGCTGAATCTTATCGTTTACAGCAATATGTGCTTCTTTACAACTACTATACATACTGACACTATTTTGTTAGTTTATAACCGAAGCCTTATAAGCAGTGAAAAGTTGTGCTTTATATTCAACATTTTCGGGAGCAGCTAAGAAAGCCATAACACCCTCAATGGAAGAACCAAGAACTACTTCTGGACGCACAGTATCAAAATAATTATCACCGTCTTTCGTAATGACTTGAGCTGCGAGTAACTTATAGACTTGCGCCATTGCTTCTACATTCTTGTTATCAAACAGAGAAATAAACGCATCTGCATTCGTTTGAGAAAGTTCAGCTACAGCCGTCTGCAAATCTCCATGTTCCATTTTAATAATCTGTAGAGTATCAGCAGGAGCATTACAGATAAGCATATTTCTAATACGTTTATAAGAAGACTCATCACCTGTGAACAACTGAGCCAACTTAGTAGCAGTATTAACAACAGCTTTAGTCTTAGCATCTTTCATACGCTTAACATCTTCAATGCTATGTAAGTAAAACCGAATGTTAGTAGATTTCTCAACATCTTCCGGTTTATTAGCAACAGTAGAAGTAAGCAGAGCAAGACGCCAAAGAATATAATCTTGCGGCTTAATAGGAGTCATGTACATATACAGATTCTCTTCATGAACCGCAGTACCTTCACCAAATAGCATAGCATCAAAGATAGCTTTCTCTAATTTATTCGGAGCAACCTCAGTATTAATACTGTTCTTTTTAGCCCAATCAAGAATAGCATCACGTTTAACAGGATCGTTAAGAGAAAACTCCCAACCAGTTTCAAGCTCATAACCTTGAGCGGGAACTTCAACAGTTGAGTTTTTAAGATGCTTCAAAACGAGGTCTTGAAAGTTTACATTGCGACTATCAGCAGAAGCTCCAATGATCGTAGGAAGTATAGAAGCCATTTCAGCAGTTTTACTAGATAGAGTAAGAACCGCTTTAATGCTCGGACCGAAAATAGTATTGAAAGCACCAATACTTTTCTGATTCACGACTTGAAACATAGTCGGATTCAGCTTTAAAGCTAAGGTTATTTTGCGTGAGTATATCATATAGTTTATACTTTAGTAAGTTTATACTTTACAATAATCGTAATGTACGCTTATTCAAAAATCATTTCAGCCCAGAAAGAAGTAGTACCATTAAGCATATTGATACCTTGTGAAGACATAACCTCATAAGTAGCAATATCCTCTCTAGTAGATAACATCTTACTATAAGCACCCCACTCTTTAGGCAGCGGAGTAATACCTTGATAAACACCGTACAAATATTCACGACCCTCTTCACAAACCAACTGAATATTTGCTTCACCACTCGTGTTATCAATAGAGTGATCCAAGAACACCATCGTATAAGAGGTAACAGGGAAGCCACCATACATACGACCATTCTTACGATCCATTTCGGCACGAGAACCGGTATCAAACAAATCTACAACCTTAACAGAAACGGTAGCTCCGGAATAGTGCTTATACTGATTGAAGTATGCACCATAAGAAAGGATACCACCACGGCTTTGAATCTCCTCAGAACCTAACTTATCAAAGTAACCATTTCCGATAGCTTCATTCTTAATACACTGTTGGAACATTTTAGAACCACCTTTACCGGTATAAAGAACGATATTTTTGTTACTCAAATCAATATCGTTACGAACTTCAAAGATACGAGAAAGAATCATATCAATAAGCTCGATAGTCATGAATGAGTATTCGAAGTAGTTACCGAATGCGATAAGAATATCACGAACACCAGCACCACGAGGAATAGGTTTGTTTGAATGTTTTTCTTGATTGTGAATAACACCGTTAATATCACGGTTGTAAGCAGAGAACCACAAATCCTCTTCTAACAAACGTCTACGCATGAACTCAAACTGACGCATTTCATAAGGCATCCAAAGAGTACCTTTAGAACCATCATCATAATCAAGTTCAAACTCAGTTACGATATTAGCAATGTTACCGGTAATAATTTTGGAGAATCTATGAAAACCAAATTGGTTAGTCATTTCACTCCAAGATTCAGCAGTAGAACGAGAACCAGTAGATAATTCACCGGCAATCGTAGGAGCGCCCATACCCCAATATTTACCTCTCTCAAAATTGCTGAGATCAATAAACTCATCAGGATTACCACCAAGGATAATCATTTCATAGATATATCCACCGGAAGCAGTCTGCTCACCATCGGTCTGCATACGAACCATGTGCTTTCCGTCAGGAGTAATAGCAGAATACTGATAAGGAATCCAGTTATCTTGGAACTCCGCTTTGAAAGACATAAACCCTTTACCGGGGGTTTGAGTAGGCGTAATCAAACGCACAATCGGGGAAGTGACAGTAGGTTTCCCCATAATCTTCCACTTATACTGAGTATCACCAGCATTAATAGGTTTCTTACGAGAGATATTCCCTTGACCTTCTGTAAGAGAAAGAAGAGGGAATTGATTACTGTTCCTACCCCAAAGATAAGTAAGAGACTTATTCAAATCGACAGCACCAAGAACATTAAAGTTCAATAGCATATCGGCATCAGAGTAAACCTCTTTGGAATACTGTTTTTTTCCAATTTCTCTAAGCATAGTTACGATAATTATTTATTTGAATCAATAATACCACCCGGAACAATAGGACGTCTATTAGAATTAACTTTAGTACTGCCACCTTGAGTGGATACCTTAACTCTAGGTTTACCACTAGAAGTAATGTTCAAACGACGAACAGCTTCTTGTCGTATAGATGCAGCAGCTAACTGACTAATATCAGCACCTAATAAGTTACGAAGTGCTACCATAGCGAACGTTTCATTATCAGCAAGCATATCAAAAACATCTTTCTGAGCTTGCGTATAGAAATCACCATTAACTTCAACAACAGGAGCTGTCAGATACTTAACAATATCTTTACGAGAAAGAATTTGTTCGTTACCATTAACAATTCTTTTAACACCTGCTGTTGGAATTGCAAGACCTCCGATAGTACCTTTATTAACGATCTTATCGTATAAAGAATCAGGAACGTTAAGCACTTTAGCTTTACCATTCTCATCATAGGTAATACCGTAGGCTTTATCAAGAGCTTCTTGAGCAGCTTGATATTCGGCTTCTTGCCTAGCATTTGCAGCTTCAATCTCACGTCTCTGGACATTGGCAAGATAATCAAGACTCTCTTTAGCAGTTTCAGCTAATACTTTATCAGCTTTAGAAAAACGAATAATACGTTCGATTTGAGCATCAGAAGTACCTTTACGTTTTTCAGCAGAACGAATAACAGCTTCTAACTGATCATCTGATTTATCTTCGAGGGTCATTGTAGTCCAATCAACATGATTAGCAAAACCCTCAAGAGAACCATACGTTTGTTTATAAAGAGCAGCTTGATAAATATCCGGATTAGTACGGAAGAAATTGTTGATAGCTTCACTTTCAGCTTGACGTTTAGCAAGCTCTGCAATATCAGCATCACGTTGAGCAAGACCTTCAACGGTCATTTCATATTTCTTAGTAGTACCATCAGCATTTACCGGGGTTAAACCAGAAATAGCAGAAATAGCAGAAACATCTATAGTTTCTTCTTGAGTTTCAGCAGCAGCAAACTCATCTAACTGAGCTTTAGTGTAAACAATCTCTCCATCTTTAACGGCATTACCGTCAGCATCAAGATCATACTCAACATCACCGTCATCAGTAGTAAGAACAATCTTAGTAGGAGTTTCAGTTTCAGTTTCAGTTTTTTGAGTAGCAGTTTTAGCAGCTTCTTCTTCAGCTTTACGTTTAGCTTCTTCTTCTTCTGCTTTCTTACGTTCTTCTTCTGCTTTAGCAGCTTCTTCTGCTTCTTTAGCAGCTTTAGCAGCTTGTTCAGCAGCTATCTCTTCCGCAGTTTTAGTAGTACTACTATCAGTAACACCACCGGGAACAATAGGATTTGGCATAATGTTTTATCTTTTATAAATTAAGTTATAACAGTGACAAATGTAATAATAATATATGTATTAAAAATGGCATTAGAAATATTATTAGAAACAGCATTAGTACCGCCTATCACACGGCTCTCTGAAATTCCAATTAATTTATGTCATTTTAAGGCTTAAATGAAGACCTCTGACGAACCCAAATTTCAATCGATATAGTTGTTCAATTCAACAAAAATAAGAGCCTACATTAAGACTTCCGTGGCTTATTGGCGTTAATACGATTCATGCGCTTTTGTTCCTCAAACTTGGCACGTTCCAGATTAACTCTATCAATATCTAAGTTTAACTTAGTCATTTTAAGATAATCGTCAAGAGTACCACTATTAGATTCATCTTCACTAATATAATCATTACCATTCTTATCTACTTGAAGCTTAGCATCAGTAATAATAATATTAGTAAGATTAGTATCAGCAGCAATAGCTTCCTTAGAATCGCGATCAAGTTGAGCTTGTTCAGCTTCAAATTTACGTTGAGCTTCCGCATTAGCAGCACGAGTTTGTTCAATCTCAGCATCCCACTTCTTTTGAATCTCTTCTTTTTGAAGTTCAAATTGACGTTGAGCTTCGGCAGCTTCTTTAATATATTTGCGTAAAGAAGCAATGTTATGATTACAAACAGCTTCAGCAGCTACATCGTAATTTCCATTTTGAGCAGCACCAAAAGCAATTTCCTCAAGCTTACGTACTTGTTCATTAAGTTCAGCAGAGTTACCAACAAAGATACCTAAATTAGAATTAACAAAGTCAGTACCATTTACACGAACTTGAACAATCTCATTGGTATTAGGATCTACATAAGAACCTTCATAGCCATCAATCCAAGCAATTTTAGCAGCATCAAGATTAGCCATCATATCACGAGAGCGGAAGCAATCAAAGATTTTAAGTGACCACACAGATCCCATTAGAGCCTGATTAAGTCCCATCTCAGTAACAGCTTTACCGGCACGAGCTTGAATATCTCCCGCACGCTGATCGTTCATATTAGCAAGTTCATACGCTTCTTGCTTAATAGACTGCTTAATCTGATTAATAGTTGTAAGATAATTAATCATTGTAGTATTAGCAATCTCTTTAATAGCTTGAAGTGATGCTTGTTGCTTAGCTATTTCACTATCATCAAATACAAGAGTACCATCTCGATTAGCTGCATCAAGACGCTCTTCCATAGTCATATCTTTAGTATCAGCTAAGAAACTTTCAGGTATCAATAGCCATGATCGGAATTTACTAATAGTACGTTCCTCAACTAAAGTATAAAGACGATAAAGAGCAAGATAAGGTAATAAGCGATAAGGAATAGGTTTAGGATTATTAAGAAGCATCAAATGACTTAAACCATTATAAGGTAATTTACAATGATTAAGATTATTCACTTCTTCACGTTGAACAATGATAGGTTGAGATTTAGTATATACACCCCAATCTTTATCACCAAAACGATAAGCTTCCCAACATTGAAGAACCCAAGTATATTCAATATCAATATCACCAAGAGTAGTATCTAAGACATAATCTTCATCAACAATCTTTTGCTCAATCTCACCATAAGCATTAGTGTAAGTAAGAACACCACGCTTCATAGGAACCTTAAAAACACAATGACGAGCTTTGAGGACCCCGGTAGAGGGCAAGGAGTGGTACGGAGCAGCATTCTGCGCATCAATCGTAGGATTAAAAGCAATCTCACGAGAACGAAGCATAACAGGAGTAACTGTATATTCACCCGTACTTTCATGATTATGAATTATATCTTTGATATAAGCAATATCTCTTTTAGAAAGAACTTCTTGATATTCACCAATTATATCATTGATGTTAATATCAAACTCTCGCATCCCATAATCATCATCTTCAACAAAGAGATTACCACTATCAATTCGATAATACTCAAGAGGAGAAATAATTTCAAAGATAACATCATTGTACCTTACATCACGATAAGAATAAACGCTTTCAGTACAGAACCAATAATAGAAAGCTTGAATATATTTCTCATTAGCTTTAATAAGGGAATTAAGAAGATCAAGAATTTTCTGACCACGATCAGCTTCTTCATCAATCCAATCCTTAGCAGCTTGTTTCATAAAGTCTTCAGCAGACGGAAGATCTTTAGAAGGCTCACCAGTTTGAACACCGTTAGCATTCATAATGTTTATAAATTGCTGACGAAGAAGACCATCAAGAGCAACACGAAGATCAGCGTTACGTCTAGTGACAACATCAATATCAGCATTATAAACTTGGTAATTATTATAGGTGTTAATGAACTCTCCTATATATTTTTCTTTAATAGGAGTAATAAAATCAACATCTCTAATCTTACCGGGCAAATCTTCTTTTCTACCATTAACGGAGTTGTAGGTCGCCATTACATACTTGTAAGTAGATTCATCTACAATTCCATTCGCAGCGTCAAGAAAGGCTTTAATATCTGCTTTATCATTGTTAGAATGAGCAGTAGCAATAACCCAATCACACATAGCCTTAGTCCAAACAGCTCCACGCTTAGTAGCTTCCGAAGCAAAGACATCAGGCTTTTCTAAAGAATTAGGAATCTTAGAAGCATCCATTTAACGACGATTTAAACGATTTGCAATACGTCTGTCATTATTCTCTGTATTACCTTCAACAAGACGCTTAGTATTTAAAGAATCTGCAAGAAAGACATACATAGCAACAATAGCAGCACTAATATGGTCGAAGTTACCCTCAGCAGTAAATCTCTGACACTCTAGAAGCAATCGAACACTACTAATAGACTTAAGTCTACGAATAGGTTTACCATTAGCAGTATATGAAAGAGGTTCATAAATAAACTCCTTTAGCATACGAAGACCATTATATTTCTTATCACCATCACCAATTACAATACCATAATCATTATTGTTAGGATTAGTCAATTTACGAGTATTGGCATTGGTTGGGTCAAGCATTAAGTAACGTCTAAGTTTATATTTAATAAAGTTAGAAACAGTCTCACCAGTACCAGCTTCCGGACAACATTCAGCATTATACATAAGACACATACCCATAGTGACTATATCATTTTGCTCCATTGTGTCCAAACGTCCTATATATTCGCATACAAGCAGTTTTTGATTTGGATATGGAGTAATAGTATTACTACGCATCCATACTTGTGCAGAATAAAGAGAATGTTTATCTGTTACGTCTTTTTGAGCCTTATCTACCTTATACGCATCCACAACGGTAAAGTATAAATCTTTAGGCACTTCACCATTTACCAAGAATGGACGATAGTACATTCTAACGCATCCATGAGTATCATCACGAGAACCATGTGGAACTTGATTAACAAATTCATGGAATCTACCTTTACCAAATATATCACGTTTAATACATTCAGCTTTTGGTATAAATTCAGCTTTATTAGAATTACCTAAATCATTAACAACAATCCAACCGTCTTGAAAGAATCTAGTAGCATTATCATTAATTAAATCTGAAACGTGTAGATTAAGTTCAGGAGAAGCGAACATATTCTCTGTTGTATTAATGAACGCTTCGGCAGGAGTATTAGCACGTTGGGCTTTATAGATTATATGAGTTTCACTATCATTATTATGAAAGTGATTCTCTTTATCTTGTTTATCCCAAGCATAAGCAGTGAATATAATTGAATTACCACGTTCAACATAAGGTTCACAATCCCATACTTGTGGAAAGAAGAAACCACATACTTCATGACGTTTATTAATATCCCAAACGTTTTCCATGCAAAGCATCTTATTCATTTTGGGATTATAAAAGGCTTTACTAAATGCAGCCCAGTTAGCACCTTTAGTACCACCCGTACCATAAACACGTATAGTACCTACAGATATAGCCCCAGATTCAGTATTAGATAAAGTAACATCAAGGGCTTTTTGAAGGTTAGGACAATTATGGAAAATAGTAAAATCTTCAAGAAGACATAAATGATCACCATCTAACTCAAATCCATAATATTCACCAATACCTACAGGTTCAACATCGAATCTACATTCAAGAGGATTCTTCAACATAGTTGAATACTCTTTACATTGTTTACGTTTAACTCTAGTAGGTATTTCCCAACAACGACTAAGAATTAAAACTCTATAATAAACAGTATCTGATACAATTTTTTCACTAAGTGTAACTTTAAATCCACAACTTCTAGCTAAATAAACTATAGATTCAGCTAATTCTTTTCGTTTTTGTATTATTTCAAAATTACCTTTACGTGTATCTAAATGTCCATCTGTATCAATAATACCCGCTAAAAGTTCCAATCTAGAATTTCTATCAGTATAAAGATAATCTTTAGGAATATGTTTATTATTTAATAAATTATATTTTTCAAGTTCATCTTTAAACCAATTTGAATCTCCAGTATGAAGTCTACTAAGAGATAATCCAAAACATGCATAACTACCCGAAGCATAATTAGAACTAAATTTTAAATTATGTTCTTTAGCAAAATGAAGCAAAGCATCAATAACTTCAATATCAGGATTAGTAACACGTGTACAAGTACTATCTCCATCACCCAACCATACACCTAAAACATAAGGATTTATAGATACATCTTTATGATTAAAGTCAATACCATTAACTTTTTCAAGAGAATAATATTCTCTCCATCTAGGATGTAACCCTAGGGTCTTAATATAATCAGGTGCAGTTATAAGTCTATTTTCATTAAAATTACCATAAGATTTACGATATCTAACAAAAATAGGATGCTTACTATTAACTGTATGTTCTATACCATTACCAGGAATAATTTTGAATAAATTATCTATACCTTTTGTTGTTCCAATAATAGTTCTAGGTTTACTATCTGGACCCATCAAAATATCACCAACAACTAAATCCTCAACATTTTTGATAGTACCATCAAACATTATAAACCTAGTTCCTTTCGCCACACATTTTCCAGCTTCCTCGAAGTCAATCTCAATAGCTTTCTTACCTACAGCAGCAGATTCATTCTTACCAATAGCAACACTATAAAGATTAGAAAGCCAACCAAAGTTTTTAAGACCTTTAGTTGATACACGATAACCCATCAGTATATCATCAATAGCTTCTGAAATGTAACCTCTTTTCCAAAACGTATGTTCCTCAAAATGGTCAAGACATTTCTTAGCCATAAACGTAGTAGCACCTTTATCTGTAAGATAAGCTAATTGGTCAGCAGCAAGAGTTACCGTAACATTTGGAAACAAGTTAATTGTATTTGCAGCTTGACTACCACGTTTATAAGAGAAACCTTTACGACGGGCTTTAGCCTTAGTAAGATGAAACTTATTATTAGCAATAAACTCATCTATTTTGAAGTTCCAATAGTCACCATCCCAATAACGAGGAAAACCCATAACAGTCTCAACGTGTTCAGCACCTTCACGTTTAAGTCTTGCACGTTCTTTATCATTAGGTGTACGTTCAATACGACCATAATTAAGATAAGTATAATGCGCACCGGTTATACGTAAAGGTTGAAGTAAACTTTCACGTTCCTCATCAGTAGTATTAGCATCAAAGAACTTAGGAATATCTTTATAATAAAGTTTAGCTTTAATAAAAACACCTTTCTTACGACGAGATGTTTCTCTTTGCCAAAATGATTCATAAGCCGGAGTACTAGGGTCATAATCACAATACGTACCATATTCATCAAAAGTATCAGCAGCTTTAGAAAGTCTTTCTATATTAATAACAATGAAATCAATATTCATAAGAATACCACCAGAATTACCAATAAGAAAATCATTATCCGGATCATATAAAGGTTTATTAGTAATATAACTAATACCCTCGGATGCTTTCGGATATTTACTTTTATCTTCACAGAGATAATCTATAAAAGGAATATCTCCACGTTTATAGCCCCATTTGTTCTCAGGAGCAGCATTGATGCCATCACAACTATTTTTCCAATAAGCATGAATAAACATAAAGTTATCAATAGCATCTTGTGAAAACTCATATTTACTATTCATAGCTTAATCAATCATATCTATTCCACCACCAACACCATTATCTATATTGTTATGCACATCCATTGAAGCAGCAAGCTCTTTACCTCCACGAACAATAGTTTTCTTGAGTTTAGACTTAACGTAATTATCTTCTGCTTCTTTAAGCTCAGCAATAAGTTTAGGTAAGTCTTTACCCATCTTCGTAATCTCACGCATATAACCAAGCATACCACCAATCTCTTCTTTAGTAAAAGAGTCTTTCTTTAGGTCATTACGAAGATTCTTATTCATAACAGCCATAAGATCTTTACCAGCTTGAAGAGCATTAACAGTTTCAAAGAACATCTGCCCGACATAATTGATATTATGCTCAACAAGCCAATTGATAGCTTCAATCATATCTTTAGTTGGTCTAAAGTCTGAATTAAGTTGAGTAACCTCAATAGCATAATCAAAAGCCTTTTGATCTTTTAAACCATTACGATGAATATATCCGTCTTCATCAGCATAACAATCAATAAACTTAAATATCTTATACATAAGCTCTCTATCATTGTGCCAATCATTATAAATAGTAGCAAGAATAGGAACTTTAAGAATTTGCTCTACATTCAGAATAAGTTTAGAGCCTTCAACCAACCATACGTGCAGTGCCATAACTAATAGTTTTATCTGTTTTATTACGAGCAATAAAAAAGCCCGTACCAACTTAATGATACGGGCAAATATAAGAATTACTTTTTAAATACAAAATACAATAATAACAAAATAAAATCTTTATAGTAACTATTACTTTACCGTATACTATTAGTAACTAAATTAATAGTTTCAGTTCCTACACTTGATACAATAATATCTTCCTCTTTATCATCAGTACTACTATAAACATCACAGTTGACACTTAATGCTTTATTACCGGAACTTTAATTAGGAGTAATAGTTACAAATGATTTTTTCATATTTATTTGATTTTATATTTTAACTATCATGATAAACAGCTTTCCAAATAAAATTAAAAAATTGAATTTTTTTATTATTTGTAAGCAAAATAGCAATATTTGGTCTATTATTTAATGCAGAATTAATATTAATAATTTCAGTATTACCGAGAGTAATTCCATCAGCAATATTCAAATCAAATACATTTTTACCTAATTCGCTATAAACATCAACAGTTAATTCTTTTTTAGGAGTATATATTTTATTTCCATTAGCACTTTCTAAAAAGGCAACAACTTTTTCACCTTTATAATGAGAAGGTATTTCTTCACTAACTTTAATTCGTAAAAATGAAGCATAATCTCCATTAAACCTACCTATTTCTTGAATAGGCCTGGGAAATATAAAGCTTCCCATTTGAGGGTTAGTCATTGATACTTTAATATCTGTACTCATACCAAAACTTATAATAGCTACTAAAGTTCCATTAGAAGAATATACACCACCTACAATTTCTATACTTTCAAGATTTGAGGCTTTTTGAGTAATATTTATTGTTTTATTAACCCCCCCCCAGATACAGTTAAAATAGTAGATCTTTTATTTCCACTATTTTGTTCACAAACAACATCAAAAGAACCATTATTAGTTCCAGAATCATTTGCAACTTCAACAAAATCTTTATTCATATCTTT
>OLVV01000330.1_pt1 | contig 28620 bp, 31 predicted proteins | sample 1673581 | NCBI WGS metagenome assembly OLVV01 (sample SAMEA103958116, study PRJEB25191) | human gut metagenome | biome: human-associated habitat [ENVO:00009003]; feature: intestine environment [ENVO:2100002]; material: feces | place: Germany | collected 2013/2015
GTTTGCGCAGGTCCAGAGCCTCCCCTTGTCAAGGGGAGGTGCCGAGCGAAGCGAGGCGGAGAGGTTATTCCCGGGGCAGGCACGCGAAAAACGCAGCCGGGGCTGCGTTTTTCAGATCACGTATTCATCGCCGGCGTCGGCGGCGGTCAGGCTGGAGAGAGTGACGGCGTCGAGGGCGGCGCGGATCTGCGCGTCAAGGCGGCGGTAGACCTCGGAAACGCCGGAGGCGGTCTCCGCCGGGGTCAGCTGCACGTCCTCGCCGAGGCAGGCGAGCGTGCCCTCCGCCGCGCGCAGGATCTCGCCCGCGATGTAGTCCGCGGGGCTGCGCAGGAGGCGGTAGCCGCCGCCCTTGCCGTGCGAGCCCTCGATCAGCCCGGCCTCGGCAAGCGTGCGCAGAATGCGCTCGAGATATTTCTGCGACAGCTCCAGCCGCTCGGCGATCTGGCGGCCGGGGACAAGACCGCCGCGGTGTCCGGCCAGGTCGATCATGACGAGCAGGGCGTAGCGGCCGCGGGAGGAGATCAGCATTCTGCCGCCTCCCTTGCGATGATGCCGCCGCCGAGGACGGTATCGCCGTCATAGAGCACGGCCGACTGGCCGGGGGTGATGGCGCGCAGCGGCTCGTCGAAGACGAGGCGGACGCCGCTTTGCCCGGCGGGGTAGACGGTACAGGGGCGCTCGGGCTGGCGATAGCGCGTCTTGGCGCTGCAGCGGTACGGGAAGGCCGGGGCCTCGCCGGAGATCCAGTGCATGTTCGCCACGAAGCATTCGTTCGTGTAGAGGGCTGAGTCCGGGCCGACGACGACGGCGTTCTGCTCCGGCAGGATCCTGACAACATAGATCTTCCCGTCCGAGGGCATGCGCAGGCCGCGGCGCTGGCCGACGGTATAGTGGATAATGCCGCGGTGCGTGCCGACGACATTGCCGTTCAGGTCCAGAAACGGGCCGGGCTGGGGTTCCTTGCCGGTGCGCGCGGCGATGATCTTCGCGTAGTCGCCGTCGGGGACGAAGCAGATGTCCTGGCTGTCGTGCTTGCGGGCGTTGCAGAGGCCGGCTTCGGCGGCGATCTCCCGCGCGTCGGTCTTGCGGAAGGTGCCGAGGGGGAATTTGACGCGGGCGAGCTTCTCCTGCGTCAGGTCGTAGAGGACGTAGCTCTGGTCCTTGGTCTCGTCGAGGGCCTTTTTGAGGACGTACTTCTCCCCTGCCCGCTCGACGCGGGCGTAGTGGCCGGTGGCGATATAGCGGCAGCCCAGGATATCGGCGCGTTCAAAGAGCTTGTCGAATTTCAGATAGCGGTTGCAGTCGATGCAGGGGTTGGGGGTGACGCCGTGCTCATAGGCGTCGACGAAGCGGTCGATGACGCAGGCGGCGAATTTGTCCTTGAGGTTGAAAACATAAAACGGGAAGCCCAGACGGCGGGCAACGCTCCTGGCGTCCTCCGCGTCGTCGAGCGAGCAGCAGGTATGGCCCTTGGGGATGCCCGCGTCCTCGTTGTCATAGAGCTTCATCATGCAGCCGACGCAGTCGTAGCCCGCGTCGGTCAGAAGCTTTGCCGCCACGCTGGAATCCACGCCGCCGGACATGGCGACGAGCACCTTCTCAGTTCCCATTGGCAGCCGGAGACGCCTGCATGGCGGCGATCGTCTGTTCCATGAGTTCGTCGAGCGTCCAGCCGAGCATGTCCGCGCCGCGCTCGATGACCTCGCGCGAGCAGCCGGCGGCAAATTTCTTATCCTTGAACTTTTTCTTGAGGGACTTGGGCTGCAGATCCTGCACACTCTTCGTCGGCAGCATCCGCACGACGGCGCCGATGAGGCCCGTGAGCTCGTCCGTGGCGTAGAGGACCTTCTCCATCTGGTGCTCAGGCTGCACGTCGACGGTCAGCAGATAGCCGTGACTCACGACCGCGTGGACCAGGCGCTCGTCGACGCCCTTTTCCCGCAGGATCTCCGCCTCCTTCGTGCAGTGCTGGTCGGGATACTGCTCAAAATCGAGATCGTGCAGGATGCCGACGGTCTGCCAGAAGTCCGCCTCGTCGGCATAGCCGAGCTGAACGGCAAAATACCGCATGACGTCGCCCACGATGCGCGCGTGCAGGCGGTGGAATTCGCCCTCATTATATTCACACAGCAGGTCCCACGCCTGCTCCTTGGTCGGGATCATATTGACACGCCTCCTGAAAGAAGTTTGAGATCAGTATAGCATATTTTATCGGAAAAAGAAAGCGCGGGGCGAGTGCCCCGCGCGTTTTGTGTACGGTCAGTCCGCGAACAGCGGGGTGGAGAGGTAACGGTCGCCGGTGTCCGGGAAGAGGACGACGATGGTCTTGCCCGCGTTCTCCGGGCGCTTGGCCAACTCCACGGCGGCATGCAGGGCCGCGCCGGAGGAGATGCCGACCAGCACGCCCTCTTTTCTGCCGACGAGCTTGCCGGCGGCAAAGGCGTCTTCATTGGAGATGGGAAGGATCTCGTCATAGATCCTGGTGTCGAGCACATCGGGGACGAAGCCCGCGCCGATGCCCTGGATCTTATGTGCGCCCGAAACGCCCTTGGACAGGACCGGGGAGCTTTCCGGCTCGACGGCGACGACCTTGACGGACGGGTTGCGTGTCTTGAGATAGCTGCCGACGCCGGTGATGGTGCCACCGGTGCCGACGCCGGCGACGAAGTAGTCGACCTTGCCGTCGGTATCTTCATAGATCTCGGGGCCGGTGGTCTCAAAATGGGCCTTGGGGTTCGACGGGTTGACAAACTGGCCGGGGACGAAGCTGTTCGGGATCTGCGCGGCCAGCTCGTCGGCCTTGGCGATGGCACCCTTCATGCCCTTGGCGCCTTCGGTCAGGACGAGCTCGGCGCCGTAGGCCTTCATGAGCTGGCGGCGCTCGACGGACATGGTCTCAGGCATGACGATGATGATGCGGTAACCGCGGGCGGCGGCGACGGAGGCCAGACCGATGCCGGTATTGCCGGAGGTGGGCTCAATGATGACGGAGCCGGGCTTGAGCTTGCCGGAGGCCTCGGCGTCGTCGATCATTTTCTTTGCGATGCGGTCCTTAACGGAGCCGGCGGGGTTGAAGTATTCGAGCTTGGCGAGGATCTTCGCCTTGAGGTCCAGGTCTTTTTCGATATGCGCGAGCTCGAGCAGCGGGGTCTTGCCGATGAGCTGATCTGCGGAAGTATAAATCTTAGACATAATGATGATCTCCTTTTTATTTGTCAGAATGTGATGTGAACTTTGGACGGTCCAGCGGTCACATTCGACATCGGAATGCGGCGCGCGGCGGGAGATTCCGGATCATGCGCTCGCCCTCTCTTCTTTGTAGAACCAACTCGGTAGGTTGGTGTTCTTTATTGGATGTTTGTATCCTAGCATATAATTCCTAGTTTGTCAATAGGCTTTAACGAATTTTTTTGCCGCGTTGCATCCTGACAGGTTTTATCGTATAATGGGATAAGAAAACAGGAGGCGGCAGCTATGAACAAATTCTGGGGACATCTGAAGACCATCACGCACCACCGGCATCTGGTCATGCGCGGCTGCTTCCGGATGGGGCTGATCTGGCAGGGGCTGACGCACGACCTTTCCAAGTACTCCCCTACCGAGTTTTTCGCGGGCGTGCGGTATTTTCAGGGCAGCCGCAGCCCCAACACGGCCGAGCGCGAGGCCAACGGCTATTCTCTGGCCTGGATGCACCACAAGGGGCGCAACCGGCATCATTTTGAATACTGGACGGACCTGAGTCCCGTCACGCGGACGTACGAGCCGGTCGACATGCCGGTCCGGTATCTGTGTGAGATGGTCGCCGACCGGATCGCGGCCTGCAAGACGTATCAGGGCGCGGCCTATACCGACGCCTCCGCTCTGCAGTATCTCGACCGCGCGCAGGAATCGCGCCTCGTCCACCCGAACACGATGAAGCGCCTGCGCTTCCTGCTCACCATGCTCGCCGAACAAGGCGAGCCCGCCACCTTCCGCTTCATGCGCCAGACCGTCCTGAAAGGCAAACCGTTCGCGGAATAGGCGAGAACATCTCTGCGCCGTATGTGTCGCTTTCCTATTGACAGGCGCGGGGGATTGCTGTATGATAGCTGGTACAAATTTGGTGAGTGCCGGGAGGCCGGGGACGGCGGACGGGGCTTACAGAGGAATACGGGCAGGATGCCAGACGCTCAGACGCAGTGCAGGCCGCAAAATGTGGGCCGTGCACTGCGTTTTTTGGCGTTTTCGGCGCTTCCGGAGACGAGAATGGGCTGGAGCTGCAGGGAGGAATGGGATATGGAGATCCGGCGATTGAATCAGCAGGACTACGCGGGCAGGAAATTTACCGCCCGCTACCAGACGAATGGCTATTATGAGATCTGTGCGTCCGAGCAGGGATTCCGGCTGGACTACCGGTTATTCCCGGCGCCGGTCGTGCGGTCGTTCGACGACGTGTTTTTCGAGGAATGGCTGGAGGCCCCGGCGGCCTTCGGCGCGTTTGACGGCGAAGGGCTGGTCGGATTCGCGGAAGGGTCCATCGAGAGCTGGAACAACCGGTTCCGGATCAGCAACATCTGCATCTTTGACAGCGCCGCGCGCGGCAAAAGGACCGGCCGCCGGCTGATGGAGGCCATCGAGCGCGAGGCGGCGACCTCCGGCGCGCGGATGATCGTGCTGGAGACGCAGTCGTGCAATGAGGCGGCAATCGCGTTTTACCGGAAGAACGGGTTCTCGGTCATCGGCTTTGATCTCTACGCCTACTCCAACACCGACCCGGAGCGGCACGAGGTCCGGATCGAGATGGGAAAAAAGCTGCATGGTCCGTCCGTGCGCTGAAACTCGCACGGAAAAAGGAGGAAGCGGAAATATATGCATGACATCATCAGGATTGATCACCTGAGCAAGCGTTTTGGGGAGGTACAGGCGGTACAGGACCTGAGCTTCCGCGTGAAGGAGGGAGAGCTGTTCGCCTTTCTCGGCGTCAACGGCGCGGGCAAATCCACCACCATCAACATCCTGTGCGGCCAGCTGGCCAAGGATGGCGGCAGCGTGGAAATTGACGGCGCGGATCCGGACCGCGACCCGGACCGGGTCCGGCGCGAGCTTGGCGTGGTGTTTCAGAATTCCGTACTGGACGGGGCGCTGAGCGTGCGGGACAACCTGCAGAGCCGGGCCGCGCTCTACGGCATCCGGGGCGCGGCATTCGCGAAGCGGCTGGCGGAGCTCGCGCAGCTGCTGGACTTCGGAGCCATTCTGGACCGCCCGGTCGGCAGACTCTCCGGCGGGCAGCGCAGGCGCATCGACATTGCGCGCGCCCTGCTCCACCGCCCGAAGATCCTGATCTTCGACGAGCCGACCACCGGCCTGGACCCGCAGACGCGGAGGCTGCTGTGGGACGTGGTGACGGAGCTGCGCCGGAAAGAAAAGCTGACGGTCTTTCTGACCACGCACTACATGGAGGAGGCCGCGGACGCCGACTACGTGATCCTGCTGGACAGCGGCCGGGTCGTCGGCGAGGGCACGCCGCTGGCACTGAAAAACACCTATGCCGGAGATCACATCACGCTGTACGGCGTGGAAGAGGCCGCCGTCCGGGCGTTCGAGCGCAAATATGCCCCGGTGCAGGGCGGCTGGCGCATCGAGGTGGAAAACACCGGCGAGGCGACGAAGCTGATCCTGGCGCAGCCCGCGCTGTTCACGGACTATGAGATCACCAAAGGAAATATGGACGATGTCTTCTTAGCCGCGACGGGCAAGAAGCTGCATGGAGGTGCGGAGGTATGACCGGACTTGGCGTGCTGATCCGGCGCAACTGCAAATTATTCTTCAAGGACAAGGGGATGTTCTTTACCTCGCTCATCACGCCGGTCATTCTGCTGGTGCTGTATGCGACGTTTCTGGCCAAGGTCTACCGGGATTCCTTTGCCGCCGCCATGCCCGCGGGCTTCGCGGTGGATGCGGCGCTGATCGACGGCACGGTGGGCGGGCAGCTCGTCTCGTCGCTGCTGGCGGTGTGCTGCGTGACGGTGGCGTTCTGCTCCAATCTGCTGATGGTGCAGGACAGGATCAGCGGGGCCCGGCGGGATCTGACCATGACCCCGGTCAGGCGATCGACGCTGGCGCTCGGCTATTTTGCGGCGAGCGCGCTGTCGACGCTGCTGATCTGCTACGCGGCGCTGGCGGTCTGCCTCGGGTATCTGGCTGTGACGGGGTGGTATCTGTCGGCCGCGGACGTGCTGCTGCTCGGGCTGGACGTGCTGCTCCTGTCGCTGTTCGGCACGGCGCTGTCTTCCATCGTCAACTGCAATCTCACGACGAACGGGCAGGCGTCGGCGGTGGGGACCATCGTCAGCGCAGGCTACGGCTTTCTCTGCGGCGCATACATGCCCATTTCCAACTTTGGCGAGGGACTGCAGAGGGTCTTATCCTTCCTCCCCGGCACATATGGGACGGCGCTGTTCCGCAACCACGCGCTGCGCGGGGTGTATGCGGAGATGACGCGGACCGGCTTCCCGGCGGAAGTCGTGGAGCATATCAAGGACTCCATCGACTGCAATCTCTATTTCTTTGGCAGCAAGGTCAGCATCGGAGCGATGACCGGCGTGATGGCCGGGAGCGCAGCCGTGCTGATTGGGATCTATATTTTGATGAATCTTCTGAAAAAAACAGACTGAACCTACATAAGAGGAACGAAACATAAACGATATTCTTGATTTTATCCGGTCGGCTGCGCCCTGGGTGGCGATGGGGCTGGCCGTGGCGATCCTGGCTGTCCGCGGCGCGGTGCCGGAGGGGCTGAAGCTCTATCGCTTCCCGGAAAGCGACTGAGCGGTATTCTCTGCAAAGGGCCCGCTCCCCGGCTCGCTGCAGGCGCTCAACACCTACGTCTGGCAGACCTGGTATCCGGCCGAGGGGCAGCAGGTCGTGGGGAACGGGGCCGCCGCGCTGGAGGTCTATTCCGCGGGCGATATGCAGAGCCCCGACTACGCATGCGGCATCTGGGTGCCGATCGTGCGGCCGCAGCAGACTGCGGACGACAGCGCCGAAACGGCAGCGGCCGCCGCGCTGCTGGGGCTTTTATAAGCGATGGCGCGGTGGGATCCGTGGCGGGGGTGCCGGCGGTGCGGCGAGGGCTGCCTGCACTGCTACATTCATAAGGGCGACGCCAAGCGGGGCGTCGACACAAATCTGATCGTTCAGACGAAGGATTTTGACAAGCCGGTGGCGCAGCTCAAAAAGGGCGGCTATAAAATGAAGCCGGGGCTGGTGTATGTCGGGTTTTCGACCGATTTTCTGATCGAGGACGCCGACGCATGGCGCGGCGAATGCTGGCAGATGATGAAGGCACAGCCCGACTGCACCTTCCTTTTTCTGACCAAGCGCATCGAGCACTTTGCGCAGTGCGCCCCGGCGGATTGGGGCAGCGGCTGCGAAAACGTGGTCGTGTGCTGCACGATCGAGAACCAGCGCAATGCGGACAAAAAGCTGTCTGTATTTCGTTCGCTGCCCATCAAACACAAGTGTATTACCGCACAGCCGCTCATTGAACGCGTGGATCTGGAGTCATATCTGGACAGCGTGGAGCTGGTCGTGGTCGGCGGAGAGTCGGACCGGGAGGCACGGCCGCTGGACTACAGCTGGGTGCTGGACATCCGGGCGCAGTGCATTCGGAATCAGGTCAATTTCGAGTTCCGGCAGCGCGGCACGCATTTTATCAAGGACGGCAGGGCCTATACGCTGCAGACCCGGGACCTCTGCCGGCAGGCCCGGCTGGCCGGGATCAACTATACGTGTGAGGCCGTAGGACAATCGCATGCATATTCGGATCACAGATGACGGAAACGAACGCGACATCCATGAGATCTACGAGCTGCTGACGCCGGATGATATCCAAAGGGACATCATCGACAGGGCCGGAGCAGAGCTGAAAGCCTTTGAGCATGTCAATGACTGTCTTGCGGTCAGGAAAAAACTCTGATCGGACGACGATGAAATGTGGGATGGAAGATAGAAATGAACTGCAAACGCAAAAACCAACTGATCGGCTGCTGCGGGCTGGACTGCGAGGTCTGCGACGCCCGTATCGCGACACTCACAAACGATACCACCCTGCGGGAGAAGACTGCCGCCCTGTGGACGAAGCTCAACGGGGTGCCGATCACGCCGGAGATGATCCACTGCACCGGCTGCCGCATAGACGGAGCCAAGACGCCGTTCTGCGACAAGCTCTGTCCGGTCCATCATTGCGTGAGGGAAAAGAGCCTTGATACCTGCGCGGACTGCGGGCAGATGGACAGCTGCCCGACGCTGGGGCGCATCGCCGCGAACAGCCCGTTCGTGCTGGACAACCTGCGGCGGCTGCATGGAGACGCGTAGATGCGGCGGTATATCGCCCTGCTGCGGGGCGTGAACATCAGCGGGAAGAACAAGGTGCCGATGGCGGAACTGAAGCTGGGTTTTGAATCGCTCGGGTTTACGGACGTCCGGACCTGGCTGAACAGCAGGAACGTGGTCTTTTCCGGCGAGGAAGCGGAGCCCGCGGCGCTGACCGGGCAGATCGAGGGCATGATCCAACGTCGGTTCGGCTTGGAGATCCCTGTTTTCGTCCTGCCGCAGGAGGAGCTTGCAGACACCCTGCGGCACGCGCCGGATTGGTGGGGAACGGAGGATCCGGACGGCGAATACCGTCCGGAAAATTGCCCGTTTGTAGAAACAAAAACATGTGAACAGAGGGTATTTATGATTACGATCTATGTCTATACGCACGATACGATGGCCGATTGGGAGATCGGGCATGTGACCGCAGAGCTGCATTCCGGCCGTTTTTTCAGGCAGGACGCACCGAAGGTATCGCTCAAAACAGTTGGCATCTCCAAGGAACCGGTCACGAGCATGGGCGGGCTGACGATCCTGCCGGACTGCGTGGTCGATGATATCGCGGTCAGCGAAGAAACCGTCCTGCTGCTGCCGGGCGGGAACACCTGGGACGATCCGAAGCACAGCGCCGTGATCAGGAAAGCGGCCGCGCTGCTCTCCGCTGGGGGCACGGTAGGCGCGATCTGCGGAGCGACGGCCGCACTGGCGCGTGCGGGCCTGCTTGACAATCGGCCGCACACGAGCAACGGTGCCGGTTTCCTGGAGATGTTCTGCCCCGGCTACAAGGGACAGCCGTATTTTGTGGACGCCCCGTCTGTCGCGGACGGGAATCTGATCACCGCGGGCGGCACGGGCGCGCTGCTGTGGGCAAAGCAGATCATCGGGCGTCTGGGTGTTTTCCGGCCAGATACGCTCGAAGCGTGGTACGCGTATTTCAGCACCGGCGAGGCGCAGCACTTTTTCGCGCTGATGCAGACGCTGCCTTCGGCCGCGCAATGATCCATGCCGGACCGAAACACGCAGAAAGGAGGGCCGCGGGGCCATGCCGTGTGATATCTTGACTGTAGCGTCAGTTGACAAGGGCCCACATGGTTTTCCCGGGCCTGGGCGACCGCTGGCTTCGTTATCCTCGTTGGCGGGCGACAGCCCGCCTGCCTCGTCTGCCTTGCCAACTGCCGTCCATGCTCCGGGAAAACTCGAAGACCCGCCGGGCGCTCCGGCACGTTTTTCGCAAGGCAGAGGACGCAGGCAGGCTGGCGCCTGTCAAGGACGATAACGCAGCGAAAGGCGGGCCGGAGCGTCCTGCGGGCATGTGTGCCCTTGTCAGCTGACGCTAAACGATACGAAATACACTGTGCTCCGGCTGCTCGGGAAGGGAAAGGGCGGATATTCCTATCTGGTGACGGATGGGAGGGCGCAGTATGTGCTGAAGCAGATCCACCACGAGCCGTGCGACTACTATACCTTCGGCGACAAGCTGCAGTCGGAGCTGCGCGACTATAAGACACTGCGAACGCTCGGCATTCCCATGCCGGAGCTGCTGGCGGCGGATGTGCAGCAGGAGCGCATTTTAAAGGAATACATCGCCGGGCCGACCGTCGCGGAGCTGCTCAAAGAGGGGCAGCCGGATCCCAGCTGGGTCGCGCAGGTGCAGGCCATGTGCGCGCGTTTGTACCCGGCGGGGCTGAACATCGACTACTATCCGACGAATTTCGTCCCGCGGGACGGGACGCTTTACTACATCGACTACGAGTGCAGCGCCTATATGGAGCCGTGGGACTTCGAGCACTGGGGTCTGCCGGTCTGGACGGCGCAGGCGGCGGAAAGGACGGAAAACGCATGAAAGTTCCATGGGAGGACAAGCTCCCCTGTGCGGCGCCGGCGCTGCTCGTGCTGGCGGTGTTCTACGGCATTTATTTTGCCAAGATGCTCGCGCAGAAGCGGCGCGGCATCCAGACCCGGCAGATCGGACGCAGAAGGGAAAAAGACATCCACACCGTCGAGGTACTGATGAGCATGGCCACGCTGGGCGCGCCCATTGCGCAGCTGCTCTCCATCGCTTTCGGCTGGAGCCACCTTCCCGCGAACGCGCGGTTCACCGGCTTCTGCATCGGGATGCTGGGCGACGCCGTCTTTCTGCTGTCGGTCCTTTGCATGAAGGACAGCTGGCGCGCGGGGATCCCCGACAAGGACAAGACGGAGCTGGTCACCACCGGCATTTACCGTTTCAGCCGCAACCCGGCGTTCCTCGGCTTTGATCTCATGTACATCGGCGTCCTGCTGCTGTACGGAAACCTGCTGACGCTCGGCTTTTCTCTGTTCGCCATGATGATGCTGCATTTGCAGATTTTACAGGAAGAGCGGTTTCTGGCAAGCACCTTCGGCGAGCCCTACCGGGAATACTGCCGCCGGGTCTTTCGATATTTGGGACGAAGAAAGGAACATAAATGAAGCTGCTGAAAAGGATCATCTCCATATTCCTTATCCTGCTGCTGATCCTGGCTGCAATTTTTGCGTTGGGACGCTATGGCTGGAAGCTGCTGGGCTTTCAGGTCTGCGAAGAGGCGGGGATCGAATCCGTAGAAGTGGGAAGCTCCACCGTGAAGATCAAAGGGTTTTCCCCCGGTTCCTTCCCGGAGGGCTTCTGCGGATACTACGCCGAAGAACAGGACGGGAGACTCTATGTGGGCTTTGCCTTCAGCGCGGTTTTCGGTTTCTTTGAGACCGGCGATTTTGATGTGGCCATTCCCGTCGAGGGTGAAATCCAGGAGGTCATTCTGAAAACGAAGCAAACGGAAACCAGCATTTGGACCGCGGATCCCGGCGAGGCAGCAGCAGCGGAACGCTGCGGTGTGTTCCGGTATCCGGGCAGAAAATAAGGGGGCTCTTCATCATGTCAAAACGAACACGGCAGTATCTCGGCATTCTGGCCGCTGTTGTCGGGTATTATCTGATCCATGAGGGCGCGCATTTCCTATACGCCCTGCTCACCGGGGTATTTAAGCAGATCAAGTTCATGGGGCTTGGCGTGCAGATCGACGTCTATGCCGAGCGGATGACCGATACGCAGCTCGGCCTGTTCTGCCTCGCGGGCGCGCTGGCGACGTTTCTTGCCGCGTATCTGCTGGCCGCGCTTGCAAAGCGCATCTGTCGGATGAAAAGCAAGCTGCTGCGCGCGATGCTCTATTACATCACGATCGCGCTGCTGCTGATCGACCCGCTGTATCTGAGCGCGCTTTGCGGTCTGTTCGGCGGCGGGGATATGAACGGCATCGCCCTGCTGTGCCCGGAGTGGGCCGTGCGGTGCCTGTCCGGCGCGCTGCTGATCGCAAACGCACTGGTATTCTGGAGGCGGATTTTGCCAGTCTACCGGCAGTCGTTTTCCGAAAGAAGGACGGCTTGACAGATCGGGCGGGATGGGTTAGACTGAGAAAAACGCGCCGTATGGCGCATTTCTGGAGGATAACATGGAATTTGAACGGGTCGTGGGGAACAAAAAGGACTATCTTCCCCTGCTGCTGCTCGCCGATGAGCAGGAGGATATGATCGACCGGTACTTGGGCAAGGGCGAGATGTATCTTGCGAAGGACCCGGAGGTCGTGGGCGAGTGCGTGGTCTGCAAGGTCGATGACGGGGTCTACGAGATCAAGAACATCGCGACGGACCCGGCGCTGCACGGCAAGGGGTACGGCCGGGCGCTGATCGAATACGTGATGGAGCAGTACCGCGGGAAGGGGCACACCATGCTCGTCGGCACGGGTGACAGCCCGCTGACCGTGCCGTTTTACCAGCGCTGCGGGTTCACGGAGCACCACCGCGTCAAAAATTTCTTTCTGGACAACTACGATCATCCCATCGTGGAATGCGGCGTGACGCTCTGCGATATGGTCTATCTGAGCCGCCTGCTCTGAGCCGCGGCTGCAAAAAACATTCCCCGCCGCAGCGTTTGAAACGCTGCGGCGGGGGTCTTTTGTTTTTCAGGGCTGCGGCGCGGTGAGCTCGGAGAGGTAGGGACCGTAGTCGTTCTGCAGGTGCTCGCGCATGCGCTGGGCGGCCAGCGCGCCGTCGCGGTGGGCGATGGCTTCGGCGATGGCTGCATGCTCGTGGATGCCGCTGCGGTAGACCTCCAGCGTCAGCGACTCGAGCACGCGCATGCTGCGCATCTGGCTCGCGGCGGAGACATAGAATCCATACAGGACGCGGTTGTGCGCCAGCTGGGCCAGCGACAGATGGAACTGGTGGCCGACGGACATGAGCTCGAACCGGGTCTGGCCGCGCTTCATGCGGTCCAGAATGGCAAACAGCCCGCGGATCTCCTCCTCCGTCGCGGCCTGCGCGGCCATCTGCGCCAGCTGTGGCTCGAGAATATAGCGCGCCTGCACCAGCTCGCGCAGCGCAGCGGGGTCGGCCATGATCCCGGCCAGCGCCTGCGTCTGCAGCAGCGTCGGTGCCCGCTCGGACACGAACGTGCCGGAGCCGGCGCGCGAGCGCAGGAAGCCCGCGATCTGCAGGCTCTTGACGGCCTCGCGGATGGTGCAGCGGCTGACGTCAAAGAGCTTTGCCAGCTCGACCTCCGGCGGGATCTTCGTGCCGGGCGCCCAGGTCTCCGTGCGGATGTGGTCGAGCATGCGCTCGGTCACGTCCTCGTAGAGCTTGGTCCGCTGGATCGTCTCGCTCATTCGCCCATCATGTCAAACACGGGCGGCTGCGCGCCTGCCGCGTGCAGCTTTTCCAGCAGCACGCCCGCCAGCGCGACGTCCAGCATGCCGGTGCCGATGATCTGCGCGTAGATGCGGTGGTTCGGGTCGGTGCGGCCGGGCATCTTCCCTGCCAGCACGTCGGGCACGATGATATCGAAGGAGTCGGCCGTGATCTCGCCCATCTCCGCCAGCTCCTTGACGTTGCCGCGGTGCAGCGACTGGCCGACCTGGTCGACGGCGATGCGGTCCGCCTTGCGGACGACGTCGAACGAGGTCTCGCGGAACGAGCCCATCGTCATGACCAGCGCGCCGGGCTTGACCCACGGCTCTTCGACCAGATCCGCGTTGGCGTTGGTGACGGTGATGATGACATCGGAGCCGCGGCAGCCCTCTTCGTTGCTCTTGCACTTGACGAAGCGGAACGGGGCGTCCGGGAAGCGGGCGATGAAGCGGTCCATGGCGGCCTCGGAGATATCGCAGACGCGGATCTCCTTCATATCGAGGACCTTGGACATGCAAAGAAGGCTCATGTAGCCCTGCAGGCCGGTACCGATGATGGTGACGACGTCGGTCTTCGCGGCGAGCAGGCGGGCCATGACGGCGGGCTGCGCGCCGGTGCGCAGGTCATTGATATGGTCGCCGGAGATCAGCGCGCGCAGGATGCCGGTCTTCGAGTCGGTGATCAGGACGTTGGCCTTGATGTACGGCAGGCCGAGCGCCTTGTTGCCGTCATAGCCGCCGACGACCTTGATGCCGGCGACATCCATGGGGCCGATGTAGGCGGGCATGGAGTTGAACCAGCCGGCGACGCCGAGCTCGGACATATCCGTCGTGATCTTGTTGGGCATGATGACTCTGCCCTCGCCGTACCATTTCCAGGTCTTTTCCACGCAGTCGATCGCGTCTTCCACGGTCAGATATTGCTTTGCGGTCTTTTCGTCGATGATCCATGCTTTCTGTTCCATACCAGCAGTCCTCCGTAAACTGTTTTCTGTTTGTTTTTAGTTGGATCCTTGGATTCGGACGCGGAATTGTCAGACAATTCCCTCTGTTCGTATGATACGGGCGGGAAGCGGCGAAGTCAATACGCAGATCAGCCCGTTTTGCAGGGTGATCGCGGAGCGCGGCGGCCCGGAGACTGCAAAAAGGCCGCGCTGCCGGAGCTTCGGCAGTGCGGCCTGGGGTCATGTTTCGGGTCCGGCGTCACTCAGCTGGCCGGAGGCCTCCAGCTCGCGGCGGTATTTTGCCTCCGCGTGGAACGCGGGCAGGAGGAACAGCGCGTCGACAGCCGCGATGACGGCCAGGACGATCAGGATGCGGGTATAGGAGCCCGTGGCGTCGAAGCTGAAGTTCACCAGCGGCGAAGACAGCAGCCCGCCGACCGACAGCATGGCCATCATGATGCCGAGCGTCGTATTGTAGGCGCTGCGGCCGAAGATCTCCGCGGCCAGCAGCGGCTGGATGAAGCCGTTGAGGCAGACGGACACCGACAGCAGCACGACCGCGATGACGGCCTGCCACTCGTTTTTCACGAGCGTCAGCACCACAATGCCGGAGAAGGTGAACAGGACGCAGAGCAGCGTGGAGAAGTGCGCGCCGAAGCGGTCGGCCAGCATGCCGAGGACGATCTTGTCGACGGCCAGCAGCACCAGCATCAGGCTCAGCATCTTCGCCGCGTAGGCCGCGGAGAGCCCGCGGTCCTGCAGGTGGGGCACGACGGCGCTGTAGACGCCGTTGGAGGCGATGGTCGCGAGCATCATGCCGATCATGGTCAGGTAGAAATACGGCTTTTTCAGCAGCACCTGCATGGGCACGCCCGCCCAGGGGGCGGCGACCTTTTTGGGCTTATGCGCCGCGCCGCGGCGCTCGGGGTCGTGATAGGGCTGCAGGCCAAGCTCCTCCGGCCGGTCCTTCATGACAAAGAAGATCATGACCGCCACGGCCGCGAGCAGCCCCGCCGCAAACAGCAGCGACGCGCGCCAGCCGGCCGATTCCATAATGCCCGAGAGCACCAGGCTCAAAGCCGAACCGCCGACGCCGCTGGCCGCCATGACGATGCCGGTCACCACGCCCAGGTGGCTCTGGAACCAGTTGCCGAGCATCCGGGACAGGGCCGCCGTACTGATAAAATATTCGCCGACGCCGTAGATCAGCGCGCCGAGAAACAGCGGGACGGCATTGCGCGCCGTGCCGTAGCCCACGTAGGACGCGGCGACGAGCAGGACCAGAAGGACCGTCGGCCGCCGGTAGCCGAAGCGCTGGTAGAGCCGGCCCATAAACAGATTGCAGAAGGCGGACGCGATATAGCGGACCGTGATCCCCATGGAATACAGGCCGCGCGAGATGCCGAGACCCGTCGTGATGGGGATGACGTACAGCGAGTAGAGGTTGTTCGTCAGGCCGACGATCACGCCGACAGAGAGAAAGGCTCCGATGACAATGCTCAGATAGCGCAGCTGCCCGTTTCGCTCTTTCATGATGCGTTTCCTCCGCAAAAAAACATTCAATATTTTCAAATTCCGGTCAGATTTCTGTCATGCCGCCGACCGGCGCATGTAGACTATACCATGCCTCGGCCGAAAATGCTACGCAAAAACCGGTTTTTCGCCCTCATTTTCAGAAATTGAAGCAGACTGTTTCCCAGACAGCTTTTTCAAATGCGCCAAAAATGAAGGCTTCAATTTAGTAAATCGTCCAAAATTGGCTGAATCGGTCAAAATCATTTGACAGACTGACGCAAACGTGCTAATTTCAGTATATACCAACTACGGCTGGAAGGAGTTTTGGCTGGCTGTTATGAAGAAGTATTTACTCGGGATCGACGTCGGCACGACCGGCACAAAGACGCTGCTGTTCCGCGCGGACGGCCAGCTGATCGGCCACGCCTATGAGGCCTATCCGCTCCTGACGCCGCAGGTTGGCTGGAGCGAGCAGCGGGCGGAGGATTGGTGGCAGGCCGTTGTCCATACGGTGCGGCAGGTCTGCGAAGATCCGGACGTGGCAAAGAACGTCGCCGGCATCTCCCTTTCCCTGCAGGGCGGCACCTTCGTCCCCACGGATGCAGACGGCCGGGCGCTGCGCCCCGCCATCGTCTGGAACGACGAGCGCACGGCGAAAGAACGCGAAGCGTTTCTGCGCGAGGTCGGCACCGACGAGGATATGTATCAGAAGACCGGCTGGCATCTGGGTCTCGGCCTTCTGGCGCAGGAGATCCGCTGGATGAAGGACAACGAGCCGGAGCTTTTCCAGAAGACCGCGATGTTCCTCTCCGTGCCCAGCTACATTTCTTATCATATGACAGGCGTTGCCGCCTGTGATCTTTCCGACGCCGGCATTGACCAGCTCTCAGACATCCGCCGCGGGGCATACGACGAGGCGCTGCTCGCCTACGCCGGGATCTCGGCAGAGCAGCTGCCGAAGCTCGTCCGCTCCGGTGACCGGATCGGTCAGCTCACGCCGCAGGCCGCACAGGCGCTCGGCCTCACGACCGACTGCGTGCTCGTCGCGGGCGCGCATGACCAGTACGCCGTCGCGCTCGGCGCGGGCGCGGTCCGGCCCGGCGATATCCTGATCGGCTCCGGTACCTGCTGGGTCATCACGGCCATCGGCGATGCACCTGATTTTTCCTCCGGCCTGTCGCAGTCCGTTGCGGCGGTGCCGGGCTTATGGGGATCGCTGCGATCCCTCTCCTCCGGCGGCGTCTGCCTCGACTGGCTGCGGAAATTCGTGGCCGTCGGATCTGACGGCGAGCCCGTCGGCTACGAAACGCTCAACCGCGAAGCGGCCGCGCGCCGCGCGGCCGACGACGGCCTGTTCTTCGTGCCCTTCCAGGGCTACGCGGGCCAGAAGCGTTTCTCCAAAGCGTCCTTTATCGGCATGGATCTGTCCCATGACCGGTTCCATATGGCCCGTGCGATCATGGAGGGCATCGTCTTCCAGGTTGTCTGGATGATGGAAGCGTTCAGAAGCAAGCCGTCTTCGGACGGACTGAAGCTCGCAGGAGGCGCTTCCAAAAGCCCGCTGTGGTGTCAGATCACCGCGGACATCTCCGGACTGCCTGTCAGGGTGCCCGCTGTGGCTGACCTCGCCTGTGTCGGCGCGGCGATCCTCGCGGGCGTTGGGACCGGCATCTATCAGAATGCCGAAGAGGGATACAAACACCTGGCAATTGACGAGCGCGTCATTATGCCCGACCCGGAGCGCAGCGCGGAATACCGCAGGCTCCTGCCGGCATATAAACGCAGCGTACAGGCGCTGGGCGACGTCTACGGTCTGTAAGACTGCGAGCAGAAAATTTTCAAGGAGGAAATGAAGAAACATGAAAAAAACGATTGCTCTGTTACTGGCTGTCCTCATGATTCTCAGCATGGTCGCATGCGCGGCCAACACCCCCGCAAAAACCGAAGAGCCCGCGACTACGCAAACCGAAACCACCACCCCCGATACCACTGAAACCGAAGAGCCCGCGGCGACCGAAGAGCCCGCCACGGAAGAGCATGAACCCGCCACCCTCGAGGTCTTCCTCGCGCAGGTCGACTGGGCCGATGCATGGGATGAGCTCGAAGCCCGCTTCGAAGAGCAGCATCCGTGGATCAGCATCGAGCACGTCGGTCTCGGCGCCGATGCAGACTTCCTGCAGCAGCGTCTGGCGGCCAACGACCTGCCCGACGCCATCCAGCTCAACAACGGCGTCATGATGAACGCCATGGTCGAGCAGAACCTGCTGACCGACCTTACCAACTGGGAATGCGCCAAGGTCATGCCGAAGGCTTACGCCGACGCTTACACCTTTGACGGCAAGCTCGTCGGTATGTGCCAGGGCGCCGCGTTCTCCACGATGTTCTACAACATGGACATCCTGAACGAGGCCGGCTGGGATACCGTCCCGACCTGCTGGGATGAGCTGATCCAGTGCTGCAAGGACATCAAGGAAAAGACCGGCGTTGCGCCTCTGGTCACTGCCGCCGGCAAACACACCACCTGCTGGATGATCTATGAGCTGATCCTGGCCAACGTGGCCGGCGAAGAGCTCGGCAACTACGAGGATGATTTCAAGAACGGCACGTTCGACTTCACCAAGTATCCCGAAGCGACCGCCCGCCTGCAGGAGATCGCCCCGTACTTCCTCGAGGGCACCGCTTCCGCTCTGGAAGAAGATGCTGCTACCTACATGTCTGACGGTCTGGCCGCGATGTGCCTCGCCGGCAACTGGAACGGCGGCATGATCCTCGGCAGCCTGGAAAACGGCGCGGCTTCCCTGCCCCCGTTCGGCGCTGCCGGCGAGCTCCCGTACATCTCCACCTCTCCCGAGGACGCATTCTGCGTCACCGAGAACCCGGACCGCACGCCTGCTGAGCAGGAAGCTCTGGAGATCTTCTTCAACTGGCTGTTTGAAGGCGAGAACTTCCAGCTGATCCAGAACGCCCGCGGCACTGTCCCCGTCATCACTTCCATGACCGAGGATCAGATCGTTCTGCCCGAGGCTATGGTCCCCGTTGCTGCTGAAATGGGCTCCGCTCCGTTCGTCCTCATGGGCTTCAACCTCTACAGCGCCGAATTCAAGGATGCTGTCATGGCGAAGATCCAGGGCGTTCTGACCGGCGACAACACTGCGGAAGACGCCGTTGCCACCATGTGGTCCATCGAGCAGGCTTCCCCCCTCAACAAATAATCGAAAGCTCTGACCCGGCCGCTCCGGCGGCCGACGCAGAGGTTTCCCCTGTGTCCCGATTCTGCCCGGCCCATGCGTTTTGCATGGGCCGGCTCCGGGGAGGTTCCTGCCCTCCTCCGGAGCTGCGCAGAGCGTTTTTTTCCTGCATTCAGCCCATTCGCGTTACCCAACGTAACCCAGAGAAAAGAGGGATCCTATGAAACGTTCTTCCCGCGCTGGACGGCTCACGCAGCTTGAGCGCAATCAGCGGACCACCGGTATCTTCTTTATCCTGCCTTCGCTGGTGCTCTGCGCGATCTTTATGGTCGTTCCCCTGATCAATGTCATCCGCTACAGTCTCACCGACTGGGACGGACTTTCCAAGACCTACAACTTCGTCGGCCTGTACAACTACATGCACCTGCATGAGATCGAGGGCTTCGGCGAAATGATGCTCGCCACCGTGACCTTCGCCATCGGCGTGACCGCGATCACCATCATCGTCTCGTTCCTGGCAGCGCTCGCGCTCGATAAGCGCGGCAGAGACCGTCTGCCCCGCGGGCTGATGCGCGCGCTGTGGTTCTTCCCGGCGCTGCTGTCCGGCGCGGTCGTCGGCATTCTGTGGCGCATCATGTACAACTACAACAACGGCGTTATCAACAAGATCATTACTTCCGCGGGCCTGCCGGCCGTCAACTGGCTGGAGACGCGCGGCGTTACGAATATTGCCATCATCATCGGCGCGGCCTGGGTCCAGATTGGCCTTTGCGTGGTGGTCTTCCTGGCCGGCCTGCAGTCGATCCCGCAGGAAATGTATGAGGCCGCTTCCATCGACGGCGCGACCCCCTCGCAGCAGCTGAAAAACATCACGATCCCGATGATGGCCTCCTCCATCACGATCAACGTCATCACCACCACGATCGCGGCGTTCAAGGCCTACGAGCTGCCGTATCTGATCTCGAAGGGTCTGCCCGGCCATTCGACGCTTTTGATCACACAGAGAATTTTCTTCTTCGGCTTCCAGGCGTTCGACTACGGACGCGGCTCCGCGCTGTCGGTCGTGCTGCTGCTCATCATCGCGCTGATCTCTCTCGTTCAGCTCGTCGTGCTTCGTAAGAGGGAGGATATTTTCTGATGAAAAAACAAAAGAAACTCCACTCGTTTATCGAAGAGATGGTGCTCGCTTTGTGCACGATCATCATGCTGGTGCCGATCTACTATCTCGTGCTCGGCGCGTTCAAGGACCGCAAGGATATCATCAAATATCCGCTGCTCCTGACAAAAGAGCTGTTCACGCTCGAAAACTTCCCCTACGTTATCAACAAGATGAAATACTGGCAGGCGCTGGCGAACACGGTCACCATCACGCTCGCGTCGCTGGTCATCGTCATCATCTGCGCGTCGCTGGCCGGCTTTGCCATCGCCCGGATCCGCAGCAAGCTTTTCCGCGGCTACTACAGCGTGCTTGTCACGCTGATGGTCATCCCGTTCATCGGCTGTCTGCTCCCGCTGACCGTACAGGCCACGCGCCTTGGCACCTACGACTCCATCTGGGGCTGTATCCTGATCCAGTCGGCGTGGAACATGCCGTTTGCGACGTTTTTGTTCGCGGGCTTCATGCAGGGCCTGCCGCGCGAATTGGAGGAAGCGGCCTACATTGACGGGTGTACGACGCTGGGTGTCTACTCCCGCGTGTTCCTGCCGCTGCTGACCCCGGTCACCGCGACCTGCGCCATCCGCTGCGGCGTCGGCATCTGGAACGACTATCTGGTCTGCCGCTCCCTGCTGAACGAAAACAAGAACCCGACGCTGATGGTCGGTATCAACGGCTTCTTCGGCGCGCGCGCCATGGAATTCGGCTATGCCTTTGCCGGTATCATCCTGGTCAGCCTGCCGATGATCATACTGTTCCTCTGCCTGCAGAAATACTTCATCAAGGGTATCGCTGCCGGCGCCGTCAAGGGCTGATATCCAGCCTTCCCGCACAAAAAGGAGAATGCACCCATGTCTTTATTCGAAGTAAAACCCTACGACCGCGAAGTCTACGAGAAGGAACTGAAGGATTTTCTGCCGCAGAAGATCCTGGACGTGCATACGCACGTCTATCTGAAGGAATTCTTCCCGCCGAGGCCCCTCGCCCCGGGCGAGGTCAAGCGCACGGTCACCTGGCCGAGCCTTGTGGCGGCGGACGATTCCATTGAGGATCTGCAGGAGACCTACCGGCTGATGCTGCCGGGCAAGGACGTCACCGCCCTCATGTTCTCCAACTCCGGCCGCAGCCAGCAGGCCAACGACTACGTGGCCGACGCCTCCCGCCGGTCCGGCTTCCCGGCGCTGTATTTCAGCGCGCCGGAGGAATCCCCGGAAGAGGTGGAGCGGCAGATCCGCAAGGGCGGCTTCCTCGGGATCAAGGGATATCTGAGCCTTTCTCCCAAGTACATCCCCGAGGCGGAGATCCGCATCTTTGACTTCTTCCCGAAGGCACAGCTCAAGAAGATGGACGAGCTGGGCGCGATCGTGATGCTCCACATCCCGCGCAACGGGCGGCTGAAGGACCCCGTCAATCTCGCGCAGATCATGGAGATCAAGCAGGAGTTCCCGAACATTCGCCTGATCATCGCGCACATCGGCCGGGCTTACACGAAAGAAGACGTCGGCAATGCCTTTGAAACGCTCGACCAGGCGCCGGATCTCATGTATGACTTCTGCGCCAACTGCTGCGAGTATGCCATCACGGAGGTCATCCGCCACGCGGGCGTCAAGCACGTCATGTACGGCACGGACATGCCCATCCTGCGCATGCGCACCCGCCGCATCGAGGAAAACGGCACCTACATCAACCTCGTTCCCCCCGGACTCTACGGTGACCCGAAGCAGGACAAGCACCTGCGTGAGGTCTCGGCGGAGGAGGCGGAGAAGATCACCTTCTTCCTGTATGAGGAGCTGCTGGCGTTCAAGCGCGCAGCCAAGACGCTGGGGCTTTCCCGTCAGGACATCGAAGATATCATGTACAACAACGCGCACGACCTGATCGAAGGCGCACGCAAGTCTATCTACGGCTGAGGGCGGGAGGTCAAACAGTTTTATGGCTTTATTTGAAGTCACGCCGTATGATCGCAGGATCTACGAAGAAGAGCTGAAGGATTTTCTGCCGCAGAAGATCCTCGACGTGCACACGCACGTCTGGCTGGACAAGTATCTCGACCACAAGCCCCTCGCCCCGGGTGAGGTAAAGCGGACGGTCACGTGGCCGAGCCTCGTTGCGCTCGACAACTCCATTGAGGACCTGCAGGAGACCTACCGGCTGATGCTGCCGGGCAAGGACGTCACCGCGCTCATGTTCACCAGCCGCGGCGCGTGGGACAAAAACAACGCCTACGTGGCCGAGTGCTCCCGCAGGACCGGCTTCCCCGCGCTCTACTACAGCCGCCCGGAGCAGACGCCGGAGGAGCTGGAGCAGGAGATCCGCAAGGGCGGGTTCCTGGGGCTCAAGTCCTATCTGAGCCTGTCCCCCAAGTACCTGCCGGAGGCGGAGATCCGCATCTTTGACTTCTTCCCGAAAGCACAGCTGAAAAAAATGGACGAGCTGGGCGCGATCGTGATGCTGCACATCCCGCGCAACGGACGGCTGAAAGACCCCGTCAATCTCGCGCAGATTATGGAGATCAAGCAGGAGTTCCCGAACATCCGCCTGATCATCGCGCACATCGGCCGGGCCTACACCAGGGAAGACGTCGGCAACGCTTTCGAGACGCTCGACAAGGCGCCGGATCTCATGTACGATTTCTGCGCCAACTGCTGCGAATATGCCATCACCGAGGTCCTGCGCCATGCAGGCCCGAAGCACGTCATGTACGGCACGGACATGCCTATCCTGCGCATGCGGACGCACCGCATCGAGGAAAACGGCACCTACATCAACCTTGTTCCCCCCGGCCTCTACGGCGACCCGAAGCAGGATAAGCACCTGCGCGAGGTATCCGCGGAGGAGGCGGAGAAGATCACGTTCTTCCTGTATGAGGAGCTGCTGGCGTTCAAGCGGGCGTGCAAGACGCTGGGCCTGACGAAGCAGGATGTGGAAGACATCATGTACAACAATGCGCATGACCTGATCGAGGGCGCGCGCAAATCCATTTACGGTTAAAGACTGGAGAGCGAACGATATGAAAAAGATCAAAGTCGGCTATCTGCCTCTGTACATCAAGCTGTATGACGATTCCAACCCGCATTACCGCGACCCGATGGTCGATTACATGCACATGCTCATCAAGATGCTCGAAAGCCAGGGCCTTGAGGTCGTTCTGGCGGACGAGGTCTGCCGCATCAAGCCGGAATTCGACCGGGCGGCGAAGAAGTTCAACAACGCCGGCGTCTCCGCCGTCATCACGCAGCATCTGGCCTACTCCCCTTCCCTGGAGTCCATTGAGGCACTGCTGAGCCTTGACGCGCCGATCATCGTCTTCGACACCACGCCCGACTATCAGCTGCTGAAGGTCGCCAACTACAAGGGCTGCATCAGCGCCAACCACGGCATCCACGGCGTGCAGGATATGTGCAACCTGCTCAAGCGGAACGGTAAGCCGTATTATCTCTGCGTCGGCCATGCGCTGCACAGCGAGGTCGTCTCCGAGGTCGTGGGCATGTGCCGCGCGGCTGCGGTCAAGAAGGCGTTCCAGACCGAGAAGGTCGGCTCCGTCGGCGGCTCGTTCACCGGCATGGGCGACTTCCTCGTCTCCGACGAGCGCTATAAGAACGACATCGGCGTCGAGGTCCAGTATATGACCACCGAGGTCGTGAAGGAGTATCTGCCGAAGGTCACCGAGGAGGAGATCGACGCGGAGCTCGCGTACGACGCGGCGCATTACGATTCCGACATCACCTTCCAGGCCGAATACCGCGAAGCCACCCGCTCCGGCCTTGCCGTCCGGAAGTGGATGCAGGACAACGGCCTGCACGCCGCGACGGTCAACTTCCTCACGCTCGATATCTGCGGCCTGCCGAAGATGCCGTTCATCGAGTGCTGCAAGATCATGGAGCGCGGGCAGGGCTACGCCGGTGAGGGCGACGTGCTGACGGCCGGTCTGGTCGGCGCGCTGCTGCAGGTCTATCCCAACACGACCTTTACCGAGATGTTCTGCCCGGATTGGGAGCAGGACGTCATCCTCCTGAGCCACATGGGCGAAAGCAACCCGAAGCTGGCGCAGTGGAAGCCGCTCATCAGCGACTGCCCGTTCAACTACAACTCCTGCGGCGACACCACCGCCATGTACAACTGCCTGCGCAAGGGCAAGGCCGTGTATGTCAACCTCGCACCCATGCAGGACCACTTCACCCTCATCGTCTCCGGCGTGGAGATGCTCGACGAGGGTCTTGAGCGCGGCGCTTACCGCCACAGCACGCAGGGCTGGATGAAGCCGTGCAAGCCGCTGCCGCAGTTCCTGAAGGAATTCTCCCTGGCCGGCGGCACGCACCATTCCGCCCTGGTCTACGACGCCAACATCGAAGAGATCAAGGCGTTCGGCACCATGATGGGCTTCGAGGTCATCGAGATCAAATAATGCATGCGCGTTCAGGCCCGGCGCATCCGGGTCTGAACGCGCATGTCCGGAAGAGGACTAGGCATGAACGTTGAACTTCTCAAGCAATTAGGAAATATCGGCCAGATCGCCGGGATCCGCGAATCGCGGCTGCTGCGCGGCCGCGGCGAGGGCATTGCCATCGCGGAATTCTACAACGCGGCGGGTCTGCGCTTCACGGTCGTTCCGGACCGGTGCATGGATCTGTTCGATCTGAGCTACAAGGGCGTCAATCTGGGCTTCCAGAGCAAAAACGGCCTGACCTCGCCGCAGGCCTTCTGCCCGTCGGACGGGGAATTCTCCGAGCAGTGGCCGGGCGGCATGCTCGTGACCTGCGGTCTCGGCAATGTCGGCGGCCACGCCACGAACGGCGGCCAGTTCCCCACGCACGGCCGCATCTCCCACGTCCCGGCGCAGAATTTCGGCACCGAGACCTATTGGGACGGCGAGCGGTATCTGCTGCGCGCCCGCGGCGAGGTGCACCAGACGAAGATGTACAGCCGGCACCTGTCCATCCGCCGCACCATTGAGACGGAGCTGAACAGCCGCGTCATCCGCCTGCACGACGTGCTCACGAATTTTGAGGCCGAGGACGAGCCGTATATGCTGCTCTACCACTTCAACTTCGGCTATCCCCTGCTGCAGGCCGATACGCTGGTCGAAGCTTCGAAGGCGGAGCGCACGCCGATGAACGAGCTTTCGACGGACTATCATCACATGATGGCCCCGGTCGACGGCCGCGGCGAGGAGCTGTACTTCCGCACGAACCTCGGCAGCCGCGCCTGCGGCGTGGTGTACAACGAGCGGCTGGAGCTCGGCGCGTACGTCGCGTTCGACACGGCGAATCTGCCCAACATGGTGCAGTGGAAGATGATGAAATCGCACGACTATGTGCTGGCGCTCGAGCCGTGCAACACGTTCGGCATCAACCGCGACGAGGCCGCGAAGGAGGGCAAGCTCGCCGTCCTGCCCGCGTACGCGAGCGTGGAGAATCATCTGGAGCTCGGCGTGCTGGACGGGCTGACGGAGATCCGGAGCTTCCTGCGCCAGCTGTAAGGGATCCCTGCTATGAAAGATTTTGACCTGTCCGCCTTTCTCGCGGACCTGCGCACGCTGTGCGCCATCGACAGCGGCCATTTCAACGCCCCCGGCACGGCGGCTGTCGCAGATTTCTTTGAAAGCCGGTACCGGGCGCTGGGTCTTAAGACCGAGCGGCGGTACTATGATAATAACGACTTCGCCCCCTTCCTGACCGCGCGCAACTCCGAGGACGAGCAGATCGACGTGCTGTTTGTGGCACACATGGACACGGTCTTCCCCGTCGGCACCAGCGCGCAGTGGCCGCTGGAGGTGGACGCTGACGGACTTGCCCACGGGCCGGGCTGTATCGACTGCAAGGGCGGCTGCCTGAGCCTGTATTATCTGCTGCGGCAGATGCTGCAGGCGGGCGACTGCCGGTTCCGCTTCTGCGTGGCCATGAACAGCGACGAGGAGCGCGGCTCGGCCTATTCCCGCCCGTATTTTGAGGCGCTTGCGCAGAAGAGCCGCTGCTGCTTCGTCTTTGAGCCGGGGCGGCCCAACGAGGAATTTGTCTCGCAGCGCAAGGGCGGCGCAAACTACATCTTCAAATGCCACGGCATCTCCGCGCATTCCGGTGTTGAGCCGGAGAAGGGCGCGAGCGCCATTCTGGAGCTGTCGCGGTGGGTGAATGAGCTTTACAAGCTCAACGACTTTGCCGCCGGGACGACCGTCAACGTCGGCCGCTTCGACGGCGGCGGCGACAACGGCGCCGTGCCCGACTATGCCGAGTGCACGCTCAGCTACCGCTATCTCGATGCCTCCGCGCTGGACCGGCTGGAAGCCCTTCTGCAGCGGATGCAGGGCGAGCCCTTCGACCCGCGCACGCACATGGAGATCATCCAGAAGTCCCTGCGCCCGGCCATGCAGCCGCACGCGGCGACCTATGCCCTGCTCGACGAGCTCGAGCGCGCGGGAGAAGCGGTCGGCCAGAAGGTCACGTGCCTCGTGACCGGCGGCGGCTCGGACGGCAATTTTATCTCGCATTACGGCGTTGCCACGCTGGACGGCTGCGGCCCCTGCGGCGGCAAGATGCACACCCGTGAGGAATATCTCATGACAAAAACCGTAGAGCAGCGGCTCGACCTCATGTACGTGCTGCTGACACGCCTGTTTCGGAGGTGCCCGGATTGAAATTGGAACAGCAGCAGGAGCTGATGGCGCGGCTGTCGATCATGCAGAAGCTGTCGCTGGCCGAGGCCATGGAGATCCTGAACGTCTCGGAGTCGACCATTCGCCGCATTTTTGCGAAAATGGAGAAGGAGGGCGTCGCCATCCGCACCCACGGCGGCATCCAGAGCGCCAGCGGCGCCATGACGCGCTACTCCTTTGAGTATGGAACAAAAACGAATATCGAGAAAAAGACGGCGATCGCGCGCGAGGCCTGCAAGCTGCTGAAAAACGGCGACGTGATCTTCTGCGACACCGGCACGACGACGCAGTGCTTCTGCGCCGAGCTCGTGTGCCGCATCAAGCGGGAGGGGCTGAACGTCAAGCTCTATACCAACTCGCTGGCCAATCTGGAGCTGCTCTCGCCCTATATGCCCGTGACGCTCATCGGCGGCGAATACCGACCGAACCGCAAGGATTTCTGCGGCTATCTGACCGATCAGGCGCTGACCGGGCTGTATTTCAGCAAGAGCTTTGTCGGCGCGGACGGCTGCGTCCACGGCCGGCAGTTCACCACGACGGACTTTGATACCGCCCGGATGAACCAGATCGCCATGCGCAACACCGACCAGAATATCATGCTCGTCGATTCGTCCAAATTTTCCGTCTCGGCGCATGTCGCGTATGCGCCGTTGGAAATGCTGCACACCATTGTCACCGACACCGGCATCCGCCCGGAGATGCTCGCGCAGCTCAAAAGCTCGCACGTCCGGGTGATCTGCGCAGACGTATCCAAGCCGTCTGCGGACGAAACATAAACGTGTATCTCCCTCCGAAAGGAACCGAAGAGAAGAAAGGAATCTCGTTATGAAACCAGTCATTCGCACCCCGTATTTTGAAGTCGGAACGAAAAACTATGTGTACGGCGACAAGCTCCTGGAGTACGCCAGGGCGGCGGACGCGGCAGCGGAGAAGTACGACATCGACGTGCTGTTCATCTGCCCGGCGCTGGAGGTCCGCCGCGTGGCGGAAAATACGAAGCACCTGTTCGTACTGGCGACGTATATGGACACGCTCCGCCCCGGCCGCGGCTGCGCGGATATCCTGCCGGAGGGCTTGAAGGCTGCCGGTGCGGTCGGCGTGATGATCAACCACTGCGAAAAGCCCATGAGCCTGCCGCAGATGAAAAAGACCATCGACCGCGCGCGGGAGCTGGACTTCCTCGTCTTCGCCTGCGCCGATACGCTGGATGAAGCGAAGGCCATCGCCCAGCTGCACCCCGACATCATCAACCCCGAGCCCTCCGAGATCATCGGCGGCGGCAAGGGCTCGAGCCCCATGGCATACGTCCGGGATTCCATCAAGGTCATCAAGGAGATCGACCCCAACATCATGGTCGAGCAGGCGGCGGGCATCACCTGCGGGCAGGAGGTCTATGACTTCATCATGGCTGGTTCCGAAGCCGCCGGTGCAGCCTCCGGCATCATGAACGCCGCAGACCCCATCGCCATGATCGACGAAATGATCGCCGCCACGCGCCGTGCGGCGGACGATCTGAAAAAACAGGAGGGCTGATATGGTTTACAGAGAAAGTTTGAAGCTCCAGTCGCGTGACCGCGCGGTGTCGTTTCACGATGTGACCGCACAAGTCAAGGAGATCGCCGCGAAGTCCGGCATGAAAAACGGCATCTGCGTCGTCTACTCGCACCACACCACCTGCTCCGTCATCACGCAGGAATGCGCGTTCGACATGTCCATGACGGGCCTCGAGACGCTGCAGCAGGATCTGGTCAACGTCTTTGAGGAGTGGATCCCCACCTGCCGGTATGAGGGCATGTATCTGCATCCCGGCCGCAAGGCGCTGGACTTTGCCGAGTCCGTCGGCGAGGACAACTTTGGCTGCCACAACACCGACGCGCACCTGCGCTCGTCCATCATCGGGCGGAATGTGACCATCGTGATGGAAGACGGCGAGCTGGACCTCGGCGAATTCGGCCGCATCCACTTCATCGACTGGGATCAGACCCGCGCACGCAAGCGCACCGTGCAGGTCATGCTGATCGGCGAATAAGGCCGCGAATTTATCATACGATTTATATTTGGAGGTCAACACAATGGAATTCAAGGTTTATCAGAAAGAACTCGAGCTGCA
>OLVV01000372.1_pt1 | contig 26078 bp, 25 predicted proteins | sample 1673581 | NCBI WGS metagenome assembly OLVV01 (sample SAMEA103958116, study PRJEB25191) | human gut metagenome | biome: human-associated habitat [ENVO:00009003]; feature: intestine environment [ENVO:2100002]; material: feces | place: Germany | collected 2013/2015
AAGATGGAAAATTTTAATATTAATAATTGTATACCATGTCCTTACACTACTGTTTACCATGTTTCGCTTGACATGATATCCGCCCCTACTTACTTTGAGCGAAGCGAAACAACCCCTCGGCCACTTCGCGACAGCTTTCCTGCGGGGGGCGAATAGATTTCACGGCAAATTTCATTTGCAAAGCACTCAAATATAAAACTCGCCCGCCGCAGCACATAAAGCACTGCGGCGGGCTTAATTTATTCAGACCTCTATATAATACGGGCAGATATCCTCGTAGCTGTCGTCCTTCATTCTGAAGCCGCCGGGGATAGTGCCGAGCTGTTTGAAGCCGATGCGCTCATAGAGGTGGCGCGCGTGGATGTTCGTCCTGACGACGGCGTTGAACTGGAGCACTCTGAAGCCCTCTTCATGCGCCTGACGGATGCAGTCGAGCACCAGCTTTTCGCCGATGTGCTGTCCTCTGCTTTTTGACGAGACTGCGTAGCTCGCGTTGCAGATATGTCCGCACCTGCCGATGTTATTCGGGTGCAGGATATAGAGCCCGAGCACCTTTCCGTCAACCTCGGCGACGCCGCAGTAAGTCTGCGCGGCGAAGAATTTTTCCCCGCCGACGCTGTCGAGCGTCTCCTCCTGCGGAAAAGCCACGCCGTCCTCGACTACCTCATTCCATACGGCGATCATCTCCGGGAGATCGCCGCTTTTATATTTTCTGATTGTTACTTCGCTCATTTTATCCCTCCGGGAGATTTTCAAAGAAAAGCTTTGAGCCCGTGGTCGAGGGCGATTATATCGCCGAACGGGGCGAGCGGCGTCTTGTTCCAGCGGTTACCGCTTATCTTCACCGCCGAGCAGCAGTCGCCGAGACGAATGCGCCCGCATCTCAAATCAATGCCGTCGATACTCCGCGTGTTGATTATTTTATTATTTGTAATATTCAAGCCCGAGACATTGTCGGCGCGGAGTATATAGTTTTCGCAGTTTATGAAGCGGTTGGATTCGACGGTTATATTTGAAAACGCCGCGACCTGCGCCCCGCTGCCCGCGATATTTGTCTCTATTCTGATGGCGGAATCCCAGCCGCTGTAGCAGCCGAGCTTGAACTCGTTGTTACGGATAACAAGATTGTTGACTCCCGTGCCCTCGTACCAGAGACCGGGCATGATGTCCATGACTATTTTTATCTGCTGACCCATTATTTTATAGAATCGGTTGTTCTCGCAGAGTCCGTTGTCGCTCTGGAGCAGCAGTCCGCGTGCGCGGTGCTCGTGGAAATAGTTGTTTGAAATGACATAATTTCCGCTGTCGCAGTCGGCGATATACATTATTGTATCGGCGGCTATCTCTTCGGGCAGTGTTCTGTCGAAGCTTATCACGCCGTCGGCGGAGATGTCGGTTATTTTAGCCTCAAAATCTATATCGGCATAGGTGCCGAGCTTGAATTTCATCGTGTCGCCGATAGTCAGCAGATACTGATTCGCATACACCGTGAGCGCATTGTCGGATACGCGCTGTTTTATATAGAGAAGATTGTCGTGGACATTGAGCGAGTCATCGCCCATATAACTGAAATCGCAGCCGGAAACTCTGAAATGCCCGTTCGTGTCCGCGATATGCACGCCGTCGGCGGTCGCCGAGATGTGGCGCGTTTTTTCATATCCCGGACGAATGCCTATGGACGAGTTCAGTATCTGATAGCGGCTGACGCGCTGAGTGAAGAGCCAGCCCATGCCGGCGGCGGAATATATCTTCACGCCATCAAATGTAATATTCTCCGACGCGCCGCAGACCGAGAAAACCTGAGAGCCGTAGACATAGTGGCGCACAAGATAATATTCGCGGTTTTTGAACTCATCAAGCGAGCCGTCGTGGGTCACTCGCAGAACGTTTTTGCCGACTTTTTCAATGCTTTTGATTATCTCGGGGTGCTGATAAATATAATTTTCTTTGCTCTCGCCCGCCGCGCCGAAGGTCAGCGTCCTGGGGTCGAGCTGGGTCATCACCATGACGGCGATATCCTCGGGCACTTCGTCAAGCTCGGTAAAGCGCATATCGAACGTATGATTTATCGCGTTTCGCTTCTCGATTTTAACGACGGAAGCAAGGCGGGATTCGTCCCAAGCCCAGTCGACGGCAAGCCCTTTTATCTCAAAATTTTCGCATCCGCTTATCTCGAAATATCTGTCGCAGTCAAAGACGAACACCGCGCCCTCGGCGTCGATGAGAACATCCTTGAGCGAATTTAGACCGATAGTATTCTTCGGAGAAAAACTATATTCCCCGGCATCTATTACAAGACGCGTGCCCGGATTCCTGCGGCAATAATCAATCGCGCGGCAGAAAGCGTCCGTGTTGTCCTGCGCGTCACTGTCCATGCCGAAATCGGAAGCATATATTGTCTTCAAATTTTCCGTGTTCGGGCGGGAGATATAGAACACCGAGTCGTCAACGCCGACGACTTTGTCATATACCGAAAGCTCCGACGGCGCGGGCTCGCTCTCGTGCGGCAGTTCGCCTTTGGGCGGCACAACGGTCAGCGGAATATTGAACACCGGCGCGAGCGCGATAATGATCGCCACGAGGGCGGAGAGAATACACTGCATATTTCTTCCTCCGTAAGATTTATATGCCAAAGTATACCACACAACAAAAAAAGTCGCAACAAAAAAGGGACCGCCCGAAAGCAGTCCCGCATTGCAAAATAGCTTTGCTTATTTTTTTATAACATGCCATTCGCAGAAGCGGCTTGACATCATCGCGTCGTCATACTTGCTGTCGACATACTGACCGATCTGCGTTGTCGCGGCAATCCCCGCGCGGCGGTCTCTCCAGCGCACCATGCACACGAGAGTGAACGAAAGATTGATTATCATAAATATAGATAACGCGGCACACGCGACCTTCCAGCCCGTGCCCTGCATACGCGCGAACACCTTTTTGAGCTTCGGCACGACCATATAGGCGAAGATAACGCCCGCAAGTCCCCAGAGCAGCGTCATTTTCAGGCAGATTAGACCTTTGTAGTTCATGAAGCTCTTTGAGTAGTCCCACGCTTTCATGCCCATGCCGTATTCGAGCAGCAGCCCGCAGGCGAGCTCAAAGACCGTGGCGACTATCGCGATAGAGCAGAACCGGGCGACAACTCCCTTGTAACCGGTGCTCCGTATTTTTTCGCCGCTTATGTAGAACATCACTGCGCCTACGCCGTATATCAAAGAGAACGGTCCCCAGATGGTTGCGACATGCGTCTCCCAGTGGCCGAAAATCAGCCTGCACCATGTACCCTCGAGCAGAACGCCAAGCACATTGCCGAACATGAACAGCCAGAACATATTGCAGTAGGTCACGCCGTCCTTCTTCATCTCGGCAAGACCCTCATGCCTGTTTTTCACGGTATCGCCTCCTGTCCTTTGCTTTCTATATAATATAACAGAAGATTCGACTTTTTTACTTCAAATATGAGCATATTTTCAAATGTTTATTTTTTATTTAATTTTTACGGCTCCGCAAGCGCCGCTTGACAAATGCAAACGCCGCTTTCTTGCGGACAGCAGGCTTCTCTGATATAATTGAACCACAAAAGGGAGGAGAAAAGCTATGACGATCGGATCACGGATACAGGCTCTGCGAAAAGAGCGCGGTATGTCCCAGGAGGAGCTTGCAAATAAACTTTCGGTCAGCCGCCAGACAGTCAGCCAGTGGGAGACCGGGCAGACTGCGCCGAGCATCGACAACATATATACATTAAAAGATATCTTCGGCGTGTCGTTCGACGCGCTCATGTCGGAGCAGCAGACGGAGAGTCCGCAAAAAGCACCTGCGGCAGTAATCCCGCATAAGCACGGCGAAATAACATACAACCCGGAAGACATAAAATCCGCAACGCGCATTGTTTTCATGCCGCGTATTCTAAGAACGCTGTTCGTCGCGGTGCTTTTTACCATAGTTCTTTCTGCGTCCGTCATCGGCGACGACAGAATCGACATTCCGGGCTTTTGCATTGCCGCGCTGATTTTCACTATAGTCGTCCTTATCAAACAGATAATCGGAGCCGCCTCTTACAAAAAGAGTGCCTTGCAAAAAAGTGCGGACAGAAAATACGAATACGATCTCTATGCGGACAGAATGGTGATAACCGTCATGCGCCGTGGCGAGCTTTCGAGCCGATTTGTCGTGCGCTACGGAGATGTGTCAAAGATTCTCGAAAATCAGACGCATGCAGTGTTTGTCCTTGGGGGGAAATTATTCATCCTGCGCAAATCGGAGCCGCTGTGCGATGCGGTCAGGCCGTATATAGGCGCGGGAAAAAACTCAGTCGCAGCGTCCGGCAAGGGGAAAGTGATATCGATTTTGCTGATAATCCTCTCCATACTCTGCCCGTTTTTCGCGCTTACCGCCCTTGAAGCCGCAGTTCCGGATGTTCCGTCAAGCTTCGCTCTGGGCGAAGCTGTGAACAAAATGTGGATTTTCTATCTCTTCCTGCCGATACCGACAGCGTCAATAATCTTCGGCTTTTATCAAAACAAAAAGGGCATACGCAACGTCAGAAACATAGTCGTCGGGCTGATTCTCGCGGTCATCCTCGCAGTCTACGGCTCGTTTACGCCGATTTTCAAAGATTCGTACATATCCGACAATCTTGCCGCCGAAAAATATGCTGCGGAGATAAATATTGAGCTTCCGAAGAGCGAAAAATGCGTAATCAACAAGCTGTTCGAGGGTGAGGTACGCTCATCGGTGCTCTGCGAAAAGACGAGCTTCGACGCATTTTTTCAAAACGCTAAAAGCGACGACCGCTGGAAAGAAGAGCTGCCGACCGAGCTTCAGGGCTGCGCCCCGGCTTTTACGCTCGGCGAATACGACCTCTGTCTTATCTATAATGCCGACACCGGTGAGTTCAACACCCTCCCCGAGCAAAGCGGCGAATATCACTTTATCTTTATCGCCGCCAAAAAATCCGACCGCACTCTTGAGATAGCGGACTACACACGCAAGTTCACTGCGTCGGGGCAGTCTCTCCCTGGCGCTGCCTGATCTTTCGCTAGTTGATGAAGCCGTAGCAGTCATTGATAAAGAACACCGAGAAACAGACTATCATCGGCAGATACGCCGGGTCGTCGACAGTCGCCATTATCCACATAATAATTAATACAATATCATTTGCGGCGTAGCCGAGCCCATAGAGCGGCGAGCGCAGGAGTGTGAGCGACGCGGCGATAAAGCTCGTTGCGATGGATACGGTCAACCACTATAAACAGCACCGACCCCCGATATATCCCGGAGGTCGGTGTTTTACTATACAATTTATTATACAATATAATCTTTGTATCTTTCGAGGAGCTTTGCGTCTGCGGTGACGGTCATCAGCAGTCCGTCCGGGCGGTATTCCTCGCGGTCGAGCGCGCCTTTTTCGCGCAGGAGAGCGGCATCCGACCCCATGGAATAGGGGAGCAGGAGCGTGACCTTTTTGCGCGTGGGCGGCAGTGCCCTGACCATCTCGTTTAAAAGCCTGTCCAGTCCCTCTCCCGTGAGCGCGGATATCTTGACGCTGTGCAGTCCCGCCGAGAGCCACGAGAGATCCGGCGCGGCGTCGCACTTGTTGAACACGGCGATTATCGGCTTGCCCTTGCATCCGAGCTCTTCGAGAAGCCTGTTCGTGACCTCAAGGTGCTCGGCGCAGTCCGGCGACGAAGCGTCGCAGACATTGAGTATCAACGTCGCGCTCGCCGCTTCTTCGAGGGTCGATTTGAACGCCTCGACAAGTCCGTGCGGCAGGCGGCGGATGAATCCGACCGTGTCTATGAGCATAACCCTTCTGCCGTCCGGCAGAGTCAGCGCGCGGGAGGTGGGGTCGAGCGTTGCGAAGAGCTTGTCCTCCGCAAGCACGCCCGCCTGGGTCAGCGCGTTCATCAGCGTTGATTTTCCGGCGTTTGTGTAGCCGACTATGGCGACCGTCTCGACTTCGTCCTTTTCGCGGCGTTCGCGCGCGAGCTTCCTGCGGCGCGAGAGCGCCTCAAGCCCGTCCTCAAGATTTTTTATCCTGCGGCGGATGTGGCGGCGGTCGGATTCGAGCTTTGTTTCGCCCGGTCCGCGCGTGCCGATTCCTCCGCCGAGACGCGACATGCTCGTTCCCTTGCCGCCGAGGCGCGGGAGCAGATATTTCAGCTGAGCCAGCTCGACCTGCAATTTGCCCTCGCCGCTTCTTGCGCGCGCGGCGAAGATATCGAGTATCAGCTGCGTGCGGTCAACGACGCGCACGTCGGTTATGTCTTCAATATTCCTCTGCTGTGAGGGAGTCAGCTCGCTGTCGAAGATAAGCAGATCGACGTCGTTGTCGGCGCAGAAGTTTTTCATCTCCTTGAGCCTGCCCGAGCCGATAAAGGTCGCGGAGTCGGGAGTCTCGCGCCGCTGAGTCACGCGCGCTTCGACCTCGGCGCCGGCGGTCTTTGCCAGCTCCTCAAGCTCGTCGAGCGACGCCTCGCAGTCATATTCGCCCAGATCCACGCCGACAAGCACGGCAGTCTCGGGCTTTTGTATATTTTCAAAAAGTTCCGTCAAACCGGTTCCTTTCCGAACAGCTTATTCCAGACCGTTGGGGTTCTGCGACTGCCAGCGCCACGAGTCGGCGCACATATCGTCGATATCATACTGCGCCTGCCAGCCGAGCACTTCCTTTGCCTTTGTCGCGTCCGCATAGCAGCAGGCGACATCACCCGCGCGGCGGGGAGCTATTCTGTAGTTGATTTTGATTCCCGACGCCTTTTCAAAAGCCTTGACAACGTCGAGCACGCTGTAGCCCTTGCCGGTGCCGAGGTTATAGACCTCGCAGCCCTTGACTTTGAGCAGTCTGTCGAGGGCTTTTATGTGGCCGAGCGCCAGGTCGACAACATGGATATAGTCGCGCACGCCAGTGCCGTCCGGGGTCGGATAGTCGTTGCCGCAGACGTTGAGGCACTCGAGCTTGCCGATGGCGACCTGAGTGATATAGGGCATGAGGTTGCCGGGGATTCCGTTGGGATCCTCACCGATGCGCCCGCTCTTGTGCGCGCCGATGGGATTGAAGTAGCGGAGGATGGACACGCCCCACTCGCTGTCGGATACGCACAGATCCTGAAGTATCTGCTCGATGAAATACTTCGTCGTGCCGTAGGGGTTCGTGGTGCCGCCGGTCGGCATATCCTCTCTGAGCGGAGAGGGGTTCTTGCTGCCGTAAACAGTGGCGGACGAGCTGAAGACGAGCTTCTTGCATCCCGCCTTATCCATCACGCGGCACAGGCAGACCGTGCCCGCTATGTTGTTGTCATAGTAGTTGAGCGGCTCCTTAACGCTCTGCGGGACGCTCTTGAGACCCGCGAAGTGAATAACCGCGTCGATCTTGTTCTCGGCGAAAACTTTGGTCATCGCCTCTTCGTCGCGGATATCCGCCTGATAGAATTTGAAATCCTTGCCCGTAAGTTCTTTTATTCTTTTAAGGCTTTCGGGCTTGCTGTTGACAAAATTATCGAGTATAATGATATCATATCCTGCGTTGAGCAGCTCTACGCTCGTGTGCGAGCCGATGAAGCCAGCGCCGCCGGTTACTAATACAGTGGACATTGAAATTACCTCCAGACTCTTTATTGGTTATATTATACTCATAAAGTAGGCAAAAGAAAAGATAGACAACAGGTTTTTTACAAATTTTTTACGCCGCAGAGCGAAAAAAGAGGTGCAAAAAATGGAACTTTACGATAAAATTCATGAAAACGAAGAGCTCAAGACTTATATCCTCGCAGGCAACCGCGTTCTCGGCGAGCTGGGCTTCACCGAGCACGGACTCGCCCATGCGGGCACGGTATCAAAAATGTCGCGCGAGATACTGGAAATACTTAACTACAGCGACCACGAATGCGAGCTCGCGGCGGTCGCCGGATACATGCACGATATCGGCAACATGATAAACCGATGCGACCACGCGCAGAGCGGCGGCATACTCGCGTTCAACATTCTGCGCAGCCTCGACATAAACCCGAAAGACATCGCGCTGATAGTCGGCGCGATCGGGCACCACGACGAAAAGACGGCGGCACCCGTCAGCCCGATCGCCGCGGCGCTCATCCTCGCGGACAAGAGCGACGTGCGCAGAAGCCGCGTCAGAAACAGCAAAACAGTCAGCACGGACATTCACGACAGGGTCAACTACGCGGTCGTGGACTCGAAGCTTGAGGTTGACGGCGAGGACAGAGTAATAATCCTGCGCCTGAAGATCGACACGGACATCTGCCCGGTGATGGAATACTTCGAGATTTTCCTCGAGCGCATGGTGCTTTGCAAAAAATCCGCCGCCAGACTCGATTGCAGCTTCGAGCTGATAATCAACGACACGAGATTGCTGTGAGTGTGCGGACGATTTGTCGCACCCTACAAGTTGAGAATCAATAAAAATGTGCAATTTTCGCGGGTGGATGATATCCGCCCCTACAAGATTGTGCTGATTTGCAATATTGACTGCTTGCCTATCGCAGCAATTTACAGCTACAAACTATAATTTGTTGCTTTGCTTCGCCCGCTCTTTTATTACCCTTTCTGTCTCTCTGCGGGGCATTCACAAAATACTTTTAGCAAATTTCTCAACCAAACCACACGGAGATATGATATGTTCAGAAAAATGAGGCGCGCTGAACGCGAACTGCCCGAGGGGCAGGCAAAAGAAATACTCGAAAACGGCTCTTACGGTGTGCTCGCCCTCGCGGGCGACGGTGGTTATCCCTATACCGTGCCGCTCAACTATGTCTATGACGGCGAGAGAATATATTTTCACTGCGCCGCCGAGGGTCATAAAATCGACGCCATAGCGCGGGACAATAAATGCTCGTTCTGCGTCGTCGAAAACGGCGGAGTGATCGAAGACCGCTTCACCACAAAATATCGGAGCGTTATCGCTTTCGGGAAAATATACGAGGAGACCGACGGCGAGCGCAGGGAGAATGCTTTTCGCCTGATGATGCGGTCGCTGACTCCGTCGGTAACAAATGAAAAGCGCGAGGAAATGTCGCACTGCCAAAAAGCGCGTATTTTCGCAATGGATATAGAATATTTGAGCGGCAAGGGTGCGAATCAGTAAAATACAATCTGCCGTCAATGAGGGGTTAAATCAATGAAAAAGAAAAATATAATTTGGCTGTGCGCCAATATAGCGGTGTTTGCGCTGTTCGCGTTCTTCCACAGCGTGAAATTCGTCGCGGCGGCAGCGGTCGTCTATTCCGCGGCGAGCATAGGACTTTTGACATTCGATATGTGCCGAGGACGCACGGAGAGCATCTGGTGTGCGCCGATGGTGCCGGTGGCGCTCATGATTTTCGAGACTGAGATAAACAACGCCATAGATTCGTTCGGTCCGATGCTCTGCGTGAGCATTATTATCGCCATTGTGCTGACTATAGTTGCCTATATGATATGCAAGAAGAAGTTTGCGGGCTTTTCCGTCGGCGGAGTGAAGCAGGCGCTGTTTATTCTGCTCGCCGCGCTTTCTATAATGGGCTGCGCCATGACGCTCAACAACACGTTCACCCGCGGCGTACATAATGTCAACACGGTCGTTATCGAGACGGACGACGATATCAGAACCGCGTTTTACAACGGTCCGCACAGAATCCGCGTGACCCCGTGGAAAGGCGCAGGAGTCGATGCGTGGATCGACCTGCCCAAGGAGCGCTGCGGCAAAGTCGAAGTCGGCGATTCAATTGAGGTCAAGGTCGAAACAGGACTTTTCGGCGTGCGCATCTGCTCGCTGACCGAATAACAAGGAGATAATATGCAGGATCTTTCAAATATCAATACTATAAAAGAAATACTCTCGGCTCACGGATTCACTTTTTCGAAGTCGCTCGGTCAGAACTTTCTGATAAATCCGACCGTCTGCCCGCGCATGGCGGAGGCCTGCGGCGCGGACGAAAACACCGGCGTTATCGAGATAGGCGCGGGAATCGGCGTGCTGACCGCGGAGCTTGCAAAGAGGGCGAAAAAAGTCGTCTCGCTTGAGCTCGACACGCGCCTCATACCCGTTCTCGCGGGGACGCTCGAAGATTTCGACAATGTCGAAGTGCTCAATGCAGATGTACTCAAGACCGACCTGCACGAGCTTATCGCGAGCCGATTTGCCGGAATGCGCGTCGTAGTCTGCGCGAATTTGCCGTATTACATCACGTCGCCGGTTATCATGTACCTGCTCGAGAGCCGCATTCCGATAGATGCGGTGACAGTCATGGTGCAGAAAGAGGCGGCGGCGAGACTCTGCGCCCCGGTCGGCAGCAGGGACGCGGGTGCCGTAACAGTAGCGGTCAACTACTATGCCGACGCAAAGAAGCTCTTCGACGTTTCGGCGGGCTCGTTCATGCCCGCTCCCAAAGTGGACAGCAGCGTTATCAGGCTCGATATCAGACCCGACCCGCCCGTTGAAATATCAGACGAGAAATTCTTCTTCCGCGTAGTCAAGGCGGCGTTCGGTCAGCGCAGAAAGACCGCATCGAACTCGCTGAGCGCGGGACTCGGCATCACGAAAGACAAGATAAACGCAGCTATAGAAGCGGCGGAACTGCCCGCGAGCGTCAGGGCGGAGAGCCTCGGCATGGAAAATTTGGCGCGCCTGAGCGAATGCATCGCGGCTCAGTGCAGATAAGCGGGGGATTTTTATGCTATCGCTCTTAGTAAAATACACGGCGAAGCCCGGCGGCGGAGAAAAATTCGTCAGAGAAATAACAGCCTCCGGGATTCTCAATACGGTCCGCGCCGAAGACGGCTGCGATGGCTACGACTACTACTTCTCGGCGGAAAACCCGGACACGGTACTGCTCGTTGAAAAATGGGCTTCGGCAAAACAGCAGGAAGTGCATCTTCAGACAGCGCACATGGCAGAGCTGATGAAGATAAAAGAGAAATATATCTCGGGCACCTCAGTCGAAAAAACAGTTTTATAAAATATCAAGGCATCCGCTCATGACGGATGCCTTTGTTTGTTGGTGGGGAGTGCAGGGCTTCTGCAAATTGGGAGTTGTCTATTGCTCAAGCCACAACAAAGGAAAAAGCAAGTGACCCAGCTAATTTTTATAATCAGGCTTTCAATAGCCACGCCGCAGTGTTTGAAGTATATCTGGTAAGAGCAAAGACACAACTCGTTTGTTTTTTTGCAGATATTTTATTTTTTCAAATAAAAAGAAAACGCGGGTAGTATAAAAGTTTGATTATGGTATAGCGCAAAGGTAGAGTATAAATCCTACAAATTAACATCGTGCCGCTGTCGCGGCATCGGTGCGTCGAGGTCGCCGCACCCTACAAGTTATATATCAATAAAATTGTGCAAAATCTGTGGGTGGATAATATTCTGCCATACTATACACATCCTTCCACTCCAAACAAAGCAAAAATCCGCCGCATCAAAAAATCAACACGGCGGATTTTTATTTCATCTCACTGTATATTTCCCTCGCGCGGGTCGTCAAGGCTTCCTGCGTATTTTTTGTCACCCCGTCTATCACTTCGTCGAGTAATTGGGCGAGCACCGCACCGAGCTTTCTGCCCTGCGGGATGCCGATATCCATGAGCGTGCGCCCGTTTATCTGGAGCTCGCGCAGCGACAGGCACGGCTTTTGCGCCGCCAGATTCTTCGCGATTTCTTCGGCATCGGCTATTTGGTCGAGCCGGTATCTGTATTCCGGCGATTGCGCGAGCACATCGGCGCGCATGACCTTGAGCAGTTTCAGCACGCCGTCGAGACCGAATTTTGAGAGATAGCGCGGCATTTTTTCCGTGTTTTCATATAGCTCCCAGCGGTCGTGATTGCTGACGAGAAAGAGAATTTCATCCCTGAATTTGTTCGATACTTTGAGCCGCGCGAGTATCTGCGCCGAAATCTCCGCGCTGATTCTCTGATGCCCGTAAAAATGCGCAACACCGTTTTCGTCGAATTTTTTGACGGCGGGCTTGCCGCAGTCGTGCAGGAGCATTGCAAAGCGCAGCGTCGGCTCGGGGTCGATGCTCTCGACGGCTATCAGCGTGTGTTCGTATATGTCATAGCAGTGGTGCGGGTTGTCGTGGCTGTTTTTATACATCGGCTGAAGCTCCGGCAGGATTTCAAACAGCACCGGGGCAAAGTCCGTTAGAATTCGCTTTGCTCCCTTTCCGCAGACGAGCTTTAACAGCTCTTTTGCTATGCGCTCTTCTGAAATATTTCCGAGCAGAGCGCAGTTTTTCAAAAGGCTCTGCGCGGTTTTCTCTTCAATCTCAAAATCGAGTGCGGACGCAAAGCGCAGGGCACGCAGGATTCGCAGGGCGTCTTCGTTAAAACGCCTGTCCGGGTCGCCGACACAGCGGATTATTTTGTTTTTGAGGTCATTCTGACCGCCGAAAAGATCGACCGTCCCGGTCATTTTGCTGTAAGCCATGGCGTTGACCGTGAAATCACGCCTGCCGAGATCCGCGCCGAGGTCAGCAGTAAAAGTCACGCTTTTCGGGTGCCTGTTGTCCTCATATTCGCCGTCGAGGCGGAAAGTCGTTATTTCAAGCGGCTCGCCGTCGATAACTACCGTCACCGTGCCATGCTTTATGCCCGTGTCGATGCAGTGAAAGTCTGCAAACACGGATTTCATATCCTCCGGCTTCGCCGAGGTCGTTATGTCCCAGTCGTTCGGAGTTTTTCCGAGCAGGCTGTCGCGCACGCATCCGCCGACGGCATATGCCTCGAAACCCGCCGACTGAAGCAGGTTTATCGCGGTGTCAACATTTTTCGGCATATCCATCGTCAATCGGTTCAACTCCTTTACAACAAAGATATTTTATCATATAATTGTCACCGGATACAAGAGAAAAAGGAGCAAGAACATGAACATACAGATATTCGGAAAATCAAAATGCTTCGACACGAAAAAGGCGGAGCGCTGGTTCAAGGAGCGCAGGATAAAATATCAGCTCATCGATGTCGCAAAATACGGCATGAGCCGCGGCGAGTACGCCTCGGTCAAGAAAGCTGTCGGCGGCATGGACAAATTATTCGACGAGAAGAGCAAGGCATACGAACAGCAGTTCATAAAATACCTCGCGCACGACGAGGACAAAGAGGAGAAGCTCTTTGAGCACCCAGAATTATTCAAAACCCCGATAGTCCGAAACGGCAAGCAGGCAACGGTCGGCTACTGCCCAGAGATATGGAAAGATTGGGAATAATTTCGTTCGCACTCAAAGCAATTAGTGAACAGTGAATAGTGAAAAAATGCGCAGTATAATCAGATATCATCAACCCGCGAACTTTGCACAGATTTATTGATAAGCAACTTGTAGGGTGCGGCGACCCGACGCACCGATGCCGCAGGGCGGCACAAAATGAAGTTATAAAAAGTATTTTTTTAATTTACCAACTTTCACGCTTCTAATTTTCACGAAAGGAGACCCGATATGCCAAACAGAATCTGGCTCTGCGGCGACACGCATATGCATTCTTCAATCAGCGACGGAAAATACACGCCCGACGAGCTCGTTGAAAAATGCAAGACTAAGGGTCTCGACTGGATAATAATCACCGACCACAACAAAAACGCGGTCGGCGACAAAAGCTATTATTCAGAAAATCTGCTCGTCATTCCCGGCGCCGAATACACCGGGCGAAACGGGCACATGAATATATTCGGGAGCGGGCTGCCCGAATTCGACGGCACGCGCCCGGAGAAATACGAACAGTATCTTTCAATGTCCGCGCTCGCTCATTCAAACGGATGCACGGTGTCGGTGAACCATTTGTTTTGCAGCCGCTTCGGCTGGAGGATGCCGCTCGAAGATTTTCCGGCGGACTGCGTTGAAATCTGGAACATGTTCATGCATCAGAGCAACATGACCTGCATCGGTTGGTGGGAGCGACAGATCCTCGGCGGCAGGCGAATCGCGGCTCTCGGCGGCAGCGACTATCACCGCGACTACGGCACATCGAATATGCTCGCTTCGCCGACAACATTCGTCTTTGCCGAATCAAACAGCGAAAAAGATATTCTATCAGCCCTGCGCCGCGGCAACTCGTTTATCACGAACTCGCCCGACGCGTCGAGGCTCGTTTTGTCATATAGAGACTGCGTTCAGGGCGACGAAGTTAAATTTGTCCCGGGGATGAAAGTTCATTTGCGCGCCGAAAAACTCAGAAAAAATATGACTCTGCGCGTGTTCAACAACGAAAAAATCATATATGAACACAGAATCGGCGGCGAGTCGAAGCTCGACGAAGATATCTCTATAACAGAAAAAGGCTTTGTCCGCGCGCAGATAACATACCGTCTGCGCGGATTCAGAAAGGCATTTTTCAACATCAAAATGGCTCTATGGAGACCGAAAGAGAAAAATACACCGTATGATACCGCCGTGTGGTGCATAACTAACCCGATGTGGGTAGTGTAGTATTGAACTGAACGATTTTTCATTAGCTGCACCGATAGCGGCAACGATGCATGAGATGCCACACTCAACAAGCTTTAAATATTTTATAACACAAAAAGGAACTGCGCACGGCAGTTCCTTTTTTATTATTCAGATTTTTACTATATATCCGTCCTTGCGCGGGGGACGCGCAGTGGGTTCGGCGGCGGAATAGCCGAGGGCTATCGAGCCGACTCCGCGCAGGGTTTCGGGCAGATTCCACTCGCGCAGTAATCTTTTGCCCTCTTCGCTGTCGAATATCTCGCGCTCTCTGTGAACCCAGACCGAACTCAAACCACAGGCGTGGGCGGCGAGCATCAGATTTTCGAGCACGCAGCTGCCGTCCTCAACAAATGTGTTTGCGCTCGGATCCGCGAGCACAAGAACAACGGTCGGTGCGCCGTAATATGGGTCTTTGTCAACGCCCATTATCGCGGCGTTGAGCTTCGAGAGCTTTTCGCGGTACTTTTTATCGGACACTGCGATTATAACAGGCGACTGGCGGTTCATGCCCGTCGGCGCATAAGTGCCCGCTTCGAGAACTGCGTCGAGCAGATCTTCAGGTATAGAATCAGGCTTGAAGCTGCGCGTGCTGCGGCGGGTTTTTATCATCTCAAGAAAATCTCTGTTCATATTTTTTCCTTCCAAAAAGCTTTCAGGACAGCGTATCAAACCGATACCGCCGCCCTGAAAGCACCTCTATTCATATCTCCTATACTTTCTTTATTCTGACATCCAAATATAGCCAAATTGTGTTCAAATTGTGAACATTTTTTGATTTCAGATAAATTCAAGGAAATATTTATTTATTTTGTCTACTTTAGCTTACTTTTTCTTGGCTTTGGGCAGTATCACGCAAACAAGAATGACGCACACGGCGGCGACCGCCGCGATGATTATCCACTTCGTGTTTGAGGTGTTCTGACCCGTTACGGGAACCATTTCTTCTGCAAAAGCGGTTATTGCCGCCGCAGCGACGCTTATCGCCATCAAAGCCGCCAGAACTATGGCGACCACTCTTGTCCATATTCCTCTCTTCTGCATTTTTATCATCCTTTCGTTCGGGCGTTATTTTACGCCGAGAATTTTTTCGATTGATTCGCCGAGCTTCTCGCCAAGAGCCGAGGAGTGATTTTCGTCCTTGCCGCAGGCGGTTATATATGCCTTGAGCTTCGGCTCGGTGCCGGACGGGCGGACTATGACGCTGTTGCCGTCGGGCAGCTTATATGCGAGAACATTTGACTTCGGCAGGTCTATCTCGCTTGTTTTGCCGCTTATTATATCAACGCGCTCGGACTTTTTGTAGTCGGCGGTCTCGATAACTTTCATGCCCGCTATCTCTTCGGGAGCGTGCTCTCTGAGCGAGGTCATGATGGCGCCCATCTTCTCCATTCCGCTCTCGCCCTCGAAAGTGAAGTTGAGAAGAATATTTTTGTAGTAGCCGTATTTTTCATATATCTCGGTCATCTTCTGGGCGAGGGTCTTGCCCTGAGATTTATAATATGCCGCCATCTCGCAGACGAGCAGGGACGCGACTACCGCATCCTTGTCTCTCGCGTGCAGACCCGAGAGATAACCGTAGCTCTCTTCCATGCCGAGGATGAATCTGTCGCCCTCGTTTTTCTTTTCGAGATCGGTTGCGAATTCGCCGATATATTTGAATCCCGTCAGCACATCGTGTATCGCGCAGCCATAGCTCTCCGCGACGCGGTCAACGAGCGAAGTCGTTACGAACGACTTGACTATCACGGGGTCTTTGGGCAGAGTGCCGGCATTTTTCATCGAAGAAAGAATATACTCGGTCAGCAGAACGCCGACTTCGTTGCCGCTCATGAGCCTGTAATCGTCTCCGGTGTTGACGGCGATGCCGACGCGGTCGCAGTCGGGGTCGGTCGCGAGAAGCAGATCGACATCCTTGCCCTCGGCGAGCTTCAGAGCCTCTTCAAAAGCCTGACGAATCTCAGGGTTCGGATAGGGGCAGGTCGGGAAGTGGCCGTCCGGGTTCTCCTGAGAGGGGACTACCGTAACATCGTCGAAGCCCGCGCGCCTGAGCACCTCGCGGACAGGCTTGTTGCCCGTGCCGTTGAGGGGAGTGTAAATCAGCTTGAGCTTGCCTTTTGAAACGGCGTCGGGATTGACCCTGCGCGAGAGGACACACTCATAGAATGCCTCGTTCACGCTGCTGTCAATAAACTCAATCTTTCCGCTCTTTATGCCCTCGTCGAAGTCCATGGTGCGGACATCGTCAAAGATATCAACTTTTCTGATGCACTCATATGTGGCGTTCGCCTCGGCATCGGTCATCTGATAGCCCTCGTGCGAATAGCACTTGTAGCCGTTGTACTTCGCGGGGTTGTGGCTAGCGGTAATTATTATGCCGGAGCTGCAATGGAGCTTTCTCACGGCGAAAGAGAGCATCGGGGTCGGAACCAATTCGGGATAAATATATACTTTTATTCCGTTTGCGGCGAGCACGCCTGCCGCGCCCTTTGCGAAAACATCCGAGTTGATTCTCGAGTCGTGCGCTATCGCGACGGACGGGGAATCATACTTTGCGTTGAGATAATCCGCCAGACCCTGGGTTGCCTGGTTGACGGTGAAAACATTCATTCTGTTTGTGCCTGCGCCGAGAACTCCGCGCAGACCGCCCGTGCCGAATTCGAGCGCACGGTAAAATCTATCCGATATCTCATCCTCTTTGCCTTCAATGGCGGAAAGTTCGTCATGAAGTTCAGCATTGCCCTCGGTCTTTTTCAGCCAGAGGTCATAGAGATCTTTGATTTCCTGTTTCATTGTTCTGCTCCTTTCGAAAGCCGGTGGCATCGGCTTACTCATATAATATTATAATACCTTTATATCTTTTCATCAACCACTATTTGAGCAAATTTACCATTTGTTTATTTTATCCGGCACATAAATTTATAGTCTTGCCGTCTGTCTTTTATGCGTCATGTGTGGTATAATTAACGGCAGTATTAATAAAGCCATGTAAAAAAATGTTTTTTGCGTTCAATCGGAGATAATACTATGGAGAAAGAAACAAACAGCTTTTCGCAGGGACTGCGCGACGGAATGCCGATATGCTTAGGCTATCTGTCAGTCGCCTTTGCGTTCGGAATATTCACGGTCAGCCACGGACTCACGGCGTGGGAAGCGGTAATGATCTCGATGACAAATGTCACCTCCGCCGGGCAGTTGGCGGCGGTGCCGATAATCGCGGGCGGCGGATCGCTGTTTGAGCTGGCGCTGACGCAGTTTGTTATCAATATGCGCTATTCGCTCATGTCCGTCTCGCTCTCGCAGAAGCTCGGAAAGAGCGTGAGATTGATTGATAGATTTTTAATATCGTTTGTCAATACAGATGAAGTTTTCGCGGTCGCTATCTCAAAAGGCGCGCCGCTCGGCAGAAAATATCTCTACGGACTGACCCTGACTCCCTATCTCGGCTGGAGTCTCGGCACTCTCCTGGGTGCGGTCGCCGGAAATATCCTGCCCGCAATGCTCGTCTCCGCCCTCGGAATCGCGATATATGGAATGTTTATAGCGATAATAGTTCCGCCCGCGAAAAAGAGCCTGCCGACTCTGCTCTGCATCTTGACTGCAATCGCTCTGAGCTGTGCATTTAAATTTATTCCCGTGCTCTCAAAAGTGCCGAGCGGATTCGCTATAATTATCTGCGCCGTTGCGGCGAGCGTGCTGTTTGCGCTCGTGGCCCCGATAAAAGAGGAGCAGACAGAGGAGGTGAGCGCCGATGAATAACTATATTCAGTTTTTCTCGGGTCTTGCCGTCATGGCGGGAGTTACATATCTCGTCAGGATGCTCCCGCTCGTCTTGGTCAAGAAAAAAATAGAAAACAGATTCATAAATTCTTTTCTCTATTATGTCCCATATGCGGTGCTCGCCGTTATGACGGTTCCCGCGATATTTTCATCCACAGCGAGTCTCCCGAGCGCGATAGCGGGCTTTGTTGTGGCTTTGATTCTCGCATATTTCGAGCGAGGTCTGCTGACCGTCGCCGCCGCATCCTGCGCCGCCGTGTTCATAGCGGAGCTGATAATGAAATTCATTCACTGAGGTAATATAAAATGGTACTGCGCGAAGTTTCTAAAATAGATGTAAATTATGTAAAAAAGCTATATAAAGAGGCTTTTCCGATAAGAGAGAGAATGCCTTTTTCGAGGCTTTTAAAATTACAGAAGAATAATATAATAAAAATGTTCGCCGCATATGAAAACGGCAAGCCCTGCGCTCTCGCGATAACCTGCACGGGCAGCAAATCGGTGCTTCTGATGTACCTCGCCGTTGACGGCAACAAGCGCGGTCAGGGACTGGGTTCAAAAATTATCCCCGCCCTGTGCGAGACTTTCCCGCGCCGCAATCTCCTGCTCGAAATAGAAAAACCGGACGAAAACAAGCCGATGACCGTTCGCAGAAAAGAATTTTATCTTCGCTGCGGACTGCGCGAGACGGGGACGGAGATATCTCTCGCCGGAGTTCCGATGGAGATTCTCATAAAGGGCGACGGCGAGTTCGACAAATACGAATATCTCGATATCTACCGCAAACACTTCGGAAGAAAAATGGCGAAGCTGCTGCTGAAAATCAAATAAATTAAGCCGGAAGATTTTTCTTCCGGCTTTAATTTTATATATTTATTGTTTCTTCAATCTGCCCCGCTTCAATCGCCGGCTCTTCGATTTCAATGGTTTTCCTCTTTTTGCTGTTAAACACTTCGTCGAGCTTTTTACACAGTGCATTTATTCTTATCAGCCTGAAAAGCTGTATTCTCAGAAGGTCTATTACTATACATATTATAAATACAGCGAGCGCCATTGCAACCGAGCCGAAAATCATCGCCGCCGTGCCGTGATTGACAAGCGGCATTGCGATATCTTTCATCAGCTTATTGAACACGAGCGGGTGAGTATGTATCAGATAAACTCCGAGAGCGGCGGGGGTTATATAATTTATAAAATTCTCCGTTTTCTTTCCGAATTTCAGCTTCGAGAAGAATATGAAAAGGAAGATTGCGGACAAGACCACAAAAGGCGAGGTATATGTCAGGTAGTTCACCGTGTCGTCCGTGAATATCTTTTTCATCGGATCTTTTAAAAATATATTTAGCGCAAAATTGCATCCGACGGAGATTATATAAAATAACAGTGCACTGTACCATTTCATCTTCGCGCCGACGCCGAATTTTTTCATATACGCGCCGACAAGATACATGACCATGAGCCATATCGGGCTGTAGCCCTCGGAAAATTTGAATCCGTCTTTTCCGATTATAAACGAACCCGTTGTCAGAAGCAGAATAACAGCTATAACCGCAGTGAAGCTCTTCTTGTCTGCCGCCTCTGCGAATTTGTTCATCATCGGGATGAATAAATACATCAGAAAATACGCGGTCATGTACCAATACTGCTTTGAAATTATCGGAGTCAGTGCATAGACTATATTCTGCGCGCTGAAAAATTCGCGGTATATTGATATCATAATCGCAGACAAACCGACGCTGTAGAAAAATATCTCGAACCACAATTCTGTTATCCTCGACGGCTTTATCTTTTTGCCGAGCATAAGATACCCGCTGACGAGTGCGTAGCAGTTGACCGCGCAAAATGCCGCATTCTGCATGAGATAAACCGGATAGTAGCTGCTTGTTCCCGCGGCAGCTCCGGTTATCCCGCCCATTCCCAGAACATGAAGCAAGGCTATCATGAACATGGAAAACAGCTTAAAGAGGTTAATTCCGGTGTTCCTCTTTTTCATTTGTTATCCCCTCACTCAGATATTTGAAAGACTGTCAACATACTCCGTGCGTTTGAGCAGCGTTGACGACGATATCTGTGAAATATAGACGTGCGTTTTTTGGTCTCTGCCGATGCAGACTATAAACGATTTCGGAAGATCGGTGCAGACATTCGTAACGCAGCCGTCCTTTTCGGCCTTCGCGAGATAATCGCGTGTGGCTTTTGAAACAGTCGAAGTGTCGAGGTCAAATATCCCGACTATCTCGTCCATGCTCACGACCTTGTCCTGGCCGAGATGAAGATACATCAGTCTCCCTCCTCATATTTCATTTATACTGCCGTCCGTCATCTCAAACGCTTTGCCCTTCTGCAGCCGCAGCAGCTGGGACGGATCGCAGCAGGTTATGAAAACCTGCCTTTTTCCGAGGCGTTCGAGCAGCAGTTCCTGACGCCCGTCGTCAAGCTCGCTCATAACATCGTCGAGCAGGATTATCGGGCTTTCATCCGTGATTTTTTCGAGTATGTCCGCCTCGGCTAATTTTAATGAGAGGGCACAGGATCTCTGCTGACCCTGCGAGCCGTAGATGCGGGCATTCCTGTTGTTTATAAAAAATGAAAGATCGTCTTTGTGCGGACCGGTGCCTGTAAACTGGCGGCGAATATCGGTCTCGCGATTTTTTTCGAGCTCGTCGAGCATGGTCTGCGCCGCCGATTGTTCGTCAAAATCGGTAGCTTTGCAGAATGTATCATATCTGACCGTCAGCTTTTCGCGCCCGGCGGTTATTCCTGAATAATTTTCCGCAGCCTGCTTTTTTATCATGTCGAGATATTCAAAGCGGTAGCGAAGTATTTTTGCTCCGAGAGCTGACAGCTGTGCGTCCCATGAAAAAAACATATCGGAGCTGATATTCCCGCTCGCCGCAGCCTGACGCAGCAGCGCGTTGCGCTCGGAGAGAGTTTTGATATATTTTGAAAGTATTCCTGCGTAGTTGGGCTTGACAAGGCTTATAGCTATGTCTATAAATTTTCTGCGCTCGCCCGGTCCGTCCTGGACTATAGACAGCGTTGCCGGGGAAAACAGCACCGCCGGGAACTCACCGATGAGTCTTCGCGGAGTGTCTTTATGAACGCCGTTTATCCACACATTCTTTTTATCCGTCAGTTCGAGCCGAGCCGTCTGATCTCTGTCAAATGCAAAAAAGCTTATATCGAGCATACTGCGCTCGCAGTTCTCGCGTATAAGCTGGGAATTTTTCCTCGTCCTGAAGCTGTGGCAGCCGGTGAAGAGCCAGATGCTCTCAATGAGATTCGTCTTGCCCTGTCCGTTTTCGCCGAAGATTATATTTATAAATCTGTCCGGCAAAATTACTGCATTTTCAAGATTGCGGAAATCTTTTGCATTGTGCTGTGTTACATACATATCAGATAACTTTGTATATTTTATGTTCAAACTCAGCCGTATCTCCCGGACGGAGCTTCTTGCCGCGCGAAGTACAGACTTCGCCGTTGACTTTCACTTCTCCGTCCTGGATAACGAACTTTGCGTGTCCGCCGGTCACAACTGCGTCGCAGAGCTTCAGAAAAGCGTCGAGGCGGATAAACTCGGTGTCTATCTTTTTCTCCGTGACCGGTTTCTCTTTTATTCTGACTTTGAGTTTTTTAACCATTTCTATCCTTCTTACTCAGTCTTTATTCTAACGGGCAGCACGAGGAACAGGAAGCTGTCACCCTCGGGCGGAAGGATTATTATCGGCGAAACGGGGCCGTTAAGCTTGAAATTGACTTCGTCTGTATCCGCAACGCGCAGAGCGTCGGTCAGATACTTATTATTGAAGCCTATTTCAACATCGTCGCCGTCTATCTCGGCCGAGACGCTGTCGCTCGCAGTACCGAGCGAGGTGACGCTCGAGAGTCTTATCATATTGTCGGCGAAAACACACTTGATGGGGCTCTTGTACTTCTCGCTGATAATGAGCGAAGCGCGGTCGATCGAATTTATCATGTCGCGGGTGTTGACTCTGACTCTTGTTGTGCATTTTGGCGGAATAGCGGATTCGTAATTTAAGAATTCGCCCTCAAGAAGTCTCGAAACGACGCTGTAAGAGCCGATTTCAAAGACAATATGTCTCTTGCCGACTCCGAGCGAGATAGTTCCGTCATCGTCGTTCATCAATTTCATTATTTCAGAAAGCGTCTTCGCGGGGACTATAAACGAGATATCATCGCCGGAATAATCTATATTCTCTTTTCTGACGGCGAGTCTGAATCCGTCGATTGCAATGAGCTTCAGTATATTGCCGCTGATATCAAACTTGACGCCTGTATGAACGATCTTGCTGTCGTTAACTGCGACGGCGAATATAGTCTGCCTGACCATATCTTTTAAAACGCCCTGATTGATAACAATAGGATATCCGCCGGAGACTGACGGGAGCTCGGGATATTCCTCAGCGCTCATGCCGATAAGCGAATATTTTGCGTTGCCGCTGACGATGCTTGCAAGAAGTCTCGCATCGGACTCAAAGCGCACGCTCTCGCCGGGGAGCTTGCGCATAATGTCGCAGAGAATGCGGGCGTTGATAATTATCGAGCCTTCCTCTTCGACTGTCGCCTTTATTGCGGTATTTATGCCGAGTTCAAGGTCATAGCCCGTGAGAATAAGCTGACCGCTGACTGCTTTTATGAGAATACCTTCTACTGCGGGTATCGATGTTTTTGTCGATACTGCTCTCTGCACGTTGAGGCAAGCCTCGGAGAGCTCCGCTGTGCCGCAAACAAATTTCATGAAAGATCCTCCCTGTCTGTGAATAAATAAATATTATATTTAGTAGTAGTAGTAGAGGGTGTTGAAAGTGAGGAAAAGTGCCTCTGTCCCTTTACTGTCAATGAAACCGCGATTTTGAGTTTTCCACATCGTATGAGGAAAGATTTTACTTTTCCACACCCTTAAAAACACCAATGTGGAAAATGTGGAAAACCGGTATGTGGAAAACTAAAAGAATGTGGAAAACTTTTCTTTTTATTAAAGCTCTTTTCTGCCCTCGATAGCCTTTGTGAGAGTGAAATTATCGGCATATTCAAGATCCGCGCCGACGGGGATTCCGTAAGCAAGGCGCGATACTTTCACTCCGAGCGGCTTTACGAGCCTTGAGATAAACAGAGCCGTGACATCGCCCTCGGCTGTAGGATTAGTAGCCATGATAAGCTCTTTTACTTCGCCGTCGCCAAGTCTGTTGACAAGCTCTTTTATGCAGAGATCATCGGGACCGACTCCGTTCATCGGGGATATCAGCCCGTGGAGAACGTGATATACTCCGCCGAACTCGTGCGTGCGCTCGATAGCCATGACTGCTTTCGGGTCTTCGACAACGCAGATAACGCTCTTATCCCTCGACGGGCTCTTGCATATAGGGCAGAGCTCCGCGTCGGTTAAGTCACAGCATATTGGGCAGCGGTGAATTTTTGTTTTAGCCTCAACTATCGTGTCGGCAAATTCTTTTGCCTGCTCGTCCGTCATCGAAAGAATATGATATGCGAGCCTCTGAGCATTTTTTCTGCCGATTCCCGGCAGGCGCTCAAACTGCTCTATCAATCTCGCGAGCGGAGCGGCATTGTTCTGCGCCATATCAGAAAAGTCCGGGGATGGAAAGTCCGCCCTTGGCGCGCTCCATGCCCTGCTCCATAGCGTCGTTAGCCTTGCGCACGCTCTCGTTGAAAGCGGCGATTATCAGATCCTCGAGCATCTCCGGCTCTTCGGGGTCGATTATCTCGGGAGCCATTTTTATGGAAACAGCCTCATGGCGTCCGTTGACGGTCACTTCAACAGCTCCGCCGCCTGCGCTCGCGGTGAACTCGGTCTCTTCGACCTCCTGCTGGACGCGGGCCATCTCCTCCTGCATCTCCTGAATTTTCTTCATCATATTTGCACTGCCGCCCTGCTGGGCGCCGGGGATTCTTGCTTTCATGATTATTTCTCCTTACTTCAACTGTTTTTGAAATCGTTTATTTTTTTTATAAGCCCTTCGAGCGGGTCTTTGCCGCTATGCTGTTCGGGGGCTTTATAAAGACCTATTTTATATCGTTTGCCGGTGACTGCGAAAATCGCTTTCATTAAGAGTACTGCGTGGGTGTCCTGCTTGATGAAAGACGAGAGCGCGGGATTCTCGCTCTTTATAAGAATAAAGTTGTCGCGCTCATATCCGCTCGCGCCGTTGAGTATTCCGTGGAGCGGCGCATCGACTTTCTGAAGCTCGTCCATGACCTCCGCCCAGCGGGAGAACTGAACTGTCTCGCCGTTCGTGCCCTCGGGTGAGGGTGCGGGAGCGTGATGTTCAATAGGAGCTTCCGCTTTCGGCTCTGGAGTCTTTTCTGTTATGACAGCTTTCTGCGGCTCGGGAACGGCTGTTTTAATTTGTTCGGGAGCTTTCGGCTTATTTTCAACGGGCACAGCACTGCTTACCGCCGTGAAGCTGCCGGAAGCCAATTTCGCTTCGAGCGCGGATATTCTTCTGAGCAGAGCGTCGTTTTCCGAATCGAGCGACTCGGAGCAGAGCTTCACGAACGCCATTTCGAGCGGTATTCTCTTGTTAGACGAGCGCTTTATCTGCGAGAATGTGTCTTCGATAATATTTAAATCATAGAGAAGCTCTTCGAGCGGCAGTTTTTCCGCGAGAGCTTTCAAAGATTTCAGTTCATCGTCTGTAGCTATCAGAATGCTGTCCGCATTTTTGACCGTTTTGACTATCATTAAGTCACGCAGATGAAACATGAACTCGGAGCAGAGACGCTCCATATCGCAGGAGTTCATGTGCAGCTCGTTAATTATTCCGAGAGCGGAAGCGCAGTCTTTTTTGATTATGCATTCGGACAGGCGCATCAGATAGTCGCGCCCTGCGAGTCCCGCGCTCTTTGTAACGACTTCGCTCGTTATATGTTCGTCGACGGCGCAGCATCTGTCGAGCAGCGAGAGTGCATCACGCAGCGCTCCGTCGGCGACTTTCGCTATCAGAGCGGCAGCGTCCTCGTCGAGAGTGATATTCTCATGCTCGGCGACATATTGGAGTCTCGCGCAGATATCCTCGGGCGTTATTCTTTTGAAATCAAATCTCTGGCAGCGTGAAAGAATAGTCGCGGGGAGCTTGTGGACTTCTGTAGTAGCGAGGATAAATATAACATGCTCCGGCGGCTCTTCGAGAATTTTCAGAAGAGCGTTGAACGCGCCGGTCGAGAGCATATGCACCTCGTCTATAATATAGACTCTGTACTTTGCTTTGACAGGCGTGAAATTCGCTTCGTCGCGAAGATCGCGGATATTGTCGACGCCGTTGTTTGAAGCGGCGTCTATCTCAATAACATCAAGCACCGAGCCGTTGTCGATGCCGCGGCATATCTCGCACTCGTTGCAGGGGTCGCCGTCATGCGGTGAGAGACAGTTGACCGCCTTTGAAAGAATCTTCGCACAGGTGGTCTTGCCCGTTCCGCGCGAGCCGGTGAACAGATAGGCGTGGGCGACCCTGCCGCTGACGAGCTCATTCTTGAGCGTTGCGGTTATATGGGGCTGACCGTAGACCTCTTCAAAAGTCTGCGGACGCCATTTTCTGTAGAGCACGCGGTACATAACAGACCGTCCTTTAAAAATACTTTTTGATAAAAACAAAAACGAGCCTTTATCTTGGTCATGCGGCGGGCAGGCGGACTGTGGCGCACAGTGCAGACCGCTTAATGCTGCTCGGTTCCCCGCCTGACATGGTTCACGGCGCCCCGCCGCACAGGACCCGCCACGCCACATGACCAAAACAAAGCCTCGCTTAAGATGCTTATCAGGTTACTAAGATATTATAATATATATTTGAATCAATTACAAGTGCTATATACTATAATAATATGCAAAATTT
>OLVV01000373.1_pt1 | contig 26047 bp, 29 predicted proteins | sample 1673581 | NCBI WGS metagenome assembly OLVV01 (sample SAMEA103958116, study PRJEB25191) | human gut metagenome | biome: human-associated habitat [ENVO:00009003]; feature: intestine environment [ENVO:2100002]; material: feces | place: Germany | collected 2013/2015
TATACCGAATTGGTATTCTATTATTATGGTCAATCATCTTATGATAACTTGATATGGCAGTTGCAAATGCTGACTAACCATCAGCTAACACAGCTACAGATATTGAATAAAATAGAATTTATTGATTGCTTAAAGTGAGAAACTAATAAGGCGGTCCCATCCCGCACAATCATGGCGCAGACCTTTGATGGTCCGTCAACCTTATAGCGCAGCGGTTCTGAGCACCGAGTAGGGCGGTTTCCCTCTTCTTCCCTGAGGGGAGAAGACCGAGATGAGAGGTGGAGCCTTCTTTAATGGTAAAGAAGGACGGGTTGATTTTAGAAAATTCAGTACCATCATGTAACTGCAGTAGATGTAATCCCAGAGAAGGTGGAGAAACTCAACAATAAGATTTCTCCAATCCAGGACGATTACATCAAAAAGTATTTGGCAGAGAATCCATATCATGGTGACACCATCCGATGCCCTGGTCATTAATACAGCCTCTGCACCTTATTTCCACAAGATGAGGCTGGTAACACCAAAGTAGGCAAGGATATCCGCTTGTCTGCTCATAGAAAGAGAAACAGAGAATTAAAGAATTTGAAAAATACAATAATAATGAATGTAATTAAAACAGAAATAGATGGCGTTCTCATTATTGAGCCACGCCTCTTCCGCGACTCTCGCGGCTACTTCTTCGAGAGCTTCAGCGAGCGAGAGTTTGAAGAGAAGGTTGCCCCCATCCTGGGACACAGTGTTCACTTCTGCCAAGACAACGAGTCTATGAGCAGCTATGGCGTGATGCGAGGCCTGCACTTCCAGTGCCCACCATATACCCAGAGTAAGTTGGTACGCTGCGTAAAAGGCAGAGTGCTTGATGTTGCAGTGGACATTCGCAAAGGCTCCCCTACTTACGGCAAGCATGTGGCAGTAGAACTGACAGAAGACAATCATCGTCAGTTCTTCATCCCAAAGGGCTTTGCCCATGGTTTTGCCGTTCTCTCAGAAACAGCCGTCTTCCAGTACAAGTGTGACAACTTCTATCATCCAGAGGCAGATGGAGGTATTTCTATCCTTGATGATAGCCTCGGTATTGATTGGAAGATACCTACAGAACATGCCAATCTCTCAGAGAAAGATACGAAGCATGCAATGTTGAAGGACTTCGATTCTCCATTCGATATCAACGTGGATTTATACAAATAGGCACCTGATGCCAGATAAAGAACTTTTAGAGCAAATGCTCTCGATTATAAAATCGTGGGGGATGCTTTATTGGTGATATAAAGCATTATACCTTGATGACAGAGGAATTTTTAGTTAAGTCTGTTTAAAAATCGAAAATGTTCAAATTCTTAAAATACTCTGCATCCCCCAGTAAACACTCGGGATAGAGTTATTTTGTCATAGGTGTTGAATGCTTACAGTATTAGTAACAAATTTGATAATCGTCTCTTTTAATGGGACACCAGTAAAATTATTATGAATATAGCATTATTAACAGCAGCGGGTTCTGGTTCTCGTATGGGACAGGATATTCCGAAACAATTTATGAATATTGATGACTGTCCTGTCATCATATACACTATGCAGGCTTTTCAGCATCATCCGCAAATAGATGCCATCGCCGTTATATGTTTGCAGGGTTGGGAAGTTGTATTGAAGGCTTATGCCAGCCAATATGGTATAACCAAACTTGAATACATTTTCCCAGGAGGTGATAGTAATTTCCACTCTATACGTAATGGATTGCTTGGTTTGCAAAAATGTGGTATTTCTGATGATGATATAATCGTTATCCAAGATGGCGTTAGACCTTTGGTATCAGAGGACATTATTTCAAGAAATATTGAGACTTGTAAGAAATATGGTTATGCAGTGACAGGCCTTTTGTGTAAAGAGGTTATCATGGAATATCATGCAGATGAAAATAATCTCAGCTATTTGCCGATACCTCGTGAACGATTAGTAAGAACACAGACTCCACACACTTATAAATTGGGAACGATTCTGAAAGCTCAACAGACAGCAATTGACAATAAATTGGAAGATTCTGCTGCATCATGTCAGTTGGTGGCCCAAATAGGTATCAATAACCAGCATTTAGTTTTAGGTTCAGAGAAAAATGGCCTGAAACTTACCAATGTAGAGGATATAGAGCTATTTAAAGCTCTAAAACATGTATCAAAAGCGGCATGGTTGAAATGATGAAGAACTACGATTATATACCATTCGAGAAACTCAATGGTAAGAACATTCTGATAACAGGTGCTTGTGGCTTGATAGGTAGTGCCATTATTGATTTCCTCATTGAAAACAAGATGGAATGCAATGTTTATGCGATGGCTCGCAATCGAAACAAGGCCCAAAAATGCTTTGCTAAGTATTTGGATAATCCTCTTTTACATATTGTTGAAGGAGATGTAAATGTTCCGATAAAAGGAAACATAGTTTTCCATTATATAATTAATGCAGCCAGTAATGCAAATCCTAATGCTTACGCTTTGGATCCAGTAGGAACCATGTGGACAAATATTAATGGTACCAAGAATCTTCTTGATTATGGTAGGAAGCATAGTTTGGAACGTTTTCTGTATGTCTCTTCTGGTGAAGTATATGGAAATGGTGATGTGGATAATTGGAAAGAATCGGATAGTGGATATGTGGATTGCATGACTTTGCGCTCTTGCTATCCAACTTCCAAACGTGCAGCTGAAACGTTATGTGTAGCTTATAGCCACCAATATAACATTGAGGCTGTTGTGGCTCGCCCATGTCATACGTTCGGGCCACATTTTACGGATAATGATACTCGTGCTTATGCTCAGTTTGTTCGCAATGCCAGGAATCATGAGGATATTGTATTAAAAAGCAGAGGAGAACAATACCGTTCTTGGCTTTATGTGAAGGATTGCGCATCAGCGATATTGACAATTTTGTTGAAAGGTCTAAATGAAGAGGCTTATAATGTAGCTGATGTTAATTCGTGTGTCACGATTCGTGAATTGGCAGAGACGATAGCACATATAGGCGGAAGTAAGGTTGTCTTTGATTTGCCATCTGAAGTGGAAAGACAAGGATTCTCTGTAATTCGTAAGGCCGTGTTTGATACAAGCAAGCTTGAAGCCTTGGAATGGATTCCGCAATATAAACTGCAAGAAGCACTAGTTGAAACCATAAAAGGATAAGTATGTTAGGAAAAATCAAAAGAATCATAGACTTCTTTTCTACTGTCAATATAATCAAGACTGTTTATTTGAATTTTAAGGTCTTTCCTATAAGCATAGCTAAGGAACTTCCTGTCTATGTTGGAAAGAAAGTAGATATAAACGAAATTCATAAAGGGAGTATTGAATTTCAAAAGGGTGTGGAGATAAGGAAAGGAATGGTAAGTCTTGGCATTTGCCTACATCCTATGATTTCCAATAAAGGTCTTACAACCCTATTGCGTATTACCAAGTTTGGAAAGCTCGTATTGGGGAAAGATGTCAAGATATATTCAGGATGCTCAATTATAGTAACTTATGAGGGGGTGCTCAATATTGGCAGCGATTTCTTGATGAACCAAAAAAGCAGATTATATTGTGCAAATTCAGTCAACATCGGAAGCCACGTTAGAATTGGATGGGAGACTCAAATATATGACTCCAATTTTCATTTTACCTACGATGGTGTTAATCATTTAATAGGCAATGCACTTGGCTCTGTACGTTTGGGAAACAATGTCTGGATTGGCAATCGCTGCACTGTAGCCAAAGGGGCCTCGTTGTCAGACTATACCATAATCGGAAGCAATTCCCTCGTTTCAAAGAAACTTGAAAATGATTTCGAGGGGGGGGGTGGCATTTGGGTCGGAATGCCTGTTTGTCTGAAAAGAGAAGGTTTTTATAGAATATTAGATAACAAAATACAAGCCGAACTATTTTCATATTTTCAGAAAGAAGGAGCGCATAAGAAAGTTCGGAGTGTTTCGCTTTCTGATGAGGATTTGAAAAAGTGCTTGAATCACATATAAGTTATGTCACAAGATAACACAAAAAAGAAATCAGTCAAAGGAACCATTTGGAGTTTTATAGACAACTTTATGACAATAGGTTGCTCTTTTGTCATAGGTGTTGTATTAGCGAGACTTCTTTCACCATCTGATTATGGTACAGTCGGAGTGTTAAGTATATTTCTATCACTTGCTAACGTCTTTGTTGATTGTGGGTTTGGAACTGCAATCATCAGAAAAAAAGAAAGAACACAAGAGGATATGTCAACCGCATTTTACTTTAATGTAGGATTAGGAATATTTGTATATCTTGTATTGTTTCTCATATCACCATTAGTGGCAGACTTCTTCAGAATGCCAATTTTGAAAGTCTTGCTTAGGGTATTAGCTTTGTGCGTGTTCTTTAATTCTTTATCAATAGTTCAGACAGCTCAGTTTACAGCGAACTTAAAGATAAAAACAATAGCTGCCGTAAATGTTTGTACACAGATACCAATGGGACTTGTTGGTATTTATTTTGCCTACAAAGGATTTGGAGTATGGACTTTAGTTATTCAGCAAGTGGGAAGTTCGTTTTTTAAGACATTATTACTATGGGTACTTTCCAAATGGAGACCATCGTTAGTGTTTAACAAGGAGTCTTTTCATTACCTTTTCAATTTCGGTTGGAAATTGTTAAGTGCCAATTTGATAGGAGCGTTTTTCAATGAGATTTACTCTTTTTTCATAGGCCGTTTCTTGGGCGCAAGCAAGTTGGGCTTTTATTCGAAAGCGAATAATTTAGCCACGCAGCCAAGAAGCATCTTGACAAATGTCATTAACAGAGTGGTTCTTCCTATCATGGTGGAAACACAGGGAGATACAAATAAAGTTCGTTCCGTTTACTCACGGCTCATCCAAATGGTTTGTTTTGTTGTGTTTCCTGTATATTTTCTCTTAATAGCAGTCGCTCGCCCTTTAATACTCATCCTTTGGACATCCAAGTGGGAGGCAACAATAACGCTATTCATGATTTGCTGCGCAGGTTTTTGTTGGGGACCAATAAGCCAATTAAACTTTAGTCTCCTTCAATTGTTGAATCGTACAGACTTGACATTAAAATTAGAGTTCTTCAAAAAGCCAATCTGTCTGATGTTACTTTTATGCGGTGCTCCGTTTGGCTTAACAGGTGTAGTTGTCAGTTGTAGTGTTTATAACGTTGTAGCGGCTATTGTAAATATGAATCCTACCAAAAGTCTTCTTGACTATGGTTATTGGCTTCAATTTAAGGATATTTTGAAATATTTAGGTATTGCAGTATGCGCTTTTGGAGTTTCTTACATCAGCTGTTGCTTAATAGATAATAATATTTTGTCATTATTGATAGGAACAATTGTGTATGCAGCTATTTATCTGCCTATTTGTTATGTGTGCAAGCTAGCTGCTTTTAATGATTTCAAAAACATTATTTTAAAGAAATGAGAAAGATGATAGAAAATATGAGTTTTAAAAGAATAAAACATTCTATTGTATGGCGAGTTTCAAAATGGAAATGGGCTTTATTACATAAGTTATTGTTCCGTCTTGTACCTATTTGCCAGAATAAGGTTTGTGTAATCAGTTGGGGAGGCAAATATTTTAATTGCAATCCTAAAGCTATTGCAACTTATATTGCCAGTCACAATTGCAACAATCTACATGTAGTAGCGGTCGTGAACAATCCAATACAGTACAAAGCATCCTATCCTAACATTAAGTTCGTTAAGACAAAATCCTTCGGGCATTTGATAGCACAACTATCATGTAAGTTCTTTATAGCCAACATTCGTATGACTGATTTTCAAAAGAAGCAAGGGCAAATATATATACAGACTTGGCATGGAATGGGACCAAAAAAATCAGAGAAAGATAGTCTTAATTCATTGTCAGAAGTATATATAAAGGAGGCAATCAATGACTGCAATCAAACGGACATCATGCTTAGTGGTTCTGAATGGCAAACGGATTGGATTAAGAATTCAACCTGGTACGAGGGTAAAATATTGGAAATAGGAACTCCACGTGACGATTGTTTTTTTAGCAAAGATGAATATCAAGAGAATAAAAGCAGAGTGTATTCGACTTATGGCATAGATTCGTCTGTAAAAATTATCCTTTATGCGCCAACCTTCAGATCTCTTGGAGAAATAGCTCAAAATAGCATTGATATAGATACATTGCTAAATACTTTTTCTAGGAAGTTTGGAGGTAAGTATGTCCTGCTACTTAGACTTCATCCTAATGTAGCCAATCAACCCTTACCAGAAAGTTATGCAAAATTTCTTTCAACGAAGGTTTTTAATGCAACCACCTATCCTGAGATGCAAGATCTTCTTTGTTCTTCTGATGTGCTAATTACAGATTTCTCTTCTGTTTCCACCGAGTTCGTCATGCAAGACAAACCTTGTTTTTTGTATATCCCAGATTATAAAACTTATGATAGAGGCTTGTATTTCCAGCCAGAAGAGATGCCATTCCCTTATAGTTTTGACAACGAGCAACTATTCAAAAGCATCCAGATGTTTGATGAAGTAAGTTACAAAGGAAAAGTAAAGGCATACAAGACATTAATAGGTATGCAAGAAAAGGGGTGTGCATGTGAAAAATTAGCGAGATCTTTGATGTAAGCATAAACGATATAGATGGTCTGCGTTTTAATGTAAATTACAATTTCTGGTTTGAAAGTCTCTAACCAATAGAACTAAAATAATTATGTACAATTCAAAAAATAACACATCATTAAAGCCATTATACTTTATTATATTTTTATCTCTGTTATTATCCCCATATTTATCTTTTGGTGATTTTGGTATATCGATAATTATTATAATAGTTATTTTACGTTATGGCAAAGTGAATTTCTATTCAACATATAGGAACTTCATTAGATGTTTTTGTTTAGTGTACATGCTATGTATGCTTAATAGTATAGTGTATTCCGTGTTTGGAGTAATGGAATTAAAGTATGCTTTAAGAGGTATATCTACAAGTATTAATTCCATATTATTCTTTTTAATGTCATTCGTGTTTTTATTGCAATATAAGAAAAAATTATTCGACTATTTGAGCATTTCATTTTTGTTGGCATATTCAATAGTTGTCTTTAACGCCTTTATTGAATTTGGTTTTTCAGAAGTGTTAGATTCTGTTTTTACAATATTTTCTAATGGCGTTCAATCGACAGGAATTGAGACAGATAGTGTCTTAGAAACAGCTCATGGCATACTTTTAACAACCCCTTTATTGGCTATTATTTATATTTATTCTTATTTAGAAAAAAAAGAAAGGAGATTATTAGTGTTGGGTGGTTTGTTGTTGATAGTTTCATTAATGGCTTATAAAAGAATTGCTATAGGAGCAATGTTTGTTATTGCAATATTATATTTGTTGAGAAAAAAAATCAATTCATTTTTAATTGTATTAAGTGGTTTGATTTCTATTTCTTTAATGTTATTTTTTATTGCTATAATAAAGAATGATTTTATATATGAACTATGTTATGTATATGATATAGATTTAATGTTTAGAGATAAGTTATGGCCTGCTTTTAGTAATTATTATGATTTTAGCATTAATTTTTATGGTCAAGGATGGGATTTTATAACCAAATTTTTACAAGAAAATAATCAACGTATTTTTGGCAATAATATAGGTGGCTTACACAATGATATTCTTAAGATATATATAGATTTCGGCTTTATAGGTTCAATTATTTATTGGTCATTTTTCCTCATTCTCATTCCTCTTAATTTATTAAAGAAGGGTGAAAAAGATGCTGCTTTTTTTTATTGGCTTTGCCAGATATATTTTATCATAATTTATACAACAGATAATGCACTTATATATTTGCCATCTCAGTTGGCTGCAAATGTTATTCCTTTAGTGCATTTGAAAAAAATGAAATGTTAATATGAATGATTCTATGCTTTTATCAATTTGTGTTCCAATTTATGGAACAGAAAAATACATTGAACGATGTGCTCGTTCTCTTTTTGAGCAAGATATTCAAGAGGTAGAGTATATCTTTGTGAATGATTGTACAAAAGATGCGGCTATAGACGTTTTAAAGAATGTTGTTGCAGATTATCCTAATGTACGGTCTCGTGTAAAAATTATCAATCATGAGACAAATAAGGGACTTGCTGGTGCAAGATTGACTGGTTTGCAAAATGCAACAGGAGAGTATGTATGGTGTATTGATAGTGATGATTATGTAGATAAAATAGCTATTGAGGTTTTGTTTCCATATATGTTGGATAACTATGATTTTATTTCGTTCAATTATTTTTTGAATGATGGTCAAACTTTGACGAAGTTTTTGTCAAAATCGTTAAGTGTGAAAAACTTATTGATGAATAGAATTCCGCCTTCTATATGGAAATGTGTAGTAAAGAAAGATTTATATGTTAATAATGATATATGGCCTGTAGTTGGTATAAATGTATCTGAAGATTATCTTTTGACCGCCAGATTAATTTTGGTAGCTCAAAAGAAAATTCTACTTGGTAAAGAGTTTTTGTATTATTATAATGTATCAAATCTCGATTCGTATATGAATAACATGAAAGAATCTAGTTTTGAGAACTGTGTAGATTCTGCTTTGATTATATATGATTTTTATCGAAATAAAGAAAAATTATTTTTGTATAAAAAACAGTTAGCTTATATGCTTGCCGTGAATTATATGCGATTAATTAAAGTGAATCCATATAATACAAGATGTTCTAAATTAGCTCATCTCATTGGCGAGTTGAATAAAACTTATTTGATGGTGGCAAAAAGTTGCTTAAGTTTATCACATAAAATGACTATCTTACGGTTATTAACCCATATATAAATACTGTGTTGTTATGATGGAAAATAAGATTAAAGTATCTGTTATAATACCTGTCTTTAATGTAGAAAAATATCTTTCAGTATGTGTTAATTCCGTACTTAATCAAACATTAAAAGATATTGAGATAATTCTTGTAGATGATGAGTCTCCTGACAATTGTCCACAAATGTGTGATGATTATGCTAAGGCTGATTCAAGAGTTAAGGTTATTCATAAGAAAAATGGAGGGTTAGGACTCGCACGCAATTCTGGAAAGGAAATCGCAACAGGCGAGTATGTTACGTTCTTGGATTCTGATGATTATGTGGATTTAACAGCTTATGAACATCTATATAATATAGCCAAGCAAAATGACTTAGACATGCTCCGTTATGGTTTGGATCGTTTTGAGGTGGAAGGATGTTTGCAAGAACACAATGATGATGATAATGTGCAAATTATTGATAGTGTGCCCCTAATAAAGCAACTTGCTCTTTGCATATTTTCTGAACCTCTTTTTAAAGAACAAGAAAATTTATTCTCAGGAGGGAGTGTTTGCGTTGTTCTGTTTAAGAATAAGTTTCTGAAGGATAATCAATTGATGTTTGGTAGTGAAAGAAAAATATTGAGCGAAGATTTTGTATTTACTCATCAATGTTATCAATATGTAAAGAGAATAGGTAACATACCTCACACTTATTATCATTATCGTTTTAATCCTAACTCTATTACAACGATTGTAGATGTTGGGAAAATGGATAAAGTGTATGAGTTTTGTGACTATTTTACAAAAATATACAAGGCTGATGGATTTACTGATGAAATTTCAACTGTTTATCCTATGGGCTATTATCTTTCGGCGATGAGAGCTCAAGCTAAGTTAGTATTACTTTCGGATTTGCCGCTTAAAAAGAAAAAGGAATGGTTTAACTATGTTAGAAATCATTCTTATACCAAACTGATTGATCAGCGGTATCCATTGAATAAAATGACATTATTTCAGCGAATTCATTTTTATGTCTTTTATCACAATCATTTTATCACCTTACTTTCCTTAGTGAAAGTTTTTAAATTACTTAAAAAGAAATGATATATTTGTTGTTTGATAATCCTAATGATAAAGAGAAAGTTTCTTTTATAACAAATAGTTTTAGTTTTGAGATAAAAGAGATATACTCTCCCAAATGGGACAAACTTATAATCGGGTGGATAATTGGCAGCTTAACTATCTTAAAGTTGAGTAAAAGTAATGATACGATTATCTGCTGGTATGATTTTCAGGCCGTACTTTGTTATTGGCTCGCTAAACTTTCTTTTAGACAAAGGAAAATCGTTTGTATCAACCTCTTGTTGAAAGATAAAGTTTCAACGAAAAACAAAATCGTGGCATGGCTTTATAAGAAGGCTTTGAAGAGCAAACATTTTGTTGCAAGTGTAACATCTGTGGAATATGGGATTCACTTGAAGAAGCGACTCGGAATTAATAAGGAGCTGTTTTTACTTCATGATGTCTTTCATGAAGATTATAAGGTCAACGACTCCTTGGATGTTTGCCCTAATACAGTTTTCTGTGGTGGTCGAAATGGTCGTGATTGGAAATTTATGATCGAAGTGGCGAAGGCAATGCCTCATGTCCAGTTTCATTTGGTGATGCCAAAAGTGACTTATGATGAATATCAACATGAATTACCAAGTAATGTGGTAGCTAGGTATAATATCCCTATGGAAGATTTTATGAAAGAAATGTGTTCTTGTGAGATTGTAGCTTTGCCTTTAGACACAGATGCTCCTGCTGGTTTGATAGTTTTATTCCAGGCTGCAGCCAATATGAAGTATATTATAACAACTGATACTATGACGACAAGAGAGTATCTTTCTGATGGTAGAGGTTGTTTGTTGCCAAATGATGTTGATGTTTGGAAGAAGGCAATAAATGAGAAACTTGGAAAATCTAAGCCTAATACTATGGCTTCAGAGAAATTATTGAACTTCTTGGAAGCGGAATGTTCTGAGGAGAAATTTGTTGAAGGTGTTGAATTAATGATTAATAAATTTGAAAAATGATATATATAGTTGCACATAAAGAGTTTTCTTTACCACAAGTTGATAAATCTTATGTCCCTATATTTGTAGGGGGGCAGATTCGTAATAGAGCAATAGAATTGAATGCTTTATATGATAAGAAGAATGGAACTTTTATAGCAGATAAAAATCCAAACTATTGTGAACTTACGGCACTCTATTGGATATGGAAGAATGATCATTCAAGTGAGTACATAGGATTGAATCACTACCGTAGATACTTTATAAACACGAAAGGGATTATTATCACAAAACAAGAGTATGATAAGATTCTAAAGGAGTATGATTTGATTGCTACGACTCCAATAAAATTTAAAGATTCGGTGAGAATCAATTATTTTAAGACAACAGGTTATGTTAAGGATATCCAGCTGATGGAGAAAGTAATTGGCAAGTTATATCCTGAATATTCTGATACATTGAAGAAGTTTCTTGATGGGCATTTAATGTCTTATGCAAATATGTTTATTATGCCTCAAGGATTATTTCCATCGTACGCTAAGTGGTTGTTTGACATATTGTTTGAAATGGAAAAGTATGAAGATATGACTGGATACACTATACAGGAAAAAAGACTTTATGGTTATCTGGGCGAATTGTTACTGAATGTGTGGATTTTGAAGAATGGTTTAAAGTGCAAACATTTGGATATTTGTAATATTGAAAATGAAAGTGCATCCGCATGTCACGTTTTGAAGGCAAAACTTATTCTAAAATTGAAGAACATGGTAAAATATGTTCTTTATTTCCCTTCTGGGATACCTTATCGTAGACGTAAAACCTTATAAATGTGTATCGTATGAAACAATTTGATTATCTTATTGTTGGCTCTGGTTTATTTGGAGCAACGTTTGCTTATTGTGCTCATAAGCAGGGCAAGAAATGTTTGGTGATAGACAAACGAACTCACTTGGGTGGTAACATCTATTGCGAGAATATAGAAGGTATAAATGTGCATAAATATGGTGCTCATATTTTCCATACTTCCAACAAGAAAGTGTGGGATTTTGTCAACTCCATAGTGGAGTTTAACCGTTATACCAATTCGCCAGTTGCTAATTATAAGGGAAAACTCTATAATCTGCCTTTCAATATGAACACTTTCTACCAAATGTGGGGAGTGACCACTCCTGAAGAGGCACAAGCTAAGTTAGATGAGCAGAAAGCAGAAGCTATGGCTCGTATGAAGTCTGATGGTATAACAGAACCCCGTAATCTAGAGGAGCAGGCTCAGGTATTGATAGGTAAGGATATTTACGAACGTCTTATCAAAGGCTATACCGAGAAACAGTAGGGCAGAATGTGTACAGAACTTCCTGCTTTCATTATCAAACGTTTGCCTGTTCGTCTTATTTTCGACAACAACTATTTTAATGACAAGCATCAAGGTATTCCTATTGGTGGATATAATAAGTTGATAGACGGCTTGCTTGAAGGCATCGAAACCAAGACTAATGTGGATTTCTTTACGGATAGTATCGAAACGGCATCTGGTGAAACCATTCTGTTGAAGAATGAGTGGCAAAAACTGGCTGATAAGCTTGTCTTCACTGGTAAAATAGATGAGTTCTACGACTATCAATTTGGTAAACTCAACTATCGTACAGTTCGTTTTGAGCAGGAAATCATTGACATGCCTAATTATCAGGGAAATGCTGTGGTAAATTATACAGAACGTGAGATTCCATATACAAGAGTTATAGAACATAAACATTTTGAAATGTTCGGGCAGGAGGTATATGAATGTTCTAAGACTGTAATTTCGAAGGAATATTCTACAGAATGGAAAGATGGCATGGAACCATATTATCCAGTCAATGACAAGCTGAACTCCGAATTGTATGCCCAATACAAGGTATTAGCAGATAAGGAAGATAAGGTTATCTTTGGTGGTAGATTAGCGGAGTATAAGTATTACGATATGGCTCCAACTGTAGAATCAGTATTTGAAAAAATAAAAGATCTATGAAAGAATTTTTGAAATACATTCTAACAAGGCTTTGCTGTTTATTTCAGGGTGTTCCATATTCGAAAGGTTTGTATATCGGTATGGGGGGGCACTTTATCAATCATAGAAAATTGTTGAAAATTGGTCAGAATGTTGTGGTTAGACCACATTGTGATGTCTATTCTGAAGGCATATTAGAAATAGGTAATAATACTGAGATTGGTAAATTTTCCTGTATTGCTTCTGCTAATAAAATTATCATAGGCAATGGGGTTTTGACTGGTCCGTTTATTTTTATAGCCGATCATAATCACCAATATGAAGATCCTAGCAAGCCGATATATATGCAGGGAGTAAAATTTAGTAAGTCTGATAGAGTAGAATTTGGTGATGAAACATGGATTGGAGCCAAGGTTGCTATATGTGGCAATATTCGTATTGGTAAGCATTGTGTGATTGGTGCCAATTCTGTAGTTACAAAAGATATTCCAGATTATTCAGTGGCCGCAGGTATTCCTGAAAAGGTCATTAAAAAGTATGACTTTGAGGAGGAAGAATGGGTAAGGGTGTGATTGATAAAAGCCATATGATAATGTAACTTTAATGTGAATTTGAACATTTTTATAAAGAAATGGTATTGAGTATAATAAGTTATTTGGGTAAATCAGAGTCAAAGTATGTAGTTGTGCCCTTAATTACAATTATCCTTGGCTTGGTTTTGAGACTTATATGCCAGAATGATAAGTTTGTATATTCTCATCGCGAATATTTTTATTGGGCTCCAAATTTGCTAACCTCAGCTTTATTGGTTATTTTTCTTGATTATTGTAATCATAGTCAAGTTATGATACCAAATAAAGATGCGTATGTAGATTGTGTAATGACTGCATTTATTGTTTGGTTTTGCACATTGTTTATAGTAATTGAGGTGATTCGGAAATGGGGTTGGTCTATTGTCGCAGGTAGACCGAGACCTACGCTATTAGGTGGAATAATTGTTCCTGATGCAATAGGTATTATGTTGTTGTATTCTGTTCTTTTAATAATGGAGTCATGAGAAAACTAAATTCCCGTTTTTATATGCTGGTAGCTATAACTATAATTTATGGCTTATGTCTTTGGATGCTTATCAAAAGAGTATCTAATGGTAATGATATAAATGAATTTATAACATATATCAGTACAATTATAGCAATCATTGTTTGTTTGACTACCATATTGAGATTACGTAAAAAACGTTATGTGTATGTTTCGTATTCAAAAACAGAAACAACTCAAGGTGCTTTTGAAAAATTAAAAGCAATTTATCGAAAGCGAATATTCGTAACTATTTTGGATGATGTAGAACCAGGAGATAGTTTAACGGATAGTATGATGATTAAAATTCATGAGAGTAGTTTTTGTATTGTGCTTATAGATAAGGAATTATCTCCTTTTCAGAAAAAAGAGATTAAAGAAATGAAGAGGCAAAATAAAAGAATTGTTCCTATATTGGTGACAAAGGATACGAAAATACCAACATCGTTATCTAATATTTCTTTTATAACTTTAGGCTGATTAGTAAAGAATGTCTCAAATAGAATAAGAAGTTACTATAAACAATGAAGATCTTATTAGCAAATAAGTTTTATTACCGCCGTGGCGGAGATTGTATTTATATGCTCAATCTGGAAAAGCTGCTGAAGGCCCATGGGCATGAGGTGGCGGTATTCGCCATGGACTATCCGGAGAATCTGGATACGCCTTGGAAGAAATACTTTCCTAAGAATATGAGCAAATTGATGGCTTTTACCCGTCCGTTTGGTGATGGGGAAGTGAAGAGCAAGTTCTCGCAACTGCTGAATGACTTCAAGCCGGATGTGGTGCATCTGAATAATATCCATACACAGCTTTCTCCGCTGATTGCTAAACTGGCGCATGAATACGGAGCGAAGGTGGTTTGGACATTGCATGATACCAAACTCGTTTGTCCTTGCTATACCTGTATGAGAGATGGCAAGTGGTGCGAGGAGTGCTTTACGGATAAAATGGCAGTGGTGAAGCATCGCTGTATGCAGGGAAGTATCCCTGGGGCTATCGTTGGTTATCTGGAAGCTAAGAAATGGAACAAGGAGGTGCTGCAGAAGTATGTGAACTGGTTCCTCCCTCCATCGAAGTTTATGATGGATACCTGTGTGAAGGGTGGTTATTCTCCAGAGAAGTTCAGAGTGCTCTGCAACTTCATCGATGTGACGAAACTTCCAGAGGTTTCTTCAAAAACTCAGATAAAGGATGACTACTATGTCTATCTGGGACGTGTGAATGAGGTGAAGGGTGTAAGAACCTTGTGTAAGGCGGCTGCCCAGCTCGATAAGAAATTGATCGTGATTGGTGATGGTGAACTGCTTCCGGAACTGAAGAATACCTATAAGAACTGCTCTCATATCGAGTTTAAGGGCCTGATGCAATGGGAGGAGTTTATGCCTATCCTCCAGAAGGCTCGCATGATGGTGCTACCTGCTGAATGGAGTGAGAATAATCCGCTGACCGTAATTGAGGCACAGAGTCTGGGTACACCTGTGTTGGGTGCGAATATCGGAGGCATTCCGGAACTGATAGAAGCTGGGGTAACAGGTATGACATTCAAATCTGCTGATGTGGAGGATTTGAAGAACATGATTTTGAAGATGTTTGCGCATAACTTTGATTATCAAGCCATCGCAAAAGATGCCATCGAAAGGTATTCTTCCGAGGCTTATTATCATAAATTAATGGAATATTATAAATAAATATACTATGTCAGAAAAGAAATTAAATGGTACTGTCATTGTAACCTATCGTTGCAATGCGCGTTGTTCAATGTGTAATCGTTACAAGGCTCCTTCTAAACCTGAGGAGGAAATCTCTATAGAGACTATTAAGAAGCTACCTAAGATGTACTTTACCAACATCACGGGTGGTGAGCCTTTCATCCGTACGGACTTGAAGGATATCGTACGTGAACTTTATAAGAAGAGCGACCGTATCGTAATCTCTACCAACGGCTTCTTCACCGACCGTATCATAGACCTGGCGAAGGAGTTTCCTCAGATTGGTATCCGTATCTCTATCGAGGGCTTGGAGAAGACCAACAATGAAATCCGTGGCTTGAACAATGGTTTCAACCGTGGCTATACTACCTTGAATAAGCTCTGTGAGATGGGATTAAAGGATGTGGGCTTCGGTATGACCGTTCAGGATAAGAATGCTCCTGACCTCGTGCCTCTCTATGAGTTGAGCAACAAGATGGGTATGGAGTTCGCTACTGCATCGCTCCATAACTCTTTCTACTTTGTTGAGGCTAAGAACATCATTCACGACCGTCCGATGGTGGCTAAGAACTTTGAGAACCTGGTAAATGAACTGTTGAAGTCTAACTCTCCTAAGAAATGGTTCCGTGCTTACTTCAACCATGGTCTCATCAACTATATCTATGGTCAGAAGCGTCTCTTGCCTTGCGATATGAGTTTCGATACCTTCTTCATCGACCCATACGGTGATGTGATGCCATGTAATGGTACCAAGGACAAGGAGGTGATGGGTAACCTGAACCGCCAGACTTGGGATGAGCTTTGGAGTTCTCCAGAGGCTGAGCAGGTTCGTAAGAAGGTAAGACATTGTGACAGAAACTGCTGGATGATAGGTTCTGTTTCTCCTGCCATGCACAAGTACATCAAGACTCCAGCCCTATGGGTGGCTAAGCACAAGCTGAAGAGTCTGCTCGGTATGAAGTACTCTATGTATGAGAACCCTATCTGCTGCGAATATCGTGATGGTAAAGTAACCAAGGAACAGCTTGACAAGCTTTCTACCTGCGATATGAATGCTGTGGTAAACAATGGTCTTTCTGCCGATTCAAAGGAGGCATTGAAGGGCAAGTGTGGCGAGGACATCGTGAACGCTGACGTGGCTAGCCAGGGTTATGAGGCAACCAAGAAGGAAACTGATAGAAATATTGAAATCAAGTAATCACTTGATTCTCTTATGATTGATAAGAAGCCACAGTGCGGAGAGCATCGACATCAAGATGATGCCGAAGTACTGTATGGCTTCTTTGATATAGTTTGAAATCTTATTCATGCCTGCAAAGGTAATACTTTTATTTTGAAAATCTCTAGTTTTTATGAAAATAGTTGTAACAGGTACTCGTGGTATCCCGAATATCATGGGTGGCGTGGAGACGCATTGTGAGGAATTGTTCCCCAGAATGGTGGAGCGTGGGTATGACGTAACGCTGATCCGTCGCTCGAACTATGTGAAGGATGACTTACATGAATGGAAAGGAGTGAAACTAGTAACGATTCCTTCTCCTAAGAAGAAGAGTTTTGAGGCTATCATTCATACTTTCCGTGCCATCAATGAGGCGAAGAAGTTGGGCGCAGATGTATTGCATATCCATGCCATCGGTCCTGCGCTGCTGGTTCCATACGCCAAACTGTTAGGTATGAAGGTGGTGTTTACACATCATGGTCCTGACTATGACAGGGACAAGTGGGGATTTGCTGCCAAGACAATCCTGAAGATGGGTGAGCGGATGGGCTGCATGTTTGCCGATGATGTCATCGTCATCTCGAATGTCATCAAGAACCTCATTGCCCGTAAATATGGAAGGACGAAGAATGTACACCTTATATATAATGGTGTCTCTGAGCCTGAAATCTGTGACTATCCTGAATATTTCAAGGAACTGGGGATAGAGAAAGACAAGTATATCCTGGGAATGTGCAGATTTGTGCCTGAGAAGAACCTGCATCATCTGGTGGAAGCGTTTGTAAAGTGGAAAAAGTCGCACACGGATCTCACGGATTCCACGGATATAAAGTTAGTGTTAGCTGGCGATACAGACTTCGAAGATGAGTATTCGTTGGGATTGAAGCAGATGGCAAGGGAGAATGGTGTGGTGCTTACTGGCTTTATCAAGGGCAGAAAGCTTCATTCGCTGTTGACGAATTGCCGCTGCTATTGTCTTCCATCTTCACACGAAGGTTTGCCGATTGCCCTGTTGGAGGCGATGAGCTATGGGGTAAAGGTGGTAGTGAGTGATATTCCTGCAAATCTGGAGGTTGGCTTGCCAAAGGATGATTACTTCCATTGTGGTAACGTGGATGAACTTTCGGAAAAGCTCGGAAAGATTATCGAGGCTCCATTGCAGCATGTGGATTACGACATGAGCAAGTATGATTGGAATCAGATTGCTGATGAAGTAGGAGAGGTGTATCAAGGGTTGAAGAAATGATGATTGTACCGAAGCAATAAAAGACATCTAGGTGAGCGGTATGGAAGAATATATATGGAATAAAATATAGATATATCGGGCGAACGGTTCCCGCTCCCCATTTTTATTAAGCTACTTTTCGGGGATGGAGCTTAGTAGCCCGATTTTACTATAATTGATATAATGAACGTAATAAAAACAGATATAGATGGCGTGCTCATCATTGAGCCTCGCCTGTTTAGAGATGCTCGTGGCTATTTCTTCGAGAGCTTTAGTGAGCGTGAGTTTCAAGAGAAGGTCTGATGGTGGTATCTCGATACTGGATGATTCTCTCGGTATCGATTGGCGCATTCCTACGGAACACGCTAATCTTTCCGAGAAGGATACGAAGCATGAGGTGCTGAAGGACTTTGAAAGTCCTTTCGAGTATTAAAAGAAAGAGGCTTTCCTAAAAATATTGAGGTAATTTTTTCGAAAACCTACCCGTCCTTCCTTACCCTTAAAGAAGGGTGTTCTAAAATCATCCCGTCCTTCTTTGTTGATAAAGCGAGCTGCACTCGGCAATTTGAAAGCGAGCTTTCATTGCACTCATTGGCATCGCTTTTTTCCATTAAAGAAGGCTCCACATCTCTCACCAAGCCTCTCTCTTGCCCGAAGAGAGAGGATGTAACCGCACCTTCTCGGTGCTCGGAACCGCTACATTCTAAGGTTGGCGGACCATCAAAGGTCTGCGCCAGGTGTGCGGGATAGGACTGACTAGTAGTTGGATTGTTTGAAATAGATTATTATGAATCAGACTGAGTTTGAAAAAAAAGTTTCTGCATATAAACGAAAGCGTATAGACCCAACAGAGGGACAAAAATTAATTTATTTAGGTGAAGTAAACGGTTTATGCCCTTTGTGTGGAAAATCACTTGTGCGTAATGGTGCAAGGGAAGTGAATAAATTCTTTGAGATAGCTCACATATTTCCTTGTAATCCTACAGTTGATGATCTTCAGCAATTGTATGGGGTTGAGTTGTATGGAGAAAATTCGGAAACCATGCATAATAAAATTGCTTTATGCAAAAATTGTCATTATGACTATGATAAAAATAAAACTAAGGAAAAGTATAATAATTTGCTTAAAATAAAAAAGAATCTTGAAAGAGTATATTCCGTAAATAATGAATTGGCTGATTGTAATTTAGAGGATGATTTGAGAAAAATGCTGGTCAGATTAAAAGACTTGAAATCAGATGATTTTAACGGACTATCATTGAGTTATAATGCAGTAACTGTAAATCGAAAAATAGATGATACATCTATTATTCTTCAGAATAAAGTTATAGGCTATGTCATTTTGTATTTTAAGTTCATTCAAGAGTACTTGAAGGATTTATGTGAATCCTCAAACACTGATTTTGAATTAGTGGCAAGTAATGTTAGAACTGTATATTTTAAATGTAAAAGAAAAGAAATGAATCAAGAGGAGATTTTTGAAACGATTAGTAACTGGCTTGTTTCTCAGACTCATTGTTCTCAAACTGCTGCTGAGATTATGGTTTCTTTTTTTGTTCAAGATTGTGAAGTGTATGATAAGCTTTCCTGACAAAATTGTACCTCTTCCAAAGAGTGTAATAGGCAATATGCTTATTATTTTAGAAGAATTAAATGGTACTAATTTGACATTAAATCTCTTATCGTATAAATTAAAGCATAAACTAAATATCGTTGATATGATAGATGCATTGATATGTCTTTATGCGATAGGAAAGATTGATTTTAAAGATCATCAATTAATAGTATTATGATAAAAGAAATATTTTGTGATAAGTTCAAGAAACAGCACGTTTCTTTTAAAGATGGATTAAATGTGGTGCTAGGAGATGATTCCGGAGCTAATTCTATAGGTAAAAGTACAATGTTGTTGGCTATAGACTATATGTTGGGGGGAGATCATTATCAAACTAAATCTGATATCATAAAACATGTTGGGCATCATACTGTTTTTGCGTGCTTTGAGTTTGACGGAGATAAATATTATTTTGCACGGAAAACAGAAAATAGCGATACTGTTTTCAAAAGTAGTCCTGATTACAAACTTTTAGAGGGTGAAGAGATGACTCTTAACCAATACAAAAAGTTCTTGCAGGATAATTATGCATTGAATATTTTTGGATGTACTTTAAGAACTATAATCGGGCTTTTTGCACGTATATACGACCGTGGTAATTATACGGAAACATCTCCTTTGTTAGAGTATCCTAAGGAAAGCAGTGAGAATTGTATTAAAAGGATTGTTAAGATATTTGGAGTGTATGAAGAAGTTGAGGCGCTGGACAAGAATGTGAAATCTTTGGCTGAGCGAAATAAGGTGTTCAAGAAAGCACTAGCTATCGACTTAATTAAGGGAGCCAAAAATAAAGCTGAATTTAAGAAAATTGATGAACAAATTAAGTCTTTGCGACAAGATATTGATGTTTTAACTTTGGAATTGACTACTAGAGAAGTTTCTCTAGACGCATTGCAATTAAAAAAGGTGCTAGATATTAAGGAGGAATTAGTAAAATTTCAGATACTTAAAAATAAAGTTGACTCAAATATAAGGCGTATTCGACATAACTTAGAATCAACAAAGACTGCCCATTGTGTTGATTTGTCAAAATTGAAGAAATTCTTTCCAGAAGTAGATCTCTTAGAGGTTGCGAAGATTAATAATTTCCATTCAACTTTATGTACAGCGCTAGCTGAAGAAATGAGTAACCAAATAAAATCGTTAGTAAAGTATAGGGAACAATTGGAATCAGAGGAACAAAAACTACTTCAATCGGTCAAGGATGTTGTGTCTGAAACTAATCCAAACAAAATAGGTATTCAGCAATTGGCGCAAATGCAGAAGAACATGTTGGAGCTTATAAAGGAAAATTCGGCTTATGAAAAGAAAACTTCATATACTAAAGAAAAGACAGATGCTGAAAAGCTGTATAATGAAACTTTGCAGAAGACATTGACAAATGTGCAGCAAATTATAAATACTAAAATTTCTGAATACAACGACATAGTATACAATAATACAAAGAAAGCGCCTCAATTGACATTACAGCCTAAAAAGTATATTTATTATTGTCCAGATGACGAGGGTACTGGCTCTAGATACAGTGGATTGATTTTGTTCGATTTAGCAGTTTTGGCATGTACTAAGTTGCCTGTTTTGTTTCATGATTCTTTGATTCTGAAAAATATTGAAGATAAGGCGATTGAAAAAATCATGCAATTATATGATTCGTTTTCAAATAAGCAAATATTTATTGCTTTTGATAAGAAAACTGCATATACAGAAAAAACACAGGAAATCGTCATAAAAAACAAGGTGTTGGAACTCTCTCCAAATGGACATGAATTGTTTGGAAAACAATGGAGCCGATTAAATTAGGTGACAATAGAGGTATAATTGCCAACAAGCTATAACTGTTGATTTATAAATTTGCTGATGCGTAAAGTAGAATGGCAAAGATTGCATTCTTATACCATCGAATATTAAACAGATAGAAGTAATAGTAGTGTAATGATGAAGGTGATAGCTTTAGTCGTCGGCATTGATAATTATAGTCATCCGGAGTTCTTTAAGGCTTTGAAATGTGCGGTTTCAGATGCAAAAGCTGTAGCTGGGGTATTTTCCCAATTAAAGATTGAGGTTATAGAGAGCTATGATGAAAGTGATGACGAAGTAAGGACAAGGCTGGATGAATTTACCAATAAAATTCAGGATGATATGCCTGATGTAGCTGTTTTTTATTTTGCAGGTCATGGCGAACGCCCAAATTTGCAGGATTGTTTGGTTTTGAAGGACGCCTTAAGAAATCTTAACGGTGAAACAGTTTTGTTAGGACATTGCCTTGCTGTCAATAATGTAATGCAACAGATGAATGGGGCAGGAAATCAAATGAATATTCTAATACTTGATGCTTGTCGCAATGAAACTAGAGGAACTATTCTAAAGCAAGAAACGAGTTTCAAGGTTCCTTTTCAAACATTTATTGCTTATTCTACAACTGCTGGTTGTACGGCTTCTGACGGATTGGCAGGGGGACATAGTCCTTTTACTGGTGCTTTCTTGAATCACATTATGACAGAAAATCTGAAAATAGAAGAATTGTTCAAACAGACAAGAAAGGATATGTTGGCTTCTGGGCATAAGCAATATTCTTGGGATTATTCTTGCTTAGTGAATGATTTCTGTTTTAACCACGGTCAGTTGAGTCGCCATTATGGTAGTACTTATTCATTTTTGACATTTAGTCGAGGAAATTATACATTGAAGGATGTAATATGCAAAGACTTCGTTATCGGAATACAGAGTGAAAATGAGAATAAAATTGATAGGGCTATGAAAAAATTAGTTTCTCGAAAAAATGTCTTGAAGCCAGAAGATATGTTTAAGTTAGGGCGATGTATGCTCCATGCTAGCAATAATGTTTTTGTGGCAAAATTTATCAATACTACGAAACTCTCATTGTTGAATATGGATAAACGTAACCCATTCTTTGATGGTTTATTATATGAAATGTTCTTTGATGAGGAAGATAAGTGCCGTGGTAAGAATATTGCTGGTATAGGGATATTGGATGCTATTGCAAGGATTTGTGATAGCCCAGATTTTGCTTCATCACTGGCTTTTATTCAGAAAGAACTAGAATCTTTCAAAGATCAAGTAAGTTTTGTCCCGGGTAATGAAATTCATACTGTAAGATTAGTTTTAGAACAATCTGAGATTTTTGAAAATAAAAATAAAAAGGTATGGGTTATAAAGGGTGTGGATTATAAAGGTGATAACTTATATGAAACTTTGGAGCAAACTGCTTATACTTATCAGAACCTTCGAATGCAAATTAGGGATAATTTGCGTATCCCTTTTAGAAACCTGGGTATAAAAGTTAATGAGAATATTGAAAAGAATGATATCTTAATCGTTGAAGAATTGGGATATGTAGATTCTTTTATAGATGAGTATTATAATATTCATATTCCTGATGAGTTTGATGAATTAGGACATCATTATGAATTTTGTGGAGTAGATGATTGTGTTGTTAATGAAGTGGAAGAAGAAGAAGGCTTATTGGTGGTAAGTGGTACATTTACTATCTCGGTTGTTGTTTATTATGATGACGAAGAAGAAGTGAATAACGATTTCTCTTTGGATGGAGTGTATAGAATGACATTGAGCTATGGTGGAAATAAATGGAGTGTAGAGAATTATGAGGAAATAAAGCTCGAAACTCCTTCTTGCTAATATAGACTTGAATATTTATGGAGCAGAAGATATATTTTGAAATCCTAATGATACAATAAAACTGAAAGGCATTGAAAACGAGTTATCTGTTGAAGATGTTGAGGCCATTCCTATTGATGGTATGCATGACTTATGTATATATTATGATCCTTTTATAGCTGCATCATATGTAGGAGTTGATGGCCATGTTCCTGCATATAATACAGATTTCAGTTATTTTATAGATCATTTTAAGAAAGTACAGGTAGATAGCAAGGGTACTTTATACGACGAAATGAAAAAAACAAATGTTCAATTCGTTCATGAAGTACAACATTGGCTTTCTAGTGAATTGAATGATAATGGTTTGAAAATTAATAAGTTTTATCATCAATAAATGGTAAATCTTCTTAGGGTGAAATAGCTTTTAAAGTAAAATAAGCATGATACAATCCTACAAAAAATATAAACAATTCAAGTCCTTGGTAGATGCTAAGGAGAATGGGAAAGCTGTGAGAAGTGGGCTGGACTATCTGCGCTTCGTGGCAGAGGAATACAGCCGCTTGGAAGTGTATAACAACCAAGAGTGTGATGGGGATGATTTCTTCACTTATCAAGTGGAGAAAGAGTTGGCTCTGGTGCTGAGAGACGAGGCTACTCCTATTGAATCTGTTGCTAAGGCACAGAAAGAGATGGCTGAGATTGAGAAGATGGAGGCTTACGATGACTATTGCCTTTGCTTCTTTGATCATATCCGTGAGGCTATCATTTTCAGATTGGCAGATGCGGAAACTTATCTTGCTGACCTTGACAAGCAGATAAAGCATCATACCCACGAATACAAAAGATTGGTGAATGACGAAAACTTTGACCAGTTGAGTTCGCTATTCAGATTCGAGGAGTTGGGCAAGTTGCTCATCAAGAAGATAGAGTATCTGTGGACTCACGGTAGAGAGAATGAAGAGGGTGCTATCTTGGAGGAATACAAGTATGTACCTGATGTCTGCTCCTTCAAAATCAATGAACTTCTCGAAAAGGGATTGGAGAATGATGCCTTGAAAGAGATAGACAAAACGATAGCTGTATATGGCGATGATGGATACAATACCACTGAACCTTGGCATCTGCAAAAGATTGAAATCTTGGAAAAGCGTAATGACAAGGCTAACGTTATTGAGGAATACCGCAGATTGTTCCGACAGTTCTTGGTGGATAAGCGACCTTATTTCGAGAAGCTGAAAGAGTTGGTAGCCAAGGAGGATTGGGATGATTTTGTTGTGAAACTCTTCGGGGATATTCCACATATCACGGATGATGATTGTATCGAAGTGTGTAACATGATTGTGGAAGAAAAGAAGTATCAGTGTCTCTTGAAGATTCTGATGGACAACAGAATGTCGTTCAGCCGAGTGGAACTCTTCAAAAAGTATGCGCATTATATGAGCGAGGAAGACCAAGCTACTTATACTGAGTATGTTATTGATGATTTGCGTAAGCACTTGAGTTATGCAAAATCGAAGAGTTATGGCTATATCGTGGATGACATCAAGGGTATGTACACTTGTTGTGAAGTTTCCAAGAAACTCATCTTGGGTTTTGTGGAGGAGGTAGAATATAATTACGGCAATCGTCCTGCTTTGATGCGATTGCTGAGAAACTGATTATTTTGAATTAGAACATATACTATGGTTATACTGAAGAATTTACCATTTAGAGATAAGCTCAACTTGGCGATGATGATTGAATACGACACGAAGAAAGTGATTCAAGAACATGCAAAGTTGATAAATGTGAGTTTGCCATCATCCTATCGTAAAGGAGAAATGGCTGAAGGACTTGCTACATTGTTTCAGCATGATCCTTTCTATACGGTCAACCAACTTCCGATGGACGAGCAGAAATTAATTGCTCAACTTATCAATCTTAAATTTGACGAGTGTGTTGAAGTGCCAAGAAATAACGAAAAGCATCTTATGATGCAAGAAGTTCATTTGGTGGTGACATACGAGGATGGCAATACTTGGAAGTTATTTATGCCTGATTGCGTAAGGACAATACTAAGAGATACTACGGAAAGTCAGATAGGTGATATTCCCGGTATGATGGAATACCGCAAAGTATTAGAGAGTTTGACGGAATGTAACATCAAGTTGCAGGAAGTGATGGACAAAGAGGCAGGCAAAATACCTATGTCGCAAGCCTCGAAAATGATTCTGAACCAACTGGAGAAGCAATATATAGAGAAGCGTGAGGAACTTCGCAAAATTCAAGCGAAATATTCATGGGCTTCTGATAAGAAAAATCCTGTACAGCAGAGTATCACCGATGCCTTAATGTATATAGGATTTATGAAATTGGTATAACATTATTATTGGTTCTTTGATATTGTAAATGAAGGAAATCAAATTGTTTGATTACCAAGAGGATATGAAGGAACGGATTGAGAAGGCGTTGCGCCTTCATCGGTCCGTAATGGCACAAATGCCAACTGGTACGGGAAAAACGGTTCTACTCGCTTCGGTCGTAGAATCGTTTTTGAGGGAACATTCCGATTGCAATGTTTGGATTGTTGCCCATAGAAGGGAGTTGGTGTCGCAGATAAAAGACACTTTGAATAAGTTTCTTTTGAATTTCAGTTTTTCGAATCACCCCGTCCCTCTTTCCAAAGGAGGACACTGAAAAAGTCCCTTTTGGGGTTATGGTAGTTTAACATTCTGCTTTTA
>OLVV01000383.1_pt1 | contig 25539 bp, 11 predicted proteins | sample 1673581 | NCBI WGS metagenome assembly OLVV01 (sample SAMEA103958116, study PRJEB25191) | human gut metagenome | biome: human-associated habitat [ENVO:00009003]; feature: intestine environment [ENVO:2100002]; material: feces | place: Germany | collected 2013/2015
GTAAAAGGGCAAAAAGGGTTTAAATGTAAGGTTGTTCCTGCAATTAAACATTAATAATTATACATTAAATAATATAACGTGGAAAAGATTCAGCTTCATTCCGTTCTCCCACAGGTCTTCGCCCAGCGCAATGACCTGGATTCGGAGATATGGAAGCAGGATGTCACCTTCGAGAAAGGGCATCTTTATCTTATCGAGGCAGAGAGTGGCAGCGGAAAGAGTACTTTCTGCAGCTATGTGCTCGGCTATCGTCACGACTACAGCGGAAGCGTGATGTTCGACAAGGATGTTACCGCTAATTATAAGGTTAAGGATTGGGTGGAAATGAGAAAGCGTCATATCAGCCACCTCTTTCAGGAACTTCGTCTCTTCCCGGAGCTTACCGCTCTGGAGAATGTAGAAATCAAGAACAAGATTACCGGATTCAAGAGCCGTGAACAGATCTTGAAATGGTTTGATATGCTCGGTATCGCCGACAAGGTGGATGCAAAGATTGGAAGAATGTCGTTCGGACAGCAGCAGCGTGTGGCGATGATGCGAGCGCTCTGTCAGCCTTTCGACTTCATCCTTGCCGATGAACCTATCAGTCACCTCGACGACAACAACTCCCGTATCATGGCGGAAATCATGATGGCGGAAGCCAAGGAGCAGGGGGCTGGTGTCATCGTTACCAGTATAGGTAAGCACATGGACTTGCCTTACGAGCATACATTTAAGTTGTAATTTATCATTCAACACTTAACATTCAACAATTCAAAAATGAATTTAGTTTGGAAATTACTTCGTCAGCATATCAGTATACCTCAGTTTGCAGGCTTCGCCTTCGCCAATCTCTTCGGTATGCTCATCGTCCTTTTCGGCTTCCAGTTTTATAAGGACGTGCTGCCTGTCTTCACACAGGAAGACAGTTTCATGAAAGCCGACTATCTCATCATGAGCAAGAAGATAGGTATGGGAAATACCATCAGCGGCCGCTCTAATACCTTCACGGGTGCTGAGATAGATGATGTCAGAGATCAGAAGTTCGTGAAGAAGGTGGGAAAGTTCACCTCTACGGAATATAAGGTAGATGCCCAGATGGGCGTCAACGGCGTGAATGTACTGAACAGCGAACTCTTCTTTGAGAGCGTGCCCGACGGCTTCGTCGATGTGCCGCTCAAGGACTGGAAGTATACGCCAGGAGCCAAGGAAGTGCCAATCATCCTCCCGCGTACCTATATTAATATGTATAACTTCGGATTCGCTCAGAGTCATTCGCTCCCGAAAATCAGCGATGGACTGATGGGAATGATCGATTTCAATATCCAGATTCAGGCAGCCGGCAAGAAGGAGCAGTTCAAGGGTAAGGTCATCGGATTCTCTTCCCGTCTCAACACCATCCTTGTGCCACAGGCATTTATGGACTGGAGTAACCAGGAGTTTGCTCCAAACCAGAAGAGCGATCCTAACCGCCTCATCGTAGAGGTAGGCAATCCGGGAGACGAGAACATCACCAAATACCTGGATGATAACGGATATGAGGTGGAAACCGACAAGCTTGATGCCGAGAAGACCACCTATTTCCTTCGCATGATGGTATCCATGGTAATGATTATCGGACTGGTCATCTCTATCCTGAGTTTCTACATTCTGATGCTCAGCATCTACCTCTTGGTACAGAAGAACTCATCCAAGTTGGAGAACCTGCTGTTGATAGGCTATAGTCCTGCCAATGTGGCGAAGCCATATCAGGTGCTCACCATGTCGCTCAACCTGGTGGTGCTCATCATTGCCTGGGTCATCCTCTTCTTCGTCCGTGGCTATTACATGGAGTTCATCGAGGCAATCTTCCCTGACATCGAAGAGGGCACCATGCTCCCAGCCGTCTGCTTAGGCATGCTTTTGTTCCTGATAGTCTCTATCCTGAACATCCTCGCCATCCGTCGCAAGGTAATGAGCATCTGGCAGAGAAAGGAGTAGGGGCAGCCCGCCCCTCCTCAGGTCCTCTTCAGGCCCGTTCCAGGTCCTCTTCAGGTCCTCTTCAGGCCTCCCCTCAGGTCCCTCTTCAGGGAGCCTAGCCCCCGTTCCAGGCGATTCCATCGCCTGGTATAGAAGGTCAGTCCCCCGAGGCAGCCCTTCGCCTTGAGCCCCTCGAAAAATTATAACCAAACCCCCGTTATAAATAATAATTTAAAGAAAATCTGCGTTATTTCCTTAACGCAGATTTTTTTTATGTTATAAAACACAATTTTTCATGCAGTTGTAACACTTATATCGAATTTTTTGTTTAATTTTGCACCCGTAATAGATATTTGGGGGCTATTCCCCCGTATTATTAATTAATTTTATAAAAAAGGTATGCAGAAAAGATTGCATTTATTAGTGGCTTTGCTGGCCTTTATGGTTTCAACCGCTATGGCGCAGATTACTACATCTGGCATTAGTGGTAAAGTGACTGCCAATGGTGAGGACATCATTGGTGCAACTATCAAGGCTGTTCACCAACCTTCTGGTACAGTCTATCGCGCAGTGACCAACATTGATGGTCGTTATTCTATTCAGGGTATGCGCCCAGGTGGTCCTTATGTCTTGGAAGTTTCTTATGTAGGTTACAAGACTAAGGAAGTTAAGAATTTTAATCTCTCTCTCGGTCAGAACACCATTCTGAACGAAAGTCTCTCTGAAAACGCAGAGATGTTGCAGGATGTTGTCGTTACTGCTGATCGCAACAACAACATGCGCACAGACCGCGCTGGTGCTACAACAAGTATCAATGCCGACCAGATTGAGGCTGTTCCTACCGTATCACGTAGCATGAACGACCTCTTGAAGTTGACTCCTCAGGGTGCCAATGTAGGTAGCGGATTCTCTGTTGGTGGTGGTAACTACCGTCAGTCTTACGTTACTGTCGATGGTGCTGCCTTCAACAATGCCTTCGGTATTGGTGGTAACCTCCCTGGTAACGGATCTCCAATCTCTCTCGATGCTTTGGATCAGATTTCTGTATCTTCTTCTCCTTACGATGTTCGTTTGAGTGGATTTACAGGTGGTGCTATCAGCGCTGTAACCAAGAGCGGTACCAATGATTTCAAGGGTACAGCTTATATGTACACTACCAACTCTCACTTGCGTGGTAACAAGGTAAGCGATTACGAGTTGAACCGCCTCCAGTCTCATGCTACTACATGGGGTGCCAGCTTCGGTGGTCCTATCATCAAGGATAAGTTGTTCTTCTTCGCCAACGGTGAATATCAGAGCAATATCTCTGCTGGTCCTTCTGGTACAGCTCGTGTAAATGCTTCTGATGAGTGGTCTCCAGCATCAGGTACTGTTCATCGCCCATTGCAGAGCGATATGGACAATATGCTCAGCTTCCTCAACAAGACCTATGGTTACAACCCAGGTCGCTATCAGGGATACTCTCTCGATACTCCATCATACAAGTTCCTGGCTCGTATCGACTGGAACATCAACGAGAACAACAAGTTGAATATGCGTTTCTCTAAGAGTCACGACAAGGATTCTTCAGCTCCATCAAGCTCTACAACTCCATTCAAGCATACTGTCATCTATCCTGGTGGTGAGGATGCTACGGGTGGTAAGTCTCAGTCTGGTCGTACAGCTAACGCTGGTCTCTACTTCGAGAGTGCACGCTACTATCAGGAGAAGAACTTTACTTCTTTCGCTGCTGAGTGGAACTCTAAGTGGGGTGGTGTAAACAATGTTCTCCGTGCTACTTACTCTTATCAGGATGAGCCACGTACTTATGTAGGTGGTTTATTCCCAACTGTAGATATTCTGAAGAATGGCTCTTACTATATGGGATTCGGTCCTGATCCATTTACTGAGGGTAACCTCCGTCAGGTGAAGACTTTCGTTGCTACTGATGAGGCTACATGGTCTATGGGCATCCAGAACTTCACCGCTGGTCTCCAGTTTGAGACCAACAAGGCTACCAACGGCTTCGGTGCTGCTTCTGGTGGTTACTATGTATTCGAGTCTATGGACGACTTCATGAACGGCAAGGCTCCTAGAAGCTATGGCGTTACCTTCCCAATGGACGGTTCTGGCCAGTTCCTGGCTACCATGAAGTACAACCAGTTCTCTGCTTACGTTCAGGATCAGGTTAACTTCTCTGACCGTTTCCGCCTGACAGCTGGTTTGCGTTTCGAGTTGCCTATCTACCCAGAGTTGGAGAACAACTACAACAAGGCTTTCGCTGCCATGAAGTGGAAGAACGATGCTGGCGTTGAGTCTCAGTATTCTACCGATCAGCTCCCTGATGCTCCATTGACAGTTTCTCCTCGTGTAGGTTTCAACTGGGATATCCTCGGCAACCACAAGTTGGTTCTCCGTGGTGGTACAGGTTACTTCATCGGTCGTCTGCCATTCGTATGGCTCGTATCTGCAGTAGGTAACGCTGGTTGCGGTCAGTACACCTATTATTATAATACTCCATCCGACAAGGGTGCTAAGTATTTGATGGATAAGTTCTATGCTAGCCGTGATGAGCAGGTAAATGTATTGAAGCAGCAGGGCTTGGCTGTGAACCGTGAGGATGCAGCTGCGCCTTCTACTCCTACCATCATCGACAAGGACTTGAAGATGAACGCTACATGGAAGACTTCTTTGGCTTTGGATGCCAAGTTGCCATACGATATCGACTTCTCTTTGGAGGGTATCTATAGCCGTGAGTTCAATCCTGCTACTGTCATCAACCTCGACCGCTACTGGGATGGTAAGTCATACACAGAGCTGGCTCCTGGTGACAAGCGTAAGTGGTATTCACGCAACTCTTCCATCAACCCTTACATGATTACCAATGCTGGTCATAAGGCATACTACTACTCAATCACTGCATCTTTGGCTAAGAAGTTTGCATTCGGTTTGAACCTCTCTGCTTCTTACACCTACTCTAAGGCTAAGTCTTACGGTGATGGTGTGGGCGACCAGGTTTCTTCTGCATACTACAACAACCGTTACTCTGTAAACGGTAACAACGATATGGAGTTGGGTTATGGTACATACGTAGCTCCTAACCGCTTGCTCATCTCTGCTTCTTACAAGAAGGACTACGGCAAGAACTTCGGTTCTGAGGTCGGTTTGATTTACGAGGGTATGAACATGGGTTATGCTGATGGTTACAGCTGCACACGTTACACTTACCAGTTGACTGGCAATGTAGTTAACGACTACGGTTCTAACGGTTTGGTTTACATCCCAGCTTCCCGCGAGGCTTTGGATAAGTGGAACTTCAAGGACAATGGTAAATATACTGCTGAGCAGCAGAAGGATGACTTCTGGGCTTACATCAACCAGGATGATTATCTGAAGAATCACAAGGGTGAGTATGCTGAGCGTGGTGGTGCTGTAATGCCTTGGCATCATCAGTTGGACTTCAAGTTCAACCAGAACTTCTACCTCAACGTAGCTGGTCAGAAGAACACTCTCCAGTTTGGTGTTGACATCAAGAACCTCGCTAACCTGCTGAACAACAGCTGGGGTCTCTACAAGACAGTTAACAACACCAACTTGTTGAAGTATACTGCTGGTAAGAATGGTGCTGCTGGTTCATTCCAGTTCCAGAAGAACGGTAAGGAAGTATTGTCAAAGACATACACTAACTTGACAAGCTTCAATTCTACCTATTCTATCCAGTTCTCTATCCGTTACATCTTTAACTAATAGAGATTTAGAATACGAATTATAAATAAGCGCCCTGAAAGGGAAAGCATTGTATATAGAATGCTTTTGCTTTCAGGGCGCTTTCTTTTTGTCCCTTTTCTCCATACTTACTGATATTTTTTATTTGTAACACGTTTTTCTCACGCTAATTTCTTGTTATTTCAAATATTTTAGCTATATTTGCACCATATTGTATAAAATGGGTGAAAAACTTGCCTATTGGCGGGGTGAAACCTAAATTATTAACGAAATAATCTAAAGAAATATGCTGAAAAGATTGCATTTACTTCTGGCTTTGTTCATCCTGACGGTGAACGCTGCCATGGCACAGATTACTACCTCTGGAATCAGCGGTAAGATTACTTCTGATGGCGAAAATGTCATCGGAGCTACTGTTACTGCTACTCACCAACCTTCCGGTACCGTATATCGTGCCGTTACTAATATCGATGGACGATATACCATCCAGGGTATGCGACCAGGCGGTCCTTACAAGGTAGACATCTCTTATATCGGCTACAAGGACAAGGTAATCAAGAATCTCAACCTGAGCCTCGGTGAAACGGAGAATATCTCATGCTCGCTCCAGGAGGATGCTCACCAGCTCCAGGAAGTGGTGGTTTCTGGTAAGGCGGGACTTGCTGCTTCCCGTACAGGTGCTGCTACCAGTATGACGGCAGAGCAGATCAACAATATGCCTAGCATCACTCACGGTATTGCTGACGTGGCTCGATTGAACCCACAGCTCACCGTTACCAATTCCGGCAATATGTCGTTCGCCGGTGTCAACAACCGATACAACAACTTCATGATTGACGGTGCGGCAAACAACGACGTCTTCGGTCTGGCATCCAGCGGTAACAACGGCGGTCAGGCAGGTGCTCAGCCGGTATCTATGGAGACTATTGAGCAGATTCAGGTTTCCGTGGCTCCTTTCGATGTGCGTCAGAGCGGATTCACTGGTGGTGCCATCAACGCCATCACCAAGAGCGGTACCAACCAGTTCCACGGTTCGGCTTACTACTATGGCTACAACCAGGATCTCATCGGTACCAAGTATCCTTATCTCGATGGCACGGGTTATGCGCCAAAGTATCAGAAGCAGACCCAGTATAACATGGGTGTCACCCTCGGAGGACCTATCATCAAGAACAAGCTCTTCTTCTTCGCCAACTACGAGCGCACCAACAAGGAATATCCTAATCTCTATGGTGTAGACTCCGGCAATTCCAAGGTGAATACCGAGCAGGCTAAGGATATTCTGACCATGCTCCAGAATATAGCTGAGAAGCAGGGAGTCAACTTCAACGATTACTACAGCAACCAGGACATCTACACCAAGAGCGATAAGGCAGGACTGAAACTCGACTGGAACATCAACGAGTTCAATAAGTTTGCCATCCGCTGGAGCCTGGTCAAGGCTGAGCAGTTGAGTGGCGGCGGTAGTGCCAGCAGCTTGAACTCATACGGTTACAGCTATCCGTTCAAGAGCAATACCAACTCGTTCATCGCTGAGCTTCAGAGCCGATTCTCTCCAAGTGTGAGCAATGAGGCACGTGTCAGCTTCGTCAGAGTGCGCGATAGCCGAGACATCAAGGCTCATCTCCCGATGATTTCCATCACGGGCGTTGGTAGCGGTACTGTCAACATCGGTACTGAGCGAAACTCCCAGGCTAACTACCTGAACCAGGACATCTGGACCATAGAGGACAACCTGACTTGGCTCCGTGGCAACCATACCTTCATTTTCGGTACCCACAACGAGTTCTACCATTTCAAGAATATGTTCATCTCGGATAAGTTTGGTTCCTATACCTTCAAGGGATTTGATAACTTCAAGGCTTATTACGATGACTATATGGCAGATAAACTGGATCCTAACAAGGCTTACATGAACCAGTACCGTTATGGTCAGGCTAACACCGATGTTACCGGCGACCCTAACTGGGCTTCAGAGTTCTCATCTGGTCAGTTCGGTTTCTATGCACAGGACAAGTGGAATGCAAGCAACAACTTCACCCTGACCTACGGTCTGCGTCTGGATATTCCTGTATTCTTCGATACTCCAGTGGAGAATCCGGAGTTCAACGCCTTGTCAGAGAAGATGGGGTGGGGATTGAAGACCAACGATAAGCTCAGCTTCTCGCCAATGCTCTCGCCTCGTGTAGGTTTCCGCTGGGACATCAACAACGACCGTAAGTATATCCTCCGTGGTGGAGCAGGTGTCTTTACCGGTAGAATCCCATTCGTTTGGGTAAGCAACAACTACTCGGGTACAGGTCTGCAGCTCTCTTCTTACGATAGCAACAACTCTACCGTCAAGGGATTGGAACTCATCCTCGATCCTAACAAGCAGAATGCCAATGCCGACAAGATGAAGGCAAGTGCCGGCAACCAGGATGTGGCTGTATGCGACAAGAATTTCAAGTTCGCTCAGAACCTCCGTCTCAACCTCGGTTTCGACTTCGAGGCTTTGGGTATCGACTGGACTGCTGAGGCTATCTACTCCAAGACTTTGAACGATATCCTCTATAAGAATCTCGCTCAGGAGCAGAGTGGTCAGACCTTCTCCCAGAAGTACGGATATGAGTGGGACAACCGTCCGCTCTATCAGAGTGTGGTAAAGGGTACTCCTATCGCAGGTGTCTATGCCCTCGGAAATACATCCAAGGGTTATACCGTAAACCTCTCGCTCAAGGCTGAGAAGCATTTCAACTTCGGTCTCGACTTGATGGCAAGCTATACCTGGACCCGTTCACGCAGTGCTGCCAACGGTGGTTCTTCTGTAGCAAAGAGTAACTGGACCTATCAATATACTCATCGTGACTGCAACGATTTGGAGGTGGGCAACTCTGCCTACAATGTACCTCATCGCATCCAGGCTTCTGCTTACTACCACATCAAGTACGGTCATCAGAAGCAGTGGCAGACTACTCTCGGTGTCATCTACCAGGGTAAGAGCGGTTCTCCTTATACCTATTATTATTATGGAGACGTAAACGAAGACGGATCTAAGGGTAATGACCTGTTCTACATTCCAACTGATGCACAGATTGACAAGATGCGTTTCGAGGAGACCAAGTACAACAAGAATACCTTCACCAACCGTATGTTTGGCGACAATCATGGCGACAAGCTTACCGAGGAAATGCAGCGCGAGATGCTGAAGAAGTGGATTGCTGATGATTCTTATCTCAGCAAGCATCGTGGAGAATACTACGAGCGTTATGCTGACAATTTGGCTTTCGAGCATCACTTCGATGTTCACTTCGGTCAGAAGTTCAACTTCAAGGTGGCTGGTCAGATCAATTCCATCGAGCTGACCTTCGATATCCTCAATGTGGGCAACCTCCTGAACAAGGATTGGGGTCATACCTATGGTGACGGTTTCGGTACCTACTATTCACCAGTCAACTATCAGGGCAATGGTGTCTACCAGTTCACCGGTGCTTATGCCTACAAGAGCTATAGCGATTACTACAGTCGCTGGCGTGGTCAGGTAGGTTTGAAGTACACCTTCTAATCCCTGCTATTTTATTCAAACTCCATAGAGTCCCTAGTGTCGCCAAATGCGATACTAGGGCTTTTCGTTAATATAAGTTGCTTTACGCCCTAAAAGAACAATAAATATTAAAATTATCGCCTTCTAAGGGGACAAAATGTTGCCAAATAGTGGATTTTTTAGTATTAACTGTTGCTCTTCACATAAATTAACAAAATTACCCCCCCCCATTTTCACAAATTCTTCATATATTTGCAGCCGTCAATTAATAAAGTTCAAGAAAAAGCAAATGATAAAGTAAGAACTTCAAAGCAAATGATGAATTGTAAGTAAAAGTATACCCAGATGAAGTAGAGTTACAACCACTTGTATACTCAAAATAGAACTAGATATACTAACAAAGATATATAAACCGAAATTACATATTAAAACCATTATTAATTATGTGCAAAACGATGGTGATGAAAATGTCTTTAGCTACCATGCTACTGATGTTGATCTCGATGAACGGCTTTTCGCAGAACATTGGGGTAAAGAGCAATTTGCTGTATTGGGCTACAACAACACCCAATATCGGACTTGAAACTTCCGTGGGGAAAAAGCATACCGCTCAGGTGTTCGTAGGCTTCAATCCTTGGAAACAGTCGGGAGGTGACCAGTCTAGTCTCCGCCACTGGCTTGTAATGCCGGAATACCGCTATTGGTTCTGCCAGAACTTCAATGGCTGGTTCCTCGGTGCACATGCTATGGGTGGACAGTTTAATGCCGGAGGCGTCAAGCTACCTTTCGGTATGTTTAAGGACTTGCGCGACCATCGCTATGAGGGATGGTACGTAGGTGGTGGTGTCACCGCTGGTTATCAGTGGCCACTTTCCAAGCACTGGAACCTGGAAACATCCATTGGCATTGGCTACGACTACATCAAGTACGACAAGTTCAAGTGTGGCAACTGTGGAGAGAAGTTAAAATCCTCTCACGATAACTATGTGGGTCCTACCAAGGCTGCCCTCTCCCTCATTTATATGTTATAACTCCTTTTAACATTAATGATCATGAAATTTTCAAGAAATACCACCTATTTATTATATGCTGCCTTATTGATGGCTCCTGCAACTGTTATGGCACAGAACTGCCATGAAGTAAAGCTGGCTGCCAACAAGATTCAGGTTAGCAATGTGCAGGTGGCGCAGCAGAATAACGCTTTGACGGTATCGATGGATCTCAACCTCGATTCGCTTAACCTTCCTACCAATACCCAGCTGGTATATACTCCTATCTTCAAGAGTCAGAAGTTGGAATATAAGTTGCCTGAGATTGTCATCAACGGAAAACGCCAGCAGATTATGTATGAACGTGGGGTAGGGAACAAACATCTGAACCTTTCGCCAAAGGCGATGGTGGTTCGCCGTAACAACAAGCAGGCACAGACCCTTAAGTATACCGCTTCCATTCCTGTGGCGGGAGTCATGAAGAACTACGATCTCAATATGCATGAAGATCTTTGTGGATGTGGCAACCTGGAGGAGGGAAATGATTTCCATCTCTGCCATCGCCGTCAGCCGCTGGCTGTCTTCGTACGTCCTGCCGTAGAGGCAATCAAGGTTCGTCATCTCGATAAGCGTGCTTATATCGACTTCCCTGTCAACAAGATAGAGCTTCATGCCGACTACCGTCGCAATCCGGCTCAGTTGGACAGTATCGTAAGAACCATCAATGCCCTGAAAGATGATAAGAACCTGGAGGTGAGCGGAATCAACATTCATGGTTATGCTTCTCCTGAGAGTCCTTACAGTCATAATGACTATCTGGCAAAGAACCGTGCCAAGACCCTTACCGATTATGTTCGCCGTATGGTAGCCCTGCCAACCCAGCTCTTCACCGTTTCTTCTACGGCAGAGGATTGGGATGGTCTCCGCAACTATCTCAAGGAGAGTAACCTGGAGCATAAGGCAGAGATTCTGGCAATCGCCAATGATGAGAAGATGGATCCGGATGCCCGTGAGCAGAAAATCAAGAAGCTGTATCCGTCAGAGTATCGCTTCATGCTTGATACCTGGTATCCTGCCCTCCGCCATTCCGACTACCGCATCACCTATAAGGTAAAGCCATTCGATGTGGCTGAGGCAAAGGAGATTATCAAGACCAAGCCACAGCAGCTCAGTCAGGAAGAAATGTTCCTGGTAGCTCAAACCTATGAGCCTGGCAGTAAGGAGTTTAACGACGTGATGGAGATAGCCGTCCGCATGTTCCCAGAGAACGAAACAGCCAATCTCAATGCAGCCAATACCCGCTTGAATGCCGGTGATGCCGATGGTGCCAAGGCTTATCTTGATAAGGCTGGCAACAGTCCTGCGGCTCAGAATGCTCGTGGTGTATACGAGGCATTGAAGGGCAATGACCAGCAGGCTCGCCATTACTTCGGCTTGGCAGCCAAGGCAGGTGTCAAGGCTGCCCAGGAGAATCTGGAAAACCTCTAAAAAGCATGTGCTATATACTAAATTTTAGAAAAAGCAAATTTTAGAAAAAGCAAAATATTGATTGTGTAAATATAGAATTAATAATAAATTATCAAATTATATCAAGTATGAAAAAATCGTTATTGTTTTCCGCAGTATTGGCAGGTCTGATGCTCGGTTCTTGTTCAAGTAGTGATGACTTGGCGGGTGGTAATAACCCAAGTTTTAACAAGGACGGAAATGGATTTATGTCTGTTTCTGTTAATCTTCCTACACGTTCTGGCAACACTTCTCGTGCTGTTAATGATAATTACGATGATGGTGAAGCATCAGAGTATGAGGTAAAGAATGGTATCTTGGCATTGTTCGATGCTACAGGTAAGACTTCTGAAGGCGATTATACATTGCTTGCTGCTTACAAATTGGATCTTACCGGTACAGATCTAGATACAGATAACGATAACATCACATCTACACATAGTGTTGTTACCCAGATTAAGTCAATAACTGCTACAGATGTTTATGCACTCGTCCTTTTGAATGATAATAGTATTCTTACAGCAAGTGATGGTAAATTGCTTGAGGGTACGACAGATTTAACAGGCAAAACTTATAATTATATTTTGGCCCTGACCACAGAAAATGCAATGACTGGTACAGGTTTCTTTATGGCAAATGCTCCTGTCAGTGCAACTCCAGGTAATGCCTCTGCACCTGATGGTAAGTATACAACACTTTCTAATGTTGATTTGTCTAAGATTAAAGAAACTAAAAGTGAGGCTATCAATGACCCTGCCGTTTCTGTATTCGTAGAGCGTGGCGTTGCTAAAGTTAGCTTGAACTCAACAGTTTCTGGTAATACTACAGATAATAACCTTCCATACGAATTCAATGGTTGGGTACTTGATAATACAACTAAGTCTTCATACATTGTTCGAAACATGGGTACTGGTGCTGATACTTATCTGAAATATTCTTCAGAGAAGTTTACTGCTGCTTCACCTAATTATCGTTTTGTAGGTGAAAAAATGTTGGGTGAAACAACGCTGCAGACACCAGTCAGCTTGTATCGTACTTATTGGTGTGTCGACCCTACGTATGATCAGGATTATGATGCAACAAATCATGATACTAACTTCAAAACTGTAACTTCCGCTTCTGAAATTACCGATTGGCTTGCATCAGGTAAGTATGTATATTGCCATGAGAATACATTTGATGTGGATCACATGAACTATCAGAATACTACTCGTGCTTTGGTTAAGGCAACATTCAACAATGGTGCTGATTTTTATACCAATAATGGAGATGATAAAATTCTTGCATCGACAACTGATCGTGACAAGGCTGTTATGTCATACGTGTTGAATAGCGGTGGAATCAATATCGTTGCTTTGAAGGATTATTTGACTTTGTATCAAACTTCGCCTTCTACAACTTGGGATATGGCAGACTTTGAACTCTCATGGGCTTCTAATCCTAATGATGATGGAATCTTAGAGGTTACTGACATAAAGCTTTCTACTGTCGGTAAGGGAAAATTATCCACAACTGCCCCAGACTTTACTGGTTGGGATGCCATTAAGGATCAGCTTAATGCTAATCGTGTAATCCGTAAGTATGTAGGTGGTGCTTCTTATTATGAAGTACGTATCAAGCATTTTGCTGATGATTTGGCTCCATGGAACAATGGTGAATCATCTGTTGCACCATCTGCTTCAGAAGCTTATCCAGGTAGTAACAAGGAGCAGAATTATTTGGGGCGTTACGGTTTGGTACGTAATAACTGGTATGACATTCAAGTTACAGAAATCAAGAAGATCGGTTCTCCTGTAGTTCCTAATATTACTACAGATAAAACTCCTGATGATAACATCGATGCTTATATCTCTGCTAAGATTAACGTCCTCTCATGGGCTAAGCGTACGCAGAATACTATCCTCGGAAAGTAATTTGATAAAGATAAAATATAGAAAACAATAATTGATTAGCGATATGATAGCGCAGAAGATAAATAAATGGTTGAAGGGTGTCATGGCTGCTGCCATGACCCTGGCAGTCGTCACCTCGTGCCACGATATGTGGCACCAGGACTACAGCGACTGCCCTAATGGTGTATATGTGAAGTTTAAGTATGATTACAACCTCCAGCGTGCCGACATGTTCAACGACCATGTTGGACAGGTAACGCTGTATGTATTCGACGAGAACGGAAACTATATAACCCAACAGACCGAGACGAATTCTGCGCTATCATCGCCTCTCAAAGACCCAAATTATGTAATGCATGTCGAGAACCTACAGCCTGGCAAATATCAGTTCCTTGCTCTCGCAGGACAGAATGCTTATGCTGACCAACTGCAATCCGGTCGCGCCAAGTTTGTTCGTACAGAACTGGCTAAGGGCGACAATATCAAGAAGTTGGAGGTGAATCTCGACCATCAGAACCGTGGTGACTATGATGAAGTAGAGAATCATGCCATGCCATTGGACACCCTTTGGCATGGCAAGATGCTCGAATCCGTAGAGGTTTCTTCCTCTGAAGCAGCTTATGCTACAATCCCTTTGGTTCGTGATACAAAGAAAATCAATGTGGCACTTCGTGACCTTGACTCTCCACAGGATATGGATGTCAACGACTACACAATGACCATTGAGGATCATAATGCCCGCATCCTTTGGGACAACTCTCTCGACGAAAGCCGTAAGGTGGTTTATACCCCTCATGCTACATGGAATACGGTGGATGAAACCGAGCAGGGCAAGATTGCTCATGCCGACTTCATGACTTCCCGCATTCTGAAGCATGATGATTACAAACAGGACGGTCATCTCCTTATCAAGAGTAAGGAAACCGGAAATACAGTAGTAAATGTAAATCTTCCTGACCTCTTGAGCCGTCTTCGCACCAGTGAGGAGTACAGTTACAGTGCACAGGAATTCCTAGACCGTGCCTACGATTACAAACTTCAGTTCTTTATCCAGGGTGGCAAGCTCAAGTATTGCTACATCACCATCAGCGTGAATGTGCTGAGTTGGAGCAAGCGCATCCAGTTCGAAGAACTCAATTAATATGTCCTACCCGGCTTCCCATAAGCCGATTCAAAAAAGAAAGTGTATGTTTAAGATAAAAATAATAACCCTCTCATTGCTAGCCCTTTTGCTGGTGATGTCGTTCGCATCCTGTGCGAGCGACACTACCAGTGATTCGCCTCTGCCAAGCAAAGATATGAAGGCATATCTGCAGGTAAAGGTAACGGTGGAAGGTAGTGGAGATACACGAGCGAGTAGGGCAACTACGGAACCTCAAGGAGGTGAAGATGGTAATGGTAGAGAACCAGGAATCAATAAAGAAAATGATGTCAATTCTCTTGCTGTCTTACTATATGAATCTGAAGAAAATGACCTGTCGGATGATAATGCTATAATAGATTATGTATATACATTTACCGGTTTAAAGTCATCATCATCTACAGGTGGTGTAACTTATACTACTGGTCCACGAGAAATTGATCCAGTCATTGTTGGTAAAAACTATCATGTTTTGGTTATCGCCAATGCTGGTGATATGACTTCCAGATGTAAAGGAAAGAAGATAAGCGAAATCAGAGATATGCAAATGGATAAGGTTTGCACCCGCAATGATGTTATCGCCAATTTCACTGATTTTGTCATGTCATCAAAGAAAGACGCTACGATAGATTTCTCCGGAAAACCCGGTAGTGGAACTGGAACCGAGTCAGATCCTTATGTGGTAAATGTTGACATCGAGCGCCTGGCTGCCCGTATCGACATCATTCCAAATGCGACTTATGATAAAACCAATCAAGGTTATTATTATAATGTAATGGATGGAACAAATGTAGTAGGTGGTTTTAAGCTCGAATCTGTTACTCCTACCAAGGTTATGACAAAGGGAGAATACCTGATAAAGCGAGTTTCTTCAGATAAAACTGTATCTTCTGTTACTTATTTCGGAGAGGAAAAAATGGATACTACTACTAAGGCTTCTACTAATTATGTGGTTTGCCCTTGGACAAAGGATCGTGCAGGTCTTACTCTCGCAGAAGCCGAAGGTCCTACATCTTTATATAATGTAAAGAAGACAACTTCTACCAGTACTGTTGTAGGAGAAGCATCATACATCCTCGATTATGTGATGGAGAATACGACCACCGATAATGACGAGGCTTATTCTACAGGTCTTATCTTTAAAGGAAAGTATTATGAAGAAACAGAATGGGATGCAACCATGAAACAGCCTAAAGCTGGTTCTATAGGAACAGAAAAGGAATATACCTATACGCTCCGTCATAGCGACCCTTCAGGAAGCGGAACCACCGCTGACCCGATGCATTTTGGTGTTGTCCGTAACAACATCTATCAGGTAAAGGTAGATGGTGTTGAAGGAAAGTCTAAAGGTATCAAGTTGACCATACATGTAGTCCCTTGGGCACATTACGACCATGGGGAAGTAATATATTAAACTCTAAGATTAATTTACAAAGTATAACTAAAATGAGAAAACATATAATGAAATATATGGCTTGCCTGGTGATGCTGCTTCTGACTTTCGCAGCATGTTCGCCAGATAGTGATGCTTCTGATCCGGGAAGCACCACCAACAAGACATATACTCTCCATTTTAATCTGTCTCCAGTATCAGGAAGTTCGGCTTCTTCCCGTGCAGAAACTTATACTGAAGGAAGTCCCAATACATGGGAGGACGGTTCTAAAGAAGAGAACATGAAGAGTTGGACAGTTGTCTTTGTAAAGTCTGATGGAACGGTAGCGAAAGTAGTTAAGCAGCCATCCGTAGATGAAGGCAAAGATAAGGAAGATGATGTAACAGTTTCCGGTTTGGAAGCAGGAACTTATTCGGTCTATTCTTTTGCCAATATATCAGATACAGAACTCGGTACGATTACGGAGGGTTCTCGTTCTCCTGACTTCGATTCCCAATCATTTGCTGTCAATGGCAATGATATGGATATTAAAGCGAAAGGTATTCCTATGAGCAATAAACAGGAGGTAACTATCGGCTCTGACGGCAAACCGAATATCACGGATTTATATGTAGTAAGAATGCTATCCAAGATTACTTTCAAGTTCCGCAACATGACAGGTGAAGATATTACCGTAAAGAATGTAAGTATCAGCGATATTACAAGCAATCCTGCTACAGGAACAGAAAATGTCAAGTTGCTTCCTGCAACGCCAGTTTCATCAGAGAATGTTGCCCAAACGCCAAATTTGGTAGAGAATGCTAAAAGTGATGAATTTACACATGCGATTACATCTGGCTTGACAGTAGACAAGACCGCAACCGATTATGATACAGATAACAGCCGTTCGGTTTCTTTCTTTGTCAACGAGAGTCAAGCCGGCAATGCTTATCCTTACTTTGTTGTAACGCTCGAAACGAACGTTGGTTCACAGAGATATTTCATGTATACCGACTGGAATCAGATAGCCCGCAACGACCATCATGTCTTAAAGTTGGCACTGAGCGATTATAAGCTACGTCTCAAGGTAGAGGACTTTGGATCTATCGGTTCGACTCCGTCATTGAAAGATGACGGAAAACAGCTCAATCTCATTTTCCATGATTTAGAGGAGTTCCATATTGTTCCTTCTGTTACAAAGTATAGTGATCCAACTGGTGCAGAAGTATCTTTCACGGATCTCAAATGGACGAAACTTTTAGAATCGGAGCCAGATGCAGAGACAAAAGCCTTCTTGACTCCACCATATATCGTTTCTAGCAAAGATAGAATAGAGGCAGAAACCTTAGGTGAGTTAGGCAAGAAGATAGGTCCTATCATCTATCAGCTTTCAGTAAAAGTTAATGATGGAGTTGATTCACCAACGCTGGTATATCGGGTAGCTATCTCTCAGGATTTAACCTGGTACTCAGCAAGGCGCCATAACGGTGCATTTTGGATATGTAAACAATAATACTTATATTAAAAAACATTGAAGCTTATGTTTAAGTCTAAGATTTTTAATAGTGTAATGAGATATATGTTGGTAGCAATGCTTGCATTGCTGCCAAATGCTATATGGGGATTAACGGAACAAAGTTCTGTCGCTTTAGTAAACGGAAATACAATTACAGTTTATTGTTTTAACAATAACTATTTAACTAAAAATGATTATTCTGCATGGTATATATATGATGCAGATGATAGATTAGTGGATATTTCTTCATGGAATGCTACTGAAACTTGGCATTTTCCATCTTTTTCTAATGAAAAGAATTATTGGAAAGTAGGTAAGCCTAATGACGTAGATTCATGGCGTAGTGTTAAGATAACTACAGCTGGTGAAGATATATCCAATTACAAGCTAGTTCTTTTAGTATCTTCTAGCGATGCATTTTTTAATGCACCTTCTGAAGCAACTGCAGATAAGAAAATCACTTTTAAATTGATTTCAGAAAATGATGCTCCTTTGCTGAAAGAATATACAGGTACAAACAAAATGTCTGTAACAGATTTTGTGGCAGATGGTAGTACTTCTTATTCTTTTAATCTAGCTTCTTCTTTAGAGTCTCTATTATCTTTAGCTTCTACTTCTGATGGTAATTCATTTGATACGAGTTCTAAGAAGATTTATTTGCGTATCAACTTGCGCAATAAAACAACCAATGCTACTCTGAAAGCTAGTGAATATAAAATCGAAAAATCTACCGAATGGGGTGACTATAATGAAGTTAATAATACAACTTTAAGTAATAATAGCTGTAAGAATGATAAAGGTACTTTTTATTATTCTGATCAGCTGACTTCTGCTAATAAAAAACATTTTGGATATAAAATTACATTACAGAATGCTGAAGATGTGATGTCTAACTATGCGATAGACGTCTATCTTTCTGATGAAGCTGCAGATGTTAGTAATAATACTCTTCTCCAAGAGCCAACTCTTAAGGCGAAGATCACTTATAATTTGATGCCTCAATCAGAGAAGGATAAGTTGACTTTTGATGCAACCGATGATTCTTCATTGGATGCTTCCAAGGTTTTCAACTTCCGTCAGGCATTCACTTCGAAGACAGCAAAGGTACAACTGCTTACTGAGGAAAATAAGCAGCGACTTTGCGATGCTCTTGGTGTAAGCGATTTGAGTAAAGTAACTGACCTCTATGTACGATGGATGATTACGGACAAGAGCGGTAATGCTATGCCTGGCATTACTGCATCTGGCTTGACTCTTCGTAAAGATAAGACAACAAAAAAAGAAATATATTACACATGGTTCTCTGAGAATGCAGCCAGCACTTTGTCTGCAGCGTTGAATCCTACCTTCATTTTCCCTAACACAATGTCATGGGATAATTTGAAGGTATCTTGTGTCGTATCCAATACTAAACTGGTAGAAGGTACGAATGTAAAGTATGGTGTCATGATTAAGGAACCTGATGCATTCAACATCAAGTTTGACGTCAATTTGGAGGAAGCTCCACTCCTTAACGATTTGGATGCAGCGTATTCTTCTAATCTTAAGGAGAAATCTAAATATATTTCTGCAACACATATAGCTGAAAAGAAACTGCAAATACTTGATATTGCAGCACAGTTAGAGGATTTTAATATCTTTACGAAAAATGCAGATGGTAATTTTGAAGTGACTACTTCAAAACCATTCTACTTGCGAGTAAGTCTTTTGGATAAGGTAACAGGAGAATTTGTTTCTCCTCAGTATTATGCAGCCATTAAAGATGATGGTTCTACTTCTTCTTATTATCATACAAGTCTGCAATACGGCAATACGAAGATATATAAGAACTCAAAGGGGTTATTTTATATAGTAAACGAGAACGCTGTTATCAAGCCTGCTGATTTGAGACTAGCTATAGGTTTCAATGATGGTGATGATATGTCTAAATATCGTATTGAGATTGTTGCTTCTGACGAAACTCCACAGATAGAAAATTATCTTGTTGTCGCAGAACCAACAATTAAAGGTAAGTTGGTTTATGATATCAAGAAAGCAACAGATGCGCCTTTCAAGCATTACAAGGGTTACGCCAATGCTGATAACGATTATGAGGTAATTGATGCTTCGAAGAATCAGTTGCGCCAGAAGGTGTCTACATGGGAGTATACCTATGTTGTTGATAATACTGACCATAAGACTGTGTCTCTTATGTTGCCTATACAGAATTTCGAATCCTCTGGTGACAAATTGGAACCTTTAGGTTATTTCAGATGGTATAATTATGATACAGATAATGCATCAGCAAACTTATCTGTAGAGGGATCTTCTTCTCTATTGAATTCTGTGAAAGATGCAGATAATGTAGATAAGGGATTGATGGCTTTCAATTTGATGCAGCATGCTATACAGTCAACAGTGGGTGTAAAGTATACTCGTCCTAGTGACCCAGATTGGAAGGGTGAAACAATTGCTTGTGACGTAAGCCGTTACATTGATGGAATTGATGCTACTGGAACCTACATGGAACATGAACCAACCTTATCCATCAGATACATTTTCCATATTATTCCGTCTATGCAAATGGCTGAAATTCTCAAGGAAAATCTTGTAAATGATAGCAAGGACCTTACGTTTGAGGATAATAAGAATGTTACGGTAGGATTTAAGGATGATAACTCGACGATGACTTTGCGATTGGATTTTGTAGATCCTAAAATGTATTATTTCTATCCAGTTACCAATACTAAAAAGCATGTATATTATCCTGCCGGTTCAACTGAAGCAGACACAAATGCAATTATCGCTGAACGTAAGATTACGGAAGCAGACTTTTTTCCTGATATCAAGAAGGCTGCCACGATAGAATGGCGAGCTTATAATGGTACCAGAGACAAGATGTGTATTCTTGGACCAGGTAACGTTACAGATTTCCCACGTTTCTTTGATTTGAGCATAAGTCTTCTGAATGGTGCAACTTGGACTGATTTGGATGGTGGTACTACTACCAAACCAACCTTTAATCCAGGTGATCACTTTTACGTAGTGGCTTATGTTAAGGATGAGACAGGGAATTTTAGTAGCCCAATGGCCAATTTCAGTATACGATACTTCCGTTTCTATCCAAAGACTTTCGAAGAAATGGGTGCTGATGATGTGACTCGCCAAATATCTTATCTTGATGAGAACTATAACAATATTGCAGTTGTCTCTTTTGATAATGACAGTCCAGAACAGACATTGTCTGCGCCTACAAGTCCTGATGATAATCAAAGTAAGAATCCGTCATCATGGAACAGGCGCAGTTATGGTTTTGTTTATAAAGATTTGATAGATAAAAGTGCAAATAAGAATGGCGACAGTAATGTATATTATAATACCAAACATTCTCCTCAGCATGGTGAATATGGTATTTATAAGACGGCCAATGTTAATGGTATTTCTGGTGATTGTAGAATTGCCTCTGGTACAGATGGCTACATGTGGTATTCGGGGAAAGAACTGCATGATAGAACTTACGCGCTTACAGGAAAATCTCAGTCGGGTTCTTTCCTTTATGTAGATGCTTCTGATGAAAGCCGTACCATCGCTTCTGCTGAGTTTACTGCAAGTCTTTGTACTGGTCAGCAGATGGCATTTAGTGCCTGTATTGCTGATATGACAATGCAAACCGTTAAACCACAGATTATGTTTAGGTTATTTGGTTTGGAGAAAGATGAGTTTGGCAACATAAAGAACAAGAAGTTGTTACATTCTTTCTCTTCCGGTGCATTTGGCACAAACCGTCTTAGTTCTGAAGAGGCAAAATGGTATCAGGTGTATGGTAAGATTACGATTCAGCAAGATGAACAAGTAGAAAAGTATTCTGACTTCCGTATCGAAATAGATAACTATAGTAAGGGTACCATAGGTGCAGACTATGCCGTTGATGATATCCGTATATATTTAAAGCCAGCTAAGGTTGAAATCTATCAGGACCGACCAGTCTGCGGTGAGTCTGGAACAGGTAATATTAAGCTGAAGATACGTGCTATTCACGAAACATTAAATGCTATACTTAACCATAAGAATACGAAGATTCATTACCGTTTAGTGAACGAAGATGGTTCCCCTGTTACAGGAGAAGGTCTTTACAACTATTGGTTAAAAGGACCTGATGATGCTACAGCTAAAGAAATTAAGACAGATAAGAGCTATGCATCTGTTGATGTCTTTGATTCAGAGGAAACCTGTGCAAAGTATGAAATTGATGGTGTCAACATGATAGAAAAAGATGCTGATGGTGAAACCTATATCATCCTGGCTAATCATCCTTTCAAACTCACAAAGGGTAAGAAGTATTATGTCTCCGTATGTGCTGATAGTAATCCAGATGCACCAGATGCCAATTGGGGTAAACCTTCTGATGTCTGCTCTATCTATAGTGCTATATTTGAGATGATTGGTCAGACGCCAATGATTACTGATACAGATGGTAAAGTCATTACAGAGTATCGTGTGAATTGTACTGATTCTGACCCTAAGGTTACGCTAAAGGGAAGTCTTACAACTATTGACCCTAATACTGGCGAGAAGATTACGCTTACTGGTGTGCCATTCTTGTGGTATATTGATGACAGCAGTACGCCTGTCGATGCAACACCATCAACAACCATTGAGATACCTGTTAGCCAAATAGAATATGGTGCTCATAAAATTTACATGAAACCAGAGACAGGAACAAAAAATACTGCTGGGGATATGGTATTTACTGTTAATGGTGTCGAATATCTGATGTGTACGGAGAAAATTCCTGTGTCTCTGCGTATTGCTAAAGATGGTCCGCAGCTAAACTTCGGATTCAATGATGTGGATTATCCATTTAAAGATAACAGCTACGAAGCTTCATTGCGTATCGGATTGCCACAGATAAAGAAGTTATTGGAAAAAACTTCCCAGGGTTATCTTCAGGTACCATTGCATAGCGCAAGTTACAAGACTGGTGTTACGGATAAGACTTTGACATTCATTGATGATAGTAAGACTGGTGCAGGTAATACTTCTGCTGATGTTTATGTTGCAACAACTAATGACCCTCTATGGGATGCTTCTTTATTGAAGAAGCCTGTTGCGACATTGAGTTCTAGTACTCTTGCAGAAGTCAAGCCTGACAAGCAGTATACCCTCGATCTCAAGTTCTCTAAAGATGTCTTAGAGAACTTCCATGAGGGATACTACTACGAGCTTAGATTCGCCTTCGAGCAGAAAGCAGTAGCAACAGGTGGAACAAGCTGTCCTGGTGAGTCTTATCTCAAGCTGAAGATTGTACCGGAGTTCATTACCTGGTATCCTACTGCCGATGGTGGTATGAATGCCAACTGGAACAATGATGATAACTGGCATCGCTCATCATCTACTGAATTGCATGATAATGAGTATACAAATTATCTGGCTTATGGTAATGCATCTGGTATTACAGCAAAGGTGAATATTCCTACGCTGAACAGCTATGTGCCGATGAAGTTTACCAAGGTAACTATTGACAACTTGAAGGGATTGCCATTCCCTGACCTCGGTAATATCGTTTATCGTAGTACCAATAAGATTGCTACCAAGCTGACTAACGGTAAGGGTAATGAGGCTACGAAGTATATCCAGTATGACATCATGGCGTTCTGGAATGTGGCAGCTGCTGATAAGGGATTGGAAGCAGGTAATCTGAAGTGCGAGAAGTTCTATGGCAATACCTGCCATCAGATTTACTTCAAGCCTCAGGGCGAACTTCGCGACCAGTGCTATCTGGTATATGACAAGGCTTGGGTAGAGAAGGAACTGGTGCCTAACAAGTGGTACACCATGGCTTCGCCTCTGCAGTATATCTACGCAGGTGATATGTATGTGCCGGCAAGTAATGGACGACAGGAAACCAAGGCGTTTACGGATATCAAGTTTGATGATGGTACTGCTGCGTATAGCCGAAGCAAGTATCCGGTTTATCAGAGAGCTTGGATGAAGAGTGGAGTAGAGGAGATCACACCTGAGAGTTATCCTGCATCTCATTATCCTGAAGGTGCAAAGACTGATGATATGAATCTCAATCTCGGTTATTGGAGCCACGTATATAATAAGGTGGACGAGAGATATGCCGCAGATGGAACAACATTCGGTGGCTTCGCTATCAAGGCTGGTAATGCGCTCTTGCCAAAGAGACCTACAGATGGTACTCCATTGCCAAATGCGATTCTCCGTTTGCCAAAGGAAGATACTAACTATCAGTACTACGATTATGATGGATCAACAACTTCTGGTGGTAAATCAGCCAACGTTGAAAAGGGCAATGGTCATGGCAAGCTCCTCGTTGCTTTCAACAACGATGAGAAGCATCTCGCTGAGATGACTCAGAGCTTGGGAACTGATAACAACAGCGGTTTCTATCTCGTGGCTAATCCATATACCTGCTCTATCTCTCTGAAGAAGTTCTTCGAGGTGAATACAGGATTGCAGAATGCAGTATGGCTGATTGAAGGAGATGCGGTAAGAAGCGTTTCTTCTACAGATTTAAGTAGTAAGGATTTCGTTATCCAGCCTACACAGTCGTTCTTTGTCAAGAAGAGTGATACTTCTGTAAGTGAGGTGAAGTTCACTTCTGCGATGTATGTAGACCGTCTTATCTCACAAGGCTTCATTATAGCTTCTGATTATCTCAAAGACGTGAATGTATCGGCTCAGAATGCTAAGGGACAGACTTCGAAGGCTCGCATTGCCGTGAGAGAAGAGGCTTCTGATGATTATGATGAGCAGGAGGATGTGGATCTTCTGTGCGATCAGAATCTGAGTGGTATTCCGCAGGTTTATACCGTGGCTGGTTCTCAGGCTGTGGCGGTGAATGCTACTCCTAAGATTGAATGGATGCCAATGGGTGTCATCATGGAGAATGGGGAGAAGAACGAAAGGGTAAACCTCGACTTCAAGGGCGTTGCCAAGCTCGATGCTCCGCTTTATCTCTATGATGCTGCCAACGGACAGTATACCGAACTGCAGGATGGCAATGAGGTGAGCATTCAGGCGAACGAGCATGGCAGATACTTCCTGACCCAGACTCGTGGTACTACCGGTATCCAGCAGATTGAGGCTGAGGCTGAAAGTAATCAGTTGAAGGTCTATTCACCAGCTGCGGGCATGATTGTTGTATCTGCCTTGAATGGTGAGAAGTTGGGTAGGGTAGAGGTATTTACCTTGGATGGCAAGAGGGTTCACAGTTATCAGTTGCCTGATAAGCAGAGAATGATTCTCCGTGTACCATCCGGAGTATATATCGTAAAGGCATCCACCCAGTCCTGTGCTCAGGCTAAGGGACAGAAGGTTGCCGTAAGATAAAGAGATATAAGTGCAATAACAATTCGCCCTGTAAAGGCAAAAGCGTTGATTTAAAGCTTTTGCCTTTACAGGGCGAATTTTATTCGTATATTAAAGATATATTGTCGGAAAAGACAGGATATATTTCTGAGTTATTTAGTATCTCCGGCCGCACAACAGCTGTTGTGCGCTTGCATAACAGCTGATATGCGCTCGCACAACAGCTGATGTGCATGCGTTGCCCAACTGTTATGCTCTTTTTATTTGTTGTTTTGAAACATGGCTATTTCACTTTCAAATGTAGAAATAATCATTTCTAATTGAGGGTGTAAAATAGGTACAATTATTGATACGTAATTTGGACAGCCTTCATCTATAACTGTTGCTGTTCTAATTGCATATTTTTTTTTCTGTTCATAGCCATTAAACCAGCGTAAAAACAATCTGTCTCGTTGAGCCTGTTGTTCATTGGCTGTGTCACAAATATATAGAAGGATATCTGGATTTTTTCTGAAAAAGAATGACTAAAAAAGCAAAAAATAGCAGATTTGAGCTTTTGTTTTGAGTTTCAAGTGGTTGTGGCAGTCGTTGGCTTTTTGTGGCATTCGTGAGGAAATGCGAAAATGGCGGATTTGAGAAGTA
>OLVV01000384.1_pt1 | contig 25292 bp, 15 predicted proteins | sample 1673581 | NCBI WGS metagenome assembly OLVV01 (sample SAMEA103958116, study PRJEB25191) | human gut metagenome | biome: human-associated habitat [ENVO:00009003]; feature: intestine environment [ENVO:2100002]; material: feces | place: Germany | collected 2013/2015
TATAATAATCCTTCTCATCTTCAGATATACTTTTACCAATACCCTTATTATAATTAACCTTCTTAGAAAGTCCCGCATAATCTTTTTCTATAAAATCATTAAACAGACTCTCTTCTTCATATCCGGCATATCTTCCATTGACTCTATATATCTCGGCTGCTGTATCTGATATCGGAGCAATGGATATTATGAGCAATATTGCAGATATAATATATAACAACACAAATGGATTAAACTTTTTCTTTCGCATTATCCGTATATCCTCCTTGTTAGAAGTGTAAGCACCTCTGTCTGATTCATATCCGGCAATTTCGCAATATCGTCATCTGTGAAATCGCAGTAAGCTTTGATAAATAAGTGCACCTTATCAAGTATATTCTCTGCATAAGACTGACTTTCTTTACTTCTGCTCGTATCAAAGGAAACCAGCCTGTTCATAGTGTCCTCTAAATCCACTATTGATCTTGCAGCTCTGTTAAGACTATCGTCCCACGAATAAGATGATGAATCGCCTTCTGCTTCTTTTATCCCACATATTGCCCTTCTTATTTCAAGATAATCATATAAAATGCTATAGAAGCTGCTCCAGCCATATTTATAATCATCTGTTATAATAATACGGTCTGCTATTTCATACAGCTCATAAAGTGTTCCATAATCTTCATTATCAAGCAGCTCTCTAAGCTGTATCTGAATTTCATCATTATGTTCTTTGTTATACTTTTTGTTGGAATTCTCCGCCAATCTATATCCCAGCATTGAATTATTAGCTATAAGAGCTGCTGCAAGAACTATTGCAGATAACATAACAACCGCAATTGGTGTTATATTCTTCACAAACCACTTACTATTGCTTATCACTTTGCTTCTGGTTCTATTAAACTTCTTGTCATAGTTCTCCATATCATTGACATGCTTTAAAGCCTGCTCATTAGGAGAACCACAATTAGGACAGAACTTTTGATTAAGCTGAAGCGGTGCACCACAATTATTACATTTCATCTTCTACTCCATTCTTCATAATACTTATCTTCATATGATTGTCCAAGCTTATAATCATAATAACCATCTGGATATAATTCATCTATCTGCTGCCTTATATCATCTTCTGATAATCCAGCATAATTAACCAGGTAGTCTCTGGCATTCTCTACCCACATATCTATTATCTGTCTGTCCTCTTTAGAACAAGTCATATAATTTCTATTAGCATATGAGCCTTTATTTTCTTTCATATTTACAAGGTCAAGAGCATGCCTATAGCCATTCTTAAACTGGTATTCCATTACCTCTGCTTTATCCTGTCCTTTAACATTCTCGTATACCTTTAAAAAAGCATCATAATACCAGTCATATAGCTGTATAAAATTATAATGTTCCCAGCTTGCCATAAGGCTTGTATTCCCATCATAATTTCTTATTATATCTCTGGCTTCTGAATATCTTTGAAGTGTATACAATTCATCAAGTTTAGCAGAATTGTCATCGTACCAATCCATAGCTTTATGAATCTCATTACGTTCTTTTCTTGAATCGTTATACTGCTTATAATCAAAACGTCCTATAGCTACTCCTATTACTAAAGCAGCAGCCGTTCCAATCAATACATATCCTATACTTTTGGCTATGCTTAATAAAGCATATCTTCTTACATTCTTATCAAGATTATCCATATCACTGTTAATCTTATATAAGTCATTCATATACTTCTTCTCTGAAGCCTCGTACTGCATAGCACCGCAGTATGGGCACTTTGTATCTTCACTGCTAATATCTGCTCCACAATTACTGCATATCATACATATCCCCCTTATATTAGAATAATGTCAGCTGGGTGTAGGTTAATTCCAAATTAATAATCTTTATAAATTCTTCTAATTGCTGTCTATCAGATAAAATATTTACATTTTTATTCTGCTCTAAATATTCATTACCAGATGAAAACTTCACAAGTCTATGACTATAACATGCTATTCTCTTAAATTGTTCCTCCGCATACTTAACCGTATGCATTGTTCCACTATTCATCTCTGCCTCAACAACTAATACACCCTGATCCATATTATCGATCATGGTCGCGAATATTTTACTGATGTTATCTCCTGGTCCCTGATCCTCCAGAAGTTTCGAAACAAAAATGGTGGATATATGGCGAACGTAATCAGAAAATTCGCGTAAATTATCACTAATATGCTCTTGTTGCTCGTGGGTAACGGCAATCAAACTTATCACCCCAACACAACGATCCTGTAAAATGACAGGCGTACCCAGAAATGCTTTTTCGCGGCAATTTTCTTTACTATCGCAACCTTCACAAAGGGGATCGAAGCGAGACTGTGTCACAACTTTTTCAGTTTTCGTTTCCAGGACGTGGCGGAGCAGGCGTGAGTTGCCGCTCAACTGGCGACCAAGAAACTTCCCATACGCGCCCGTTCCGGCGACGCGACACAAGTTTTCATCAACGATCTCAACCTCAAGCTGCAAAACGCTGGCAAGCATTCTGGCAAAACGCTGAATTGTCGGTTGAATTTGCATCAATACTGACTGCGTAGTAGCAAGCTCCATAGCTTTACCTTCCAGACTTACTTAAAAGTCGATCATTGAAGACGTTGATGGTTCATAGATCATGATGATATTAACTCAGGCGAAATTGGCTTTGATAAAAACATAAGATTTTTATCACTTTCTAATGAAATTATGGAAGAGATATCACATTTCTATATCAATATGAGAATTACGGCGGTGAGTTTATCAAACTGACGAGGGATAACCTGCCCCTTTATCTTATTTCTGATACTTAGCAGCAAATAAATAACGCGATAAAAAAAGCCAAACGTTTTCGTATTTTACAAACAACCAGAAGCTGGCATCAATTTGTGATCAACCCCACACATTACCCGTCAAATTAGTCTTTTGCAGCCGCTTGGATAATTCTGGCACAGTTATTGTTAGTCCCAGGTATAGCTGTGAAAACACCAATCACTTTGGCAAGTCACAGTGAAATAAACCTCTTTGCCTGTCATTCCACTACCGGGACTTTATGATGAAAACTGTTAATGAGCTGATTAAGGATATCAATTCGCTGACCTCTCACCTTCACGAGAAAGATTTTTTGTTAACGTGGGAACAGACGCCAGATGAACTGAAACAAGTACTGGACGTTGCCGCAGCATTAAAAGCACTGCGTGCTGAAAACATCTCAACCAAAGTCTTTAATAGTGGATTAGGTATTTCCGTATTCCGCGACAACTCCACCCGTACCCGCTTCTCTTATGCTTCCGCGCTTAACCTGCTCGGCCTTGCACAGCAAGATCTCGACGAAGGCAAATCACAAATCGCTCACGGCGAAACCGTGCGTGAAACCGCCAATATGATCTCCTTCTGCGCCGATGCCATCGGTATTCGTGACGATATGTATCTGGGCGCAGGCAACGCCTATATGCGTGAAGTTGGCGCTGCACTTGATGACGGTTACAAGCAGGGTGTGCTGCCGCAACGTCCGGCTTTAGTGAACCTGCAATGCGATATTGACCACCCGACTCAGTCAATGGCTGACCTCGCATGGTTATGTGAACACTTTGGTTCACTGGAAAACCTGAAAGGTAAAAAAATCGCCATGACCTGGGCCTACTCCCCAAGCTATGGCAAACCGCTATCTGTACCACAAGGCATCATCGGTCTGATGACTCGCTTCGGTATGGATGTCACCCTGGCCCATCCGGAAGGCTACGACCTGATCCCGGATGTCGTTGAAGTCGCTAAAAACAATGCTAAAGCCTCCGGCGGTAGCTTCCGTCAGGTCACCAGCATGGAAGAAGCCTTCAAAGACGCAGACATCGTTTATCCGAAGTCATGGGCACCTTACAAAGTGATGGAAGAGCGTACTGAATTGCTGCGTGCGAACGATCACGAAGGCTTAAAAGCACTGGAAAAACAGTGTCTGGCACAGAACGCGCAACACAAAGACTGGCATTGTACTGAAGAGATGATGGAACTGACCCGTGATGGCGAAGCCCTGTACATGCACTGCCTGCCAGCTGATATCAGCGGCGTATCCTGCAAAGAAGGTGAAGTGACTGAAGGCGTATTCGAAAAATACCGTATCGCTACCTACAAAGAAGCCAGCTGGAAGCCTTATATCATCGCCGCGATGATCCTGTCCCGTAAATACGCCAAACCAGGTGCACTGCTCGAGCAACTGCTGAAAGAAGCGCAAGAACGCGTGAAATAACCCCTCGGGCCGATCAGCTGGTCGGCCCTCTATTTCCAGAGGCCAAAAGGATAGGATATGTCCGTTTTCTCATTGAAGATTGATATCGCCGATAACAAATTTTTCAACGGCGAAACATCACCGCTCTTTTCGCAAAGCCAGGCCAAACTGGCGCGCCAGTTCCACCAGAAAATTGCTGGTTATCGCCCAACACCGCTTTGTGCGCTGGACGATCTCGCAAACCTTTTTGGTGTGAAGAAAATTCTCGTCAAAGACGAATCAAAACGATTCGGTCTGAACGCCTTCAAAATGCTCGGCGGTGCATACGCCATCGCTCAATTATTGTGCGAAAAATATCATCTTGATATCGAAACGCTGTCATTTGAGCACCTGAAAAATGCTATCGGCGAAAAAATGACCTTCGCAACCACCACCGACGGTAACCACGGGCGCGGTGTGGCATGGGCAGCGCAGCAACTCGGACAGAATGCGGTGATTTACATGCCGAAAGGTTCTGCTCAGGAACGCGTTGACGCCATTCTGAACCTCGGTGCCGAGTGCATCGTCACGGATATGAACTATGACGATACCGTTCGCCTGACCATGCAACACGCGCAGCAGCACGGCTGGGAAGTGGTGCAAGATACCGCCTGGGAAGGTTACACCAAAATCCCAACCTGGATCATGCAAGGCTACGCAACACTGGCAGATGAAGCCGTCGAGCAAATGCGTGAAATGAGCGTAACCCCGACGCACGTTCTGCTGCAAGCCGGTGTCGGTGCAATGGCCGGTGGTGTGCTGGGTTATCTGGTCGACGTCTACAGCCCGCAAAATCTGCACAGCATTATTGTTGAACCTGACAAAGCTGACTGTATTTATCGCTCCGGCGTCAAAGGCGACATCGTCAACGTTGGCGGTGATATGGCCACCATCATGGCGGGCCTGGCCTGCGGCGAACCTAACCCGCTGGGCTGGGAAATCCTACGTAACTGCGCCACCCAATTCATCTCCTGCCAGGACAGCGTTGCCGCATTAGGTATGCGTGTGCTGGGTAACCCGTACGGCAATGACCCACGCATCATCTCCGGTGAATCCGGCGCTGTCGGTTTGGGCGTTCTCGCAGCGGTTCATTATCACCCGCAACGTCAAAGCCTGATGGAAAAACTGGCGCTGAACAAAGATGCCGTGGTGCTGGTTATCAGCACTGAAGGCGACACCGACGTGAAGCACTACCGCGAAGTTGTCTGGGAAGGCAAACACGCTGTAGCACCTTAATCACCCTATTGGAACTGCTCCCTGCAAAACGGGGAGTAAAAAATCTGGAGAAAAATAATGGCTAAGAATATTCCATTCAAACTGATTCTTGAAAAAGCAAAAGATTACCAGGCGGACATGACTCGCTTCCTGCGCGACATGGTTGCTATTCCCAGTGAAAGCTGCGACGAAAAACGCGTAGTACATCGTATTAAAGAAGAGATGGAAAAAGTCGGCTTCGATAAAGTTGAAATCGACCCGATGGGCAACGTTCTCGGTTATATCGGCCACGGCCCGCGTCTGGTGGCAATGGACGCTCATATCGATACCGTCGGCATTGGCAACATCAAAAACTGGGACTTCGATCCGTACGAAGGCATGGAAACTGATGAGCTGATCGGTGGTCGCGGTACTTCCGACCAGGAAGGCGGCATGGCATCTATGGTTTATGCCGGTAAAATCATTAAAGACCTCGGTCTGGAAGATGAATATACCCTGCTGGTTACCGGTACTGTGCAGGAAGAAGACTGCGACGGCCTGTGCTGGCAGTACATTATTGAACAATCCGGCATTCGCCCGGAATTTGTGGTCAGTACCGAACCAACCGACTGCCAGGTATACCGTGGTCAGCGCGGTCGTATGGAAATTCGTATTGATGTTCAGGGTGTGAGCTGCCACGGTTCTGCACCAGAACGCGGTGACAACGCCATTTTCAAAATGGGTCCGATTCTTGGCGAATTACAAGAACTCTCCCAACGTCTGGGTTATGACGAATTCCTCGGCAAAGGCACCCTCACCGTTTCTGAAATCTTCTTCACATCCCCAAGCCGTTGCGCTGTAGCAGATAGCTGCGCCGTCTCTATTGACCGCCGTCTGACCTGGGGCGAAACCTGGGAAGGCGCGCTGGACGAAATCCGCGCCCTGCCTGCAGTACAGAAAGCTAACGCGGTTGTTTCTATGTACAACTACGACCGTCCGTCCTGGACTGGCCTGGTTTACCCAACCGAATGCTACTTCCCGACCTGGAAAGTGGAAGAAGATCACTTCACCGTTAAAGCACTGGTGAATGCCTACGAAGGTCTGTTTGGCAAAGCGCCGGTTGTTGATAAGTGGACCTTCTCAACTAACGGCGTATCTATCATGGGCCGTCACGGCATTCCGGTGATCGGCTTTGGCCCAGGTAAAGAACCTGAAGCGCATGCACCTAACGAAAAAACCTGGAAATCTCACCTGGTGACCTGTGCCGCGATGTACGCGGCAATCCCGTTAAGCTGGCTGGCAACCGAATAATTACTCTTCACTTATTCCCCTCCGGTTCGCCGGAGGGTTTTTGGAGTTTGCTATGCGCGTATTGATCAAAAACGGCACTGTCGTTAACGCAGATGGACAAGCCAAACAGGATTTGCTGATTGAAAGCGGGATTGTTCGCCAGTTGGGCAACAATATTTCGCCGCAGCTCCCGTATGAAGAAATTGATGCCACTGGCTGTTACGTTTTCCCTGGCGGCGTGGATGTCCATACGCATTTCAATATTGATGTCGGCATCGCGCGCAGTTGTGATGATTTTTTTACCGGTACCCGCGCAGCTGCGTGTGGCGGTACAACAACCATTATTGACCATATGGGATTTGGCCCGAATGGCTGCCGGTTACGCCATCAACTGGAGGTTTATCGTGGTTATGCCGCCCATAAGGCGGTCATCGACTACAGCTTTCACGGTGTGATCCAGCACATTAATCACGCCATCCTCGACGAAATTCCGATGATGGTCGAAGAAGGACTGAGCAGTTTTAAACTCTATTTAACCTATCAATACAAACTCAACGATGACGAGGTTTTGCAGGCGTTACGCCGCTTGCATGAGTCCGGCGCGCTGACCACCGTGCACCCGGAAAATGATGCGGCTATCGCCAGCAAGCGGGCGGAGTTTATTGCCGCAGGGTTAACCGCGCCGCGCTATCACGCCTTGAGTCGCCCTCTGGAATGCGAAGCGGAAGCCATCGCCCGCATGATTAACCTGGCACAAATTGCCGGTAACGCCCCGCTTTATATCGTGCACCTGTCTAACGGCTTAGGTCTGGATTATCTGCGTCTTGCCCGTACGAATCACCAGCCAGTCTGGGTTGAAACCTGCCCACAATATCTCCTGTTGGACGAACGCAGTTACGATACAGAAGATGGCATGAAGTTCATTCTTAGCCCACCGCTGCGTAACGTACGCGAGCAGGACAAACTGTGGTGTGGCATCAGCGATGGTGCGATTGACGTGGTAGCGACCGATCACTGCACGTTCTCGATGGCTCAACGCCTGCAAATTTCTAAAGGCGATTTCAGTCGCTGCCCAAATGGCTTACCCGGTGTGGAAAACCGCATGCAGTTACTGTTTTCCAGTGGCGTAATGACGGGACGTATAACACCGGAACGTTTTGTTGAATTAACCAGCGCGATGCCCGCCAGGCTGTTTGGCCTGTGGCCGCAAAAAGGATTATTAGCGCCCGGTTCCGATGGCGACGTGGTGATTATCGACCCACGTCAGAGCCAACAAATTCAGCATCGCCATCTCCACGACAACGCTGACTATTCGCCATGGGAGGGTTTTACCTGTCAGGGCGCGATTGTCAGAACCTTATCCCGTGGTGAAACGATTTTCTGTGACGGCACCTTTACAGGCAAAGCCGGGCGAGGTCGTTTCCTGCGACGCAAACCGTTTGTCCCTCCCGTGCTCTAACCACTGCCAGGGATCTATACACAATCAAGAATGATGAGTGAGGAAAAATGAGTAAGAAAATTGTTCTCGCCCTGGGCGGGAATGCGCTGGGCGACGACCTGGCCGGACAAATGAAAGCGGTAAAAATTACGTCTCAGGCAATTGTTGATTTAATTGCCCAGGGACATGAGGTCATCGTCACTCACGGTAACGGGCCACAGGTGGGCATGATTAACCAGGCCTTTGAAGCTGCCGCAAAAACTGAAGCGCACTCGCCAATGCTGCCGATGTCTGTCTGTGTTGCCTTAAGCCAGGGTTATATTGGTTACGATCTACAAAACGCATTAAGAGAAGAACTGCTTTCTCGTGGCATTAATAAACCTGTAGCAACGCTGGTTACCCAGGTCGAAGTCGATGCTAACGACCCGGCATTCCTCAACCCGACCAAGCCGATCGGTTCATTCTTTACCGAGCAAGAAGCAGAGCAACTGACAAAACAGGGTTACACCCTGAAAGAAGATGCTGGTCGCGGCTATCGCCGTGTTGTTGCCTCGCCAAAACCGGTTGATATCATTGAAAAAGAAACGGTTAAAGCTCTGGTAGATGCAGGCCAGGTAGTGATCACCGTTGGCGGTGGTGGTATTCCTGTTATTCGTGAAGGTAACCATCTGCGTGGTGCCAGCGCGGTTATTGATAAAGACTGGGCCAGCGCCCGTTTAGCAGAAATGATTGATGCCGATATGCTGATCATTCTGACTGCGGTAGAAAAAGTGGCCATTAACTTCGGTAAAGAGAATGAACAGTGGCTCGATCGCCTGTCATTAAGTGATGCTGAACGCTTTATCGAAGAAGGTCATTTTGCGAAAGGTTCTATGCTGCCTAAAGTGGAAGCAGCCGCCTCGTTTGCTCGCTCTCGCGCTGGACGCGAAGCACTGATTACCGTATTGAGCAAAGCGAAAGAAGGGATTGAAGGCAAAACCGGAACGGTAATTTGTCAGTAATTTAAAGGCCGGGTGGGTAATACCATCCGGCCAAAGATTGTCAAGTAAGTGCGCTTTGTTGATGCCGGATGCGGCGCGAGCGCCTTATCCGTCCTACAAAACATCGCAAATTCAATAGATTGCAATGCACTTGTAGGCCTGATAAGCGTAGCGCATCAGGCAATTTGGCGTTTGTCATCAGTCTCAGGCCGGGGGGTAATACCATCCGGCCATTTTCATTTAAGCCACTTCCAGCACTTCTTTTGTCGCTTTCACGCCCTGATGCATCAACATCATTAACGCCTCAAGTACGCCGCCGCCAATCGCCCGGGCTTTATCAGAAACGCTGGTGAAATCAGCCGTTTCACCACGTGGATCGATATCACCAATTTTAAAACCACCGACCACCGCCAGTCCGTCGTTCAACAAGCCACGCACCATCCCCGTCAACGGTGCTTTAATTTCATGCTCACCAATCCAGGCAATCACATCACCCTCTTTCACCAGATCGCCTAATTTCACGTTGGATCGCATAATGCCTGCAGCAGGAGCACGGATCACCCGTCGGGTGGTATGCCCCATAATATTGCCGGGAACACCGGTATTCTCCTGCGCACAACCAGAGTAAATCACCTGACCGAGCCAGTGCCCGCGATTTGTTTCAATTACCGCATGACAATCCTTCCCTGCAATAAAGCCCGGCCCAAGCGCGATTGTTACTGGTGCCATATCTGCCCGCGTCCCCAAATTCTGTTTCGCCAGAATAGCGTCCACCACGCAAAGCGGTTTCAGTTCATCAAGCAATGAACAGGCGGGATCTACCATCACAGGGATGAATCCGCGTTCGGTAAGTTTCATCGCTTCCGCAGAGCTGGTTGCCAGGCGGGCAGTGACGCCTTCGACCGTCATTTCGCCATCGAACACGGCCTGGGCAAACGCCACGGTACAACGAATCACTGTCGGTTTTTCCACTTCCAGCATGATCACTTTAAAACCCGCATGATACAGACGTAGCGCCACACCACTGGCGATATCCCCCGCACCGCGAATCACCACCAGCTGGTGTCCGGAAGGATGAGAAGGTTTCATCATCAGCCCACCCGGCGCGTTATTTTTCACCTGTAATATTTCTGCCAGCACGCTGATGGCGATCTCCTGCGGCGTTTCCGCACCTATGTTGTAACCAACAGGCGCATGTAAACGGGCAATATGTTCTTCAGCCACGCCTTTCTCACGCAATTGACGCAGGAAAAGCTGAACCTTGCGACGACTTGCCAGCAACCCCAACCATGCAATGGGCTGTTCAATGAGTTTGTCGAGGGCTTCACGATCCTGATTATTCGTGGCAATCAGGACAAAATTATCAGGGCGAATATCCAGTGCTTCCACTGCCGCACCAAACGACTCAGCATGGAGAAGCGTGGTTGATGGTGGGAATAGTTCAGGATTGAGGCTTTCGCGATAAATATCAGCAACGGCAATATCAAATCCTAATAGCGCCGCACTCTGGGCTATCGCCCGGTTGACATGCCCCGCGCCAATCAACACCAGACGTGGACGCATACCATGGACGCTGATAAATACTGACATTGCACCTCCACAATCTGACCCGACAGCATCCGCACCGTTACGAGCCATACGTCCATGGAATAATCGCGGCTTACGTTCCTGCAATGCCTGAAGCGACTCTTCAATCACCTTCCGCTCAACCATTCCGCCACCAATTGTACCGACGATAGAGCCATCGGCGCGCACTAACATTTGTGCAGAATGGCGGGGAGTCGAGCCTCGGCTATCAACAATTTGCGCCATCGCAAACGGACAATTTTGCTCTTCGAGTTTTGCAGCCTCTGTGAAAATATTCATACCAACCTCAATGGATATCCTTTCAGTAACCCGGAATACCCGGGCCGCTAATTCACAAATCTGCGCGCGATTGCAGGATGTTCTTGTATATCGCCCAGCCAGATTGCCTCTACGTTGTGTTGTTGCAGCGGTTGAAGGAGCTCGCTTTGCGTAATCGCATTCTCACATTGAGAAAAACGGTTAATGAACCAGACTCGCCGACAACCTTGCGGTACGTTTTTAAACGCGCCCTGAGGGTGGCGAACCAGCGCAACGAGATCGCTCAGTTGCAAGGGTGCATCAGGTGTTAACCCAGTAATATCAGCAAACTGCGACCAGCGATGGACATTTTCTGTGCTCACTTTTGCACCCAAAATATGTCCTCCCATCACAGCAATCACGCAGCAACTGCTTTTAGGTATGCAAGGTTCGTGCTCATCAGGCGCTTTTAACGGCATTCCACGCGAGCCATCTGCCTCAATGAGAATTACGTCACACTCTGGTCGTTGCACCAGTGCATCAATCGCTTCTGGCATAAATCCCTGCACTTTTCCCTGGTACGCTTTCCAGCTGTGAAAACAAAATGAAATGGGGGATGTAAGAGACGCATGAGGAAGCATGGCGGGATCACGACAGAAAACCACGGGCCAGTGAGACGTTGGCATAAACATATGTGTCGTCGTAGTGATTAACACACGCCTGCCGCTAGCCTGGAGCAGTTCTGCCAGCCAAAAAAGCAAGCTAGTTTTCCCCCCAGCCCCAACAACAGAAATCACAGTGGGACGTTTCTGCGCGCCTAAATCAATGAATAATGCCGATGGGTCAACTATACTTTTCACGAGTCTTTATGACCTCTCTGGGATAAATTATCCCCAACTTAATCCATCAGGAAGTAACGCAATTATCAGGCGTTATTAGCCCCTATAAATAATGGAACCACTATGTCAGCCATCGACTGTATAATTACCGCTGCCGGATTATCATCAAGAATGGGGCAATGGAAAATGATGTTACCCTGGCAACAGGGAACAATTCTTGATACAAGTATCAAAAATGCGTTGCAGTTTTGTAGCCGAATTATTTTAGTCACCGGCTATCGTGGTAATGAACTGCACGAACGTTATGCGAACCAGAGCAATATCACTATTATTCACAACCCAGATTATGCGCAGGGTTTACTCACATCAGTAAAGGCCGCAGTACCCGCGGTAAAAACAGAATATTGTTTTCTCACCCACGGTGACATGCCTACCCTCACCATCGAGATTTTTAGAAAAATCTGGTCGTTACGAAATGATGGCGCAATACTGCCACTCCATAATGGCATTCCCGGCCATCCGATTTTAGTGTCAAAGCCATGCCTGATGCAGGCAATCCAGCGTCCCAATATCACCAATATGCGTCAGGCACTCCTTATGGGAGATCATTATTCCGTCGAAATAGAAAATGCAGAAATAATTTTAGATATTGATACTCCTGACGACTTTATTACAGCGAAGAAAAGGTATACTGAAATTTAGAAAACGTAGTTAAACGATTGCGTTCAAATATTTAATCCTTCCGGCACTCTTTATCATAATGATAAGGAATCACTGATTTTGAGAAAAGAGAAAAAGTGATAAATGGGCTGGCAATAATAATTTTCAGGAGTGATTTTAATTCTCATTTGGCACCTGTGAGTTCATTCACAAAAAGCCCTTAAGTTTCGAGCCGCCTCACATTTTTTTATATTTCCCGCCAAACCTGGCAAGAGTGGTGCGATTGTTGCTCTATCCCCCTAAACCACCGGATTTCTCAACACCGGTCACTCAATGATATCTGTATAAGCTAAGGAGAGGGTTATGGGGGATATTATGCGTCCCATTCCGTTTGAGGAACTTTTGACGCGCATATTTGATGAATACCAACAACAACGCTCAATCTTTGGTATTCCCGAGCAACAGTTTTACTCACCCGTAAAAGGTAAAACTGTTAGCGTCTTCGGTGAAACCTGTGCCACTCCCGTCGGCCCTGCCGCTGGCCCGCACACGCAGCTCGCGCAAAATATTGTCACTTCCTGGCTGACTGGCGGGCGCTTCATCGAACTAAAAACCGTCCAAATTCTTGACCGCCTGGAGCTGGAAAAGCCCTGTATCGATGCCGAAGACGAGTGCTTTAACACCGAATGGTCTACCGAATTTACCCTGCTTAAAGCCTGGGATGAATACCTCAAAGCCTGGTTTGCCCTGCACCTTCTCGAAGCGATGTTCCAGCCTTCTGATTCCGGTAAATCGTTCATCTTTAATATGAGCGTCGGTTATAACCTCGAAGGTATTAAGCAACCACCGATGCAACAGTTCATCGACAATATGATGGACGCATCTGACCATCCGAAATTCGCGCAATATCGCGATACGCTGAATAAATTACTCCAGGATGACGCATTTTTAGCCCGCCACGGATTGCAGGAAAAACGCGAAAGCTTGCAAGCCTTACCCGCTCGCATCCCCACCAGTATGGTGCAGGGCGTCACCCTCTCCACCATGCACGGCTGTCCTCCGCATGAAATCGAAGCCATTTGCCGCTACATGCTGGAAGAAAAAGGGCTCAATACCTTTGTGAAACTCAACCCGACCTTACTGGGGTACGCGCGTGTTCGTGAGATCCTCGATGTCTGCGGTTTCGGTTACATAGGCTTAAAAGAAGAGTCATTTGATCACGACCTCAAGCTGACGCAAGCGCTGGAAATGCTGGAACGCCTGATGGTACTGGCAAAAGAAAAATCACTCGGCTTTGGCGTAAAACTGACTAACACTCTCGGCACCATCAACAATAAAGGCGCACTGCCTGGTGAAGAGATGTATATGTCAGGCCGTGCGCTGTTCCCGCTCTCCATCAATGTTGCAGCAGTTCTCTCTCGCGCCTTTGACGGCAAACTGCCCATTTCTTATTCCGGTGGTGCCAGTCAGCTGACTATCCGCGATATTTTTGATACTGGTATTCGCCCTATCACTATGGCAACCGACCTGCTGAAACCTGGCGGCTATCTGCGCTTAAGTGCCTGCATGCGCGAGCTGGAAGGCTCCGACGCCTGGGGGCTTGACCATGTTGACGTCGAACGCCTGAACAAACTGGCAGCAGACGCGTTAACCATGGAATACACTCAGAAACACTGGAAGCCAGAAGAGCGTATTGAAGTGGCAGAAGACCTGCCGCTGACCGACTGCTACGTTGCACCGTGCGTTACTGCTTGCGCCATTAAACAGGATATTCCGGAATACATCCGTCTGCTTGGCGAACACCGCTATGCCGACGCACTGGAACTCATCTACCAACGCAACGCCCTGCCCGCCATTACCGGTCATATTTGCGATCACCAGTGCCAATACAACTGTACCCGCCTGGATTACGACAGTGCGCTGAATATCCGCGAACTGAAAAAAGTCGCGCTGGAAAAAGGTTGGGATGAATATAAGCAACGCTGGCACAAACCAGCCGGTTCTGGTTCACGCCATCCGGTTGCCGTGATTGGTGCAGGTCCGGCGGGTCTGGCAGCAGGTTACTTCCTTGCCAGAGCGGGCCATCCGGTTACGCTGTTTGAACGCGAAGCCAATGCGGGCGGCGTGGTGAAAAATATCATTCCTCAGTTCCGTATTCCTGCAGAGTTAATTCAGCACGATATTGATTTTGTTGCCGCTCACGGCGTGAAATTTGAGTATGGCTGCTCACCCGATCTGACCGTTGAACAGTTAAAAAATCAGGGCTTCCACTATGTTCTGATTGCCACCGGCACTGATAAAAATAGCGGTGTGAAACTGGCGGGCGACAACCAAAATGTCTGGAAATCACTCCCCTTCCTGCGTGAATACAACAAGGGCACAGCGCTCAAGCTGGGCAAACATGTGGTCGTTGTCGGGGCGGGTAACACGGCAATGGACTGCGCTCGTGCGGCGTTACGCGTTCCAGGCGTAGAAAAAGCAACGGTCGTTTACCGTCGTTCACTGCAAGAGATGCCAGCATGGCGCGAAGAGTATGAAGAAGCGTTGCACGACGGCGTGGAGTTCCGTTTCCTGAATAATCCGGAACGTTTCGATGCTGATGGCACCTTAACCTTGCGCGTTATGTCGCTTGGCGAACCTGATGAGAAAGGTCGTCGCCGTCCGGTTGAAACCAACGAAACAGTAACACTGCATGTAGACAGCCTGATCACCGCCATTGGTGAACAGCAGGATACTGAAGCCCTGAATGCGATGGGCGTACCGCTGGACAAAAACGGCTGGCCAGACGTCGACCATAATGGCGAAACTCGTCTGACAGACGTCTTTATGATCGGCGACGTACAGCGCGGACCATCCTCCATTGTCGCTGCTATCGGAACCGCGCGTCGGGCGACCGATGCCATCCTTAGTCGGGAAAATATCCGTTCCCACCAGAACGATAAATACTGGAACAACGTCAATCCGGCGGAAATCTATCAACGTAAAGGCGATATCTCTATCACCCAGGTAGACAGTGACGATCGTGATGCGTTTGTCGCGCAGGAAGCTGCTCGCTGCCTTGAATGTAACTACGTTTGCAGCAAGTGTGTGGATGTCTGCCCGAACCGCGCCAACGTCTCCATTGCGGTCCCAGGCTTCCAGAATAGATTCCAGACGCTGCACCTCGACGCTTACTGTAACGAATGCGGCAACTGCGCTCAGTTCTGTCCGTGGAACGGTAAACCATACAAAGACAAAATCACCGTCTTCAGCCTGTCGCAAGACTTTGATAACAGCAGCAACCCAGGCTTCCTTGTGGAAGATTGCCGGGTACGAGTGCGTCTGAATAACCAAAGCTGGGTGTTAAACATCGACAGCGAAGGTCAGTTCAATAACGTACCACCGGAGCTGAACGATATGTGCCGCATTATTAGCCATGTCCACCAGCATCATCATTATCTGCTGGGCCGCGTGGAGGTGTAATCATGTTGATTCTGAAGAATGTCACCGCAGTGCAGTTACACCCGGCGAAAGTGCAGGAAGGCGTTGATATCGCTATCGAAAATGATGTGATTGTCGCTATCGGCGATGCCCTGACACAACGCTACCCCGATGCCAGCTACAAAGAGATGCATGGTCGGATTGTGATGCCGGGAATTGTCTGCTCGCATAACCATTTTTACTCGGGACTTTCCCGCGGAATTATGGCAAACATCGCCCCCTGCCCGGATTTCATCTCAACGCTGAAAAATCTCTGGTGGCGACTCGATCGCGCCCTTGATGAAGAGTCGCTCTATTACAGCGGACTGATTTGTTCCCTGGAAGCGATTAAGAGTGGATGTACATCGGTTATCGATCACCATGCCTCTCCGGCGTATATCGACGGGTCGCTCTCCACATTGCGCAACGCATTTTTAAAAGTTGGCCTGCGCGCGATGACCTGTTTTGAAACTACTGACCGTAACAACGGCATCAAAGAGTTGCAGGAAGGTGTAGAAGAAAACATCCGCTTCGCCCGTCAGATTGATGAGGCGAAGAAAGCAGCAACCGAGCCGTATCTGGTGGAAGCACATATCGGCGCTCACGCGCCGTTTACCGTGCCGGATGCCGGTCTGGAGATGCTGCGTGAAGCCGTGAAAGCCACAGGTCGTGGTTTGCACATTCACGCTGCGGAAGACCTTTATGACGTTTCCTACAGTCACCACTGGTACGGCAAAGACCTACTGGCACGACTGGCGCAATTCGATCTCATCGACAGCAAAACGCTGGTCGCTCATGGGCTGTACTTGTCGAAAGATGACATCGCACTGCTCAATCAACGCGACGCGTTCCTGGTGCATAACGCCCGTTCAAACATGAACAACCATGTCGGATACAACCATCACCTTAGCGACATCCGCAATCTGGCGTTGGGAACGGACGGCATTGGTTCGGACATGTTTGAAGAGATGAAATTTGCCTTCTTTAAACATCGCGATGCGGGTGGTCCGCTGTGGCCTGACAGTTTTGCCAAAGCCCTGACTAACGGCAACGAACTGATGAGCCGCAATTTTGGCGCGAAATTTGGCCTTCTGGAAGCTGGTTACAAAGCCGATTTAACCATTTGCGATTACAACTCGCCGACACCGCTGCTGGCAGACAATATCGCCGGGCATATCGCTTTCGGTATGGGCTCAGGCAGCGTTCATAGCGTGATGGTCAATGGCGTGATGGTCTATGAAGACCGTCGGTTTAACTTCGATTGCGATTCCATTTATGCGCAAGCCAGAAAAGCCGCTGCCAGTATGTGGCGTCGGATGGATGCGCTGGCATAAATGACAAATACCCTCTTCCCGTAGGGAAGAGGGTTAAATAAGGAAAGAAGATGATTGAACAATTTTTCAGGCCCGACTCTGTCGAACAGGCGCTGGAACTGAAGCGCCGCTACCAGGATGAAGCCGTCTGGTTCGCCGGGGGCAGCAAACTCAACGCTACACCAACCCGTACCGATAAAAAGATTGCCATTTCCTTACAAGATCTGGAACTGGACTGGGTTGACTGGGATAACGGTGCACTGCGGATTGGCGCAATGTCTCGCTTGCAGCCACTGCGTGATGCGCGATTTATTCCTGCAGCACTGCGTGAAGCCCTCGGTTTTGTTTACTCACGCCATGTTCGTAATCAGTCGACCATTGGTGGTGAAATCGCCGCCCGGCAGGAAGAGTCTGTGCTGCTTCCCGTCCTGCTGGCACTGGATGCTGAACTGGTTTTTGGCAACGGCGAAACGCTGTCAATCGAGGACTACCTGGCCTGCCCATGCGATCGCCTGCTAACCGAAATTATCATTAAAGATCCGTATCGCACCTGTGCGACCCGCAAAATTAGCCGTTCTCAGGCAGGTTTAACCGTCGTGACGGCTGCCGTTGCAATGACAGACCACGACGGTATGCGAATTGCGCTGGATGGCGTCGCCAGTAAAGCCCTGCGTCTGCACGATGTCGAAAAACAAAATCTGGAAGGCAATGCACTTGAACAGGCTGTCGCCAACGCCATTTTCCCGCAGGAAGATTTGCGGGGCAGCGTGGCCTATAAACGCTATATCACGGGAGTTCTGGTAGCCGACCTGTATGCCGACTGCCAACAGGCTGGGGAGGAAGCCGTATGATCATCCACTTTACTTTAAATGGCGCGCCTCAGGAGCTAACCGTTAATCCAGGCGAAAACGTGCAAAAGCTGTTGTTTAACATGGGAATGCACTCTGTACGCAACAGTGATGATGGCTTTGGGTTTGCCGGTTCTGACGCAATTATCTGTAACGGTAATATCGTTAACGCGTCCTTGCTTATTGCCGCACAGTTAGAGAAGGCAGATATTCGTACCGCAGAGTCTCTGGGCAAATGGAACGAGTTAAGTCTGGTTCAACAGGCCATGGTTGATGTTGGCGTGGTGCAGTCTGGTTATAACGATCCAGCTGCGGCTCTGATTATCACCGATCTTCTCGATCGCATCGCCGCACCGACCCGCGAAGAGATCGACGACGCGCTTTCTGGTTTGTTCAGCCGCGATGCAGGCTGGCAACAATACTATCAGGTCATTGAACTGGCGGTTGCACGTAAAAATAATCCGCAGGCCACCATTGATATAGCTCCAACTTTCCGCGATGACCTTGAAGTCATTGGTAAGCATTATCCTAAAACTGATGCCGCGAAAATGGTGCAGGCGAAACCCTGCTATGTTGAAGACCGCGTAACGGCTGACGCCTGCGTCATTAAAATGTTACGTAGCCCACACGCTCACGCACTGATTACTCATCTGGATGTCAGCAAAGCTGAAGCCTTACCGGGCGTCGTTCACGTTATTACTCACCTGAATTGCCCGGATATCTACTATACCCCGGGTGGTCAGAGCGCACCGGAACCGTCACCGCTTGAATGCGTCACGTCGGCGATCGCGTTGCTGCGGTCGTCGCAGAAAGTGAAGAAATTGCGCTCGAAGCACTGAAGCTCATCGACGTTGAATATGAAGTGCTTAAACCTGTAATGTCGATCGACGAAGCAATGGCGGAAGATGCGCCTGTCGTGCACGATGAACCGGTGGTGTATGTTGCTGGTGCGCCAGATACTCTGGAAGACGATAACAGCCATGCAGCCCAGCGCGGCGAGCATATGATCATCAACTTCCCGATCGGTTCTCGCCCCCGTAAAAATATCGCCGCCAGTATTCATGGTCATATCGGCGATATGGACAAAGGCTTTGCCGATGCCGATGTGATCATTGAGCGAACCTATAACTCAACGCAGGCGCAGCAGTGCCCGACTGAAACTCATATCTGCTTTACCCGTATGGACGGCGATCGTCTGGTTATCCACGCCTCCACCCAGGTACCATGGCACTTACGCCGCCAGGTCGCGCGCCTCGTGGGCATGAAACAACATAAAGTTCATGTCATTAAAGAGCGAGTTGGCGGCGGTTTTGGGTCTAAACAGGACATCCTGCTGGAAGAAGTGTGCGCCTGGGCAACCTGCGTGACCGGGCGTCCGGTACTGTTCCGCTACACTCGTGAAGAAGAGTTTATTGCTAACACCTCTCGTCACGTCGCGAAAGTCACCGTCAAACTGGGAGCGAAAAAAGATGGTCGCCTGACGGCAGTGAAGATGGATTTCCGCGCCAACACTGGCCCTTACGGCAACCACTCACTCACCGTACCGTGTAACGGACCGGCGCTGTCGCTGCCGTTATATCCGTGCGATAACGTCGATTTCCAGGTCACCACCTACTACAGCAACATTTGCCCAAATGGTGCTTATCAGGGTTATGGCGCACCGAAAGGTAACTTCGCTATCACCATGGCATTAGCGGAACTGGCTGAACAGTTACAGATCGACCAACTGGAAATTATCGAACGTAACCGGGTACACGAAGGGCAAGAGCTGAAAATTCTCGGTGCAATCGGTGAAGGTAAAGCGCCGACCTCCGTTCCTTCCGCCGCCAGCTGCGCACTGGAAGAGATCCTGCGTCAGGGTCGCGAGATGATCCAATGGTCTTCACCAAAACCACAAAACGGTGACTGGCACATCGGTCGTGGCGTCGCCATTATCATGCAGAAATCAGGGATCCCGGATATCGATCAGGCTAACTGCATGATCAAACTGGAATCAGACGGTACCTTTATCGTTCATTCTGGCGGTGCGGATATTGGTACTGGTCTGGATACCGTGGTGACGAAACTGGCAGCAGAAGTGCTGCACTGCCCACCGCAGGACGTGCATGTTATCTCCGGTGATACCGATCATGCGTTGTTTGATAAAGGCGCATATGCCTCGTCCGGTACTTGCTTCTCGGGTAACGCGGCGCGCTTGGCAGCAGAAAATCTGCGGGAGAAAATTCTGTTCCACGGTGCGCAAATGTTGGGTGAGCCAGTGGCAGATGTCCAACTAGCAACGCCGGGCGTCGTACGCGGCAAGAAAGGCGAAGTTAGTTTCGGGGATATTGCCCATAAAGGCGAAACCGGCACCGGCTTTGGTTCACTGGTGGGAACTGGCAGTTATATCACGCCTGATTTCGCCTTCCCGTATGGCGCAAACTTTGCTGAAGTTGCCGTCAACACGCGTACGGGTGAAATCCGCCTGGATAAATTCTACGCCTTGCTGGATTGCGGTACACCGGTCAATCCAGAGTTAGCGTTGGGACAAATCTACGGTGCCACCCTTCGTGCAATCGGCCACAGTATGAGCGAAGAAATCATTTATGACGCCGAAGGTCACCCGTTAACGCGTGATTTACGCAGTTACGGCGCACCGAAAATAGGCGATATTCCGCGTGATTTCCGCGCTGTGCTGGTGCCGAGCGACGATAAAGTCGGCCCGTTCGGGGCGAAATCGATCTCGGAAATCGGTGTAAATGGCGCAGCTCCGGCGATTGCTACCGCAATTCACGATGCATGCGGCATCTGGTTACGCGAATGGCATTTCACACCGGAGAAAATACTCACCGCGCTGGAAAAAATATAAATAATAAATGGCCGCTTCGGCGGCCTGTTTCTCTGTTTGAACGACGACTAAATAGTGACTGCGAAAATGAGATAAGCCGTTCTCAAGGCGTCCTGCGCCCCAAATTCGTGGGAATTTATTTTACTAATTCAGATGATCAAATTTACTTTAAAAGGAGTGAAGGGATGTCTGATATAAACCATGCAGGTTCTGACCTTATATTTGAACTGGAGGATCGCCCTCCCTTTCATCAGGCTCTCGTTGGTGCCATTACCCATCTGTTGGCAATTTTCGTTCCGATGGTAACCCCCGCGTTAATCGTGGGTGCGGCCTTACAGCTTTCCGCTGAAACAACCGCTTATCTGGTTTCTATGGCGATGATCGCCTCTGGTATTGGTACCTGGTTACAAGTAAACCGCTACGGCATCGTCGGTTCTGGTCTTCTCTCAATTCAGTCAGTCAATTTTTCATTTGTTACGGTCATGATTGCGCTGGGCAGCAGCATGAAAAGCGACGGTTTTCACGAAGAGTTAATCATGTCGTCGCTCCTCGGCGTCTCCTTCGTTGGCGCATTTCTGGTTGTCGGCTCTTCTTTTATCCTGCCCTATTTACGTCGGGTTATTACGCCTACTGTCAGCGGTATTGTGGTGCTGATGATCGGCTTAAGCCTGATTAAAGTCGGCATTATTGATTTTGGTGGAGGATTTGCGGCCAAAAGCAGCGGTACGTTCGGCAATTACGAACATCTCGGCGTTGGTTTATTGGTTTTGATTGTGGTGATCGGCTTTAACTGCTGTCGCAGTCCGTTGCTACGCATGGGAGGGATCGCCATTGGCCTTTGCGTCGGTTATATCGTGTCGTTATGCCTGGGTATGGTGGATTTCAGCAGTATGCGCAATTTGCCGTTAATCACCATCCCGCATCCGTTCAAATACGGGTTTAGTTTCAGCTTCCATCAGTTCCTGGTGGTTGGCACGATTTATTTGCTTAGCGTGCTGGAAGCTGTCGGCGATATCACCGCCACGGCAATGGTTTCCCGCCGCCCCATTCAGGGGGAAGAGTATCAGTCCCGACTGAAAGGCGGCGTGCTGGCAGATGGTCTGGTTTCTGTTATCGCCTCCGCTGTCGGTTCATTACCCTTAACCACGTTTGCGCAAAATAATGGGGTTATTCAGATGACTGGCGTCGCTTCACGTTATGTCGGGCGAACCATCGCGGTAATGCTGGTTATCCTCGGCTTGTTTCCGATGATTGGCGGCTTCTTCACAACCATACCCTCGGCAGTTCTGGGAGGCGCAATGACGTTGATGTTTTCCATGATTGCTATCGCTGGGATTCGCATCATCATCACCAACGGTTTAAAGCGCCGAGAAACACTTATTGTCGCCACTTCTTTAGGTTTAGGACTTGGCGTCTCCTACGATCCCGAAATTTTTAAAATATTGCCAGCCTCTATTTATGTACTAGTTGAAAACCCTATTTGTGCTGGCGGGTTAACTGCGATTTTATTAAATATTATCCTCCCTGGTGGCTACCGACAGGAAAACGTTCTGCCTGGTATTACCTCAGCGGAAGAGATGGATTAACAGTAAAGGAGTCAATGATGTCAGGAGAACACACGTTAAAAGCGGTACGAGGCAGTTTTATTGATGTCACGCGTACGGTCGACAACCCGGAAGAGATTGCCTCTGCGCTGCGGTTTATTGAGGATGGTTTATTACTCATTAAACAGGGAAAAGTGGAATGGTTTGGCGAATGGGAAGACGGAAAACATCAAATTCCTGACACCATTCGCGTGCGCGACTATCGCGGCAAACTGATAGTACCGGGCTTTGTCGATACACATATCCATTATCCGCAAAGTGAAATGGTGGGGGCCTATGGTGAACAATTGCTGGAGTGGTTGAATAAACACACCTTCCCTACTGAACGTCGTTATGAGGATTTAGAGTACGCCCGCGAAATGTCGGCATTCTTCATCAAGCAGCTTTTACGTAACGGAACCACCACGGCGCTGGTGTTTGGCACTGTTCATCCGCAATCCGTTGATGCGCTGTTTGAAGCCGCCAGTCATATCAATATGCGTATGATTGCCGGTAAGGTGATGATGGACCGCAACGCACCGGATTATCTGCTCGACACTGCCGAAAGCAGCTATCACCAAAGCAAAGAACTGATCGAACGCTGGCACAAAAATGGTCGTCTGTTGTATGCGATTACGCCACGCTTCGCCCCTACCTCATCTCCTGAACAGATGGCGATGGCGCAACGCCTGAAAGAAGAATATCCGGATACGTGGGTACATACCCATCTCTGTGAAAACAAAGATGAAATTGCCTGGGTCAAATCGCTTTATCCTGACCATGATGGTTATCTGGATGTTTACCATCAGTACGGTCTGACCGGTAAAAACTGTGTCTTTGCTCACTGCGTCCATCTCGAAGAAAAAGAGTGGGATCGTCTTAGCGAAACCAAATCCAGCATTGCTTTCTGTCCGACCTCCAACCTTTACCTCGGCAGCGGCTTATTCAACTTGAAAAAAGCATGGCAGAAGAAAGTCAAAGTGGGCATGGGAACGGATATCGGTGCCGGAACAACTTTCAACATGCTGCAAACGCTAAACGAAGCCTACAAAGTGTTGCAACTACAAGGCTATCGCCTCTCGGCATATGAAGCATTTTACCTGGCCACGCTCGGCGGAGCGAAATCTCTGGGCCTTGACGATTTGATTGGCAACTTTTTACCTGGCAAAGAGGCTGATTTCGTGGTGATGGAACCCACCGCCACTCCGCTACAGCAGCTGCGCTATGACAACTCTGTTTCTTTAGTCGACAAATTGTTCGTGATGATGACGTTGGGCGATGACCGTTCGATCTACCGCACCTACGTTGATGGTCGTCTGGTGTACGAACGCAACTAATAATAAAACTTTAACATCCTCGTGAGGACATCATTATGTCTGGAGACATCCTACAAACACCGGACGCACCAAAGCCACAGGGCGCGCTGGATAATTATTTTAAAATTACCGCTCGTGGCAGTACCGTTCGTCAGGAAGTACTGGCTGGCTTAACGACCTTTCTGGCCATGGTTTATTCCGTTATCGTCGTTCCGGGAATGCTGGGTAAAGCAGGTTTTCCTCCCGCAGCTGTGTTTGTTGCCACCTGTCTGGTCGCGGGCTTCGGCTCGTTGCTGATGGGATTATGGGCCAATTTGCCAATGGCGATTGGTTGCGCGATTTCCTTGACGGCGTTTACCGCATTCAGTCTGGTTCTCGGGCAACAAATTAGCGTTCCTGTCGCACTGGGCGCGGTCTTTCTGATGGGCGTCATCTTCACCGCCATTTCCGTAACCGGTGTGCGTACCTGGATCTTACGCAATTTGCCCATGGGTATCGCTCACGGTACAGGTATCGGTATCGGCCTGTTTCTGCTGCTGATTGCTGCTAACGGTGTGGGAATGGTTATCAAAAACCCGATTGAAGGCTTGCCAGTGGCGCTCGGTGCGTTTACCTCCTTCCCGGTGATGATGAGCTTGCTGGGTCTGGCGGTCATCTTCGGTCTGGAAAAGTGCCGCGTACCAGGCGGGATCTTGTTGGTGATTATTGCAATTTCGATCATCGGCTTAATCTTTGATCCAGCGGTGAAGTACCACGGTCTGGTGGCGATGCCAAGCCTGACTGGCGAAGATGGTAAGTCTCTGATTTTCAGCCTCGATATTATGGGCGCACTCCAGCCAACTGTACTTCCGAGTGTACTGGCATTGGTGATGACCGCAGTGTTCGACGCCACTGGCACCATCCGTGCCGTCGCCGGTCAGGCGAATTTGTTGGATAAAGACAACCAGATCATCAACGGCGGCAAAGCCCTGACCAGTGACTCAGTAAGTTCAATATTCTCCGGCCTGGTGGGCGCAGCGCCCGCAGCGGTTTATATCGAATCAGCGGCAGGAACCGCCGCCGGGGGTAAAACAGGGTTGACCGCAACCGTAGTGGGGGCGTTATTCCTGCTGATTTTGTTCTTATCACCGTTGTCATTTTTGATCCCTGGTTACGCCACTGCACCCGCTCTGATGTACGTAGGTTTGCTGATGTTAAGTAACGTCTCGAAGCTGGATTTCAATGATTTTATTGACGCAATGGCTGGCCTGGTGTGTGCCGTGTTCATCGTTCTGACTTGTAATATCGTTACCGGTATTATGCTGGGCTTTGTGACACTGGTCGTAGGCCGCGTCTTTGCACGCGAATGGCAAAAGCTGAATATTGGTACGGTGATCATTACTGCCGCACTGGTCGCATTTTACGCGGGTGGTTGGGCAATCTAATAGATTCTCCGCGCCTTTCAGCGCGGAGATTTCTTTCACAGAGGATTC
>OLVV01000410.1_pt1 | contig 24043 bp, 25 predicted proteins | sample 1673581 | NCBI WGS metagenome assembly OLVV01 (sample SAMEA103958116, study PRJEB25191) | human gut metagenome | biome: human-associated habitat [ENVO:00009003]; feature: intestine environment [ENVO:2100002]; material: feces | place: Germany | collected 2013/2015
AAACTGTTGTTATATCGAATATTTTTAATAAAACTAATAAAACTGTTAATATTTCCATAACTCCCATTATTCACTCTCCCTTAATTCAAACTTTAAATATTGTATTGCTTTTTTAAGATCAATCTCTTTTGTACCTTTGTGATTGCAGCGACAAATATATTTGATTGCGTTTCCAAGTGCAAAGTTTAATTTTTGATCTTGTATAAAATCTATGATTTGAATATTACCTTGTGTGTAATGTTTTGGGTTAGATACTATATCCTCTGTATCCCTTTCGCTTAGTACGAATCTATTCTCATGATACCACCCCCAATTGGTGTTATCCCTTTTAAGTCTTACCATTTTACCGTCGACTTCTGTAATCTCAAAAACTTCATCTACTGGTAAACATTCACTTGGTTTTATAACTCTTACTATATCACCTATTTTAAACATCTTATTTTTCCCCCTTGAAATCTTTTATTCTTTTATTCGCTACTTCAATATACCAATTCTTATCCAATGCACGTGGGCAACTCGCACCATTAATATCGTCGTTCATTATAAAACATTTATTTGGTGTATTTGCGATTTTCTCTCTAGTGTTGATTTTGACTTTGAATATACCCCCGTCGCTGCGTATTCTTGATGCGAATACTCTAAACGTCTTTTCGTGTAATATCTCGTCATTATGTACTGCGTGTTTGTATTTACTTGAAATCTTAACAATCTTTTGGAACTCTTTTAATTCGTCACACTCGAGAATAGTCTTTTCAACTGGGATATTATAAAGGAAGTAGTTGACAAGTGCTTTATTCACGATTGGTAAATCATAGTCCAGTTTATTAAGTTTCTTAACGTAAGATCCTTTAGATTTATACTTTCCGTTTGCATCTACTATAATGTAGTTATTTACGTCCTTTTGAAACACTTTACAGTATTTATCATGTTCTAACTCGAAGCCTGTCCTTTTTTCCCACTCGGAGCAAATGGTTATATATTTATCGTAGTCGTTTGGATCTTCTAATTTAACAAGTATACCGTCGGTGTTAGATTGTATTAATTTAAGTCTATTACCGAAAGCCATTTCTAATTTTTCTAATAGATCAACTATTAACAACTGTCCGTTTATACAAACGTTATTTGCCATTAGTGGATCATATAGGGCGTTGTTTTTATCCTTACTTGCCCCATACGTTCCGTTGATGACTATTTTTAAAGGTGCTTGAAGTGGGTTCTTTGCTCTTTTATATTTGATTCTTGTATCTCTGATTTCTTCGAATTTCTTAGGTTCTGCGACATTTCGACTTAACATCTTATGATTGATCATTAATGACGGGTACATACTCGCAATATCTGACATTATATAAAATCCTTCATCTATATAGTTGTCTATTGCTCCATGTATTCCACCAAATGCTAAAATGTGCTTAACGTCGTATATTTCCGTAGTTAGTTTTTTATCATAGTCCAAATTAATTGGGTTCAGATAATACTCTTTAATATAATTGTATTTCGATAATCGTAGTGGTTTAACGATAGATATTTCGAACTCGTCGTCGTGTTGCTGCTTTTGTGCATTTAGGATAATCGCACTTAATTGTGCCTTAGTCTTGGAAATATAGCTTATTGGTAAATTAAAGGCTTTTATTAATCCAATATGTGATTCAAATTCTTCTTTGCGGTTTAAGAATACTTCCATTGTTTGCTCTACGTCGTGACGACAATATTTCAATACTTCTTTTAATTCCATATCTGTCAATTTCCTGTCTATGTCGAAAGGGACTGATGTTTCCTTTATGTTGTTACCCATGAACCCCTCTAATTGCTTTAGTGAGTGCATAGAAGTCATTATGTCAAAGTTGATTATCGGGAACTTATTGAGTAAGCTCGAGAACTCCCAACCGCCTTTACCTTCGACTATCATAAAGTCGTTTATCTCTTTTGGATTGAATCCAGCAAGTATTGCTTTTAATATGTATTGGTCGTAACGTCTTGAGTTGTAACCTATCCAAATGTTATTTTTATTTGCTTGATATATTTCATTCAGTTTTGATCTATCGTTCACTATCTCGTTTATTATCTCTTTATCTGTATCTATGATTACCACTAACCAATCTTCCTTGAAAACCTCAAAATCGTAAAATAGCATATTTCCCCACCTCTTAAAAAAATTTCAAAAATCACATAAGGGGAATTTACCCCCTTATGCTTTTAACCTTCGTAAACGTCCGTTATTTTATATTGATCATATCCTTTGTCAGACTTGCTATATTCTAGTCCGTATTCTAACTCTGTTACTTGTATTACTTTATCTATTACTTTGACTAAATCTGAATATTGGTCGTAATCTTTAAATTCGATTTCTTCTCCAGTATCTAATGATCTTAAAAATTGGTTTGCCATATGTATTTGGAATCCTGTCATTATTACTTGGTTAAAGAATATTAACCTACCTTTGTATTTACCGTCTAATATTCTGAATGTGCAAGTTAACATTACCTTATCACCGTTTTTAGTCGGTTTTACTTCTATCTTAGTTACTGCAACTTCATATTGTCCAACTGGAACGTCCTCATATGTATTTTGTGCTGCCTCGTTCATTTCACTTTGTATTAAATCTTTATCCATTTCTTTATTAAATTTATCAAATATTCCCATTATCTTCTCTTTCTCCTTCTTGTAGTTTGTTGTTCTGCTTCTGCTTCATTAAATGCGGTGAATGTACCTGTTGTTTGTGTTTCAGTATCTCCACCAGTAAATGGGACTTCTATATTATCATCGCCTTTATTTGTGGCGTCACTATCTTTGGTATCATCTATACAGAATAAACCGTTTAAAGCGTATTTACGAGCGTATGAGCTTGCCGCTCCTGTGACTTGACTTGAATCCATACCCTTTTTATTAAGTTCTTCCCTAGCATATCCCTTAGTGGCGATTGTCTTACCTTCTGCTGTATCAATTAATACTGCTTCTGCTTCGATGTAGAATCTATCTCCAAGATTGATCATGTTATCAGTTATTATTAACGTAGTGTCATATTTAGCTAGTATTGGTTTGACTGCTTCCACTATATCCTCACATGATCTGTACTTGTAACGACCGAATGAATTAAAGTTACTTTTATGTACTTTTAATTCTTGTTGTATTCGCTGCAACTTCTCATAAATATTCATATTTTAACAAACTCCTTTTTAAATTCTTCAAATTGACTTGGTTTTAAAATGTACCCTTTGCCACCAGCTCTGTTGATCTTATCAATATTATAAATCTGTAATGCTGACGCCTTTCCATTTTCTGCTTTAAGTTCAAGGGCAAAAAATTTCCCTCTATATACGCCCACAATATCGGGAATACCACTACGTTGGAAGTAGCCGCCACCATATACTTTGTAATACCAGCACGCTCCCCCAAGTGATTTTAAAAAGTTGATAACCTGTTCTGTGAATTTACCTTCGGGTGTCTTAGCCATTAACTTTAAACCTCACACTAGCAGCAGTTTCGACTTCTTTTAAGTATTGAGCGTATAAGTCGGGATTTTCTTTTTTAAATCTTGTAGTATCGAATCTTGTACCTGTACGAGCATTGACATAAGATATTGACATATCGTCGTTATCGAATTTTTTAATTCCGTACGCTTCCATAAGACCCTTTAACTGTTCTTTTAATTTATCTCTACTTTCGCCGATCTCTTTATATCTGCGTTCTTGTATTGATAGATCCTTTAGAACGGTTACTGCGTGACTTTCAAATAATGCAAGTGGTGTTGTAGTTGATCTACTGCTTAATGCTTTTTCCCAACAACCCCAACATTCCTTTGGATCAAGTCCTTCTTGACATATCGGAAGTGCTTTTAACTTCCAATCCATTGGGCAAATTTGATTGTCCTCACAATATTGTATTACCTCGTCCATTGTAAACTCAGAATAATTTGATTGATTTATTTCCATATATTTAAACCTCACTTTCAATAAATAATTTGTCGGTGTAGTCTTTTCTCTCTAATAGTGTCGTGTAAATTTCTTCGTCAACTGTTCCTTCTGTTAGTAAGTAATAATAAAAACACGTTTTATCTTGTCCTATCCTATGGGTTCTTTTTTTCGATTGCTCGAATAACTCACTTGATAGGGTTAAACTAAAGTATATTATTACGTTAGCTTTTTGAAGGTTCAACCCCATTGACCCAGCTTGATACTGAATCAATGTGACTGAATTATCACAAGAATCATATTTGGATAAATCTCTACATTTACCATTAACAACCGATATTGGTTTGTTTAACTTCTTACAAATTGATTTAATCAACTCTAGCTCTTTATCGTAGTTATAAAAGATAATAACTCTGTTTTCTGTTCCTTCTAGTAAAGATTTTAATTTATCAAGTTTGTTTTGGTTGTACTGACTTGCTAGCTGGCGGGAGTATAACAACCTATTTAATGTCGTATCTCCAACCAGTTCCAAGTCTTTAGTAATTAGAAGTCTATCCTTTTTAAACTTCTTGTAATTTGTAGTGTTCGCAACCTTCTCAATGTTATGTACTTGAGCTGGTAAACTAAAAACGTCCTCTGTTTTCATAAATACCGCCCCGAGTTCTCGCAGCTTTCGCTTTAATCGGTCGACGTTCTTATAACCTGTTACCTTTTGGATAGGCACACCGCCGATTTTAAAACGTGTCGTCACCATATAGGTGGAAAAGTAAACTGATTTATTTTTTTTATATCCAAGCAATTTTAATTGTGAGTAAAGTTCCTCGTACTTTCCAGCTACGGGTGTACCACTTAGCAGCACTACGTTTTTAAATTTTAGCTTTCGTATAAACTTTGTTCTTGTTGCTTGATCATTCTTAATGTAGGAACTTTCATCTAATATTAAAGTGAAGCCTTTCAGATCTGCTATTGCTGGACGTCGCCATATTAAATCATAATTTATCACAAGTACGGTTTTATTATTGATATTACTTAAATCTTGGGTATTATATTTAACTATCTCATAATCCCCGTAGTACGTTTTTAGATGCTCGATCCAATCGTCAACTTTAGATTTCTGACACACTATAATATTTAATTTCTCGTCTAGTTGTTTCATTTTCTCGGTTGCCACGAAGGTTTTACCTAGTCCCATATCCAAATAATATGCGACGCGGTTTTTACCTTTGGTAAGCTCGAGAACCTTCCTTTGATGTTCGTAAAGTTCTACGTTCAAATGATCCTTACTCCCTTCCTAAAGGGGAATCATTCCCCGCAAGTCTTAATCCCTCAACGATGCCTTTTAAATAACTAAATTCTTCTTTAGTCGTATTCCCTTGCACCTCGATTAGCTTTAACATGATCTGTCTAGCAAGTTCTTGTTGTTCCATGTTATTCCCCCTTGTGTTGTAAATGCGACATTTTGTCGTGTCCGATATTAAGTTTAGACTAAATGTCGTATAAAGTCAATAACTTTTTTTTACAAATTTTAGTATTTATTTCGGGTAGTTTGGACTATAATTATATTAAGAATGTCATGTAATGTCATGGTATTCTTAAAATTGACGCCGTTGTGTGGATCAATTAAATAAGTTATAATTACAAATGATGTTAACAGGGAGGGACTAAATATAATGTATGATCATACTTTAAAAACTCAAGGTGAACGATTGAAATACGTCCGCAAACAAAACAATAAAACGCAGCAGCAAGTCGGAGAATTACTCCACTTATCAAGGGATCACGTGTCAAGATTAGAACGTAACAAATGTGATCCTACTGGATCAACAATAGATTTATTTTGTACTAATTTAAAACATCGTCGTCAAAATCTTCTATTTCGTCATCATCTTCTGATGAATGTATCACGTTTTGTTCTTCCTGTTCCTCGTCCGCTGCTGGTGCTGCTAATGTAGTTGATAATAAACCAGCTAACATATTCGCTTTATCTCCTAGCATTGAATCTGCAAATATTTTATTTAGACGAGTTGGGGGAGTTATCCCCTCAATCTCTAACATTATTTCAAACGCCTTCTTTGCATTTTTAGATTTTCCGTATTTCCCGTCTTTAGTGATGTATTCCCACATCTTACGCTCTGTTTCGTTCTCCGTATTAAAATATAAACTTAATCTTTCATTCTTCATATTATAACCAACCTTTCGCCTTTGCTATTCTTCTTTTACCTTTGTTATTTGAGTGCATTGGGTTTTCTAAGAATTTATAATTCTTATTGTATTCTTCGATTGCCCTTCTAAAATCTATTGATCCGCCGCCTGTAAAGACTATTAATTTACCTAAACCTAAGTTAAATGGTGTTTTTATTTTGTTCATTAATTCATTTATAAATTCGTCCTCTAATTCCGTATATACTGGAATAACTCCTGTTTGTATATAATGTCTTATTGTATGAGTTTCTACATTCTCACCATGTTCATTGTTGAATTTATTCTTAACTCTGTTGTAGAAGTCTATCGTTCCAACTGGGAACGTATCTTTGTTAACGATCCTTTTGTTTTTATATTCAACTACGTTTGTTGTACGTCCACCTATATCAATTAATATAACATCTTTTTCTCTTTCCTCTTTTGGTAGCATATAGTAACTTGAGATACCCTCACCTACTATTACAACTTCATCAATGTATATTGTTTTTTCTTCTGTTGTTTTGAATGTGAATGACTTACCAACTAAATCAGCTTTTATCTTATCAGATTGACCTAATGATGATATTGGTAAACCTATTAATAATCTTATATGTTCTCCGTCTTGTACGCCGCTTTTATCAAGTCCCCATAATAGATTTGGCATATAATCCTTTAATGCTTTGTTATACTCACCGTCAAAGTCTTTTTCAAACTCCATACGATATTTTTTATCTTTGTATTCTAGTACAGTTTTTTCACTTGTGTCTGCTGCATCGTACACTTCGAAAGTTGATATAAATTGGAAGTCCTCTCCGTCAACTTGTCCTTTAGTGTTGTAGTTTCCTAAGTCTATTAATCTTGTTACTATGTTGTTTAAGTCTTGTATTAAATTTGTTTTCATTTTTTGTAATCCTCTTTTCTTTTATTTATTATTTTACCTATTTAAAATTTTATTATTTTATTATTTACTTGCGTGGTTTCTAGTCACTTCGTCATATAAATATGAACCGCAGTTATCACATTTTTTGAATGAATTTATATTATGTTCTTCTACATCTTCACCTTCACATTTTGCACAATCTGTCGCACAAACTTTAGTATATTCTCCGCAATCCTCACATCTCGCGTATACTGGTTCTATAACACTTTCTTCAATCGCTGAAACTTCTTCACCTTCATAATTTGATATTGCTCCACCTGTTACTATGTCAACAACTCCTAAACCAGCTACTATTGCAAAACTAGCTCCCCATGTTATTCCTACTGCTTTTAACACTTTTTTCTTATTTACTTTCATTGTCATATTCTCCTATCTTGTTTCAATTTTATTTCTTGAGTAGTCGTCTGTCACCCGACTACTATTATATAGTATCATATTTAACGTTATATGTAAACCCTTTTGACGTTATTTTTTTAAAAAGTTTTCAAGATTAAAAACCCTCAATGTTTTGAGAAATTTCTCGACTTCTCTATCAGAATTTATATCGGTTATTTTATCCACCAGTTGGAACAGTATGTCGTCGAAATTTTCGCTTTCGTTTGATCTCTCCACTAACTCGTCAACTACTGATATTATTGCGTGTGTAAATTCGTCAATCATTAAATCATTAACCACTGCTGGTGCTGGTTCTTGAACGTGTTTTTCTAGGTCTTGAGCTTTGAATTTATCCATTTGTTTTTCCCCTTTACGAGTTAAAATTATGTTTCCGTTGTCATCAATTCTGATATATGTAGTTCTTTTTAATTTTGCTAACGCCCACTTGATCTTGGCGTCGTCCATGTTAACTGTGTCAACTACGTTTTCAATAGTTGCTAAACCTTCTAGACTTGCAACCGCTCTTAATACAGTTTCTAATTCATTAACTGTCGCTAATTCTTTTTCACCTTCTGCTGGATAATATTTTTCCATAAGGTCTTTTATTTTAAATTCTAATTTAAGTCCGTTACCTTTATCGTCCCAACTTAATAATTCAACTATGTCATTACCTTCTGAATCTTGTTTAACTTCTACTGGAAATAATAAACCAGCGAATCCACTATTATAAACTACACCTCTATCGTCTATTAAATATGTTTGTTTTACTTCTTCTATTGTTCTCATTGTTTTAATCTCCTATCTTGTATATAAATTTTGTTTTTGTAGTCGTCTATCACCCGACCACAATATTATAATACTATATTTTGATATATTCGTCAACACTTTTTAACGTTAAAATAACGTTAAATTTATGTAAGTAACGTTAAACTGTTGCTATCACTAGCTTTCATTTGATAAAATTCTTTATATTTTAACGTTGCTTTAACGTTACTTTTATGTTTTTAACGTTAATTCCTATTGTGGAACTACTAAACCATGTGCGTTGGCATATTCAGTTATACCGTATTTTGTAGTTGGTGATAATATAACGTCCATACCTTGTTCTGCTGCTAGTTCATAAGCATCTTTATACATATCGTACATAGTATTAATTGGTTCTCGGTTGTCCTCTGTAACAGGTTCTTCACTTGATAAATTATAGTCTGATATATCCATTTGCCCCTCTACGTTTCCATTCGGTGTGTAATAATTTATATCCTCTAAAGTTGTATCGTCATCAATCATTGATTCGTCAAATTGTCCCGCTGGAACTTCTACTGGTGTTGTAGAATGTCCGTTCTCGTCAAGTCCAACATCAGCGTATTCGTCTTTTAATTTCTTAGTTAATACTTTTGTTTCAATTCGTCCTTTGAACGCGTCTACGTCCTTATTATATTGTTCTAGTGTATGTATTCCTTTTGCGTTTAAGTTTGCGAATGTAGTTTTTAAATAAGCATATTTCTTTTTAACATCGTCACCAGCAGCAGCGGCGAACACTTCCGAAAATACATCTAAATCAAAATCATTCACATAAGATAATAGTAAATCTTTAGTTTGTGGCATGAATCTTTTTTCCACATTACTTGATTTATATAATGCGACTAATTGTTCCTCTTTATTGTTTAATACTGTCGGTTGGTGTTTTGGAGCAGCAGCACATGGTTTAATGTCTTTAGCAACTGATGGTGTTAAATTACCTTGCTCGTCAATTATGAAGTCCTTTACACCGTCCCTGTCACTTGCTGGTAATGGTGTAGAATATACATAGTATCTATATCCGCACATTCTCCCCTTTGTATCTCTTAATCTTATTCTAGCAATATACCCAAAATTCTCTAGTTCTTTTAATCCACTCATTATTGAATCCCTTCCGTCTTTGAAAGATGATGTCAATGTGTTTACATATATTTTATGCGTTCTTGAATTTCTATATTGAACTATCTTACAGTATATTCCAACTGCTTTTGCTGATAATTCTTTTTCGTTTAATATTGTATTTTCAATTATTGTAAATCCTTTTGTTAAATCTTCAAATTCAAATAAAGTTTGGTTTTTAAATGTTGTCATTGTTTTAGTTTCCCTTCTTGTATTATTTATCTTTGTATTTAAAATTTAATCCAAGTTTGGTAAGATATGTTATTGTTTCAGTAGGTTTTGCGACTTGTTTTTATTTCTGAATGTGCTATAATGAAAGTACATTGTTTTAGAAAATCTTGTATTAAATTTTGTGTTAATGATATATTAGCACGATTAACGTTATTTGTCAACACTATAACGTTAAAATATATTGTTTCAATTTTAAACCCGTTCCAAGTGAGCGGGTTTTTTGTTGTAATAAAAATTAGGCGGAACGAATCCACCTAATTTGATTGTGAGCAGATCATCAACCTTTAATGATCTACCCCTATGTAATTTAAAACTTCATCTAATCCCAAATTATTCATACAATAATTATATTGTTTTGGGTGAGTGTTCTTTAAACGCTGAAATCTATTTGGTGATTTCTCAAGGTGACACCCGAAGGTACAAAAGATACAACCTGTTCTTCGTTCACCAGTTAAAGTTAACTTTCCGTTTTCTTCGATCACATCACCATAAACTGAACATATTTCTAAATTGTACTGCTTGATATATTGTAATATATCTTGTTCAGTCCAAAACCCAAGTGGTTGTGACTTACCTAAATTATATGCGTTACACCCTGTTTGTAAATATCTTTGTTGACGCAGTTGCCCCTCGTTGGCCATTGTGGCAATAAAAGGAACTTTGCCAGTTTCCTTTTGGTATTTCTTCATCGGTTTCTTTTTCAATTCATCGCAGCATTGTTCCGATATTAAAAACGGTGCGTCCAATAGGAACTCCCATTTTCCTTTATTAAATGCTGATCCTGTTTCAAGTCCGCGAATCTGTCTTACACGCAAAGTGTCTTTACCTTCTTTTATATTATTCCTTGCTAACCTAACGCAGTTACTAACTGATTTTGAAACTACTGGATAACCACATTCATTGATCACGCGTTTAAAGGATCTTTCGGGTTTGATAATAGTTACATTGTCAAACGTCTTTACGAACTTAACAGTTTCGGGATATTCTAATCCAGTATTTGAGAACACCGCTTCTACTTCGGGATATATGCTCCTAACTATATGCAGTAGTACAGTTGAATCCTTACCGCCGCTAAATGATACATACACTTCACCGTTGTGATGTTCGTACCACTCCCCAATACGTAATTTCGTTTTTTTCACTTTCAACTCCAGCGGATAGTTTTGTAATAATTTTAATTCATCAATATTCATTTGTATTTACCTTCCTTATATTATTAAAAAAAATATCCCGTAAAGTTTTACGGGACTTGGTGTGAATGAGGGTTAAAAAGTTAATGGTTATTTTTTATTTTATCAAGCTCATGTATTGCGTCTAATAGAACGCTTATTATTTCGCTTGGTGATTGCTTTTCTTCTGTTATCACTTTATCTCTTAAATGGTGAAGTTTACTAATCTTGTAAACGTTGCGTAAAACTTTTTCGAAGTCCTCGTCAGTTTCATTTGCCATTATAGTGCAAGCCTTGTTAACTGCGATTGCTAGTTCTTCCATAATATTACCACCTCTACCACTTAGATTAATCATACATTCGTGATCTTCTGTCATTTTAATTTCTATCATGTTTCTAATCTCCTTATATTAAATTATATTGTTTCGTGTCCTTCGACAATATAAATAATAGCATAATTGCGACAAAATGTCTAGTAGCTTTTAGACAAAATATCTAATTAAGTAAAAGAATATCCAACTCCTAAAGGAAAAAGAAAAAAGAAATTTGTTATCCGAAAGGAACGTCGCTCGGTACGAGCTTACAACAACAGATATTTTATTTTATAGTATTTTATTTTTATTTATTTTATTTTTATGTCGTGGGTTTCTCCACTATGGATTTCTCCACTATGGATTTTCCAACCACCGCTCGTTCGAGTAATTCCAATACTTCGACCGAAAACGGATTTTCTTCGACAAAGGGTTGTTTTCGAAAATAAAAAATAAGGGAGAACCCGAAGATCCTCCCTTACTCTTTTGATTATTTCTTAGTATATTTAGTTGTAAATTCTTCGGTTGGACTAATATTATTTGATTTTAAAGCAGTCCATAATTCCTCACCATAAAAACCGACACCACTCGAAATTATGGCAGTAGTGAATCCCTCAACAGAGGGGTCAATCAGTAAACCGATTATTGTCCCAACCAATATACATATTATAGCCTGTAAAGACTCTTGCAGCGGCGGTTGGTATTTAGATACTATCAATTTTACGATCATAACTATTACAACGACTTCAAATAAACTTTTAACTGATATATCCATTATTTAACCAACCTTTCTACATACTTAGATCCAAGACTTATCCAGCCTAAACCACTTTTTAATTTACCCCAATTATTCTTAACTTCGACTATTGTGTATGCATCCCCTTTTTGTAGTTCCCCTACTTTATCATATGATACACCTGCACCTTTACGAACATTTAAACTATCACATATTATTCTAACAACAAATGGAGTTGTTTCTGATTGATCTTGTGATTTAAAGTTTTTTATTCTAGTTCTGAATTTGGCTAAACTGCCGTCCCTATCAAGTATTAGTTCAGGACAATGCTTAACCATATAATCAGAATGTGGTCTTACTTTTGCCACATCCTTTATATTTAACATATTCATTAATTCAAGGACTAAAGCTATTGCATTATCCTCTGCAACCTTTTGTCTTGATTCATCGTGGAACATACATATTTCTATTCCTACAACCTTATAGTTATAGTTTCCAACGTGCCATGCCTTTTTATGAGTGTCCACCATTTGATATATCTCTTTATCATCCACTACAAAGTGGTAACTAGCCTGCCATTTTGGATTTTCTTTGTTGAATCTTTTTAAAGCAGCATGATAGTTTTTAGCTGGTACATCCCAATCACCTGTGTTATGTATTGCTATCTCTAATGGTGTTATTGATTGATTAGGTATACAGTAACCTTTTGGAAGTATGTCGACTGTAACCTTTGCTTTGTGTAGTGTTGAATTATTTTTTAATGTTGCCATGATTTAAAAATCCCCCTTTTGATTTATTATTCTAAAGTTTTTGGATAAACTTCTGTTATCTTAGTTTCTGTTACTTTGTATGCTCTTGAACCAATACCTTCGTTAGTTGGTATGAAGTCAAGTGTTACATTGAATCCATTTATATATGCGGCATTTGTGGCACTTGCATACCCCATAATCCTAAAGTTCACGACATCGGCTCTTTGTGAATTGTTATCGTTGTAACAACTTGGAAAAGCCATGATACTTGAACTAAATGGTAATAGATACTCATTACCTGCCTTTATGCTTAATTTAATTGCCCCTCTTCGTTGGTCACGAACTGATGTGTAGTTTTGTCCTGTCGAATAGTTTTGACATAATAATGGGAACAAGTTCAGTGTGCAGTCTGCTTTACATTTGACCTTAACCCAACCATTAGCTTTAACTAGGTATTGGGCATCAACTTCCACATCAATATCAGAACAAGACATTGTTGAGTAAGTTCCGTTAGTATTCTTTAATAATCTCCAACCGTCGGCACTGTATCTGTTGCCGTCCTCTGATGTCTTTGTTGTGTCTGCCTCAAAATAATAATGTCTTGTAAATGGTTCTATGACTTTGTATCGTCTTTCCTTACAATGTTTAGCCGCAGTTATAAGAGTATTGGCGAAGTACTCAACGTGTCGAGTCATTAGGAAACTGTTTCTAGTTCCACCATAGGCTGCATTATTCCATTCAGGATTACAGGCTTCAACTCCAACGACATAAGATGCCCAACAAGATTGAGTCGGTAAATCACTTGATGCCATTATAGTTCTATCTTTTCCAGTATCGGGTTCTAGTGTTAATAACATCTTTGCATATTCTTTAGTGAGATTATCTCTGTATTTTGGATAGTAGAATACTTTTTCTGCCTCGATAGTTATTAATGTGTGCCAATCCAATGCCACTTTGAATCGTGTATCATCGGCTAAGTCTTGCATTAAGTCCCTAAGTATTTGACTTTCTTTTTCTGAAAATGGTGCAGTACCCTTATAATATGTTTGACCTGCACCTGCTCCGTCAGTATAAGATGACCATTTATAATCAAAGTTTCTGTTAAGATCAACTCCCCTTGAATTTTGTCTTTTACTGTTTACGAATCCCCAAGGGTTCGAAATTGGTACAAGTACAATTTTAACTTGGTTCTTTAAATATAACAGGTTAGGGTCTGTTAAATTAGGATCAGTAAACTGTTCTATAAAACGACACATTCCGTAGAATGATGTGTACTCGTTACCATGTAGGTTACAAGTGACTAACATAATCTTGTCGTATTGTTTTGGTGTAAATTCATATTTATAGATGTTATATGTATTTGATTGATCCTTACCAAGAACGGAACGAGTTATCCAATTTGGATTCGCTTTTCTCGCAGGCTCTAATATCCAGTTAATTGAATCTTCGTAGTTATGGTCGGAAGGTGTTCCGTCTTTACCAAGTTCAGTTCCTTTTATAGTTGGTGGAGTATACCAATCGGGAAGTTGACCAACGTTTAAACTATTGTTGATGACTGTTCCACCGCCACCACCTCCACCACCTTCAAGTGCGGCAACCCTTGTCGTTAGGTCAGAAACCTTTTTAACTAACTCTGCATTTTCAGTAGTTAAATTATTAGTAATTTTAGTTATATTTGTGATTTCTGTTGTTACTGTTTGAGATAAATTGTTAACTGTATTCGTTAACTGCTCTGTATCTGTCTTTAATTGCCCCGTAGTAGATTCTATGTCTGTCAACCTTTGTTGGACATCGGCAAGACCCCCAACAGTGTTTATAATGTCTTGTAGTGCCCCAAACTCATTTGATGATTGTATTGCCGAATCATCCCTAAGTGCATTGACAACTTCGAACTCCATTATAAATGATGATATTTCTTGGTCTGCTAAAGATACACCAAGTTCAACTTTGATTATCCCACCTACTGCCCTACTGTTAGTCGTGAAGTCCAGTAACACATATTCGTTGTTTATCACTGGACAAGTGATGTATGATATTGTGTCATCAGGCTTTTTTATAAAAGCACGACACGATATACCAGTGAGATCAATTAACTGGTCATTGTATGTGAATTTAATTTTTCTTCGTCTTGTATTTAAATCTTTTTCTTTTACTTTACCCCCGAATATATGCTGGTCGTATGAAAGATCCAGTACGATTAATTCGGGATCAAATTTATCTATTAATGCCATGTTGTCCTCCTATGCTTTTGATAATGTTACTGTTGATAGATAAGCAGTACTATTAATACTTACGTTTTCAGTAGATCTGAAATACACCTCTACTTCATCACCAACATTTAAATATATTGTTTCTGAACCACTTAAAGTTAGGAAGTTTGACGCACCCCCATATGTTCCAGCAACTCTTGCTACGTTTGCATTATTAACGTAGAATGATAATGTATTATATGATGTAGCCGACGCATTATCCACGTGAATATTACAACTGATCGTATAATAACCAGCGTCCTTTATAACTAACTTCCCATTACTATAATTACCGTCTACGTCTATGCTAACTGTATCAAATGCGATTTTAGTATCAGCATAAGCCGCAGCCGCTTGATCAGCACTCATTATTATTTTAGCGAAAGCAGTACACCAGTTATAATCGGTTTTATCTGTTTCATTAATACCATATACACGTTTACCAGCGTCATTCATATCCCAGTTATTTTGATAAAAGAAGTCGTTACCATAGATAGTAAAATTCTTGTGGTGTTTATCCATGGCTAAACCGTATCTTTGAATACCTGTGTTTTGATATAAACCACCAAATACTTTATTGTTAAGTATGCTTATACCTTCTAATGGTGCATCTTTGTACGCTTCACTAGCATTAACGTATATTCCGTCGAATTTGCCATAATTAGCTGGTATGTTTGCGTTATCGTATATTTTATTACCCGAAATCAATCCAAACGACGCTTCGGTGAATATACCGTTCTGTGCATTACCTTCAATTTGATTATTCCAAATTTGCATTGATGTTGCATTATGTTCAAGATATAAACCATTACCCATATTACCCCAAACGGTAACGTCCCTAACGGAAGATGACGGACAACGTAAATAAATACCGTCCGATTGGTTCATACCATAATCACCTTGTATGACATGAACGTCCATGCAACCCTCGCTTATATACATACCATAACCACCATTATCATAAGATCTGCAATTAACGATATTACTTGTATTAGTGTTGAAGTCTGCTTTACCGTCAACATATATACCAGTGCCACCACAATATGTCACGTATACATCTTTTATAAAACTGTGAACCATTGACCCGATATAAAGTCCAGTTTGTGTTCCGTTGTTAGCTTTATTCCCGTCAAGTCGCATATTCGCAATTACTGTTGTAAAATTGCTTGTCGTATGTGGTAAACTAATCATTTCGGCAAGGTTAGCATTGTCCGCTGCTTTTATTAAAGTAGTCCAACCATGACCGTAATATCTCCTATTAGCTTTAAGATTGATCGTTTGGTCGATAGTAATATCACCTTTAGGAAATAATACCGTATCTCCAAATTGTGATGAATCAATCGCTCTTTGTATTCTTTGAGCGTCCGAAGTGTCACCGTCTTGTTTATCTCCACAAACGACACATAACTTAGGAACATCACAATCACCGCCCCCAAGTCCGTTAAGGGTAACACCATTACCAATTTTATTTCCTTGAGCATCTATTAAATATAAAAGATTACTTATTTTATTTAACGCAAGATCTTTTGGCACATCTCCAATCCCACCTATTGCTGCAATTAATTCTTGTAATGCGGTAAACTCATTTGATGATTGTATAGTCCTATCATCTATTAATGCTGGAACAACATCAAAGTCTAGTAAGAATGTAGACACATCATCAGCAGCAGTCGCTAATTTAACTTCGACATTTATTTCACCGTCAACTGCTCGAGTGCTAGTTGGAAAATCAAGGATTGCATAATCGTCATTAACTTGACAAGTCATCTCCTGCACTTCTCCAGTTGGTGTTTTAACGTATGCGGTGCAAGTGGTGTCCGCAAGGTCTATTGGTTTCCCGTCATATGTGAATTGTAGTTTCCTACGTCTTGTATTTATATCTCTTTCCTTTAATTTTCCACCATATATACGTTGATCCTTCGCAACATCAACGTATATTAATTCGGGTTCAAATTTATCTGTTAGGTTCATTTCTTCCCTCCATTTGTCTTAATCTTTCGTTTTCGAATCCTCTACGTTTAGCAGTCACAACATATTTGAATGTGAAGTCGTCGCAATCTGATTCAACTGTAAAATGATCCCTTGTTTGTTCCAGTATTCTAAAGTCACCCCAACCTTGTTTTATGACTTCAACTGTATAATCAATGTCGGTATTAACGCACTCCATGAATATTGGATCTAAATCTATGCGGCGTATAAAACGTCCTTGTTCGTCAATCTCCATGTCATACACCTTTGATGATCTGTCTGTCAAATAGTTCTCTGCGTCCTCAACTGCATAGAAGGATCTTACTCCGTAGGAATCAGTATGTTGAACACAATTCTTTGTACCAGCAACAGTTAAATCACCATAAATATTAACGTCCCTTTCAAGTTCGATTGCGTTCCTTGCTCTATTCATATACGCAATCCATTGTCCGTCAGAATCCCAAAGACATAGTTCTTTATTATTAGTAGACTGTATATAATGATCCCCTACGAATAATTTAGCAGTAGGTCGAATCTCCATATTCTCATGTACATTAATTGGGTGTGGTGTTGAATCGGGTGATTTAATATTGTACTTATCGAATGTCATATATGACGGTGTCCCTTGTGTTCCCTCATAGGTTATGGCCACATATCCGTTTTTTCTATTGTTTAATGCAATCCCTGTTGCAGTATCGTCCCCCATATCAACGACTGATTGAATTGCTCCAACTATACCATTGTTACCTTTCCAATCGTACATATAGATGTTATGTCCTAAAATCTTAATTGCATCGTGGTTGTTACTTCTGAATATCATACCATTATTGTGGCTTAAATCCATTTGGAAAGTACCACTTGTATTTTGGATTATGACTGCACTAAGAACCCCAGCAACGATTTGGTCTGCAACGAATCCTTTACCAGTACCAAACGTCGACCACTTCCAACCGCGTCCGTCCTCTGTACGTTCTGATGCTATTTCAAACCCCATAGTACCGATTGACATAGCACCAAAGGTTGGTGAATCGGGATCTAAATCTTCAAATAACATAGCCCTAACGTGCTGCTTTTCTGCCACGTCCCTTTGAGCCTTGAATTGTGCATTTAATGCGTTAATAGTCCCGTTTATGCTGCCACCAGCAACAGTTCCATTTTTATTTAGTATATTACTTAGTTTTTCATTAGTTGATGTTGCAGTTTCAACGAATCCGTCGATTATGTCCCCAACTGTTATACTTGTATATTCTTCCTGTAAACAATCATAAGCGTATGCGGTGATCCTAGATGTTACATCAATGTCTAGCGGCGGATAATATAATTGAACTCTATCACCTAAACCAACATTTAATAGATCTTCAAATTCTTTAAATTCAATCATATGTGCTAGTGTTGTTATATTAAACGTGATTGACATTGTCGGTTTGTCTAAACCGTCATCATATAATTGTTTAACTGCTTTTCTTAATCCCGCGTATAATTGTTCTTCAGTCTTAAATACAACGTCATCTTCTCCGTATTCTTCATCTTCTCCAAAATCTGACGCAAGTTTATAGTTCTCAAATTCAACCACACTCTCGTAAACTTCTTTATAAGAATTAATCAAAGGACTGTCAACGAAGTTCTCGGGGAGAGTACGCCCTTCGTAAGCTAATGGTAATACTCGAGTGAGAACGTCCGAAGTATTGCTATTATCTTCGATTGATGTAATGTCTTTGTTATATTCGAATCTGTAACCAGTATCAATTCCAATCATACTATTAACATACACGTCGAAGTTATCCACAAATAATTCACCACCAATCTTAGTCATAAACGAGTTATCGTCATCACTCATTATCGCATCGACTAATTGTTTTCGTATGAAATAACTTGTAAATCTAGCAGTAATGTCAGAATGACCAATAAATGGAGTTCCCTCAAGGATCTTATCAAGTGCTTCTTGACCATTAACATTGGTTGGCCTTACGTCCACTAATACCTTTTTAGTACCTAAGAAGTACGGAACACCTGTTGCAGTAACATCATCTTGTGTTTTAACAACGTCTTTTATAATATAAAGTTGATCTTGTATATTGGGTACTGGTACTTTAATGACACATTCTTTTTCTATGAACTTCCAGCGTCCCTCGTCGTCTATTGGGTGAACTAATGTGACTGCGTTAGTTCCATTGAGTGTCACATCAAGATCACACGACGTACAGTTTATAAGAGTAATATCACCATTATTGGTAAAATCCCTATTTGTCGCACTATAAACTTGAATCATTTAAAAATATCTCCTATTCGTCATTATTGTAACTTTATCGACCGTACCCTTTGTAGTCCAAGTGATCTTGTTTTCTCCCTTCTCGAGCAAAGGATATTTGCCGCTTATATTTGTATTTTGGTATGTTCCGTCATCACGATAACATAATTGCCTTTCAGTATCTATTGTTAAATGCTTACTAACATTCACTTTTATTTGCTGCTCGTTCACATTTAAAACAACATAACCTTCCCCTTCAATTCTAATAATTGGTTTAGCAGTAACTGCCCCGTCATTGTGAATAATTCTTCCGCTTGTAATTGGAATCGGGTTTAGTTCGTTCAACTTACGTCTAAATGGTTCTACTATAAACGTGACTTGACATTCTCCAAGTTCCAACAACGTCCTGTTAAACTCTGAATCAAGTTCAACTGTTTTAACTATATAATAAAACTCTTTGTCCTCACCAAATATCAATTTGTTATCTTTGATATTAACTAACCAATCATTAAGATCTGAAACTATCTTTCGAAGGTATTTTTTATCCATTACGTTAAATGTAACAGGTATTGATCCTTCTTGATAACCTATAAGTCGTCGATAACTTGTACCGTCCGCAACTTCATAAGTTGAATATATAGGAATTACTAAGGGATAATTAATTATCCCCTTAACTTTAACTCCTACGTCCCTATTTGATCTATCATTAAACCATAAAGTTCCGTATTTCATCTTTTAGAATCCTTTCAATATTTTACTTTTAGAATTTAAACGCTTAACTGTGTAATCGTAAAAATCTTTTTTCAATTCAGTACCACCAACATTAACAACTACTTCTTGTCTATCTTGTAATAGTTCAGTTTGTAGTGTTATAAGTTCCAACATCTTTTTAAACATACCGTCAACGCTTGAAGGTGTACTCGATGATATAAAACCATTAGCAGTACTTAAAGTATTGCTTAATTGTCCGTAAGTTTCCGCAAGTGGTGTTGATCTTGTATAGTAAGATCCACTTAACGCCATTGTTCCGTATGGATCATCAGCAGCGGCAACCGCAATTCCAAACTCGTCATTGTCTAAACTATGTCCGCTAAACATTGATTGAACCTTACCGACAACAGATTTAGATACCTTTCCAACTGTACTTGCTAATTTATCAAACCATTTAATAACCTCTTTAACTGGTGATAGTACAGTTTTCATTACGTTCTGAACTCCCTTTTGGAATGAGTTCAAAGACTTCTGCACATTATTCCACATTGACTTAACTGCATTACTCATACTGTCAAATGCTGGTTTAAATAAACTATTAACCAATTTACGAATTACGTTTACCATACTTGAGAATACATCAGAAAATGCAAGAAGTATTGGTTTAACAACATTCCACATTGTTTGTATTACGGTTACGATTAAACTGAATACTGGACGTCCTACAACATTCCATATTGTAGAAATACCATTGACAACTGCGGTAAATTGAATTAATAACATTTTGATTATTGGAATTGATGCACGTATTGCAACTTCGATCACTTCACCAAGTATCTTGAATATTGGTTGTCCTACGGTTTCCCAAATACTCTTTGCAGTTTCCCAAAGGTTTTTAAACGCGTCCTTTAGATCGTCGAAATAAGGTGAACACCTTTCAACTAGCTTTTGGGTAGCATCTTTTATTCCGTCCCAGTTCTCTTTAATAGCTAACGCAACTGCAACCACTACTGCAATCACCGAACCAACTGCAACTATTACGGGTGTGATTGAAGCGGAGAAAAAGGACATCATACCACCAGCAGCGGACACCGTAGCGGATAAACTAGCAAATGCAGTCATCGCACTATTTATAAAAATCATTAATCCACCAGTTATCGTTAATATAGGTGCTAAAGCAGCACCAAATGCTATGAACGCACCAACCGCAATTTGAACGCTTTCATCGGCATTACTAAACCAAGATAATAAATCTGTGATTGCACTTGTTGCCCATTTGATAGCTGGTAGGAATAAATTCCCTATTGTGATATATGCACCTTCAAGTGCCGAACCTAAGTTGGTTAATGCACCATTAAGGTTGGCTTGCATTGTTTCCGCCATGTCCGCAGCAGCACCGTCGGATTCGTCTATATATCCATATAATTCAGACCAACGGGATTCATTGTTTTCGACCGCGTACATTAATTCAGAATATGCAACTTCGGCTTGTTCTGTTGTTAATCCTAATTTATCCATAGCTTCCGCCACGAAGTCGGATTCTTTAGTGTTTATATCAAATGCTAACGCCATTTCGTTTAAACCTTCTGAAATTGCGTCGGTATCAACTCCAAGATCGACTAATGCTTCATTGACACCCTTTGTACTTGTTGTTACGTTTGCCAATAATGCGTTGACTGATTTTAAGTCGGTTTTATTGAATATCGTTGAAATCGCTTTAGTTTGTGCTTCACCAGTTAAACTTTTAAGTGAATCATTTAAATCAAATAATATCTCGTCCATTGAACGCATATTTCCGTCGGCGTCGAAAACTTGTAAACCTAATTCCTCAATTTTCTTAGCAGCGGTATCGGTTGGTGATGATAAGGAAAGGATTATATTACGTAACGCAGTTCCACCCTCACTACCTTTTACACCATTATCAGCTAATATACCAAGTGCGGTATTAAGTTCGCGAGTATCTCCAGCAAGTGATTTAGCAGTACCACCTACGGTTAATATTGCATTACCTAACTGCTCAACTGAAGTATTCGATTTTTGTGACGTCTTAGCTAATCTATCAACAAATTGATCCGCAGTACCAGCTTTATCCCCAAGTCCCGACATGGAATCCGTTACCATATCGGCTGCGGTAGCAAGTTCCATACCGCCGCTGGCAGCGAGGTCGAGTACTTTCGGTAATAACTCACAACTCTCTGTGGCGTCAAGTCCAGCGAGGGCAAGGAAATTCAGAGCTTCCCCCGCTTGTGACGCGGAGAACATAGTAGTGGATCCCATTTCCCTTGCGGTAGCAGTTAGCATTTTAAAATCTTCGTTACCATTTGCTATCTCGTCGGCAGTTAATCCCATTGTGGCTGCAACCTGTGACATGGCACTTTCAAAGTCTGCGGCAGTTGTCACACTGGTTTTCCCAATATCTTGCATTGAAGAACTGAAACCACTAACGGAACTTCCAGCACTTTGTAGGACGTTACCACCTTTTTCAAGGTTTTCACCAAAATTACTTAATGAATTTCCAGCGTTATCTGCTTCACTACTAAGATCTTTTAATTCACCTTCAAGATCACCTAATTCATTTTCTAGTGTATTAACTTCCCTTTGGGCATCGTTTAGTGAGGTTTCCATCTTGCCAAGGGCATTGTCAGCATTAGTAACTGCGGAACGATTTCGATCCAACGCTTTTTCGGCTTGTGTTAATTCGTCCTCTAGTCTTTGAACCTCGTCTGAATTTTCCCCGTATGTATCTTTTGCTTCGTCAAGTTCTCGTTGTAACTCGTCAACCTTCTTTTTCTGCGTATCATAAGCAGTCGTAGCTTTATCCAAAGTATCTTTACATTTAGAAACTTGTGTTTCATATATTGACACCTTTTGCTTCGCATTATCCAAAGTTGAACTAACCATTTTAATTTTAGCCGCTTTACCTTCCAATGTATTTTGATAATCTTTTGAAGTAGAGTTCAACGCTTCGAACTCTGATTTTAATTGCTTGTTGGAAGTATTTATCGACTTGATCTGTTGAGTATAGGAACTCGATTGCAACGCTAACTTAACCGTTAACTGTTTAGTATCTGACATTATTTATTTCCTCCTATACTATCTAATACTTTGTAACGCTTAACTTCGGATCTTATTGTTCCCCCTCGGTCGTTGCGTCTTGATTTTCTATTGCGATTATCTTTTTTAGGTTTATTGTATTTGGAGAATAACTCGAATTGTTCAAATAGAAATCTTGGAGAACTGTCCCAAAATTCCTCGTCGCCCCACTTCAACGTGGTTTTCGCCAAATAATATAGGTTTGATATATCAATAAACCCGTTCGAATCTTTGTCTACTTTTTTTCTTTTTCATTTGCCGCCTGTGGTAAATTATCGGGAATTAACTCTGTTATAACGGGCATTAATGAATTTATAATATCCATAGTGTCGAATTGTCTAAAGTATTTCTCCCCAACTGGTTTATTTGTTTTCTTATCCCTTATTACAGATCCTAAAAGAGTTAATATTGACGTCATGTTATGATTTTGTATATCTTCAAGTGCTTTTAATAATCCTTTTTTATTTGTGACTTGGAAGTGATCTATTGCGTAATTATCTAATGCTGCGACACATTTTCTTCCGTTTATTTCTAATTCAACGATTCTTTTTTTACCTAAATGTATTTTCTCCATGTTTTCCTCCTAAAAAATACCCACCCCGAAGGGTAGGTTTAAATTATAATTGTTGATCTTCGTCAGCAAGTATTGGTTGCTCGAAGAATTTTTCCCAATGGTTTAAAGCTAATGCTTTTTCTTGTGCATCAGCTATTTTGTTTATTTCTGCTAAGTCCATTTCCATTTCAACTTGCTTTTTAGATACTAGAGGGACACCAGTTCCTTCATAAGTGAAAGTTTGTCCTTCTAATGAATCTTCTTGTGTTGCGTTGTTTCTTGAGTTCTTAGCTAATGCCACTTTATATATAACCCTTCTTCTAAGGTTTCCGTTATCCATAGCTATTTCATATGCTATCGCATGATAAGGTGCAGTTTGACCAGTAGCAACGTAAGACTTCCCGTTCATGTAACCTTTACCAGTTATCTTTGCATCTAAAGCTGGTGGAGTATCAGAAGATACTTCCATTGTTACATTTACTTTTGATAATTGTTTCATAGATGATTCTATGATATTATCAGCATAGTATTCCCCTTCTGAGTATTCATTTTCTGATTCAAAATTGACTGCCCAAGGTACTCTATATCCATCACCCCATGTTGGATCTTCCCCTTCTGCGTCTAATGTTAATGGATATAACATTATATTACTAATTCCGACTTCTCTTGCCATAATTCTTTAATCTCCTTTGTATTTTTTAAAT
>OLVV01000412.1_pt1 | contig 23906 bp, 18 predicted proteins | sample 1673581 | NCBI WGS metagenome assembly OLVV01 (sample SAMEA103958116, study PRJEB25191) | human gut metagenome | biome: human-associated habitat [ENVO:00009003]; feature: intestine environment [ENVO:2100002]; material: feces | place: Germany | collected 2013/2015
AACCTTGTCTTGGCGAAAAATCTCTCGCCGAATCTGCTTGCCGAATTGTGCGGTGTTGCCTTAGAGATGGTACAACCTATGCAGATCAAATTTGTTTATGACAGGAGCCGATTGGATGCAAAGACTCGACAGAATTTTAAGTGAAGCCGGCGTCGCCAGCCGGAAGGAGCTGCGCGCGATGATCCGCGCCGGACGTGTGACGGTCGACGGCGCAGCCGTGACCGACGAGAGCCGGAAATTTGACGAGACCGCCGTCCGCGTGACGGTCGACGGCAGCCCCGTGCGTCTGCGCGGGCCGGTCCTCATCCTGCTCCATAAGCCCGCGGGCTATCTCACCGCCGCGGACGACCCGAAAGCGAAGACCGTCATGGACCTCGTCCCGGAGGCATACCGGAAGCTCGGCGTCATGCCGGTCGGCAGGCTCGACAAGGATACCGAGGGCCTGCTCCTGCTGACGAACGACGGAGACCTTGCCCACCGCATCCTCTCGCCCCGCCACGGCGTCTGGAAGCGCTACTATGCCGAGCATGAAGGCACGGCAGGCCCCGCGGATGTCCGCGCCTTTGAGGCAGGCCTCGTCCTCGCCGACGGCCTGCACTGCCTGCCCGCGAAGCTCACGCCGCTCGGCCCCGGCCGCTCCGTCGTTGAGGTGCAGGAGGGGAAGTACCACCAGGTGCGGCGGATGCTCGCCAGCCGCGGCCTGCCGGTCACGTACCTGCGCCGCGAGGCCGAGGGCCGGCTGACCCTCGGAGATCTGCCGCTCGGGCAGACAAAAGAACTGAATATTGTGGAAGCGGAGCAGCTTCTTTTGAATATCTTGTGATTTTGACGGAAGAAAAAACTTGCATAATTTGAGAGCATAAGCCCCTGAATTTGGGGCAAATGACGAAAAACTATGAAAATGCCACAAAAAAAGATGGTCGTTTTCAAATAAAATGTCAAAAAGACCTTGCGCTCTTGCCGAAAACGTAGTATTATGTCAATGGTTGTTTGTGTAAAAAGCAAGGGCGGGCCGCAGGCATGTGGCGCGGCGCTGCCTGAAAATTAGGGAGGGCGTACTATGTCCAGTCGCGTTTTTCAGAGTGTGATCGTCCAGATGAAGGAGGCCACCGACCGTGTCATCGGCGTCATTGACGCTGACAGCAACGTGATCTCCTGCAGCGACACCTCGCTGATCGGCGAAAAATGGCCCGAGGCAGTCATCAAGCTCAACAGCGCCCCGGACTCCGTCGTTGTCGTCGACAAAAAGACCTTCAAGCCGCTCGTTTCCTGGAGCGCCTACTTTGACTATGCCGTGTTCGCCGAGGGCGACGATGAGACTGCCAGAAGCCTCTGCGTCATGGCCTACGTCGCGCTCAACGGTGCGAAGACCTACTACGAGGAAAAGCACGACAAGGGCACCTTCGTCAAGAACATCATCACCGACAATATCCTCCCCGGCGACATCTATATCCGCGCCAAGGAGCTGCATTTCGTCACCGACGCGCCGCGCGCCGTCTTTCTCGTCCGGCAGGTCGGCCGGGCCGACGTGGCCTCCGTCGACGTGCTGTCCGGCATGTTCCCCGACAAGCAGCAGGACTTTGTCCTCTCCATCAACGAGACTGACATCGCCATCGTCAAGCAGCTCGCCCCCGGCACGGAGAAGGCAGAGCTTCTGCAGACGGCCCAGACCATCGAGCAGACGCTCCGGTCCGAGCTGTTCGTCAAGACCGTGATCGGCATCTCCACCGTCGCCGGTCACCTGCGCGAGCTGGCTGACGCATACAAAGAGGCGCAGGTCGCCATCGAGGTCGGCAAGGTCTTCGAGACGGAAAAGACGATCATCAACTATGAAAACCTCGGCATCGGCCGCCTCATCTACCAGCTGCCGACGACGCTCTGTGAGATCTTCCTGTCCGAGGTGTTCAAGAAGAATTCCATCGATACGCTCGATCAGGAGACGCTGTTCACCATCAACAAGTTCTTTGAGAACAACCTGAACGTCTCCGAGACCTCCCGCAAGCTCTTCGTCCACAGAAATACGCTGGTGTACCGTCTTGAGAAGATCAAGAAGCTCACTGGCCTTGACCTGCGTGAGTTTGACGACGCGATCATCTTCAAGGTCGCGCTCATGGTCAAGAAGTATCTTGTTTCGCGCGAGAACCGGCTCATCTGAGTCCGGGCGCAAGCCTTGAAAATCGGAGATAAACAATGATCGAATTACAGGATGTGCATAAAACCTACGATACCGGCACCAAGGCGCTCAACGGCATCTCCATGAAGATCGACGATGGGGAATTTGTCTTCCTGGTCGGCCCGTCCGGCTCCGGCAAATCCACCATCATCAAGATCCTCACGGCCGAGCTCCGCCCGACCTCCGGCAGCGCGCTCGTCAACGGCTTTGCCGTTGAAAAGCTCCGCGGCCGCGCCGTGCCGTATCTGCGCCGCACGCTCGGCGTCATCTTCCAGGATTTCCGCCTCATCAGCGACAAGTCCGTCTATGAGAACGTCGCGTTCGCCATGCGCGTCATCGGCGCGCCGGAGAAGGAGATCCAGAAGCGGGTACCGTACGTGCTCGAGCTCGTCGGGCTCGAGACCAAGGGCCGGCGTCTGCCCAATGAGCTGTCCGGCGGCGAGCAGCAGCGTGTCGCCATCGCAAGAGCCCTTGTCAATAACCCCAGCGTCATCATTGCCGACGAGCCGACGGGCAACCTTGACCCGGCGCGCTCGCTCGAGATCATGATGCTGCTGGAGCAGATCAATGCCCTCGGCACCACGGTCCTGGTCGTCACGCACGAACGGGAGCTTGTCAACCGCTTCACGAAGCGTGTCGTCGCCATCAGCGAGGGCAGAATCATCAGCGACGGAATGGACGGGTACTATCTCAATGAAGAAGAATAATATCGGTTACTTACTGCGCGAAGGCTTCCGCGGCGTGTTCCTGCACGGCTTCATGTCCTTCGCGGCCATCTGCGTCACGGTGGCCTGCCTCATCATCATGGGCTCGTTCTGCCTCATCCTCTACAATACCAGCGCGCTGGTCAAGGAGCTCGAGCAGGAGAACGAGATGCTCGTCTACATCGACGAGAGCTATTCCGAGGCCAAGGCCAAATCCGTCGGCTCACAGATCAACCTCATCACCAACGTTCGCTCTGCAACCTTTGTCTCGCGCAATCAGGCGCTCGACGACTTTGTCGAGACCCTGAACGATCCGGATGCGTTCGCGGGTCTGGATCCCGATACGCTGCGCGACCGATACGTCGTTACCGTCGAGGACAACTCGCTTTTGAAGCAGACCTACGACAAGCTCACGCAGATCGAGGGCGTCGCCGAGGTCGTTGCACACTTCGAGATCGCTGAGGGCTTCCAGACCGTGCAGAACGTGCTGAACATCGCCTCGCTCGTCATCGTGACGGTCCTGTTCGTCGTCTCGCTGTTCATCATCTCCAATACGGTCAAGCTCGCCATGTACTCCCGCAGCGAGGAGATCGCCATCATGAAGATGGTCGGCGCGACGAACGCCTTTATCCGACTGCCTTTTGTCGTGGAAGGCTTTATCATTGGTATCATCGCGGCGGCGGCGGCCTTCTTCCTCGAATGGGGCCTGTATGACTTCGTCCTGACGAAGATCCAGCAGCTCGATACGCTCAAGCTGTTTGTCCTCACGCCCTTTACGGACGTCATCGAGATCGTGGCCATCGCCTACGCGCTCACCGGCTTCCTCGTCGGTGTGTTCGGCAGCTTACTTTCCATCCGCAAGTTCCTGAAGGTGTAAACCGGGAGGTATCCGCACTTATGAAACCCAAAAACAGCGGCTCCGGCCGCCGGATCGTCTGCCTGGTGCTGGTCGCCGTGATGCTCCTGGGCCTCATCTCGAGCGCCCTCATCATCATGGTCAACGCCGCTTCGAGCTCCGAGATCAAAAAAGAGCTCAACGGCCTTCGCAGCCAGCAGGCGGAACTCAAGAAAGAACGCGAAGCCCTGCAGGCAAAGATCAAGGAAAACCAGTCCAAGACCCAGACGCTCGTCGAAAAGAAATCCGATATCGACCAGCAGATCAGCATGACGCAGGCTTCCATCGACAACCTCAACGAGCAGGTCCAGCAGTACAGTCTGCTCATCGCCAACAAGCAGGCAGACCTCGAGGCCTCACAGGCCGAGGAACAGCGCCTCAACACGCAGTACAAGACCCGCATCCGCTCCATGGAGGAGACGGGCAGCATCTCCTACTGGGCCATCCTCTTCGGCGCCAACAGCTTCTCCGATCTGCTCGACAAGATCGACGTCATCCAGGAGATCGCCAAGGCCGACCAACTGATGATGGATAAGATGAAAGCCGTTTCCGAACAGATCGCGGCCGAGCGTGCCGAGCTCGAGCAGCAGATGGCAGAGCTCGACGCGACGCGTCAGGAGCTCGACCAGCAGGAGCAGGATCTCGAGGCCCAGCGCGCGGAGCAGGATACGCTTCTGACCGAGATGCTGACGGCGTATGAAGAAATGAACGCCGACTACATGCAGAACATGGCGGACGAGGCCGCGCTTTCCGAGGAGATCGCCAAGTCCGAGTCTGCCTACTATGCGGCCCTGTCCAAGGAAGAGGCCGAACGCATCGCCGCGCTCAACCGCCAGAATAACAACAAAGGCTCCAGCAGCAATTCCTCCGGCGCGACCAATACCGGCGGCTGGTTGTATCCGCTGCCGTATCAGTGCCAGGTCACCGATTCCTACGGCTACCGCATCCACCCGCTGACCAAGAAGTACAGCTGGCATAACGGCGTCGACTTCGGCGCGGCGGCCGGCACGGCCATCCTCGCCGCGAAGTCCGGCACGGTCACGACCGCGGCCTATTCCGGCGCCTGGGGCTACTACGTCGTCATCAACCATGGCGACGGCTATTCCACCCTCTACGCACACCAGCCGTCTTTGTCCGTGTCGGTCGGTGATTACGTCACGCAGGGCCAGACCATCGGCTATGTCGGCTCCACCGGCTACTCCACCGGCCCGCACCTGCACTTCACCATCTACTACAACGGCTCCGACGTCAACCCCTTCAACTACATCGGCTGACCCGATCCAAACCCCTCTCCCACAGCCTGCCCCCAGGCTGTGGGAAAGCTTTTATCTGCTGCAATCGCCCGGCGCATCCGCACCACGCCGAAAATCTCAACCGCAGGATGTTTTACCGCAAATATTCAAACGCAGCTGCCCACAAATCTGGTGTCCCGTATCAGGCGGCGCGTACCAAGACGCCCGTAGGGTGAGTATCGAGTGGAACGACATCCAAAACATTGGTCCCCACCTGAATGCAGATGCAGCAGGCATCAAACCGTAACCAAGCACTCTTTTCTCCCCCATCTTTTCTCTTGCGAGAGAAAAGATGGGGCCGCCGGAGGCAAAAAAAGAAACATCCCATTCCAGAAAGGCTGGTATCCATCGTGAAAAAATGGCAGAAGATCCTTCTCCTCGTGCTTGCTTTCGCCGTCGCCATCCTCGGCTCGTCTATCGTGACGATGCAGCTGCTCACCCGCGGCCGCACTCCCGTAGAGGACAAGGCCGCGGAGGTCAGCGCCTACCTTGACCGCTTTTTCATCGACGACTATGACGAGGACGCGCTCGCCGATGCGGCGGCCGCCGCCATGGTCGAGGCGACCGGCGACCGCTGGAGCTATTACCTCACCGCCGAGGAAAAAAGCAGCTATGACGAGCAGATGCAGAACGCCTACGTCGGTATCGGCGTCACCATCACCCTGCAGGAGCAGGACGGCGGTATGCGCGTCGAGCAGGTGACCGCCGGCGGCCCGGCCGAGGAGGCCGGCATGCAGGTCGGCGATATCATCACCGAGGTCGAGGGCGAGTCCACGCTCACGCTCGGTATGGCCGGCACCCGCGCAAAGGTCAGAGGAGAGGAGGGGACCTCCGTGGCCCTGACCATCCTCCGCGGCGGCGAGCACCTGACCCTGACGGTCGAACGCCGCAGCATCGAGACCGCTGTGGCCACCTATGAAATGCTGGACGATCAGATCGGCTACGTGAAGATCGCCAACTTCGATACCCGCTGCTTTGACGAGACCTCCGCTGCCATCGACGCGCTGCTCGATGACGGCGCGCAGGCCCTGATCTTCGACGTGCGCAATAACGGCGGCGGCTATAAGGACGAGCTCGTCAAGATCCTCGACCGGCTCCTGCCGGAGGGGATCCTGTTCCAGAGCGAGGACTATAGCGGGACCAAACAGATCGACCGCTCCGATGCGGCCTGCATCGAGCTGCCCATGGCCGTCCTCGTCAACCAGGACAGCTATTCCGCCGCGGAGTTCTTCGCCGCCGCCCTGCAGGAATACGGCTGGGCGACCGTCGTCGGCACGAAGACCTGCGGCAAGGGCAATTTCCAGACCGCCTTCACGCTCTCCGACGGCTCCATGCTCAATCTCTCCATCGGCAAGTACTTCACCCCGAATGGACGCAGCCTGACCGATATCGGCGTCACGCCGGACGAGCTCGTGGAGCTTTCCGACGAAGATGCGGCGAAATTGCTCTACGGCCAGCTGGCACACGCAGATGACGCACAATTACAGGCCGCAATCCGCGCCATCCGCCAGAAAATCTCTTGACATCCATATCTTTGACCGATATAATGTCTGCTGAATCCCTGTAACCACCGGGCGTTTCCAGCCCGACCGAATATGGAAGGAACGATCAATCATGGCAAAAGAATTCAAGATCAGTGCGCTCCGCCTCAAAGAGCTGGAGCAGGAACTTTTTTATCTGAAGACGACGCGTGAGAAGGAAGTAGCCGAGCAGATCAAGGAGGCGCGCTCCTTCGGCGACCTTTCCGAAAACAGCGAATACGACGAGGCCAAGAACGAGCAGGCCAAGCTCTACGGCCGCATCGCCGAGGTCGAGAACATCCTTGCCCACGCCGTCATCATCGACGAGACCGAGGACTCCGAAGGCAAGATCAGCCTCGGCTGCACCATCAAGGTCGAGGATATGGAGACCGGTGACGAGGAGCTCTACGCCATCGTCGGCTCGCAGGAGGCCAACCCCATGGAGTGCCGCATCTCCGACGACTCTCCGTTCGGCAAGGCGCTGCTCGGCCATAAGGTCGGCGATATCGTCGATGTCGAAGCGCCCATCGGCGTGCTCAAGTACAAGATCCTGACGGTCGAAAAGTAACGAATCACAGAAACAGATAAGAGGGACGATATGGAACAGGAAAACAGGAATCAGCAGAACGCGGCTCCGCAGGTCAGCCTCGGCGACCAGATCAAGGTCCGCCGCGAAAAGCTCGCGCAGCTGCAGGCCGAGGGGATGGATCCGTTTACCATCACCCGCTTCGTCAGCACCACGACCGCACAGGAGATCAAGGACCATTTTGACGAGATGGAGGGTAAACCCGTCTCCATCGCGGGCCGTCTCATGTCCAAGCGCGGCATGGGCAAGGTCTCCTTCTGCGATCTGCAGGACAAGACCGGCCGCATCCAGCTCTACGCCCGCAAGGATGAGATGGACGAGGCCGCGTACAACCGCTTCAAGAAATATGACATCGGCGATATCGTCGGCGTCGAGGGCGAGATCTTCCGCACCCAGCGCGGCGAAATGTCCGTGCGCGCGAAGACGATCACGCTCCTGTCCAAATCCCTGCTGCCGCTGCCCGAGAAGTTCCACGGCCTGACCGACAAGGAGACCCGCTATCGTCAGCGTTATGTCGACCTGATCGTGAACCCCGAGGTCAAGCGCAACTTCATCATCCGCTCGCAGTTCATCAAGCATCTGCGGGATTATCTGGACAATATGGGCTATATCGAGGTCGAGACCCCCGTCCTCAACACCATTGCCGGCGGCGCGGCCGCGCGTCCGTTCATTACCCACCACAATACGCTCGATATCGACATGTACATGCGCATCGCGACCGAGCTGCCCCTCAAGCGCCTGATCGTCGGCGGCATGGAGCGCGTGTATGAGGTCGGCCGCATCTTCCGCAACGAGGGCATGGACCCCAAGCACAACCCCGAGTTCACTACTGTCGAGCTCTATCAGGCCTACGCCGATTTCCACGATATGATGGACATCGCCGAGGGCGTCTACACCACCTTCGCACAGAAATACCTTGGGACCTATGAGCTGGAATGGATGGGCGAGAAGGTCGACCTGACCCCCGGCTGGCCGCGGCTGACGATGGTGGAAGCCGTCAAGAAGTATGTCGGCGTCGACTTCGATGCGATCACCGACGATGCAGAGGCCGTTGCGGCGGCAAAGGCAGTCGGCGTTGAGCTTGCCGACGCCGCTGAAAAGACCTGGGGCAACGCCCTCTACGCCTGCTTCGACCAGAAGGTCGAGGAGCATCTGGTGCAGCCGACGTTCATCACCATGTACCCGGTCGAGGTCAGCCCGCTGACCAAGCGCAGCCCCAAAGACCCGCGCCTGACCGAGCGCTTTGAGTTCTTCATCTGCCGCGCGGAGATGGGCAACGCCTATTCCGAGCTGAATGACCCCATCGACCAGCGCGAACGCTTCATGAAGCAGGTCGAGCAGCGCGAACGCGGCGACGACGAGACCGAAATGCTCGATGAGGATTTCCTTACCGCCCTCGAATACGGCATGCCCCCCACGGGCGGCATGGGCATGGGCATCGACCGCGCGGTCATGCTCTTCACCGGCGCAGACACCATCCGCGACGTCATCCTCTTCCCGACGATGAAGCCGCTGGACCTTCCCAAGAAGGACGCTGCCAAGGCAGAAGCCGCTCCAGCTGCTCCGGCGAAAGAAGAAGTCATCGACTTCTCCAAGGTCGAAATTGAGCCGCTGTTCAAGGACTTTGTGGACTTCGAGACGTTCGCAAAATCTGACTTCCGCGCCGTCAAGGTCAAATCCTGCGAGGCAGTCAAAAAGTCCAAAAAACTTCTGAAATTCGTGCTGGATGACGGTTCTGGAGCAGATAGAGTGATCCTTTCCGGCATTCACGATTACTACGAGCCGGAAGAACTCGTCGGCAAAACGTGCGTTGCCATCACGAATCTCCCGCCCAGACCCATGATGGGCATCGACTCCTGCGGTATGCTGATCTCCGCCGTTTACCACGAGGAAGGCGCAGAAAAGCTCCACCTCCTCATGCTCGACCCCCACATCCCCGCAGGCGCAAAAATGTATTGAGAAACCCAAGCACCCCGGCACAGCAGTGCCGGGGTGCTTGTTCTTTCAGGGAGCCAAAAGCATACGAACGAGCGCCGGGCAGCGATCACTGTCCGGCGCTGATCTGTTATTTTTCCAGCATCGCGTCCATCAGTGCCAGCAAAGAGCTCTGCTGGCCGGGGGTCAGGCGGCTCCATTTGTCCAGCAGCGTCCGCTGCGCGGGCGTCAGCGCGAGCCGGTCCTCGGCGTCGGCAAAAAACTGCGAGAGCGTCAGCCCAAAGGCCTCGCAGATCTTTTCCAGCGAGGAAAACGACGGCGTCATGCCCTTCTTGTACCAGGAGGAAATGGTCGACTGCGGCAGGCCGGAGCGCTCCGCGAGCTGATATTCTGTCCAGCCCCTGGCCTCGCGGTTTTTCCGGATCAGGCCGAGAATGTCTGTCACGCGATCACCACCTACGATTTTTCGTTTATTATACTTTGAAAAATCGTTGCATTTTAATCATTATTGTCGTAGTATATACTACGACAATATTCGATTTTCTGGAGGCCGCTGAACCATGAACGAAGACCGCACCTACGAAGCCTGGCTGGACGAGACGAACCGGGTCGTATCCTTTCACGCGATCCCCGCCGCCCGCTATTTCCGCGCCGCCGGAGAAGAATTCTGGTCCCTGATCCTGACCCTCGTCCTCTCCGGCTACCGGATCCAGTGAAGCGATTTTAGGAATAATTAAGAAATTTTGCCGGAAATTTATGATATAGTGGAAGTACAAAACACGCTGGAAAAGGAGAGACCATGATGAAAAAGACGATGTTATACCTCCTGCTGCTCTTGTCCGTCCTTCTGCTCGCCGCCTGTCAGAAGCAGCCCCAGCCGGAGATCAAACTGCCGGAGCCGCAGGCAGCGGCCAGCCCGGCACAGCCGGAGCCGGAGACTGCAGAGCAGACCCTGACCCTCGGTCTCATCGACTTTGAAGCGGACAAGGAGCTGCTGCGCGGCCTGATCCAGAGCTATAATGCCTCCGGCGCGCCCGTCCGCATCGAGATTGTCAACTACGCCGACGGCGCCGAAAGCTATGCGGACGCCGTCACGCGCCGGACGACCGAGCTCATGGCTGGGAATGTCCCCGATCTGCTCGACTGCAGCGACCTGAGCGGCGCGCAGTACGCCGGGTACGCAAAGAACGGCATCCTGCTGCCGCTGGACGGGATGCCAGAGGAAGGGGTGCTGTCTGGCGTGCAGCAGCCCTGCGAGGTGGATGGGAAGCGCTATTCCATCGTCGGCGCGTTCACGCTCGACCCGCTGTTCGGCCCCGCGTCCAAGCTCGGCGCGTCGCTGCAGACCTCGGTCGAGGATGTGCTGCGCGGCGCGGTCCCGGATGTCCGCTTCGTCTGGAGCGGCAGGGATCTGCTCGGCGTCTATTGCCGCCACGCAGCAGAGCGCTTTCTGGACTACGATACGGGCACAGCCTCGTTTGAAAGCGAAGCATTTCTGGACCTTCTGACCGCCTGCGCCAACATCCAGCCGTCGGAGCTGGGCCCGGACAGCATCATGCAGCAGCCCATGCGTTCCGTCTCCGTGTACCGTCAGATGCAGAACAGCTGGTACGAGCAGACCGGCGACGCGTTCCGCGTGCTTTCCCTCAGCGCGGACGGCGGCGTGACCTACCAGCCCGTGCTGCAGCTCGGCGTCTGCGCAGCCTCTTCTGCGCAGGAGGCCGCGGCGCAGGCCCTGCGGGCCATGCTCGCAGAGAGCTTCCAAAAGACCATCGCGGACGCCTTCCCGGTCAGCACGGCCGTCCTGCAGGCACAGCTGCAGCAGGAGATCGACGCGCAGAAGACCTATCAGCAGACTGCCATCCGCGAAGAAGGCCGCGTCGACGTCGGCGAGGCCGGGACGCAGACCTTCCTGTTTGACGAAGCCGTCGCGGCGGACCTCATGCACGTACTGGAGCATGTGGACTGCCGCGCCTGCAGCAATCAGGAGATCCTGACCATCATCCTCGACGAGGCGGACGCCTTCTTTCAGGGCCGAAAGACCGCGCAGGAGGCCGCCCGCATCATGGACAGCCGCGCCGCCCTCTTCATCGCCGAAAACAGCTGAGTGGAGAGGGAGAAAGCGCGCGTGGGTGACGCCACATTTTCTGTTGACAAACGTTAACACCTGTGCTATCCTCGAAATATAACATATGTTAACACACGGGAAGGAGCGGAACGCATGGAACATCTCAGACTGTCCGACGGGGAATGGAAACTGATGAAAACACTCTGGCAGCGCCAGCCCCGCACGCTTGCGGAGCTGGTCGCAGCGCTGGACACCGAGACCGGCTGGAGCCGGGCAACGATCTTCATGATGCTCAAGCGGCTCATCGCCAAAGGCGCGGTCACGATGGACGACAGCGGGAAATTTCAGCAATACAGCGCCGCGATCACGTATTCAGATGTTGAACCCGAGGAAACGGAAGCATTTTTGTCGAAGGTTTACGGAGGAAGCGTGGGCATGATGGTGTCGAACCTCGTCGACCGCGGCACACTGTCCGAGCAGGACATTCAGGAATTGAAAGCCATTCTGGACGCAGCAGAAAAGGAGCGCGCGCAATGAAAAAATGGATGCTCTTTTTGACGCTCTGTATCAGCCTCCTTTTATCGGGCTGCCAGAAAACGCCGGAGGCCCAGCCTGGAACGCAGCCGGCGGAAGCGCCGTGGGCAGACGAACAAGCGGACGCGCCGCTTTCCTATGAAGACTATTTCGCGGAGCTCCGCCCCTATGACCCGGCAGAGAACGACGTGCCGGACTGGATGAAGGACGGAAACTATGAAATTTTATCAGAGGACGGCGTCCTCTCCCTGTACCAGGCGGAAGACGGGACTCTGACCCGCTTGTTTGCTTACCCGGTGGAAGCGCCGCTCGGCTGGTCGGCCGGCCCGGCCTGTCTCTATGCGTTCGACGAGCAGACCATTTACCGGCTCGATTATGGCGGGGAAGCGGCAGAGCCGATTTACCGCGCGACGGATGGGGCGATTTTGCAGATGGCGGCTGCCGGGGGCGCGCTCTTCTTTGCCGAACAGGGAGAGCTCAGCATCCGCCTCTGCCGGTTGTACGCGCCCGAAGGGAAGCTGGACGCCTTCTATGACGAGGTCCGCCCGGATGCGGAGGACCTTCTGCTGTTCCCCGTTTCCAATCACGAGCTGTGCTGGACCATGGACGATCCGGACTTTCTGGAGCTTGCGGCAGAGCAGGAGCAGACCTACATCGAGACGCGGAACATCGATCCTGCGGACAAGAGCACCTACTGGGGCATGCTGGAGCTGGATTTTGGCGTCAACTCCGGCATCCGGTACTACTATAACGACCTGGAGCCGCTGCTCTGCTCGCAGGGCTTCCGTAAAATTTACGGCGAACCGGCTGTCGCCGACTGGTGGAAAACGGAAGATACTTTCCTGCGAGACGCGGAGCTGCGCGCGAAGTTTGTATCCGTGGAACAGGGACCCGCAGTGCAGGCGCCGGACCGCAGGGTCGTAAGCTTTTTGCGCGGCGCGGAAACGGCGCTTGCGCAGGAACGGGGCCTGACGTTCAACACGCCGGAAGATCTTTCTCCGGAGCAGCTGTTTCAGTTGTTTCTGGCATGGACGAATGAAGCTACGCTGAAGGAATATCAAGACCCGGATGACGGAAACTTCTATTTCACAACCCCGGTCATCCGCCGGACGCTCGACTGCTATTTCAGCGGCTATTGCTTTGATATCACAGCCTGCAGGGCGTACGACAGGCAAACCGGCATGGTCGTCGTCCCGTCTGTTTCCGGGTCTGACGACGGCCGGACGGCGCGGCTCGCCGGAAAAGCGCAGGACGGAGACCTTGTGACCTACCTTATCGACTTTTACGCGGATACGGCTGCCAAGGCAGAGCATCGTGCGTACGCGAGGAAGGAATACACGCTGCAATGCTATGACGGCGGCTTCTATCTCCTGCGCGCCTGCTCCGTGATGTGCCCTGACGGGGAACATACGCTCGGCGGCATTTCCGTCTGGGACAGGTGGGATCTTCTTCCGCAGGCGGTGACCGAAGGCTTTGAGAATCTTGGTGTGGTCGGCGTTTCGCGGGAGGACTATGACGTGGTCAAATACGGCCGCGACGGACTATATGTCCACGTGCTGCGCCTGCAGGCGGGCAAGGAGGACAGGGAGGGGCTGGACGGCTATGTCAGCTGCGTCTATACGACGAGCCCCGACTACCCCTCGCCGCGCGGTCTGCGCGTCGGCGACCCGGAGGCCAACGCAGCAGAAACAATGAACGCGCTCTGGGGCAGCTTTGAATACGAGCTGCAGGACGGCGCGATCTGCCGCATGGGGTTCTTCTCCTATTATGACGCGGGAGGCCCCGGCGAAGCGTTTACGGTACGCCCGGCAGACAGCCGGCCGGGGAATTGAGGGAAAGGAGCTGCCATGATACGAGAAACATTGACGCTCTCCGCGCTGATCGCAGCCGTCCTGCTGGTGCGGGCGGTGTTCAAAAACCGCGTGCCGAAGCGGATGATCTATGCGCTTTGGCTCGTGGTGCTTTTGAAGCTCTGCATGCCGGGGACGCTGTTCTCCCTGCCGGTCCTTCCGGCAGAGCAGACCGCCGCGCCGGTGCAGCGCGCGGAGTTCCCGGCGCAGACCGCGCCGGTCACCCAACCGCCCGCACAGGCGGTACAGCCGCAAACACCCGCGCAGCCAGTCACGCAGGAACCGGCAAACCCGGCGGCGAAGCCGCTGACGGCCACGCAGATCTTCCGGATCATCTGGTTCAGCGGCAGCGCGCTGCTCGGCCTCTGGATGCTTGGCTCGTGGCTGGTCTTTACGATCCGGCTGCGCAAAAGCCGGAAATTCCTCGGAAGACACGGAAAAACCAGTATTTACGTCTCAAGCCGCATCCCGTCGCCCTGCCTTGCAGGCCTCATCCCGGCCGTCTATCTGACGCGGAACGTGCTGCAGAACGACACGGCAGCACTGATCCTGCGCCACGAGCTGACGCACCTGCGGCATCTCGACCCGCTGTGGTCGTTCTGCCGGACGGCCGCTGTGGTCGCGTACTGGTGGAACCCACTGGTCTGGCTCGCCGCGATCGTCTCCAAGCGCGATGCCGAGCTGGCGTGCGACGAGGCCGTCGCCGCGGGGCTCCTCGACAGCGAGCGCATTGCCTACGCAAGGGCGATCCTGGCCCAGGCCCCGCGCAGGGGTGCAGCCCTGAGCCTTGCCGGGCCGCCGGTCAAAGAGCGCATTTTGTTCCTCACGAAAAAGCAGCGCACGAGCGTCCTGTGCGTCGTTCTGGCCCTGATTCTCGTCGTGTCCGCGACCGGCTGCTCCTTTGCCGAGCTGACGCGGCAGAAATCTGGGGAGATCACTCTGCCCGAAGCGGCAGGGGAGACCGACCCGTCCGCGGATGCGGCCACGGATCCCACCGCCCGGCAGGAAGGACCGGTGCAGGACCAGCCGCAGCTGCTTCACAACGACGGGACCTATGACCCGTCCCAGCCCCTGCAAGCCTGGGAGCTGGCCCGCGCCGACGGTGTGCAGACCGGCATGACGCAGGCGCAGGTCGAAGCGATCACGGGGCCGCTCACCGAGAACCAATACGGCGTCCTGGTGGACGATCAGAACATCTCCTATCGCTTCTGGGACCGCAGCGGCGGCGAACCGAAGCTGATGGAAATGACCTGGAGCGGAAAAGTGATAAACGACGAGCTTGTTTATACCACCTCACAGGACGCGCCGGCCTTCCGCGGCATCTGTCTCGGCGATCCAATCGGCGACGTGCTGGCGAAGCTCCCGTGCACAGACCGGGAACTCAAATACCAGCAGACGCAGTATGTGTACGGGCAGGCGGGCGATGCAGATTACGCAGTCCTGCACCTGATCGGGGACAGCTATTATTCTCTGTCGTTTGGTATCGCCGGTCAGTGGCGCGCATCCGTCGACTTCTCCCGTGTCCAGCAGCGCGTGTTCCATATCGTCATTTATGCCGAAACATACTGGCAGGAAGCAGAGCAGGCGGGCGAAGAGACGGCTGCCCGGGCGCAGACCATGACACTGTCGGTCCCGTCCGGCGAAAAATATACGTTGTCGGAGGAAGACACGGCGGCTCTGGGGGAGATCTTCTCCGAGGGTTCCATGACGATGCTCGAGAACGACCCGGAATCGGTATGCGTGTATCAGTTCGACATCCGGAATCGCAGCTATCTGCTGGATGAAACGCTGGATACGGTAGAGATGATCGTATGGATGGATACCGAGCATTATGACTATTACCAGAAGCACCTGACCGACGCCGACGCGGAAACCCTGCAGACGGTCATTGACCGGTACACACAGGGCGCGGAGGGCAGCAAGCGCCAGACCGCGATCCTCCGGGAGGTGCGCGCGGATTCCGTCACGGTCGAGCATATCGCGCTGCTCAATTCCGCTCTCGAGGAAGACCTACGCACGCTCAAAGGCCTGAATATCCCGCCGGAGGCGTACCAATACGGCTACTATCGGGAGGACTCCGGCGAGATCTACACCTACAAGGTCGACCCGGATACCCCTGTCACCATCTATGACATTTCTCAGGTCTACGGAGCGGGTGACGACCGGCTGTACACCTTCGAAACATGGCAGGATTTCGTCGCCGCGGTCCAGGCCAACGAAGGCCTGTGCGTCCCGCCCTATACCCTGACCCTGCAGGACGGCGTTGTCGTCAAAATCGAAGAGAAATTCTACAATTAGCATCCAGAAAGGAGACTACCATGAAGAAGACAGCCCTGCTCCTGCTGCTGTGCATATGCCTGCTTCTGGCTGGCTGCACCGCGCAGACCGCACCGCAGCCCATCCAGCCGGAACCGGAGCCTGTGCCGACAGAGCCGGAACCCGCCCCACCCGCAGCCGAAACCGCGGATACAGTTGCAAGTCAGGAAGAGCAGACGCAGGAGCGGCCGGCGCTCCCGGTCCCGTCCGCGTCCATGTTTTCCCTGACCGGGCGCGAGGCCGTCCTGTATGACGCGGCGGTCGCGCAGCGATACCCGCGCGATGACAACGACATCGTCCTGCCGAGCCTTTGCGTGTACGGCTCGTTTGAGGAAGACGGCAAGACCGTGGTCATCTGCGATCTGCACTACGATTTTTACTACGACTACACCGGCCCCGGCTGGTCGTGGAACTCGGGCGCGATGAACACGTATCTGCGAGCGGAACTGGAAACGCAGGACGGCGCGGAGGTCTGCACGGGCTTTGCAATTTTCCCGGGCGGCGATCCTAGCGACTGGATCTCCGGCGAATGCGGCCCGCTTGCCGTGCAGAATGCGGACGGGGCGTGGGTGTTACCGGAAACGGCCGGAGACTGGTTCCCTTCGGACAGCAGTATGCTGGGCGAGTATCTGGCCGCAGCAGAAGCCATGCAGGAACCGGCGGCAGTGATGCCGCAGGCAGACTTTGAGGCGCACATGCTGACGCTTTCGGACGGGAAGACGGCGGAGGAATTGACCATCGACACCTTCCCGGACGTTCTGGCGGAAGACGCGGCGCTGGAAAGCTTCCTGCGCGATACGCCGGAGGACGCGGCGCTCTGCTGCGCGACGTATCTGGTCGAAAACATGTGGTACGGCGATGGCGAAAATGAGCCCTATACGACGGATTTCGCGCTGACCGCGCTGGGGCGGCTCTACGTTCTTTCGATGCAGTATCTCATGGAGACGTATAACGACTCGACGTCGCTGCTGTCTGCCTTGCTGCTTCATACGTTCTCCCCGGAGGAATGGCTGTACCAGTTCTGGGGCGTAGTGGGAGGAATCGCGTTCGCAAAGGAAGGTTTTACGCTGGACAGTGTCTATTACGATGAGCACCCCATTGAAAAGCAGTGCATGACCGCCCTGCTGCGCAGCCCGAAGCGGCTTCATGTCGCGACACTTTTTGATTATGTAAACCCTGTAGACAACGAGCGGTGTGACGCCGACCATTCTGCGCTTTATGATTTCCTGGCAGAGGGCAAGGCAGACGACCGCCTTCATATCGAGCCCGCCGGAGCGACGCGCGAAGACCTCCTTGCCGCCTGCACGGAAACGGCGCATTGGGAGGTGGAAGGCGGAACCGATACCACCATCCTCCACATCACGCCCGAACACGGTCAGGAACTGCGGCTTGTGTACCGCTTCGGCGAAAATTAAGAATTTTTAAGAAATTTCTTCCACGCTGGTGTGCTATGATGACGGTGAGAACATCAGCTTCCTGACGAAAAGGAGAAACAAATGAAAAAACTGTCTGCTGCGCTGCTGGCGCTTTTGCTGATATTGACCGGCTGCCAGAAACAGCAAAGGCAGGCGGATATCCGTCTGCCGGAACCAGAAACGCCTGCCGCAGAAGAAACGATAGCCGAACCGGCGGAAGAACCGGAACAGGAGAGCGTTGCTCCGGATCTCGGCACCTACAAAGAGCTTCTGGAAGTCCTTCAAACGCTGCAAACACGGGAGGACTGGAAAAGCAGCCCGGAATACGAGATGATCACGGCGCAAAAGGAGAAGGTACTCAGTCAGCTGATCGGCAGCTTTTACCACGGGCAGGACAGCCTCAGTCTTCGGGATACCGCATGGGGCGACCGTGATCTGCCCGGTATGGCGTTTGAAGTATTCCGGAGTCTTCTTGGCTCGGAAGATTTGGAGCGGGAAGCCGAGACACCGCTCGAGTGGTTCCGGACGTGGTTTATCTGGGCGTTCGGACATATTCATGAAGCAGACGCAGAAGGACTGCAAGCACAGTATCCGGCTTCTTATGCCGCAATTTATTCGCTTATGGATCACCACGATACATGGGAAAATTCCGTTACAGCCAATTTGGACAGGGTCGGTCAGTACGACTTCGATCTCTACGCAGCGAGAGACCAGATTGTGTCCTACATCCGTAAAAATGAAGAGATCTGGCCGTTTTCGTATACGCTAATCCTGCGAGCAAGCAGCGCACCCTACGGTGCAGAGAGGCAGACACCCGGTGATCCGAATCTGTACGTCGACTTTATCTGGTGGCGCGTATGCGATGGTGGCTTGCGGGAGTATTTTGTCGTGCAGGAACTGACGCTCAACCCTGAGACAGGAGAATCGTCCGTATGGACTGTTCCGCGAAAGGATGGAGAAATGGAGCTTCATAATATTCCGGATTGGGTCGTGGATACGCTTTTTGATGGGACGTATCTGTCTTCGGCTAAGAACGCGCCGCCGGAGATTGTACAGCCCGAAACCGAACAGCCAGAAAACGTACAGCCGGGGTCGGAGCCTGCACAGTCTGCCGCTGCGGCTGCGACTATGCCGCAGACCGAACAGGATGCGGCGCGGTTCGCGCAGGCAGAGGGCAAGCTGCGCGCAGCCCTGCAGCAGAGCACCGGGGAGGGAACAGAGGACCTCGCCGCACTTTTCTGGGCCTATGACGGCCAGAACGGCAACCTCTTTGAAGAGTTACCGGCGTTCAGCGCCGAAGCGATCGCCACGCAGCCGATGGACGACGAGACCTGGGACGCGCTGTCGCTGTTTGCCTACGAGCGCTATGCGCGCGAAAACGGCTGGCCGCTGATGATCGGGGCAGAGGCGCTCCGCGATACCTTTGCAAGCTATTTCCCACTGGACAGCAGCACGTGGCAGGACCGCAGCTCGCACTATCTGACGTATCAGGACGGGATCTACACCCGCACGGTCTATGACGACGGGCACCATAGCCGGTACTGCTATCTGCGCGGCGTCCAATGCAAGCAGGACGGGTCGATCGAGCTGCGGTTCGACTCGCTGGAGCTTCCGGCCGATATGGAATATGAGACCGCGGACGCGAGCATCCGCGCGGTCTTTGACTACGCCGGTGCGACAGAACTGCAGCCGCCGGCGTTCCGGGAGGCCGTCTGGCAGGCGTTCTCTGCCGGTGTCCTTCCGCTGGAAGGGAACAACACCGGGCGCATCGTGACCCTCTGCCTGACCGGCGACGCCGCGCAGCCGTTCCTGTTTATGGAATGTAACTGAGGACGGAACATACGCGGTGGATTTTTGCGGCCGGATGGGGTATAGTAGGGGAAAAGCTTTTTAGAAAGGAACCAGACCCATGTGTACTGCAGCAGCTTTTCAGACAAAGGACTTTTATTTCGGCCGGACGCTGGACTACGAATGCTCCTACGGCGAGTGCGTGACCGTCACGCCGCGCCGCTATCCCTTCTCGTTCCGCCACATGGAGCGGCTGGATGTGCATTACGCCATGATCGGCATGGCGCACGTCGCGGACGGGTATCCGCTGTACTACGACGCCGTCAACGAAGCCGGACTCGGCATGGCCGGGCTGAACTTCGTCGGCAATGCGCAGTATGCCGAGGTACAGGAGGGAAAGGAAAACGTGGCGCAGTTTGAGCTGATCCCATGGATCCTCGGCCGCTGCGCCACGGTCCGCGAGGCGCGGGCGTGGCTGGACGCGCTCAATCTGGTCGGCACACCCTTCAGCGAGCGCTATCCCGCCGCGCAGCTGCACTGGCTGCTAGCAGACAAGGACGAGGCCGTCGTCATTGAGTCGATGGCCGACGGCCTGCACGTCTATGACGACCCGGCGGGCGTCCTGACCAATAACCCGCCGTTCCCGCAGCAGCTGTTCAACCTGAATAACTACATGGCGCTCTCTCCGCGGCAGCCGGAAAACCGGTTCTCCGGGGCGCTGGGACTGCACTGCTACAGCCGCGGCATGGGCGCGCTGGGCCTGCCCGGCGATCTGTCGTCCATGTCCCGCTTCGTGCGCGTGGCCTATACGAAGCTGAACGCCGTCTGCAGGGACACGGAGGCGGAGAACGTCAGCCAGTTTTTCCACATCCTCGGCGCGGTAGAGCAGCAGCGCGGCTGCTGCGAGGTCGAGCCCGGCGCATATGAATACACGATCTATACCTCCTGCTGCAACGCGGCCCGCGGGGTCTACTATTACACGACCTATGACAATCATCAGATCACCGCAGTCGACCTGCACCGCGCGGAACTGGAGGGGGAAGCGCTCAGCACCTGGCCGCTCGTGACCGGCGAGCAGATCTTCCGCCAGAACTGAAACGGAAAAGCAGTTCAACGCCGTCGTCGCGTCCAACACGCACGCGCGGCACCTGTATGAGCGCCTCGGGTTTACCCAGCTTGGCGTCATCCCCGGCGGCTTCCGCATGAAGGACGGCCATTACGAGGATATCTGCCCCTACTATCATACCCTGTAAAAAACAGCCTGCGCCGCACAGATCGCGGCGCAGGCTGCTGTTTAATTTGTTTTGCCCGATGGATTGACGAACCACAGAAAATCCGGCAGCGTGATGCGGCGGGAGACGAAGCTGCGCGGCACCTGATACGGGTCCATGCCGGTCTGATACGTCCAGCCGTCCATGCGCAGAGCAAACGTGTAGTAGTCTTTTGCCACATCCATCGTCAGGTAGCTGTATTTTCCCTCCGGGTAGCACAGCACATACGGGATCTGGCCCGTCGCGGCGGCCAGCGCGGCGTTGGAGCGCTCCATCTCCTGCCGGAGCGCAGCCTCGTCCATGGCGCTGAGATTTCCATGCGTGTAGGTATGGCTCTGGATGCTGACGAGGCCGGACGCCGCCATCTCATACACCTGCTCCTGCGTCATCTTGTGTGTGCTGCCCATGGCATTGCCGATGACGAAGATGGTCGCCTTGGTCTGGTATTTTTCCAGCAGGGGATAGAGGACGGTGTAGTTGTCGTCATACCCGTCGTCAAAGGTCAGGATGACCGGCTTTTCATAGTCCTCGATGTGCGCCAGGTCTGAAAACCAGATCGCTTCGTACCCGTTCTCCTGCAGATACTGCAGCTGCTCCTCCATGGAAGCCGTGCTGACGAACAGATCGGAATAGCCCCAGATCTCGTCACCCACCGCGTGGTACATCAGCACCGGCACGTTCCACCCCTCCGGGATCTCGCCGACGGTCTGCCGCTTCGCCAGATACCGGCTCCCGTCCGGCGCCTGCCCCCATTCGAGGCCAAGGCGCGCAGCCGCGTCTTCCAGCTTTATATAATCCTGCCCGCCGAAGCTGATAGATTCAAGATCATCCAGAATGCCCGGCTCCGGCTGCAGCAGCGCGGCGGCCTCCAATATGTCCTCCACCGCGGCCCACAGCGTTTCTTCTCCTGTAAAGACCTCGTTCAAAGTCTGCATCGGCGCATCCTCCGGCACATCCTCTGCCCGGATCCACTCTGATTCACGCGTCGAATAGGCATCGGTCAGCCGCCCCAGCACCCAGACCGGCTCTGCCGGCAAAACCGCAGCTTCCGGCTCCGGTTCTTCTGCGGCGACAGGGACTTCCACCGGTTCGGCGGGCACGGGCGGCTCGGTCGGGACCGGCTCCGGCGCAGCCGTGGCCTCTGCCGGAGTTTCCGGCAAAGCCACCTCCGGCGCGGCGCAGGCGCACAGCAGCGCCAGCAGGCAAAGACAGGCGAGCAGACGGAAAATACGCATACGGGATGTCCTCGTTTCACGCTTTTTTATCAGTTTATCATGTTTTTCCGGCAGAAACAAGCCCGAAAAACGGTTTTCCTTGACGGCGGTGCGGCTGCTGACTATAATATAGTATAACTTCATCAGGAGGGACGGCCTTCTACTATGCTTCGAATGTTTTTCCGCAGGATCCGGCCGGGCCAGCTGATCGTGCTGGTGTTTCTCGGGATCATCCTGTTTGGGGCGGGGCTGCTGTGTCTGCCCGCCGCGGCAAGGTCCGGCCGGCCGACGCCGTTTTTGACGAGCCTGTTCACCGCGACCTCCGCGACCTGCGTCACGGGCCTCATCCGCGTCGATACCGGTACGCACTGGACGATGTTCGGCCAGGTGGTGATCCTGCTGCTCATCCAGGTCGGCGGTCTCGGCTTCATGACCATCGCCTGTCTGTTCTTCTTCGCCCTGCGGCGTAAGATCGGCCTGCGGCAGCGCATGGTGATCGCGCAGGCGCTGGGCAGCGACACCTACAGCGGCATCGTGAGCCTCGTGCGCAACATCCTGCGCGGCACGGCCGCGGTCGAGGGCGTGGGCGCGCTGATCCTGTTTTTCCGCTTCCTGCCGGAGTTCGGCTTCGGCAGGGCGCTGTGGTACGGCGTGTTCCATTCCGTATCCGCGTTCTGCAACGCGGGCTTCGACGTGCTGGCGGATGTGGACGCGGGCGGCAGCCTCTGCCGCTATGTGACGGATCCGGTCGTGAATTTTACGATCATGGCACTCATCGTCATCGGCGGCCTCGGCTTTGCCGTCTGGGGCGATATCCGGCATCACCGCCGGTTTTCCCGCCTGAGCGTCTATTCCCGGCTCGTTGTGATCATCACGACGGTGCTGATCTTCGGCGGCGCGGGCGTCTTTGCCGCGCTGGAATGGAACAATCCCAATACGATCGGCGATCTGACTGTGCCGCAGAAGCTGATGGCAGCGCTGTTTCAGTCGGTGACACTGCGTACAGCGGGGTTTGCGACCTTTGACCAGAATGCGCTGTCGGACGTGTCGAAGGCAGCGTCGGATCTGCTGATGCTCGTCGGCGGCTCCTCCGGCTCGACGGCCGGCGGTGTTAAGACCGCAACGGTCGGTGTGATCCTGCTGTCCGCGTGGTCAACCGCGCGCGGCAGGACGAGCGTGCATGTCATGAAGCGCCGGATCCCGCGGCAGGCAGTTGAAAACGCCTCGGCGCTTTTCATTCTGGTGCTGCTGCTGTCCGGCCTCGGCGCGGCGTTTTTGAGCATCGCAGACCATGTGAGCCTCGAAAACGCGCTGTATGAGACTATTTCGGCGCTCTGCACCGTCGGCCTGACGACGGGCATCACGAGCTCGCTCGGCACGGCGTCGCAGATCATTCTGATCGTGCTGATGTTCTTCGGCCGGCTCGGGATCATGACCATCAGCGTCGGTTTTATGGCAGCCAACCGCGCCGAAGAGCGCGTGAGCTATGCGGAAACAAAAATCATGATCGGCTGATTGAAATGAGGATGATACAATGAAGAAAACATATTTGGTCGTCGGCCTTGGCCGCTTCGGCTCCGCGGTCGCGCAGCGGCTGTACGAGCTCGGCAGCGAGGTCATGGCTGTGGACTTGCACCCGGAGCTCGTGCAAAAAATGGAAAGCAAGGTCACCTGCGCGGCCGTCTGCGACGCGCGGGATGAAGACGCGCTGCGCGCGCTCGGTGCGCGCAATTATGACTGCGCCGTCGTCGCCATCGGCGGCGATCTGGCCACCAGCGTCGTGGCGACGCTGAACCTCAAGGAGCTCGGCGTGCAGACCGTCGTGTGCAAGGCCACCGACGAGACGCAGCGCCGCGCGCTTGAGAAGATCGGGGCCGACCGCGTCGTCGTGCCGGAGCGTGAGTCCGGCATCAAGCTGGCGCAGTCGCTGACCTCGTCGAGCATTCTGGATTTTATCGAGCTTTCGCCCGACTGCGGCATCGCCGAGCTGCAGACGCCGCCCGAATGGTGCGGCAAGAGCATCCGGGAGCTGGAGGCGGAGCTTGGCAGAGAAAAATACAAACGACGGTATAAACGCGTTCTTCGCAGCACCGTCTATACGCTTGTGGTTGTTGCGGCTGTAGCCGTGCTGGTGGCTACCATCTGGATGCCCGTGCTGCAGATCTACGGGTCTTCCATGACGCCCACGCTGAAGGAGGGGGATATTGTCCTCTCCGTCAAGGGCTCGGGCTTTGAACCCGGCGACCTGGTGGCGTTCTACCTGGGAAACAAGATTCTGGTGAAGCGCTGTATTGCCGGCCCCGGCCAATGGGTGGATATCGACGAAAACGGAAATGTATCCGTGG
>OLVV01000416.1_pt1 | contig 23747 bp, 21 predicted proteins | sample 1673581 | NCBI WGS metagenome assembly OLVV01 (sample SAMEA103958116, study PRJEB25191) | human gut metagenome | biome: human-associated habitat [ENVO:00009003]; feature: intestine environment [ENVO:2100002]; material: feces | place: Germany | collected 2013/2015
ATCAGGAGGATTAACAACAAATATATGACCTTTTCTTTCATTCCTCTCTTTTTTTTGCAAAAGTACAAAAAAAAGAGTACATAAAATACAAATCTCCATATAAAATAAGAAAAAGGACATCCAAACTAAAATTTGAGAGTTCCTTTTCTTGGCAGTTTCGATAAAAAAGCGTAATTTTGCCACAAATTTCAATTAAAGATTAAAAAGGAGAATTATTTATGGATACATTGGATAAGGAATTTTGGGAAAAACGTGAAGCAGCCATGAAACGATTTATGGCAGCTAAGGAGCGTAAGAAGGCTCGAGTTGCTGAAATTACCAAGAGCCTTTGTGAAGAATATAAAGAACGTACGGGAGTATATCCCAAATATATAAACGTTTGGTAATGCAACCTCTTGCTCTGGATATAATTAATGCCTCTACACCATATGAGGTATATTGGCATGAAGCATCTCGAACCTATCGCTTCAAAAGCGATTATGGGGTAGTTCTAGCCATTGGTTTTGATGAAGATGATATCATCGAAAACGCAGAATCTTATGTATTTTCTATCATTAATGTAAATAAGATGCCCTCTCCACGAGACTTAAAAATGCGTGATACCGTTATGCTGATTATCGCAAACTTCTTTGATATGAATGAAGCTGCTCTCCTATATAGAAAACTTTGCTGCTTTAATTATTCGTAAAGATAATCCGAGCATTTTAGATATTGTTTCAGAATTTTCAAATACGGTAGCAATGTTTAGAGTAAAACCTGATTGTCTTAACTGAATGAATAACAGACGACAGACAACAAACATGATGTAAATAAGGCTAATAATTACTAAAAGTTACCCAAAGGTAAGTTACCTTAGGGTAACTTTTTGTATATTTGCAGGTGATACGAATTTAATAAGAAGAATATGGCTGTATTTCAATCTCCTTTTCAGTTTGGTACATTGGCTACCGAAGAGAATTTTATCGACCGAATGGAAGACAGGGCATTGCTCAAGCAACTCTTGGCTTCTCATATCAACGTGATGCTCATTTCTCCACGTCGATGGGGAAAGTCGTCGCTTGTCAAGAAAGCGATGACGGAACTGAGTGCAGAAGACAAGGAGGTGAGAATCTGTTATATTGACGCATTCAGCATTGGTTCTGAAGCAGAATTCTATCGCACTTTTGCCAGTCAGGTCATTGCCTGTGCTTCTTCCAAGATAGAACGTTGGATAGAGGATGCCAAGAAGTTTTTAACGGGTGTAGTTCCACAGATAGTGGTAAACGACCAGATAACAGATTTTGTAGCTTTCGACCTGAAGTTTGTACCGCAAGAAAGAGATAAGATGGCGATTCTCCAATTGCCTGAGTTGCTGGCGAAGGAAAAGGGAATCAGGATTATTGTGTGCATTGATGAATTCCAGCAGCTGGCTAACCTCCCGGAATATAAGGATATGGAGGGTAAGATGCGCTCAGTATGGCAACAGCAGCAGTTAACCTCTTATTGTCTTTATGGCAGTAAGCGCAATATGATGCTCAACATCTTCAATAATTCCAATAGCCCGTTCTATCGTTTTGGGCAGGTCATTTTTATGCAAAAGATAGCCAAGGAGCATTGGATACCTTTTATCTTATCATCTTTTGAGAAGACTGGCAAGCGTATTTCTGAATCTTTTGCCAGCCGGATTTGTGATGTGGTCGAGTGCCATTCCTGGTATCTGCAGCAGTTGTGCTATTTCATTTGGAGCTTTACGGTTTCTGAGGTGACGGAAGAAGTGTTCTCTCTCGGTCTCAAGCAGGTATTGAACATCAACACCCCGATGTTTCAGAATGATACGGAAAATCTCAGTTCTACCCAGATAGAGATGCTCAAGGCGATAGCTGATGGCGAGCAGCATTTCTCGGCACAAGCTGTGAAGCAGGTGTATAATCTGGGTAATCCCAATACGATTGTAAAGAACAAGAAGATTCTTCAGAACAAGGATATCATAGAGAAGCAGAAGGCTGATTTCGTATTTGTTGATCCGATTTATCGTCTTTGGTTTCAGGAAGAATATTGCTAAACGTATTAAAAAGGAAAGGATGAAAGAAAAGGTCATATATTTGTTGTTAATTATCCTGATTCTTGCATCTTGTGCAGGAAACAGGAAGTATGATGATTTGATGCTGAGGGCTGATAGCATCATGGATGTAGATGACGACTCAGCAACGGTTGCCATCCGGATGTTTGATGAAATAAAGCCCCAGCTGCCAGAGTTTTCCCAATCGCAAAAGATGCGCTATGAGTTGTTGCGTCATAAGGCGATGAACAAGGCATACATCACGTTCACATCTGATAGCGTGATGAAGGAAGTAGTGGATTATTACGATCGTCATGGCTCTGCTAACGAGCGGATGCTTGCCAACTATGTGTTGGGATGTGTGTATAGAGATTTGCATGAGGCACCATTGGCATTGGAGTATTACAACAAGGCTACCGAGCAGGCAGATACAACTGCCGTAGATTGTGATTATGGAACATTGGCTAGGGTATATAATCAGATGGGGGTGCTATTTGGTAAGCAATATTTGATTACTCAAGAATTGGCAGCATACGAAAAAGGTAGCAAATATGCACTTCAGGCTGGTGACACTCTCAATACAATTAGATATTATCAAAATAGGATGGGGTGTTTTCTCATTTTGGGAAAAATTGATTCTGCAATCAATGTTAATTTGAATGCTGCAAAGATGTTTAAACGTATTGGGAAAAATGACGATGCAGCAATTGCCTTTGGTAGTAATTATGGTCTTTATTTACAGCAAGGAGATGTTAAGAAGGCGCAAAAATCCTTCAAGGTTTATCTTAAAACTGGTTGTGAGGAAAATATGGAGTATGAAGATTCTAAAGCTTATATCTTGAGCGAAAGAGGTTTGTACTATATGTTTGTGAATCAATTAGATTCTGCTTACAAAGATTTGAGTCAGAGTTTAAACCTTTGTAAATCCTATAGCAACAAAGCTAATACAACAAAGGCTTTGGCTCAGTATTATTCTAAAGTGAATCAGCCTAAGATGGCAGCGGCTTTTGCTTTGAAGAGTCTGGAGTATCAAGACTCTGATTTTATAGAAACAAGAAACACCCAGTTACAGCAACTTCAGGGGATGTATGATTATGGCAGACATCAGAAATTAGCTGTTCAGGCAGAGAAAAAGGCAATACAGAGAAGTCATATTATATATATATTAGTAATCGCCTGTGTTACGATTCTTGTAATATCAGCTTATATATATAGAAGAGGTATACTTTTGAAGAAGAAGAGAATAGCGGTTACCCAGCTCCTATATGAAGATAGTTTGCTGAAGCTTCAAAAACTTCAGGAGGAGTTATCTCAGCTCCGAAAAGAGAAGGCTAATACAGAATCTTCGATTATTCGTGAGAAGGAAGAGGTAATCAGTAAATTAAAGGAAGAAGTAAAGGATATTCGGGCGAAGTTTTCTAATCCTCTTTTGTCGGATGCCGATATCATTTTGAGAAATTCTTCGATATACAAGAAGCTTCGCTATATAGAAATGCATCCTATGGAGAAATTGGCTCAAGAAGATTGGAATGAATTGGAAACTACCGTAGAACGATTTATTCCATCCTTTATTCCATTGTTAAAAGAGCGATTGAGTGAGAAGGAATATCGTATATGTCTATTGGTGAAGTTTGGTTTTTCTACATCATTTATTGCGACTCTACTAGAAATCACCTCATCAGGTGTGTCTGCTTCACGCAAAAAAATGTTGGAAAAACTATGTAATCGAGTAGGAACGCCAAAGGACTTTGATGAATACATTCGGAAAATACAATAGTTGTGAGGTTATTTAAATAATTGAAAATTAGCAGAATAGCAGGTTACTAAATTCTTACTAAATTTTTAAAGGGCATTTCGTTTGGATGTTTAAGTGCAAAGTTATACTTTTGCAAACGATTAAAAAATAATTGGATATGAAACATTTTATGTTATTATTAATTCTTAGTGGGGCGATATTTATATTACCAACTCTTTCGAGGGCAGATCCTTATATTTTGTCCTATAGTTTAGTTTATCCTAATCAAATTCATAAGCCTGGTAGTAGATCACCCAAGTGCCCTTTGGTTGTTGATTTGGTAGACCATACCTTGACCTTACCGAGTCAAGTAATAGCCTACTCGCTTATATTAGAAAGTGAGGATGGAGAAGTTTATACTTACCCTATAAAGGGAACTATTTTTGAAATTCCTCAAGGGTTGAGTGGAGATTATCGATTGTCTATTACAGATGGCAATGTTATATATAAAGGAACTATATTTATAAAATAGAAACTTTAGCTATGAGTTCATTTTTAGTCAAAAATCTTTTAATGTAACCACCATGATAATTACATGATGTTTTATATGGTCAAGATTTAAACTACTTTATATTGGGCTCAGTTATTTATAATGGAGAAATATCAATTTGATTTTTAATTGCATGTATATGAAAACAAAAAGTAATTTAATGATTGTCAGTATTATTCTGATGCTGGTATTTAATTCATGTTCAGACATGAAGGATGGTGTCATTTTACAGGATGATGAGTCTATAGTTTTGTCTCCTGAAGAGTATGTAAGTGTAGCTTATGATACTCCAAAAACTATATCTACTCAGCAAGCTGTTGATATTGTGCGTAACTTTAGTTTGCAGAATTCAACGAGAAGTAGTGTGTATCCAACTGTGATAAATAAAAAAGAGTTGAGCGATACAATTCGTTTGCAAGGAAAAATAAAGGAAGTTTCTATTCCTATATATGAATTGTCTCTAGGTAATAAAGGTGGATATGCTGTTGTTTCGGCTGATGAAAGAATGCCTGAAATCATTTCTTATTCAACAAATAGCGACCTTTGTACTATTTCGCATAATATAGGCGCAATGAAAATGAAACGCATGAGTGAGAGAGTAGTTTTATCTCGAATTGCTCATATAGAATTGTTAAAAGATTCTTTACGTGAAAAAACTCTCGAGAAGTTGGCAAAGCAGTTGAAAGTTGAAAAAGTTAATTTTAATAGTATAAAGAATAGAGTATTGGTAGACTCAGTTACTCTAGCAACTCGTTCTGAAGTAAAGTATCCTAATGCAAATAAAGCTTGGAGATATGTCTTGCCAATGATAAAAACTAAGTGGGATCAGGGGTATCCTTATAATAGGCTGTTGGATGAAGCGAAAGGAGAGCTTCATGCGGGCAATAATCATTTAAATGCTGTAGGATGTGCGGGAGTTGCTTCTGCTCAAATTATAGCTTTTTATAGAGCAATCTCTTCTGCAAATGGATGTTTTTTAAATTGGGATAGAATTTTGTCAGATCCTGTTGTGGATGAAAATTCAGATGAAGATATTCTGGAACAAGTTTCACAATTAATGAAATGTGTAGCATATGGCGTAAAAACTGAATGGAATAATTCATCCGATAATGGAAATACGAATATAAAGAATGTTTATGATTATTTTAATACAATTAATCTGACTTTTGATATAAGAAGTAAAGGTAAAGGATATGCGATGAATGCCACAAGAATTATCACTTCATTGGATCAAGGATTTCCTGTATTTGTTACGGGGAATGATACAGAGACAGGTAGTGGTCATCTTTGGATTTTAGATGGTTATTTAATGTTTAAAAAAGATAGTAATGCTCGTATGCAAATAATGGCTAGTGACACTTACATTCATGCCAATTTTGGTTGGGGTGGTTTATATGATGGTTATTATCTGGTAGATTCTGGTACAACTGATTTGACGTTTCAGAATCAACATGATTATTCTTCTGGAATGATGCTTTATCCAAATGTCAGAAAAAAATAAATGAAAAAGGTTATGGGATTTTTCGGAATGGTTTGCATTAGCATGCTGTTCCTTATAAGTTTAGCCAGTTGTAATGATTCAAGTGATAAGAAATTATCACTTGAAATTTACAAACCCTATTACGAAACAACCAAATGGTGCACTTGTACTATTTCGATTACCAACGGTAGTGGAAACTACGAATATAGTATAAGCGATAAGGAAGGACTTGAATTCTTGTCTGAAGAGGATGGTAAATTTATAACATTCAAGGGGTTAAAGGAAGGAATCTATAAAGTAAAGGTTATAGATAAAGCAACTAACGAAAATGCAGTTGTTACGATCAAAGTTCTTCCACAGGCAATAGAAATAGATGCTTTAATGCGAAAAGTAGATGATCCTCTTTTCTCTAAGGGGACTAGACTTTTTCTGATGGGAGATGCTGAGAATAAATGCTTTATTCTGCCTCATGCAATACAAGGTACCAATCCATCTGAGCCTATTATCTTTGATGGATATTATGAACTTGTAGAAAATGAAGGGGTGGTAACTGGTATTGTCTTATATGATAAGAATAAGAATATAGTGAGGAATTATCAAGTTGAAACTTCTGAAGAGATATTGGATTGCTTATCAAAGTTATTATATCGTCAACCATGGGATAGAGAAAACCCATTTTTCGGAGACCATTTAGTGCGTCTTAAAAGTGGAGAGTATGTTGTAAATGCGACAGCTCATTTAGCTAGTACTTTTATTCCTTATCATTTTTATAATTGAAAAGGATAGTATGTAATTTGGCAGACAATAAGGATGAAGAATAAGGCAAAGATACTATCACAAACCGCACATCAGCCGAAAGACGCCCGCACAACAGCTGTTATGCAAGCGCACATCAGGTGATGTGCAAGCGCACAACAGCTGATGTGCGGTCCTAGATACTATATTTCCCAACAATTTCTACTGTCTTTTCCAACAACTTCTATCGTATATATAGAAGTCTTTTACTAGGTTCTTCCGTTAAATGCGAAGACGCTTACCATGTAAGACGTATAGCTTTAACGGAAGAACCTTTTTAAAAAACGTGTACTCTTTTTTAATGGATAATAATGAGTTTGGCAAACTCCCAGACAACAATGCCAGCAGTAACGCTGACATTCAGGGAATGCTTGGTACCAAACTGAGGGATTTCCAGGCAGCCATCACTCATATCTACGATGTTCTGCTTTACGCCTTTTACTTCATTTCCAAAAATAACAGCGTAACCCTTCTCTTCTTCAGTGTGGGCATCCGGCAAGTTCTGCAGCTTGGTAGAACCTTCTACCTGCTCAATACTATATACAAAGTAGCCTTTTTGCTTCAACTTCTCTACAGCTTCTTCTGTAGTCTTGAAGTATTCCCAATCCACACTGTCTTCGCCTCCCAGAGCCGTCTTATGGATTTCGGCATTAGGAGGAGTAGCGGTAATACCACAAAGATACACCGCCTCAACTCTGAAGGCATCGCAAGAGCGAAAGACACTTCCTACATTATATAAGGATCGCACATCATCGAGAACAACAACCAAAGGAAGTTTTTCAGCTTCCTTGAATTCCTCCAGGGTGAGGCGATTCATCTCTATCGTTCTTAATTTACGCATTGCCTTCTGCTTCTTTTGTTTTGTAAGCCAAGGCGTACATACGTATCTGCTTAATCATCGCCAGAAGACCATTACTGCGAGTAGGACTCAAATGATCCTTCAAACCAATCTTCTCTACGAAATAGAGATCAGCATCCATAATCTCTGTTGGAGTATGACCGCTCAACACGCGAATCAGGAGAGCGATGATGCCCTTCACGATAAGCGCATCACTATCGGCAGTAAAGACGAGCTTACCATCTACATAGTCACACTGCAACCAAACACGACTCTGACAACCGTCGATAAGGTTCTGCTCGTTCTTATATTTCTCTTCGAGAGGAGCCAGTTCATTGCCCAAATCAATGAGCATCTGATACTTGTCCATCCAGTCGGTAAAGTCCTGGAACTCCTCAACTACTTCATCCTGCAAATCATTAATTGTTGCCATTATTTTATTTCTTTAATTTCGTTTACTGTAATCAACTTATAGAGCTTATCGTTAGGGCGAACCTTGCCTGGCACAGGAACGGAAACTCTCCAACCCTGCTGCGCTGTTTCCACTGGCTTCAGGTCGTAACGGATTTCATCGGCATTGAGATACATCACGCCGGTAGTGTTACCCGTAATGAGAAGCTTCTCACCCTTATCAAAGGTTGAAGCCTCTACGGCAACCTCTGCCACGCCCAACTTAGAGAAGTATTTCATCACCTTACCCACAAGTACCTTCTTCTCTGTAGCCACAGAACCATAATGCTTGTTCCACTCACCGAGAGTCTGACCCTGATAATAACCATCCCAGAAACCACGGTTGAATACGGTGGCAAGTTTTTCGTCCCATGCATCCTTCTTCTCTTCTGTAAAGGTGCCGTCAAGAACTGCAGCTATCGCTTCCTTATAGCATTTCACTACAGTATATACATATTCAGGACCACGGGCACGACCCTCAATCTTGAAGACGCGAACACCAGCATCCATCATGCGGTCGATGAAGCGGATGGTCTTCAGATCCTTAGGACTCATTACATACTTGTTGTCGATTTCCAACTGGTTACCGGTTTCATTATCAGTAACGGTATAACTGCGACGGCATATTTGCACACACTCACCACGGTTGGCAGAACGGTTGGCATTGGCAAGACTCATATAGCACTTACCGGAAACCGCCATGCACAAAGCACCATGACAGAACATTTCGATACGAATCTGCTTGCCCATCGGACCGCAGATATTCTGCTTCTCAATCTGCTCATGGATGTGCTTCACCTGATCCATGTTTAATTCACGTGCCAATACAGATACATCTGCGAAACGTGCATAAAACTTCAAAGCCTCTGTATTAGAGATGTTTAACTGTGTGGATAAATGAACTTCCTCACCTACCTCATTACAATAGCTCATCACAGCCACGTCACTGGCGATTACTGCAGAAATACCAGCCTCCTTGGCAGCATCAATGATTTCTTTCATCGTCTCAATGTCGTCATCATATATTACCGTATTAACGGTAAGATAAGTCTTGATGCCATGCTCATTGCAAGTGGCAGCAATCTCACGCAAATCGTCGATAGTAAAATGATTGGCAGAATGAGAACGCATGTTCAACTTACCGATTCCGAAATAAACAGAGTCGGCTCCAGCTTGAATGGCAGCAGCAAGGGATTCGCGAGATCCTACTGGCGCCATTACTTCAAATTCGTTTATCTTTGTATTCATGAATGCAATTTTTCTATTTGTGGGTGCAAAGTTACGCCAAAATAAAGACAATACAAAATTATTCAAGATTTATTTTATGTTATAGGTGGCATTATGAAATCTTAACGCAAGAAATCAAGCTCTAGCTTACTCTAAATCAAATAATAATTGTATCTTTGCTGCCCAGATTACTTATACCGAATAAGTAAATCAACATAGAAGATTATACACCTATATTATATATAAAGAGGTATGAAGAAAATTATTATAGCATTTTTAGCAATAGTACTGATTGCAAGTTGTAACTACAAGAGAGATTCTGATCATCAACAGTCAGAGTATCAAATAGACAACCTGCCCGCATCAGTCAAGCTGATCAATACAACCCCTATCAAAGATCAGGGTGAAAGCGAACTCTGCTGGGCGTATGGCATGCTTGCAACCATCGAAAGCGAGCATATCATGAAGGGCGACTCTGTTAATCTGTCCGTTGCCTACGTGGCACGCATGATGCTTCAGGAACAGGCACTGGAATATTACTTTGCTCAGGGAAAGAAAGATATCAGCCTTCGTGGCACCGCTTCCATGCTTATACATTATATAGATAAGTATGGTGCCCAACCATACGACAGTTACGAAGATCCCAAGCATGTAAACTATAAGGTGCTCTGCCGAAAGGTACAGAAGCTATGCGACAGTGCCATCTCCCAAAAGACGGGTATCGACAAACTCAAGGAAGATTTAAACAATCTCTTTGATGCAGAAATAGGATACATGCCCGCCAAGGCTGTCCACATGCTAGGTGCCGAATACACCCCACGGGAGTTTGCCCACAGCGTATGCTATCCGGAAGAATACGTATCGCTCACCAGTTTCTCCCATCATCCTTTCAGGGAATACTTCGCACTTGAGGTTCCAGACAACAGAATGCACGATGCCTTTCTCAACCTCCCTCTTGACGAGATGATGCTCCACATCCAAAAAGCAGTAGAAAAGGGTCACCCTGTCTGCTGGGAAGGCGACATCAGCGAACCAGGTTTCCAAACACCAAAGAAGAACTATGTAGATGTTCGACCAGCGGAGCGACCTGTAACACAATTGTCACGTCAGAAGGAGTTTGAACAACTCCGCACTACCGATGATCACGTGATGGAAATCATAGGTTCTTTCGTTGAAGGCAAGCAGCGCTATTACGTCTGCCGCAATTCATGGGGTAAGAAATGGGGAAACAAGGGACTCATCTATCTCTCGGAAGACTATATCAAGCTAAAGACCATAGCCGTCTACATGAGTGAAGATGCCTTCCTTTATGATAAGGTTTAAGATAGGTACGATAATACTTGATATAAGTCAAATATCTGCTTCATAACACTTGTGTGCGCACACACATAGTTGATTTACATCAAAAAAGCGGGCTTTTTTAGCATTTTCCGCATAAAAGATTTGGCTGGTTGGCAAAATCGTCGTACCTTTGCATCGTCAATAAGACAAAAAGGTTATTAGGTTTTTAGGTTAAGATTGTTAGTTGTTTATAGGTTATTAGTTAAAAGGTAAAAAAAAGATTGTTTATTCAAGGACGACAAAAGAAAATTTGTTTAGGTTATTAGGTTTTTAGGTTTAAGATTGTTAGTTGTTTAGTTTTTTTTAGGTTATTAGTTTTAAGGTAAAGAAAAAAGATTGTTTATTCAAGGACGACAGGATAATTTTTCAGTAGGTTAGGCGTAACTTAAGGTAAAAAAGAAAAATGTATCGGATAACAAAAGATGAAGCCTGTGAGCAGTAAAATGACTGCTTCGGGCAACACAACGGAGGGGACTTGTGAAAGCAAACCTCCTTGAGTTATGAAAAAATTGGGAATATAGCATTAATGGTGCGCAATTTCGAGGACTCTCGAGGTTGCGCACTTTATTTTTATTGAAAATATCTTCGATTTTATTTTGTATTACCAATGAAAAGTCGTAATTTTGCAAAAGATTAATAAAGGCATTGAGAATATGGCAAGACATCCTTTGTGGAACGAAGATTACTGGCTGTTACTGTTACAGTTGTACCAGAAAAAGCCAATGGGCGTAAAACCTCTCTATTCGAAAGGAATGGTTGACTTGAGCCTGGAGCTCCACATTCAACCAGAATATCTGCATGAGCAGATGTTCAAACTGAGAATGGTTACTCCGCACATCAAGCGATTATGGGATAAATACGCCGATAATCCACGCAAACTGGCTCACGATATAGCTCTCGTCAGAAAGATGAGGGGATGTGGCAATGCGCAAGCTTTCTTCGAAGGAGTGGCTTTGAAAGAATCATTCGAGAAAGATTGGGAACCGCTAGAAGCAGAACCTTCACTCACTCCGGTGAAGCTGATCATTATTCTTGATCTCTATTTCCAGCTTACCCCCATCACCATGGTACCAGAAACCCCTGAGATTATAGACCTCGCCAAGTTTATCAAAACAACGCCGGAGATAATTGCAGAGGTGATGAGCGTATTCCGGTTCTGCGACCCTTATCTCAACAGAGAGGAAGAACCCGCAAGCCCACTCCTGGAACCATGCAGCGATATTTGGCAAAAATACGGTAATGGAAATCCGGATAAACTGTATCAGTTTGCCAATGAACTGAAAGAATATTTTAAGAACAAGTAATATACTATCAAATTATAGCTTAACTCAAAAAAGAAAAAAAATGGCTCAGAAACTCATTCAGACACAGGCACAAAAGCTGCAACAGCTTCAAAAGCTCACCGCACAGCAGATACTGCAGGTGAAGCTCTTGGAAATGCCTCTCACCGAACTGGAGGAAAGCGTAAATGCCGAACTGGACGATAATCCTGCACTGGAGAGTGAGAATCCAGACGATATGCTGAACGAAAGCTACGATGGAGATACTCCGATGGATACTGATACAGAAAACTATAATGACGACAGCAACGAAGAGGCTGCCTACGAGGCTCAATCGGAAAAAGAAGAAAGAAAAGATGAACTGGACCAGGCTTTGGAAAGCATAGGAAGAGACGACCAGATGCCTGATTATAATACAGATAGATACAGCAATCAGGACAATGCTGACTATGAAGAAATGGTGTATGGCGATACTACCTCCTTCTACGATAAGCTGAAGGAGCAGATGGATATGCACATACTCTCTGATAAGGAAAAGGAGATTATGGAATACCTCATCGGTTCGCTCGATGATGACGGTCTGCTACGCAAAGACCTAGACAGCATCTGCGATGAGCTTGCCATCTATCACAACATAGACGTAACGGAGAAGGAGATTGAGCATGTGCTCCACATCCTCCAGACCTTCGACCCTGCAGGCGTTGGTGGCAGAAGCCTTCAGGAATGTCTCCTGCTGCAAGTCAAGAGATTGCCAAGAGGCGTTCTCCGCAAGACGATGGAAGAAGTTTTCACCGACTATTTCGAAGAATTCACCAAGAAACATTGGGATAAGATCAAGGCGGGACTCGAATTAAACGATACCCAGGTAGAAACCCTGCAGGAGGAAATCAGAAAGCTGAATCCTAAACCTGGTGCTTCAATGGGCGAAACGGAAGGCAGAAACATGCAGCAAATCACTCCCGACTTCATCATCGACACCAATGATGACGGTTCTATCACGTTCACCCTCAACCGCGGAAACGTTCCCGAGCTCACCGTGTCTCCATCATTTACTGATATGATAGACACCTACAAAAAGCACAAGGAAAAAATGAGCCGCCAAGACAAGGAGGCGCTGCTCTATGCCAAGGAAAAAGTAGACAAGGCTCAGGGATTTATCGAAGCTATCAAGCAACGTCGGCACACGCTCATCGTCACGATGAAAGCCATCATTGACATTCAGCGTCAGTTTTTCATGGATGGAGACGAAGCCGACCTGAAGCCGATGATTCTCAAAGACATAGCAGACCGTACAGGTTTGGATATCAGTACCATATCACGTGTCAGCAACGTAAAATATGCACAGACCAAATGGGGAATATTCCCACTCAAATTCTTCTTTGGCGACAGCTATGTAACGGAAAACGGAGAGGAGATGGCTACCCGCAAAATCAAGCTGGCCCTGCAGGAGCTGATCAATAAGGAGGATAAGAAAAAACCACTAAGCGATGAAGCCCTTGCCAAGGCGCTCAAAGAGAAAGGTTTTCCTATTGCACGACGCACGGTTGCCAAATACAGAGAGCAGTTCGGCATTCCGGTTGCACGACTCAGGAAATAAGGAAAGATACGTTAGAGTTATGAAATATTAGAGTTATGAAAGAGAAAAATATCATATTGGCAGCTCAGATTATGAGTATGATCTTCACCCCGTTCTATCTTCCGCTGGTAGGACTCACAGTGCTGTTCATATTCAGCTACATGGCATTATTGCCCATGGCTTATAAATTGACGATGCTTGCCTTTGTGTATCTGTTTACGGTTGTTACCCCATCCCTCCTGATACATCTATATCGTAGAGTACAGGGATGGACAGCCAAGGAATTAGGCAAGAAGGAGCGTCGTATCGTGCCATACATCATCTCCATCGTGTGCTATTTCTGCTGTTTCTTCTGGATGGAATACCGCAATACGCCACGTGTCATCAGCATCATCGTGGTTGTAGCGATGGCAATACAGATGATTTGTGCCATCATCAATGTCTGGTGGAAAATCAGTACGCATACTGCAGCCATCGGTGGCGTGGCAGGCGCATTGGTATCCTATTCCATGGCGTTTTCCTTCAACCCGCTGTGGTGGCTCTGCTTAGTCTTGGTTCTGGCAGGAGCAGTAGGAACAGCCAGAATGATTCTGCGACAACATACGCTATCTCAGGTGGTTATGGGATTTCTGATAGGAATCGTCTGTGCTATTATGATTATCTAGCATCAGTATCAGAAAGCACATTCTGCAAAGAAAAAAGTTTATAATTATAAATAAATAAGAAGAAATGAAACCATTAGTAAGCATTATCATGGGCAGTACTAGCGATCTGCCTGTTATGGAAAAAGCATGTAAGTGGTTGAACGACAACCAGATTCCTTTCGAGGTGAATGCCCTCTCTGCTCATCGCACTCCAGATGCAGTAGAATCATTCGCCAAGGGAGCTAAGGAGCGTGGCGTAAAGGTAATCATCGCCGCTGCCGGTATGGCTGCCGCCCTTCCTGGTGTTATCGCAGCATCTACCCCACTGCCAGTTATCGGTGTGCCTATCAAGGGTATGCTCGATGGTCTTGATGCCATGCTCAGCATCATCCAGATGCCTCCTGGCATTCCTGTGGCTACCGTTGGTGTGAATGCGGCTCAGAACGCTGCCATCCTCGCTGCCGAGATGATTGCCCTTGCCGATGAGGAAGTGGCTCAGAAGGTAGAAGCTTGGAAGGCGGGTCTCGGTGCCAAGATCGAGAAGGCCAACAAGGATTTGGCTGAGGTGAAATACGACTTCAAGTGTAATTAATCTAATATGCAATATGCCCCATTCTTTGGGGCATATTTTATCTTGATAATTATGGTAGATTTATTCAATTATACCCGCCGTGCCTCTTCTGTGGCACATATCGGAGCCATCGACCTGGGTGGCGATAATCCTATCCGCATCCAGTCGATGACCACCACCAACACCAATGATACCGAGGCTTGCGTTCAACAGGCTGAGGAGATTATCAAGGCTGGTGGCGAGTTGGTGCGCTTCACCACTCAGGGTTCCCGCGAGGCAGAGAACATGAAAAACATCAATGCCGGCATCCGTGCCGACGGCTATCAGACTCCGCTCGTAGCCGATGTTCACTTCAATCCTAACGTTGCCGATGTGGCTGCTCTCTATTGTGAGAAAGTGCGCGTAAATCCTGGCAACTACGTGGATCCTGCCCGCAAGTTCATCAAGCAGGAATACACTGATGAAGAGTATGCTCACGAACTCAAGAAGATTGAGGAGCGCTTCGTGCCTTTCCTCAACATCTGCAAGGAGAACCATACAGCCATCCGCATCGGCGTGAACCACGGTTCACTCTCCGACCGCATCCGCAACCGCTACGGCGATACGCCAGAGGGCATCGTAGAGAGCTGCCTCGAATTCCTGCGCATCTGCAAGAAGGAGAATTTCCACGATGTGGTTATCAGCATCAAGTCATCCAACACCGTAGTGATGGTCCGCTCTATGCGCCTCCTGGTAGAAGAAATGGAGAAGGAAGGCATGAACTACCCGCTCCACCTCGGCGTAACCGAAGCAGGCGAAGGCGAGGATGGCAGAATCAAGAGTGCCGTGGGCATCGGTGCCCTGCTGGCTGACGGTATCGGTGATACCGTTCGTGTAAGCCTCAGCGAGGAGCCTGCTGCAGAGATTCCGGTGGCTCGTCATCTGGTGGATTATATCGGCAAGAAGAAGGGACATCTGCTGATTCCTGCCGCAGCTTGTCCTAGCTTCGACTGGCTGCGCCCTACCCGCCGCGAAACCGTGGCAGTAGGCAATATCGGCGGCAACAACGTTCCTGTAGTCATCAGCAACCGAATCAACGGCGAGAGCACCGTTTGTGAGAACAAGGATGCTACGCCTGATTATATCTACATTGGCGGCAAGATGCCTAAGCAGTTTGTGCCTGGTCAGAGCTACATCGTAGATTACAATGTTTACGAGACGCTGAACAGTAAGCCTGAAACCACCGGTGCCAAGCTCTACCCTATCTTCCCTGCCATGGCAATGCCGCTCATCGCCAGCATCAAGGCCGACGTCAAGTTCCTCACCCTGCAGTTTGGTACTCCAGCCGAGGAGTATATCGCCTGCCTGAAGGCTCATCCAGAGGTGGTGGTTATCTGCGTCAGCAATCATCAGAATCGCCTGGGCGACCAGCGTGCATTGGTTCACGAGATGATGAATGCCGGCTTGAAGAACCCTGTGATCTTTGCCGAGATGTACCAGCACGGCAAGGAGGAGAAGAGCGACTTCCAGCTGGAGGCAGCAGCCGATATGGGAGCCTTGATGATTGATGGTCTTACCGATGGTATCTGGCTGATGAACGATGGTGACATCCCTGCTCAGACAGTAGATGAAACCGCTTTCGGCATTCTTCAGGCAGCCCGTCTGCGCACCAGCAAGACCGAGTACATCAGTTGTCCAGGTTGTGGCAGAACACTCTACGATCTTCGTGAAACCATCGCCAAAATCAAGGAGGCAACCAAGCATCTCAAGGGCTTGAAGATTGGTATCATGGGCTGTATCGTGAATGGTCCAGGCGAAATGGCGGATGCCGATTACGGCTACGTAGGTGCCGGTCCTAACCGTGTAAGCCTCTACCGCAAGCAGGTTTGCGTAGAAAAGAACATTCCGCAGGAGGTGGCAGTAGAGCATCTGCTCGCCCTCATCGACTCGGATAAGGAAGGATAATAAAGAGAAAAATCATAAAAAACAGAAAGGTCAAACTTGTGAGGTAAAACACGAGTTTGACCTTTTTGTTTTATTTTGCAACAAAAGCAACAACAGATTTCTTTAGTTTAATCACCAATTTGTTTTCACTAAAAGAAAGAACTGTTGCAAAGAAAAAATGTTATCTTTAAGTTAATAAGAGAAGAAAATCGCTATTATCTCAGAAAAAGTTGTATCTTTGCACAAGATTTAATAACCAACATAAAAGAGATTCTTATGAGTGATTTTTTTAAACCATTAAGTAGCAGAAGCCCCAAATGGTGGTTAATTGTTGCTATTTTAGTTATAGACGGATTGGTAGCGCAGATTTCTGCGACTACATGCACTTCTGTTGCTAGCATTATCGCAATAGCCGCATTGCTATTGCTACTTTCTCTGTTCGTATATTGTCTGTATTTCAAGATTTTTTTAAATGGAAAAGAATAAGAAAAAGTCTCTCTTTCAACACCTTTGCCATGCAAAATGTCCAGAGTGTGGAGAACAAGTGCCATTCAGTACCGTAAGAAAATACTTTCTGCACGGCACGTCTTACTATACAACCTGCCCTCATTGTGGTCTGCAAATTCATCCTGCAAAAGAGCCAGTCAAGACATATACATGTTTTTGTTTGGGCGGCATGTCTATCATGATTCCAATGTATTCGTATTGGTACTTCGTAGCATGGGATTTCATTCCAGCCTTACTTTTCGCTCTTCCATTTGTTATAGCGATGGTTACTATCGTTACTATTTTAATTATACGAAATATAAAATTTTCAAGTTAATAAAGAGAAAGCTTATGCCATTGCTGTGATATTGTCTTTTATCTTCGCCATATCAAGCACACTCCATGATAGTAGACTTGCCACGAATGATTCGTCCTAAAAATAATGAAGGAAAGAATACTTTGCTGCCAGAGTTCACTATGTTATCTTTAAGTTAATCATCCCTTCATTGCATTGCCGTTTCAAATAAAAGATGTATCTTTGCAATCGAAACATTGAAAAAGAAATACGATTATGGCTGATACTAAGTTGCTCCTGGTAGAGGATGATGAAAACCTCGCCTATATGGAGAAAAGCTGCTTCGAGGATATCATCGGAGGATATGAGGTGAAAACCGCCGTTAACGGCAAGGAAGGACTGAAGGCGTGGAGAGACTTTCAGCCCGATGTCATCGTATCGGATATCGACATGCCTATCATGGACGGTATCGAAATGGTGAAGAATATCCGAGAGGTGGATGGAGATACCATCATCCTTTTTACCACCGGCCTCACCGCACCCAAGGATTTGAAGGCAGGTTATGCCGCCGGAGCCAACAACTATATCAAGAAGCCTTTCATTCCCGAAGAGCTTGATGCCCACATACATAGCCTCATCCAGCTGAAAGCCGGAAAGCGCAGCGAGAATGCCAGCTGCCAGATCAAGCTGGGAAGATATACACTGGATGCCAACCACGCCACCCTGAAAGATATGCAGGAAGGCTGCGAAAAGATGCTTACAGCACGAGAGGCTAAGATCCTCGAACTGCTGGCGGTAAACAAGAACGAGGTGGTACGCCGCGAAGCCGTTCTAAGCCGCTTCTGGGGCGTGGAAGACAAGGATTACTTTGCTTCCAGAAGCCTGGATGTATTCATCAAAAAAATCCGCACGGCACTGGAAGACGAGCCTGCTGTAGAACTGAAAACCATCAGAGGAGTGGGATTCAAGCTCATCGCAGAATAAACATCCCCCACCCCCTCATAACATCATACGAGAATCGAATTAGAATAAAGAAAAAAGACAGAAAAGACATCATTATGCTGAAAGCGATATTATACTACATACTGTTCCTGGCAGAATATCTCATCACCATCTTCCTGGGAGGATTTCTGGTGGGACTCTACATGGCTATGAACATGCATTCGGGCTCCCACTGCCAGCAGATAGGAGCCCTGAAGGAATCCGTCTATCCGTTTATAATAGTCATCGGATTTCTGGGCATACTCATCGTATGGTTCACCTTTGGACATTACAAATTCTCCAGATTCTCGCTTGGAAAGGTGATTCCTACCGCCAAATGGAAGGCGATGACCATTTGCACCATGCCGATTCTGGGCTTCACCATGGTCTTCTATTCCATCATGAATCTCTTCCATCTCGACTTCCTGCCCAAGCAGATGATGGAGATGAGCTATCTCGGCTTCCTGCCTTGGAACATCATCGGATCGTTTATATCTGTCTATATCTTCTTCGGCGCCATCCAGGAAGAACTGATCCGCTGCGGCAAGAAGAGTTGGGTGCAGCTGCTCACGCTCTCGATCATGATGCTGCCAGCCAGCATGATGTCGGTAACATCTAGTGGTGACATCAATGTAGATTTGACCGTGCTCGGTTTTATCTCCCTCTGCTATTGTAGCTGGATATACAGCAAGACGCGCAGCACCATCATTCTCATCGTGCTCTATTTCGTATCCAATCTAGTTCCCTTCCAGTTTGAATCGAAAGTGCTCGGCATATTGCTCCTGATAGCCGGCACAGCCTTAACTATAGGTGGATTCGCTGCCCTGAGCAGGAAACTGCCTGAAATGCTTGTGAAAGATGAAGACGAATAGAGCCAAGGCACTCAGCACCACGGCTCTGATTGCCGTGCTCTGTATGCAGCTGTTCTGGATGTGGAACTCTTTCGAGATGACCGTTCACCAGATGGGATTTGAAACGCCCTGGAACCTGGCACCGGATGTCAGGGCACAGGCATTGCTCGCTGCCTTCTACGAAAGCAAGTTCACGGTTCTCACCTCGCTCCTTACCACGGTGGTAATCATCCTGAGCCTCATCGACCAGATCAACTACATCGATGAGCAGGAAAGGGTGCGACTGCTGCGCGAGGACTTCTCCTATGCGATGGTTCACGACATGAAGTCGCCGCTCACCTCCATCATCATGGGAACCAAGTATCTGCACAGCGGCGTACTGGAGAAGAAGCCGGAAATGAAGGAGAAATATTTCTGCATCATAGAAGACGAGGCGCAGCATCTGCTTGCCCTCATCAACCGCCTGCTTACCATCTCGAAACTGGAGCACGGCAAGCTGCATATTCAGAAAGCTGAGGTAAATTTGGAAACGATGATAGAGGATGTGGTGGATAAATACAAGGCGAAATCAGCGAAACCGATCCATATCATCACCCGGTTTGGAGCCACCTCTGCCCTAGCCGACGAGGAATATCTGAAGGAGGCGATCAGCAATCTGGTGGATAACGCCACCAAGTACTCGAAGGAGGAAATCAACATTGAGATTTCCACCCTGGAGGATGACAGAAACGTGTATATCAAGGTTTTTGATGAGGGTATCGGCATAGCCAAGAGCGAACTGAAGACCATCTTCAACCGCTTTGAGCGCGCCGCTGAGCACGAAAAGGATGCCCGCAAGACCCGTGGCGGCTTCGGTATCGGTCTGAACTACGTGCTGCAGGTAATCAACGCCCATGGCGGCAAGATAAGCGTGAAGAGCGAGAAAGACAAATGGTCGGAGTTCACCATCTCGCTGCCGAAATAATCAGACAGCAGCTTATCTGTGGCTTATCTTATTATAATCACCCTATATTTCTTCTCTTAAACTTAATTTCAGGAACTTATCGCATAGCTGATATACTCCCTCATCCTGCGTGATAAAATCTCTTTCGAGCAAGGTCTTCACGGCTCCCTGCACAGTGCTGGCACCCAGACGATATTTATGCAGGAACTCCTGCGACATCAGCGAGGAAGGGTTCTCCTCTCTGGCTATGGCGATGAGCACCTGCTTCTGCTTGCTGGTAAGCTGGAACAGCAGAGCCTGATAGGCAAAACGATGCTGCGAAAGAATGCTCTCTATGCAATATTCCACATCCTCTTTTCCCAGAACCCTGGAATCTGAAATCGAAGTATAGAGCATGTTGAGCACATACTGAATATACCAGGTAATGCCATCAAAATGATGATAAAGATAGGAGAACGCTTCCGCAGAAATCTCCTTGTTGATCTTAGACAGATGATGGTTGGCAAACTCCAGATAGGTCTGTTCGTTGATAGCCTCCAATCCCATGATGCTCGAACTGTGATAGAAAGGACGTGACCTGGAGGTAAACATCAGTGCCATCATGTGGTGCTTGGAACCAGAGAAGATGAAGTGGGCGTTATGACAGTTCTGGATGCGCTTTCGCAAAGTAGCCTCCACCGTTTTCTCAGGATAACCGGCAATGGTCTGGAATTCATCAATGGCTATCAGGCAAGGCTTATCTGCCTGGGAAAGATAGGCAAAGATCTCATCCAGCGTAATATCAGGCGACTGAATATCTCCGATGCCCACGCTCCATTCCGGATTTCCATTGATATCGAAAGAAATAGTAGATTTCAACGACTGAAGCATATTCAGAAAGAACTCCCACACCTTTCTGCCCTTGGGTTTCAATGCAGCAAGAATCCCCTTGCCCAAAGCATAAACAAACTCTCCGAGATTTTTGGTATCGTAAATATCAATATAGATGCAATGATACTGCTCCCGGATTTCCTTCTGATAGAAACAATGATAAATCAACCCCGACTTTCCCAATCGTCGTGGTGCTATCAATGCCACATTGCATCGGTTGGTTAGATGCCGTGTAAGCAAGGCGGTTTCTTCTACCCTATCGCAGAAGAAATCTGGGGATAAATACCCTTCTATGAGAAACGGATTAGTCTGTACCATAAGCATTTACTGAATTATGAATTTTACGTAACGAAGATTTCATAATCTCCGGATGCAAAGATACATATTATATTTGAAACCCGCAAGTTTTTTGGGGGAAAATCTAAAAGATGCACAAATGTAAACCGCCATTTATATAAATGACGGTTTACATTATGAAGTTTTACACATTTTTAAGAGCCACTTTCCACCCATTTCTAAAAAAAAGCAATACCTTTGCTGCTGAACAAGATATTCAAACATAAAATAAATAGGAATTATGGACTTAAAAGGAATCTACACAGCCGATGCCAATCGCTATGGCGATGCAGAGGCGCTTTACAAGAGATGCGGCAAGAGCGGAGTCTTGCTGCCTAAGATTAGTCTGGGATTCTGGCACAACTTCGGAGGAGTGGATCCTTACGAAAGAAGCCGTGCCATCACCCATTATGCCTTCGACCACGGAATCACCCACTTCGACCTTGCCAACAACTATGGTCCTCCATACGGAAGTGCTGAGGAAACCATGGGCAGACTGATGAAGGATGATTTCCTGCCTTATCGCGACGAACTCTTCATTTCTACCAAGGCGGGATATGATATGTGGGAAGGTCCTTACGGCAACTGGGGCTCTCGCAAGTATCTGATGGCGAGCCTCGACCAGAGTCTCAAGCGCATGAATCTGGACTATGTAGACCTCTTCTACAGTCATCGCTACGACCCGAATACCCCACTCGAGGAAACCCTCCAGGCTATGGTAGACATCGTGAAGCAGGGCAAGGCGCTCTATCTTGGCATCAGCCGATGGCCACTGGAAGCCCTGAAGTTTGCCGATAAATATCTCAAGGAGCGCGACTGTCCGCTGCTCATCTTCCAGGACAGACTCAACATGCTCGACCGTGCGCCGCAGGAGAACGGAACCCTCGACTACTGTCACGAGAACGGCATCGGATTCATCTCGTTCTCGCCTCTGGCACAAGGTCTCCTCACCGACCGCTATCTCAACGGCATCCCATCGGATAGCCGTATGGCAAAGGAGCATTTCCTGAAGCACAGCGCCCTGACACCGGAGTTGCTGGAGCAGTTGAAGCAATGGAATCAGGAAGCTGGCGAACGAGGCGAGACCCTTGCCGAGATGGCACTAGCCTGGATATTGCAGCAGAAAGGCGTTACCAGCGTATTGGTAGGTGCCAGCTCAACAGCCCAGCTGGAAAAGAACATGAAGTGTGTTCATGCCAAGGCTTTTTAATATTGGATTAACCAAATCATTTCTCTGTTATTTTGCCAAATCGTAGTATTTTTACATAGATTTGGCAGAATAACAGTTCACTATTTTGCCAAATCGTGGTATTTTAATAGAGCATGCCAAACATCCATAACGGAATAATGTTTCCATAACCAGTCTCTATATCGTCCTTTACTACATATCCATGCTCTATGTTCTGCAGCTGATTTTGCTTTTTCTTTTTTCCTCCAACCTCGAATGTATATTTCCCGTCTATCAGGAAATCAGATATAGGTGATACTGTTACTGGCATGAATGAGCGTGTCTGATTGAAAAAGAAAGTTTCTCTCACAGTTCCTATCTCAACACTCTTTCCAGCAAGAGTATAGATGAGTGTTGGATTATCCAGATAGATCTTATCTACCTTTCCTAGTCCTTGAATACCACCAGTTGAAGTGCGGAGCTGCCCAATAAGTCCGGATTTCTCCAAGTAGGCGCAAAGGTCGGCAACATTGTTTCTAGAAACTTCCAACTGCCCTCCTATCTGACTCATATTAGGCTTGAATGGTGCACTCTGAGCAATAATGGCAAGTAGTCTTTTAAGTTTTCTTGCTGTTGAAACAGTAAGGTCAGCACATTGCGGAATATCGGTTTCTATCGTTGCATTGACCACTTGCTGAATATACATTCTGATGTCGCCATCAGAAAAAGGATAATATCCTCGTTGCAGATAGTCTGCGAAGTGTTCTAATGGCAAGAAGCCATTCGGTATATTGACTTCCTGCTGCATGAGCTGTTCTAAAGTACATACCGGAAAGTGGATTCCATGAAAGAGTTCCAGATATTCCCGGTATGATAGACCTTGCATCTCGTACATAAGTGCACGACGACTCAGGTCAAATGCTCCCTTAGCTATGTCGAGAACAGATGATCCGGTAAACATTACATGAAGTTCGGAATGGTAGTCGTATATTAATTTCAACTCTCTTGCCCAATCCTTGTATTTATGGATTTCATCAATGAAAAGATACTTTCCGCCCATCTTTGCAAATGAATCTGCCAGTTCGGTGAGCCTATGACTGGCAAAATAAAAATCTTCTGCCTGTACATAGAGTGAGTCTTTTCTTGGTAGTTGTTCTTTGATGTGTTGAAGCACCAAAGTTGTTTTACCTACACCTCTTGGTCCCATCAGACCTATCATACGAGCATCCCAATTGATGCGATTATACATATAGCGATGAAACGTAGTACTCGTTTCTCTCAGCAATTTGTCGAATGTTGCTTGTAATTGTTCCATTGTACTTCCCTGAAAAAGGTTGTCACTTAGGAACAAACAGAAGTGACAATGAAA